>MTKY01052462.1_pt1 | contig 18920 bp, 12 predicted proteins | sample 1042731 | NCBI WGS metagenome assembly MTKY01 (sample SAMN06212206, study PRJNA360538) | anaerobic digester metagenome | biome: Wastewater treatment plant; material: sludge; isolation source: anaerobic digester fed with sludge from wastewater treatment plant | place: Denmark: WWTP Soeholt ... | reverse complement strand
GCCTATGCGCGGCGGATGAACGTGGACGCGGGCGGCGTGGCCCCTCCACGGCCGGCGGCGGGCGCTGCGACGGAGCTTCCGTTGCCCGATTTTGCGCGGTGGGGGGCGGTCGAACGGCGCGCCATGAGCACGGTGCGGCGCCGGACCGCGGAGCGCCTGGGACATGCGTGGTCGCAGATTCCGCACGTGACGCAATTCGACAAGGCGGACGTGACGGGGCTCGAGGAACTGCGGAAACGGTATGCGAAACAGGTCGAGGCGGCGGGCGGGAAGCTCACGGTCACGGCGATCCTGGCCAAGGTGGCGGCGGCCGCGCTTCGGAAGTTCCCGCAGTTCAACAGCACGCTGGATTTCGCGCGCGACGAGATCATCTACAAACAGTATTGTCACATCGGGATCGCCGTCGATACCGACCGGGGTCTCCTGGTGCCGGTGTTGCGCGACGTCGACACGAAGAACCTGACGCAGGTGTGCGTGGAACTGACGCAGCTGGCGGAACGCGCCCGGACGAAGAAGACGACGCTGGACGAGATGCAGGGCGGGTGTTTCACGATCTCGAACCTCGGAGGCATTGGCGGCACGGGGTTCACGCCGATTGTGAACGAGCCGGAGGTGGCGATCCTCGGGGTGTCGCGCAACGCGATCGAACCGGTTTACATCAGCGGGGAATTTCAGCCGCGGACGATGCTGCCGCTGAGCCTGTCGTACGATCACCGGGTGATCGACGGCGCGGATGGCGCGCGGTTTCTGCGGTGGGTGTGCGAGGCCATCGAGAACCCGTTCCTGGTTTTTCTCGAGGGCTGAGGGCGTGCATACGCGGAATCCGTGGAAGCTCCGGTCGAGCCGCCTGGTATACGAAACCCCGTGGCTGCGGGTGATTGAGGACCGGGTGGTGCGCCCGGACGGCGCCGACGGGATTTACAGCTACATCGAGACCCGGGTGGCCGTGGGGGTGGTTGCGCTGACGCCGGAACGCGAGGTGTACCTGGTGGGACAGTACCGGTACCCGACCCGCGAGTACTCGTGGGAGATTGTGGAGGGAGGTACGGAACCGGGCGAAGCGGCGCTGGCGTGCATCCAGCGGGAGCTGCAGGAAGAGGCGGGGTTGCGTGCCGCGGCGTGGACGCCTCTGGGCGGCGAGATTCATTTCAGCAATTGCATCTCCGCGGAACGGGGCCTGTTGTACCTGGCGGAGGACCTCGAGGCAACCGAAGCGTCTCCGGAAGGCACGGAAGTGCTCGAGATCCGGCGGGCGCCCCTGGGGGACGCGGTGGCGATGGTGGAGCGGGGGGAGATCAAGGATGTGTTCAGCATCGTCGGGTTGTTGCGCGCGCAGGCGTATCTGGCGCGGCGGGGAACTGACTAGCCGTTCCCATGCCCGACTTGCTATGCTCACCGGATACCGGTGTAACGACAGGTCTGTGATTCAGGGGGAGGATGTGCCGTGAAAACACGCGCTGTGGCCGTACTCGACGTGGGCAAGACGAACAAGAAGATCCGGTTGTACGACCGCCGGTTCCAGCCGTTGGCGGAAGAACGCACGAGTTTTGAGGTGCGGATGCAGGACGGCCTGGAGACCGAGCCCACGGAAGAACTGCTGGCGTGGTTTGAGCAGGCGATCGCGGGGCTGGGCGCGACGTACGATATCCGGGCCATCGCCGTGTGCACGCACGGGGCCACGCTGGCGCTCCTGGACGAGGACGGGAAGCTGGCGTATCCCGTGATTTCGTACACCAGCGAGAAGGGCGCCGAGGTCGAGCAGGAATTCTACGATACGTTCGGCGATCCCAAGGCGCTCCATTACGACACCTGCACGCCCAACGTGGGCTTTGCCAACTGCGGGAAAGCGCTGTTTTACGTGTTCAGCCGGATGCCGGACGTGTGGGACCGGGTCAAGACGATCCTCTTTTACAATTCGTATCTCGGCTATGAGATGACGGGCCATTTCGGGATGGAGCCGACGTATCTCGGGAACCACAGTTACCTCTGGAACTTTTTCGACGGGACGTGGAGCCCGGTGGCGATCCGCATGGGGGCGCACACGCGGTTCCCGGACGCGCTGGGCAGCCCGTGGGACGCGCTGGGACGGGTGAAGCCCGAGCTGGCGAAGCGGTGCAACCTGCCGGAGGACTGCCAGGTCACGCTGGGGATCCACGATTCGAACGCCAATTTTCTGCCGTACCTGGCGAAGGGTCACACACATTTCATCTTGAATTCAACGGGCACGTGGTGCGTGTTGATGAGCCAGTCGCCGACGCCGCTGCTGACGGAGGCGGAGATCGACGCGAAAGTGTTCTGCAACCTGGACGCGTTCAACCGTCCCGTGAAAACCGTGATCTTCCCCGGCGGGATGGAATACGAGAAGTTTGGGGCGTTGACGGAGGCCGGCGACGAGAGCTCGGTGGAGGACGTCACACGGGTGATCGCCGAGCGGCGCATATTCATCGTGCCGGGGGTGATGCCGGCGGCGAGCGCGTTCCCGGGGGCGCCCGCGAAGGTGGTCGTGGACGGCGCGGAACGGCTGTATGCCGAGTTGGAGGCCGCGGGCGGCGCGCCGTATACGGCGCTGGGGCAGGCCTATTACGCGGCGTTGAACCTGAGCCTGGCGCTGGCGACGCGGCAGCTTCTGGAACGGTGCGGGGGCGAGAAGGGCGCGTCGGTGTTCATCGAGGGCGGGTTTGCGCACAACACACGGTATTGCGAACTGCTGGCGGCCTTGTGCCCGGATTACACCATCGCGCTGACCAGCCAGGCGGAAGGCACGGCGTTCGGAGCGGCGCTCACGGCATGGATGCTGGCCGACGGGAAGGATCTGAAAAGCATGGGCGGGGAGTTCGAGATCGAGACGACCCCGGTCGCGGCGCCGGATTTCGGCGATCTCCGGGGCTATTGGGACGCGTTTCAGGGCTACGCGCGGAAGGTCTAGCGTGCGGCGTCGTGACTCGGACCGTACAACACCAGGATGGAAACCATGAGTAAACCGCTGAAGACCCAGGTGGCCGTGATAGGCGGCGGGCCGGGCGGATATGCCGCCGCGTTTGCCGCCGCTGACCTTGGCCTGGAGGTGACGCTGATTGATCTGGAAAAGAACCCGGGCGGGGTCTGCCTGTACCGGGGCTGCATTCCGTCGAAGGCGCTGCTGCATTGCGCGAAGGTGTTGAAAGACGCCGAAGAGGCGGCGGAGTGGGGCATCTATTTCGAGAAACCGCGGATCGAGCTCGACAGGATGCGCGCGCAGAAGAACGCCGTGGTCGAGAAGCTGACGGGCGGGCTTGGCCAGCTCACGAAAGCGCGCAAAATCCGGTTTCTGCGGGGCCGGGCCGCTTACCAGGGCGCCACCACGCTGCGGGTGACGGCAGACACCGGCGAGGAACAGCTCATCGAATGCGAGCAGTCGATTCTGGCGGCGGGTTCGCGGCCGACGTCGGTTCCGAGTCTGCTGATTGAATCGCCGCGAATGATGAATTCGACGGCCGCGCTGGAGATCGAGGAGGTGCCGAAGACGCTCCTGGTGGTCGGGGGCGGCTACATCGGCCTGGAACTGGGCAGTGTGTATGCGACGCTGGGTTCGCGGGTGACGCTGGTCGAGATGACCCCGTCGTTTCTTCCCGGGGTGGACGAGGACCTGCGGAAGATCCTCGCCGAACGCGTGGGCGGGCTGTTTCACAAGAAGCTGTTCAATACGCGCGTGGAGAAGGTCAAAGAGGTCAAGAACGGCCTGCGGGTGACATTCAAGAGCGGGGAAGGGAAGGTATTCGAGGAGACCTTCGAGAAGGTGCTGACGTGCGTGGGCCGGACGCCCAATTCGAGCGGGCTGGGCCTCAATACCACCGAGGTCGAGCTGGACGAGCGGGGATTTGTGAAGGTGGATGCGCAGCGGCGGACGAACGTCCCGTCGATCTTCGCGATCGGCGACCTTGCGGGCAACCCGATGCTGGCGCACAAGGCGTCGCACGAAGGGCGCGTGGCGGCGGAGGTCATTGCAGGACACAACGCGGTGTTTGAGCCGCGCGCGATTCCCGCGGTGGTATTCACGGATCCCGAGCTGGCGTGGTGCGGCATCACGGAGACGCAGGCCCGGAACGAGGGGCGTCCGGTGAAGGTGGCGCGGTTTCCGTGGGGCGCCTCGGGGCGCGCGACCACGCTGAGCCGGCCGGACGGCCTGACGAAGCTCATCACGGATCCCGACACGGACCAGGTGCTCGGCGTCGGGATCGTGGGCACGGGCGCGGGCGAGCTGATCTCCCAGGGGGTGCTGGCGATCGAGATGGGCGCGACGGCCGAGGACATCGGGCTGAGCATCCACCCGCATCCTACATTGAGCGAGACCGTGATGGAATCGGCCGACATGATTTTCGGGCAGAGCGTGCACATGTACCGGCCGAAGGGGAAGGACAGCCCGCAGGCCTGACGCCTGCGCGGAAGGGTGGCGGGCGTGACCGACCGCGAGCGGTTTCTGGCGTGCGTGCTTGGGGAGCCGGTGGACCGGCCCCCGTACTGGCTGCGTTGGGGGCCGTGGGGGACGACCCTGGAGCGCTGGAAACGCGAGGGCGCGGATTTCGGCTTGCTGGGCGAGCCCCGGTTGCTGTTCGAGCCGGAGACGCCGCCCGTGCCGGTGCCCGGGTTTTTCGGGCCGTATCCCGCCTTTGAGGAGAAGACGCTCGAAGAGACCGGGGACTACCGCGTTTTCGTAGATCCCTGGGGCGTCACGCGGCGGGCCTTCAAACACCGGGAATCCATGCCGGAGTTCCTCGGCTTTCCCGTCAAGACCCGGCGCGACTGGGAGCAGTACAAAGAGGAACGGCTGAATCCGGACGACGGCGGCCGCCTCGAGGGCCCGTGGCGCGACGCGCTGGCGGTGTGGCCGGAACTGGGGTTCCCGATTCAGATGGGCGAGTTTCCGGATGTGGGGCTCTACGGCGGGTTGCGGTGGCTGCTGGGCGACGAAGAGTGCCTGGTCGCGTTCTGCACGGATCCCGATTGGGTGCATGAGATCATGGACCACCTGACGTCGTTGTATCTGACCGTTTTCGACAAGATGGTCCGGCTGGTCCGAATCGATGTGATTCACCTGTGGGAAGACCTCTGCGGACGGAACGGGCCGTTGATTTCGCCGCGGCAGTGGGAGGAATTCATGGGGCCGTGCTACCGCCGGATCGCGCGGTTTGCTCGGGAACATGACATTCGGGTGTTTTCGGTGGATACGGACGGCCAGCCGGACCTGATCATTCCCCCGATGCGGGCTGCCGGGGTGAATTTCCTGTGGCCGCTGGAGGTGGCCGCGGGATGTGATGTGAACGCCATGCGGGCAAAATACCCCGGCCTGGCCATGATGGGAGGCATTGACAAACGCGCGCTCGCGCAGGGGCCTGAGGCCATCGACGCCGAACTCGAACGGATCCGGCCCGCCGTGGCCGCGGGGCGGTACATTCCTGACCTCGACCACTCGGTGCCGGATGATGTTTCCTGGGCGAATTTCTGTTATTACGCCGAAGCGCTGAAACGCCTGGTCGGGGCGGGCTAAGCCCCGGTCTTCAGTGCCCCCCTGCCGGGCTCATGGAGGCCATGTGCCGGTCCGTGCAGCGCACTTACGTTCCGTCGGTTTGGGCGTAGCCTTCCTTGTCGCCGCAATCGAAATAGTAGTTGTTTTCGGGTCCGAACCAGCCGATGGCGTGTTGCGCGTTGTTGCCGTCGTAGATGCTGCCGGCGGTCCACTCGAACTCTTCGCTGGAAATGTGGCCGTCGCACCAGACGACGTTGACGCGTCCGTTGTGGCGGAAATGCAGGCTGGGGGTGGCGAGTCCCCACTCGAGGTTGCCGGTGGGGTGGTCGCTGGTGACGAAGTGGGGCGGTTCCGCGAACCCGTATTCGACGATGATTCCCCCTTCTTTCGGCATGGCGCAGTCGGCGAACATGATGGTCTCGGAGGGCCGGAACACCCGCGAATCCATGGTGGTGAATTCGGGGGCGACCATGAAATCGACCCGGTAGTACGCGCCGCCGATGTAGTAGGCGTTGTAGCCGTATCCGCCGGTGCCGGATTCGAAGGCTTCAAACCCGACGTCGCCGCTGTCGCGGAACTCGGTGAACTCGGGGCATTCTTTGACGCGCCCGTCGGCCAGGTATTCGGCCAGGGGGCCCTTCTTCGAGTCGAAGGGCTGGTCGGTGGCCGGCCGGACGCCGTGCCAGCGGTGCAGGTTGCCTCCGGGGAGCCAGTTGTTGATGTCGAAGGCGGCGGGCACGTAGCAGCCGTTGTGCTCGTTGGCGTACATGGTGTTGGCGAGGTAGAGCTGCCGGAGGTTGTTGACGCACTGGACGCCGCGTGCCTGGGCGCGCGCCTTGCTGAGCGCGGGCAGGAGAATCGCGGCGAGAATGCCGATGATCCCGATGACGACCAGGAGTTCGATCAGGGTGAATCCGGAACGGGCGGCTGACACGGGGCGGGGGGCAGCGGGTCTCATAGCGCGTGAGGTCCTTTCCCGGGGACGCGATGCGTCCGCGGCAGTGGCGACGCACACCAGACAGGCGGCACGCCGGGAATGGCATCGGGGAAAGGAAGGGAAGGAAGCGTAACGGGCATTCCTGCGCAACCCTCTCCGCGAAGTTGCCGCATGTGATCGTGTGCCCGTGGGCAGGTCTTCTGGCTTCCGGTTCGTCCTACTGGCCGCGCCTTCCCATCTCGATGGAGACAGTGGCAATGCCGCGGCGTTGGTCCCCGGTTACAGCAGCGCGTCTGCGACGGATTTTCACCGTGCTTCCCTGTGCCCACGCGCCGGGTTCATCTGTACCGAAGGAAGTATAGGGAAGACGGGAGATTTGGTCAAGGTCTCGAAAGCACGGTGTCAAAACTCGTTAAAAATGTCCCATTCCGGACTCGTCAGACCGCCATGCGGGCACGGGAGATTTCCCGGGGATCGTGGCGGGTTTTCCGAGCCGAGCCGAGCCGAGCCGAGTTGACATTCGGGGTTTTTCTGAAATATTGTAAGGGATTGGCGTGTTAAAGCAGGTTAGGCGCAGGTGTGCATTGAGGCCCCTGAAACGCGGGGGCGGACGGTGGTCCTTTCCTGGCGATATCGTTTTCTTGACATGGGTTCCGTGATTTGGTATGTTTCTTGTTTGTGCCGCTTAGGCGAAGTGTGTCTTCGAGAAGAATCCCATAACGTCACGCTCCCGTAAACCGTTCGTTCGCACCGGTGCGGAACGGTCTACGGGACCTGAAGAAGGGTATTCGTATGGCTGTTGCTCCCGACCAATCGATCGATCGCCCCTCGTTAGGCCGTGTTCCGGACGCGGTGGAACTCCCGGATCTGATTGAGATCCAGACGAAATCCTACTCGGACTTTCTGCAATGGGATGTTCCTCCGGACGAGCGTGAACTGAAAGGCTTGCAGGAAGTCTTCATGGACGTGTTTCCGATTTCCTCGCCGGACGGGTTGACGCGCCTGGAGTTTGTGCATTATTCGTTTGCGCCGCCGAAGTACACGGTACTGGAATGCCAGGAGCGCGGTCTGACGTACGCGGCGTCGCTGAAGGCGCTTCTTCGCCTTGTAAAGTACGAAGAGGTCGGCACTTCGAACGAATTGCGCGAGCAGATGATGGTGGAGCAGGAGGTGTTTCTCGGGGAGCTCCCGATGATGACGCCGACGGGCACGTTCATCGTGAACGGCGCGGAGCGCGTGATTGTCAGCCAGCTTCACAAATCGCCGGGCGTGTCGTTTGAGACGAAGGTGCATCAGAACGGGAAGGTATTGCTGACGGCGCGGATCATCCCGTACCGGGGCGCGTGGCTGGAGTTCGAGTATGACGTCAACGACATCATCTGGCTGACGATCGACCGGCGGTCGAAGATTCTGGCCACGTCGTTTCTCCGCGCGTTCGGGATCGAGGAAAACGACGCCATCCTGAAGCTGTTTTACCGGACGGAGCCGGTGCGCTGGGCCGGACGCGGGTCAAGATCGGCACCAAGTCGCATGCGCCAGAGGATCTGGTCGGGCGGACGCTCGCCGAGGACGTGGTAGACCCCGAGACGGGCGAGATCCTGGTGGACGCGGCGGAGGAACTGACGGACGCGGCGGTGGACCGCCTGATGGTTTCGCACGTGAAAGAGTTTCACGTGATCGTAGAAGAGGATCTGGCGCACGACCCGTCGATCGCGCAGACCCTGACGCTGGATCCGAGCCAGACGCAGGAAGACGCGTACCGCGAGGTGTATGCGCGCATCCGGCCGGGGGACCCGGCGACGGACGCAACGACGCGGTCGTTTTTCCAGCGGATGTTTTTTGATGCGAGCCGGTACGATTTCGCGCCGGTAGGGCGGTACAAAATCAACCGCAAGCTGGGGCTGGAGATCCCGCAGGAGACGAAGACCCTCACGCAGGAAGACGTGGTGGCGACGCTGCAGTACCTGGTGAAGCTGCGGAGCGGCGAGGGGGTGCTGGACGACATCGATCACCTGGGCAACCGGCGGGTGCGCGCGGTGGGCGAATTGCTGGCGAATCAGGTGCGGATCGGGCTGGTCCGGATGGAACGGACGGTTCGCGAGCGGATGAACTTCCAGGACGACGAACAGTTGAGCCCGCAGAACCTGGTGAATCCGAAACCGGTCAGCGCGGTGATCAAGGACTTTTTCGGCCGGAGCCAGCTCTCGCACTTCATGGACCAGATCAACCCGCTGGCGGAACTGACGCACAAGCGGCGGCTGAGCGCGCTGGGGCCGGGCGGTCTGAGCCGGGAACGCGCGGGGTTCGAGGTGCGCGACGTGCACGCCACGCATTACGGCCGCATCTGCCCGATCGAGACGCCTGAAGGCCCGAACATCGGTCTGATGGCCTCGCTGTCGACCTATGCGCGCATCAACGAGTATGGCTTCCTCGAGACGCCGTACCGGAAAGTCGAGCACGGGCGCGTGACCGACCAGGTCGAGATGCTGTCGGCCTATGACGAGGACAATTACATCATCGCGCAGGCGAACGCGCCGCTGGACAAGCGGGGCAAGTTCGTGAACCCGACGGTGCTGTCGCGGCACCGCGGGGATTTCCCCCAGGCCGAGCCGGGCGAAGTGGACTACATGGACATTTCGCCGAAGCAGCTCGTGAGCGTGGCGGCGGCGCTGATCCCGTTCCTGGAACATGACGACGCCAACCGCGCGCTGATGGGCTCGAACATGCAGCGCCAGGCGGTGCCGCTGTTGAAGACCGAAGCGCCCGTGGTGGGCACGGGCCTGGAACGGGTCACGGCGAAGAACGCGGGCACGGTGGTCAAGGCGGACCGGTCGGGCGTGGTGGAGTACGCGGACAGCGATGTGATCCGCATCCGCCACACGAAGCGCGGTCAGGGCCCGGACGAGAATCCGTTCCGTTCCGAGGAGGATGTCTACCGCCTGAAAAAGTACACGCGTTCGAACCAGAACACGTGCATCAACCAGAAGCCGATCGTGAGCAAGGGCGACAAGGTCGATGCGGGCGAAATCGTCGCGGACGGGCCGGCGACGGACGGCGGAGAACTCGCGCTCGGCCGCAACGCGCTGGTGGCGTTTCTGCCGTGGGAAGGCTACAACTTCGAGGACGCGATCCTGATCAGCGAGGAACTGGTGAAGGAAGACGCGTTCACGTCGATCCATATCCAGGTGTTTGAGCTGGAAGCGCGCGACACGAAGCTGGGACCGGAAGAGATCACGCGCGACATTCCGAACGTGAGCGAGGACGCGCTGCGGAATCTCGACGAGTCGGGCATCGTGCGGCTGGGCGCGAAGGTGAAGCACGGTGACATCCTGGTGGGCAAGGTCACGCCGAAGGGCGAGACGGAACTGGCCCCGGAGGAAAAGCTGTTGCGGGCCATCTTCGGGGAAAAGGCCGAGGACGTCCGGGACGCGTCGCTGACGGTTCCGCCGGGGGCCGAGGGCGTCGTGGTCGACGTGCGGGTATGCAGCCGCCGCGAAAAGACCGACACCGGTTCGCGCGGGGCGGTTTCCGCGCAGGTCGCGAAGGTGAAGCGCGAATACCAGGAGCGGATTAACGAGATTCGCGAGACGTTCGTGAAACTGTTGAAAGACGAGATGCTCGGCCTCAAGATTCTGGAGGACGTGGTTGATCACAAGACCGACGAGCTGGTGCTCGAGAAGGGCAAGAAGCTCAAGGTTTCTCATCTGGAAAAGGCCGATTACGGCGTGCTGGCGCGTCTGCGGGTCGACGACAAGAAACTGCAGCAGAAGGTGACGCGCCTGGTGAACATGGCGGCGATGGAAGAGGCGAAGCTGATCGCGTTCCGGGACAGCCAGATCGAGATGCTGCGCAAGGGCGACGAGCTTCCTCCGGGCGTGATCAAGCTGGTGAAGGTTTTCGTCGCGACGAAGCGGCGCCTGTCGGTGGGCGACAAAATGGCCGGCCGCCACGGGAACAAGGGCGTCATCGCGAAGATCCTGCCGGTGGAAGACATGCCGTACCTGCCGGACGGGACGCCGGTGCAGCTCGTCCTGAACCCGCTGGGCGTGCCCTCGCGCATGAACGTGGGGCAATTGCTCGAAACAACGCTCGGGTGGGCGGCGCGCGTGTTGGGCATGAAGGTGGCGACGCCGGTGTTCAACGGCGCCTCGGAGGGCCTGATCGCCGACTATATGAAGAAGGCGGGACTGCCGGAAGATGGGAAGATCGAGTTGCGCGACGGCCGCACGGGGAAACCGTTCGATCAGCTGGTGACGGTCGGCTATCTGTACATGATGAAGCTGAACCACCTGGTGGACGACAAGATTCATGCGCGCGCGATCGGGCCGTATTCGCTGGTGACGCAGCAGCCGCTGGGCGGCAAGGCGCAGTTCGGCGGCCAGCGGTTCGGCGAAATGGAGGTGTGGGCGCTCCAGGCGTACGGCGCCGCGTACACGCTTCAGGAATTGCTGACGATCAAGTCGGACGATATTCAGGGCCGCACCAAGGCCTACGAGGCCGTGGTGAAAGGCGACCGGGATGTGGATCCGGGGACGCCCGAATCGTTCAACGTGCTGGTGCGTGAGATGCAGTCGCTCTGTCTGGATGTGATCAAGCTCGCACGCGTTGAGGATGGCACCGACGCGGACGAAGACGAAGAAGAGCTGGAGGGCTAAACCTTGGCCAAGTATGTTCCCACGACGAGTGAACGGTTTGATGCGCTGCAGATCCGCCTGGCTTCCCCGGAAGAGATCCTGAAGTGGTCCCGCGGGGAGGTCAAGAAGCCGGAGACGATCAATTACCGGACGTTTAAACCGGAGAAGGACGGCCTGTTCTGCGAACGCATTTTCGGCCCGGTGAAGGACTGGGAATGCGGCTGCGGCAAATACAAGAAGGTGAAGCACCGCGGCATCACGTGCGACCGCTGCGGCGTGGAGATCACGGAATCGAAGGTGCGCCGGGAGCGGATGGGATGCATCAAACTCGCGGTGCCGGTGACGCACATCTGGTTTTTCAAGACGACGCCCAGCTCGATCGGCAATCTGCTTGATCTGTCGATCCGGGTGCTGGAGCGGATTATCTATTTCGAGAACTACGTGGTCATTGATCCCGGCGATACGAGCCTGGAGAAGATGAAGACCCTCACGGAAGACGAGTACCAGGACGCGCGCGAGGAATGGGGCGACCGGTTCGTGGCCAAGATGGGCGCGGAAGCGATCAAGATGCTTCTGGAAGAGATCGACATTGACGCCCTGAGCGCCGAGCTGCACAGCCAGGTCACGGCCACCAACTCGATGCAGGCGCGGGCCAAGGCGATCAAGCGGCTGAAGGTCGTGGAAGCCCTGCGGAAGTCGGGGAACAATCCGGCGTGGATGGTGCTGGACGTGGTGCCGGTGATTCCGCCGGATCTGCGCCCGCTGGTGCCGCTGGAAGGCGGCCGCTATGCGACGAGCGACCTGAACGATTTGTACCGGCGCGTGATCAACCGCAACAACCGGTTGAAGCGCCTCATCGAGCTGCGCGCGCCCGAGGTGATCCTGCGCAACGAGAAGCGGATGCTTCAGGAAGCGGTGGACGCGCTGTTTGACAACGGCCGCCACGGTCGGACGGTGCTGGGCGCCGGGAACCGGCCGCTGAAATCGCTCAGCGATATGCTGAAGGGCAAGCAGGGGCGGTTCCGCCAGAATCTGCTGGGAAACGCGTGGATTATTCGGGACGTTCGGTGATTGTGGTGGGTCCCGAACTGAAACTGCATCAGTGCGGTCTTCCGAAGAAGATGGCCCTGGAGCTGTTCGAACCGTTTATCATCCGGGAGCTGAAAGAGCGGGGCATCGCCTCGACCATCAAGGCGGCGAAGCGGACGATCGCGATGGGCCGCGAAGAGGTATGGGACATTCTGGACGAGGTGATCAAGGATCACCCGGTGTTGCTGAACCGCGCCCCGACGCTGCACCGGTTGGGCATCCAGGCGTTCGAGCCCGTGTTGATCGAGGGCAAGGCGATCCGGATTCACCCGCTGGTGTGCGCGGCGTTCAACGCGGACTTTGACGGCGACCAGATGGCGGTGCACGTGCCGCTGATGCCGGTGGCGCAGCTCGAAGCGCGCCTGCTGATGCTTTCGTCGACGAACATTTTCTCGCCGTCGACGGGCCGCCCGATCACGACGCCGAGCCAGGATATCGTTCTGGGCATTGCGTACATTACGAAAGCGCGCGACGGAGCGCGCGGCGAGTGGCTGGCGGCATGGAGCGGCCCGGACGGCACAATCCGCAACCCGGGAAAAGTGTACCCGGACACGGAATCGGTGCTGGTGGCGTACGACCTGGGCGAGGTGGATCTGCACGCGCGGATCAAGGTGTGGTACGAGGGCGCGATCGTCGACACGACCGTTGGGCGGGTGATCTTCAAAGAGTCGCTTCCGAAAGAGATCACGCTGCACGACGTGAACAAGGAACAGGCGCAGGGGACGATCGGCGACATCATCGCGGCGTCTTATCTGAAGCATGGCCACAACAAAACGGTGGCCCTGCTGGATGCCTTGAAGCGCACGGGATTCAAATACGCGACGCTGGCGGGCCTGTCGATTGGCGTGCGGGACCTTGTGGTGCCGGAGGTCAAGCGCGAGTTGATCCAGCGGGCGAAGGATTCGGTGGCGCGCATCGACGAGATGTATCAGAACGGTCTGATCACGGAAGGCGAGCGCTACAACAAAGTCATCGACGAATGGACAACGGCGACCGAGTCGCTCACGGCGGCGATGCTGAAGGATCTCGACAAGAACGAGCAGGGTTTCAGCGGAATCAACCTGATGCTGAAATCGGGCGCGCGCGGCAACAAGCAGCAGATTCGCCAGCTGGCGGCAATGCGCGGCCTGATGGCCAAGCCGTCGGGCGATATCATTGAATCGCCGATCACGTCGAACTTCCGCGAAGGCTTGACGGTGCTGGAGTATTTCATTTCGTCGCACGGCGCGCGCAAAGGCCTGGCGGACACGGCGCTGAAGACGGCGGACGCGGGCTATCTGACGCGGCGTCTGGTGGACGTGGCGCAGGACGTGGTCATTGAGGAAGAGGATTGCGGCACGCTGAACGGCGTGTGGGTGGAATCGCTGATGGACGGCGGCGAAGTCGTGCAGAAGCTGGAAGAGCGCATCGTGGGCCGCTTCCCGCTCGATGACATCACGGTGCCGGGGGAGAGCGAGCCGATCGTCCGCGCGGATGAAGAGATCGATGAAACCAAGGCGGACATTATCGCGGAAAAGGGCATCCCGGGCTTGCGCATCCGGTCGGTTTTGACGTGTGCCTCGAAGCGCGGCGTGTGCGCGCGGTGTTACGGGCGCAACCTGGCGACGGGCAAAATGGTGGAGATGGGCGAAGCGGTGGGCATTGTCGCGGCGCAGTCCATCGGCGAACCGGGCACGCAGCTGACGATGCGCACGTTCCATATCGGCGGCGCGGCGAGCCGGCAGGTGGAGTCGAGCGAGGTCCGCGTGGCGGACGACGGCAGGCTGGAGTTCCGCAACGTGCGCACGGCGAAGAACCGGGACGGCCGGCTGGTCGTGGTGAACCGCGGCGGCGAGGTTGCGTTGCTGGACGATGAAGGGAAAGAGGTCCAGCGGTACGCGATGCCGTCGGGCGCGTTGCTGCACGTCGAAAACGGGGCCAGTGTCAAGAAGGGCAAGCTCCTTTTCGAAGCGGATCCCTACAACGTGTCGATCGTGGCGGAGGCCGCGGGTACGGTGCACCTGGAGGGCATGGTTGAAGGCATTACGATGCGCAGAGACATCAACCCGGACACGGGCCTGGAAGAGCGCATCGTTACGGATCACAAGCAGGACCTGCATCCGCAGATCGCGATTCTGGGGCAGGAAAATGAAGTGCTGGCGTATGCGACGATCCCGGGGCAGACCCACGTGCTGGTCGCCGACGGCGCGAAAGTGCAGGCAGGCGATTTGCTGGCGAAAACCCCCAGGCAGTTCAGCAAGGTGTCGGATATCACCGGCGGTCTGCCCCGCGTAGCGGAGTTGTTCGAGGCGCGGCAGCCCAAGGATCCGGCGGTGATCAGCCACATTGACGGTATTGTGGAACTGGGCGGCGCGACGAAGGGCATGCGCAAGGTCCGGATCATTCCTCCCGTGGGCAAGGAACGGGAGTACACGATACCGCCGGGCAAGCACCTGAACGTGCAGGCGGGCGACCGCGTGTACGCGGGCCAGCGGTTGACCGACGGCCCGGTGATCCCGCAGGACATCCTGGAGGTGCAGGGCGAAGATGCGCTTCGCAAGTACCTCCTTGACGAGATTCAGCAGGTGTACCGCCTGCAGGGCGTGCGGACGAATGACAAGCACATCGAGGTGATCATCCGCCAGATGCTGCGCAAGGTGAAGATTAAGGACAACCCGGGCGACACCCCGTTCCTCGCGCACGAGGAGGTGGACCGGATCCGGTTCCAGGAGATCAACCAGCAGGTGGTGGCGAAGGGGGGGATTCCCGCCGAGGCCGAACCGATCCTGCAGGGGATTACGAAAGCGGCGCTGAGCACGGAGAGTTTTTTCGCGGCGGCGTCGTTCCAGCAGACGACGCGCGTGTTGACCGACGCGGCGCTGTCGGGCAAACGCGATTATTTGCGCGGTCTGAAAGAGAACGTGATTATCGGCCACCTGATTCCGGCCGGAACGGGCAGCCGCCACTATCAGAACGCGCAGGCGGTGGTGATGGAGGGCGCCGCGGAGGACTTCGCGGAAGAGCTTGAGGTGAGTCCGGCGACGGATGAGTCGGACCTCGACGAGGCGGAGGATGCCCTCGCGTAAGCGCTCCGGCGAATGCCGGGCGCGGGTGTGTTGAAATGGTTGACTTGCCGGTATTTGTGTGCTAAACTTACCGGCCGCTGTCTACCAGGAGTGTTGTGCACGGTAAGCGGTGCAACGTGTCTGCTTCCGGAAGCGCGGCATGTGCTCTAAAGTACGATATAGCAAGGAGAAAGGTTTTGCCGACGATTAACCAGCTCGTGCGTCATTGCCGGAAGCGCAAGGTAAACAAGACGAAGTCTCCGGCCCTGAAAGGGAGCCCGCAAGCATCGGGCACCTGCACGCGCGTGTACACGATGACCCCGAAGAAACCGAATTCGGCGCTTCGGAAGGTGGCCCGCGTGCGTTTGAAGAACGGTATGGAGGTCGCCTCGTACATCCCGGGTATCGGGCATAACCTGCAGGAACACTCGCAGGTGATGATTCGCGGGGGCCGTGTGAAAGACCTCCCCGGCGTGCGGTATCACCTGATTCGCGGCGTGCTGGACGCGAGCGGCGACTTGGGCGGCTCGGCGAGCCTGAAGGAAGAAAACGGCAAGCCCATTCACAATGGACGCTGGGTGAGCCGTTCGAAATACGGGGTCAAGAAACCCAAGGTGTGAGTGAGCGCCGCGCCGTTCCCGGCGCGGGCAGGCAGCAACTAGAAGCATGAGGCGCGCCGTCTCGCGGCGAGACGGCGTCAAGACTGAAGGGATAGGCGTTTCCAATGCCAAGACGACGCGAGGTTCCCAAGCGGGTTCTGCTTCCGGATCCGAAGTACAAGAGCCCTCTGCTGGCGAAGTTCATCAACACGGTAATGGTGTGCGGGAAGAAGAGCGTGGCCGAGAGCAGTGTGTACGGCGCGCTGGAGATTCTGAAGAAGAAGCTTCCCAACGAGGATCCCATCAGGGTCTTCGAGACGGCCATTGACAACGCCAAGCCCTTGCTTCAGGTGAAATCGCGGCGCGTAGGCGGCGCGACGTACCAGGTGCCGGTGGAGATCGCGCCGGCGGTGCGGACGGCGCTGGCGTTTCGCTGGGTCATCGAATTTTCGCGCAAACGCGGCGAGAAAACGATGGCGGAACGCCTGGCGGCGGAACTGCTGGATTGCTTCAACCGGCAGGGAAACACGATCAAACGGCGCGAGGATACGCACCGGATGGCGGAGGCCAACAAGGCCTTTGCCCACTTGCGGTTCTAGGTTGGCCCGGTCCAGTACGGCCGGCGGGTGTGTGCGGATAGTGACGGCGCGTTGTGCCGGGGGCATCTTGTGCCCCGCGGCGGACAGCGCCTGAGCCTATAGACGAGTGCGGCGAGGCGCGTGGTGCGCCCGGGCGTTTAAAGTTGAATCAGCCAACGCATCATCAGGAACAGTTGGGTGATACGAGAACGAACCAGTGAAAACGCACGTAGGACAGAAGAGCGTGGAGGCCCGGGTGAGTCGGCACGCCGATTCGCTGCCGGTCGTTCTATAGCTCTTCGAAAGGAGTCCAATGTCTCGGCGTTTTGCACTGGAAAAGACTCGTAACATCGGCATTGCCGCGCACATCGACGCGGGCAAGACGACCGTGACCGAGCGAATTCTGTTCTACTCGGGCCGGGTTCATCGTATGGGGGAAGTCCATGACGGGACCACGACGATGGACTTTATGGCCCAGGAGCGCGAGCGGGGCATCACGATCATGTCGGCAGCGACCGCGTGTACGTGGCAAGGGCATCGGATCAATATCATTGACACGCCCGGCCACGTGGATTTCACCGCGGAGGTTGAACGGAGTCTTCGTGTGCTCGACGGGGCCGTGGCGGTGTTTTGCGCGGTAGCAGGCGTGCAATCGCAGTCGGAGACGGTCTGGCGCCAGGCGTTGCGGTATGGAGTCCCCCGGATTGCTTTCATAAACAAGATGGATCGTGTAGGGGCGGACTTCAACCACGCGGTGGAGAGCATGCGGGTGCGGCTCGGTGCGCATCCGGTGCCGCTTCAGATGCCCGTGGGCAGTGAAGCGGACTTTCGCGGGATTGTCGATCTTGTCCGAATGCGGCTGATATCGTGGCGAGGCGAAGGGGCCGAATGCGAGCAGGTGATTACGGAGGTTCCTCCGGAACTGCTTGCGGAGGCCGAATCGGCGCGTCACGATGTCCTGGAAGCCGCGGCGGAATCGGACGAAGGGGTGATGGAGAAGTACGTCCATGAGGAGCCCATCACCGTGGAGGAACTGCTCGCCGGCCTGCGCAAAGGCACGGTCGACGGCCGTTTCTGCCCCGTATTCTGCGGTTCGGCCCTGAAGAACAAGGGAACGCGCCTGCTTCTGGACGCCGTTGTGGACTATCTGCCGTCGCCCACGGATGTGCCGGCGGTGATGGGGCACAAACCGGGCTATCCGGAGAAGGAAGTCGTCCGGCATCCATCGGATGATGACCCGTTTTCGGCCCTGGCGTTTAAGATCCTGACCGATCCGCACGTGGGCCGCTTGACCTTCATCCGGGTCTACTCGGGGGTGGTCAAATCGGGCCAGCAGGTCTTGAACACGCGGACCGGCCGGAAGGAACGGCTGGGCCGGCTGCTGGAGATGCACGCGGATGAGCGTACGGATCTGGATGAGCTGCGCGCGGGCGATATTGGCGCCGTAATCGGGGCCAAGAACACGGTCACCGGCGATACGCTGTGCGACTCGGCCAAGCCCGTGGAATTGATGCGCGTGGACTTTCCGGAACCGGTGGTTCACGTGGCGATCGAGCCGCGCACGAAAGCGGACCAGGACAAACTGTCCGAGTCGTTGCAGAAGCTCTCCGAAGAAGACCCGACCTTTCAGGTCCGGGTCAACGAGGAGACCGGGCAGACGATCATCGCGGGCATGGGTGAGCTTCATCTGGAGATCATCATCGACCGGATGCGGCGTGAGTTCGGCGTGGCGGCGAATGTCGGGAAACCGGTGGTGGCGTATCGCGAGAGCATCCGGGAGCGGACCACGGCCCGAGTGCGGTTTGCGCGCCAGACGGGCGGCCGGGGCCAGTTCGCGGAAGTGGAGATGGCCTTCGAGCCCGGCGAGAAGGGGTCGCATTTCGTGTTCGAAAATGCGACGGTGGGCGGCACCGTGCCGCGGGAATTCGTTCCCGCGGTCGAGAAGGGCGCCCGGGAAGCGCTGGAATCGGGCATTGTGGCCGGGTATCCGGTGGCCGATGTGAAGGCCATCCTGCTGGATGGCGCGTTTCACGAGGTGGATTCGTCGGACCTGGCGTTCCAGACGGCGAGTTCGATGGCGACGCGGCAGGCGATTCCGAAAGGACGCCCGGTGCTGCTGGAGCCGGTAATGCGGGTCGAGGTGATGTGCCCGGACGAATACACCGGCGACGTGGTCATGGATTTCGGCGGACGCCGCGGCCGCATCGACCAGATGCATCTGGAAGGGAAAGCGCGGACGATTCTGGCGCATGTGCCGCTGGCGGAGATGTTTGGCTATGCCAACGACATCCGTTCGCGGACGCAGGGCCGGGTGTCGCACAGTATGGAGTTTTCGCATTACGAAGAGGTGCCGGCGAACATTGCCAACGCCATTATGGAACACGCGGGCGGAACGTTCCGCTTTGAATAGATACAACGAAGTACGAAAGACGGACACGGCGTAGCATAAAGGCCTGAGAGGTCGAGCAGCCCGAAGCAATCGAAGGAGAGAGCGATGGCCAAGCAGAAGTTTGAGCGGACAAAGCCGCACGTGAAC
>MTKY01053775.1_pt1 | contig 18921 bp, 13 predicted proteins | sample 1042731 | NCBI WGS metagenome assembly MTKY01 (sample SAMN06212206, study PRJNA360538) | anaerobic digester metagenome | biome: Wastewater treatment plant; material: sludge; isolation source: anaerobic digester fed with sludge from wastewater treatment plant | place: Denmark: WWTP Soeholt ... | reverse complement strand
CAGAGCGAGCCCCGGCGGCAGGGCGGCGCCCCGCATAGCCGGGCCGACGCCCCACAGGGCGGGGCGCCTGACGCGGTTTCTCCCCGGCGTTGACAGCCCGGGGAATGCCGTTTTACAATCGAAAGACCCCCGGGGCCGGGAAAGCGAGGGACTCATGAGCGAAGAGATAATCCGAACCACCTGCAGTTTCTGCAGTGTGGGCTGCAACATGGATGTCCAGGTGGTGGACGGAAAACCCGTCAAGATCCTCCAGGCCAAAGACTATCCCGTCAACCACGGGAAGACCTGCACCAAGGGCTTCAACATGCTGAAGGCCCTGGACGCTCCCGACCGGGCCCTCTACCCCACCCTGCGGGACCGTTCCACGGGAGAGGTGAAGAGGCTCAGCTGGGACGAGGCGGCCTCCACTTTTGTGGGCAGAATGAAGGCTATCCAGGAGACGCACGGGCCCGGGAGCATCGCCTTCCTGTCCACCGGCCAGCTTCCCTTTGAGGAGATGGCCCTCCTGGGGTCGGTGGCCAAGTTCGGGATGGGGATCCGCCACGGGGACGGGAACACCCGCCAGTGCATGGCCACCGCCGTCACGGCCTACAAGCAGAGCTTCGGCTTCGACTCTCCCCCCTTCACCTACCGGGACGCGGAGGAATCGGACGTGATAGTCTTCGTGGGGGCCAACCCGGTCATCGCCCACCCCATCCTCTGGCAGAGATTCAAGGCCAACCCCCACAAGCCCGCCATCGTGGTGGTGGACCCCCGCCGCACCGAAACGGCCCGGGAAGCGACGCTGCATCTCCCGGTGGAGCCCAAGGGTGACCTGGTCCTCTTCTACACCATCCTGAACATCCTCATCCGGCGAGGCTGGGTGGACAGGGACTTTGCGGAGAAACACACCCGGGGCCTGGAGGCCCTCGCCCGGCACGTGGCGGACTTCCCGCCGGAAGCAGCTCCGGGCCCCACCGGCCTCAGCCTGGAACAGATCGAAAACCTGGCGGAACTCATCCATAACGGACGGCGGGTCAGCTTCTGGTGGACCATGGGGGTCAACCAGAGCCACCAGGGGGTGCGCACCGCCCAGGCCATCATCGCCATCTGCCTGCTCACCGGGAACATCGGCCGGGTCGGCACGGGGCCCAACTCCATCACCGGCCAGACCAACGCCATGGGTTCCCGGCTTTTCTCCAACACCACCGGGCTTCTGGCGGGCCGGGACTTCGCCAACCCGGAGCACCGGGAAACCGTGGCCCGGGCCCTGGGAATCCCGGTGGAACGGATCCCCCAGGACTCGGGAAAGAATTACGCCCAGATTCTGGAGGCCGTGGGAGACGGCACGATCAAGGGGCTCTGGATCCTCTGCACCAACCCCGGGCACAGCTGGATCGACAAGAACACCTTCTTCGCCCGGATGAAGAAGCTGGACTTTCTGGTGGTCCAGGACATCTACCACAGCACCGAAACGGCGGTCATCGCCGACCTGGTCCTGCCCGCCGCCGCGGCGGGGGAGAAACCCGGAACCTTCATCAACTCCGAGCGCCGCCTGGGGATCGTCCAGAAGGTCATGGACCCTCCGGGGGAGGCGAAGAGCGATTTCGACATAATCAAGCTGCTGGCGGAGGTCTGGGGCTGCGGCGACATGCTGGGGCCCTGGAAGGACCAGGAGGCGGCCTTCAACCTCCTCCGGGACCTCACCGAGGGCATGCCCTGCGACATCACCGGCATCCCCTCCTGGAAGTCCCTCCTTCCCGCGGGGGGCGTCCAGTGGCCCTGGACCCGGGAAATGGCCGCCGCCGCCCCCGAGGGCATCCCCGTGGGTGAGGACCAGGAGCGTCGGCTCTTCGCCGACGGGCGTTTCTTCACCCCCGACGGGAAGGCGCCCCTCCTCTTTTCCCAGATTGAGCCCCTGCCGGAGGTCCCCGACGAAGAGTACCCCCTCTTCCTCCTCACGGGCCGGGGCACCATGCACCAGTGGCACACCCAGACCCGCACGGGCAAGGTGGAAATTCTGAAGAAGATGTACCCCGCGGAGAGCTACGCCGAGGTCAACCCCCAGGACGCGGCGCGGATGGGGCTGTCGGAGGGCGAACCCGTCAGGGTCACCAGCCGCCGGGGCTCGGTGGTGGTTAAAGCCATGATAAAGGATTCGGTCCGCCCGGGCTTCATCTTCCTGCCCATGCACTATCCGGAAGCCAACTTCCTGACCTACCCCGCCTTCGACCCCTACAGCGGCCAGCCGGGCTACAAGTTCGGGGCGGTTAAGGTGGAGAAGGCGGGATAAATTGTAATTTCTCTGTGACAGACCTGCCTCGTCGGGCCGGACTTCCCCGGGGATCCGCATTAACTCTCCGCCGGTGATGACCTAAGCTTTAATTGAAAGTATCAGGTTATCAGGGAGGATGGGATGAAAAGAAAGATTTTCACGGTTCTGATCATGCTGGGCATCCTGCTGTTCATCGGGGGCTGCGCGGGGGTGAAATCCGCCAAGGTGAGTGTATCGCCGGCGACGGCGAAACCGTCCGCGGCGAAACCGGCGGCCCTGTCCCTGCCCGTCGCCAAGGGAAGCAAGGTCGACTACGACGACAAGATCGGTTTCGAGGAGTTTCCCTTCATAAAGGACGGAAACACCGTAATAACCATCGAAGGAGATATCCGCCGCATTTTCACCAGTGACCCGGAAGGCAAGTCCCCTCTGGCCATGATCCGGCACTACGAAGAGGCCATACAGAACATGGGAGGAGAGATCCTTTACAAAACCCGGACGCCCAAGGAAGAGGAGATGGGCGGAAAGAAATTGACGGAGCTTTTTAAAACCCGACGCATCGACCGGGGATTGGGGACCTACCAGTTTACCTACACCGCCTTTCCCGGGGGGAACGAAAAAGAGGGCATGACGGAATTCCTCAGCGCGGTGGTGAAAAAGGGAACGGCGGAAATGTATGTCTACGTCGCCTCCGGCAAGGGAGCCTGGGCGGCCAACACGATGGCCAATACGTACACCGAGATCGTCACCGTCAATAAATAGCCGGGTCTCGGGCTGGGTCAATGAACCGGCCGGGCTGGACCGTGTCGGTCCAGGCCCCGCCTCAGGCGTCACTTTCCAGACGGCCGCCCGCCTCAGGTGACGATCCCCGGGCGGCTGCCGGCGCCGTCGTCGGGGTACACCAGGAAGTCGATCAGCCCCAGCGACACCTCCTGCCCCTCCCGGAGGGTGTCGAAGCTGCCGCTGTCGGCGATGACCCGGACGGTCTCACCCCCCAGGTCCACCCGGCAGTCGTTCACATCCCCCAGGTAGAACATGTTCAGGAGCCGTCCCGTGAGGTCCCCCCTGTCCGCCTTCCGCAGCCGGATGTTCTCCGGCCGGACCGCCACGATCACCCGGCCCCGGCATACTCCGTCGTAGGGGATGGACTGCCCGGTGCCCAGGAGTTCGATGCGGTTCTCCGTCACCGAACCGGGCAGGAAGTTGACCTTCCCGACGAAGTCCGCGACGAACTGGTTGGCCGGTTTCCGGTAGATCTCCGTGGGGCTCCCCACCTGCTGGATGACGCCCCGGTTCATCACCACGATCCGGTCCGACATGGCCATGGCCTCGGTCTGGTCGTGGGTGACGTAGACCACGGTGATCCCCAGGTTCCTCTGGATCTCCTTGATCTCGAACCTCATGCTTTCCCGGAGTTTGGCGTCCAGGTTGGACAGGGGCTCGTCCAGCAGCAGAACCTTGGGCTCCGCCACCAGGGCCCGCCCCAGGGCCACCCGCTGCTGCTGCCCTCCCGACAGCTGGGAGGGGTAGCGCTTCTCGTACTGGCTCAGATGGACGGTCCGGAGGGTCGTCTCCACCTTCTCCCGGATCTCCGCCCTGGGTCTCCGGGCGATCTTCAGGGGATAGGCCACATTGTCGAAGACATTCATGTGGGGCCAGACCGCGTAGGACTGGAAAACCATCCCGATTCCCCGCCTCTCGGGAGGGACGAAGACCTGCCGGGAGCTGACCACCTGATCGTCGATGCGGATCTCCCCGGTGGTGGGTTTCTCGAAGCCCGCTATCAGTCGGAGCATGGTGGTCTTGCCGCAGCCCGAAGGGCCCAGCAGGGTCACGAACTCCTTGTTCCGGATCACATTGTCGAAACTTTCCAGGACCAGCACATCGCCGAAGCTTTTCGACACATTCTCGATGGTTATGGTGGACATGACAGGGTCTCCTTGACTCTATATGGAAAACTCGCCGTCGGTCAGCCGGTTCAGCAGCCAGTTCACCAGGATGACCAGGAGCAGGATCGCCGTGGCCAGGGCCGAGGCGGTCTGCTGGCTGTGGTAGGTCTGATACGTGAAAAGCTCGTAGCCCAGTGTTTTGGTGTCGGTGGAGTACAGCAGGGTGGACATGGCCAGCTCGTAAAATGACGGCATGAAGATCAGAAACCAGCCCGCCACCACCGACGGCAGGATCAGCGGGATGGTCACATCCCGGAAAACCCGCACCCATCTGGCTCCGGATATCTGGGAGGCCTCCTCCAGAGAGGGGTGGATCTGACTCATGGCGGAAACCACGGTGCGCATCCCCATGAGCTGGTATTTGATCATGTAGGCGATGATCATGATGGTCAGGGTGTTGTAGATGTTGATGCCGAAGCGGCCGGACATGGTCATGATCAGGGCCAGGGCGATGACGATGCTGGGGGTGCCGCTTCCCACGGTGATGAGGAAGTCGGGGATCCGCCGCCCCTTGACGGTGGTCCGCATCAATACATAGGCCATCACCAGGGATATGAGCATCCCGGCGGTGGCGGCGACGCCGGCCGAAACCAGGCTGTTCCGGGCGGAGAAGATGATGGGCTTTCGGGTGAAGATCCGCTCCCAGTACTTGAAGGTGATGTTCCCCGGAGACAGGGGATTGCCCAGGTTGATGGTGATGGAGGTCAGGGCCACGGACACCAGGGGGATGATCACGATGACCAGGGCGAAAATCAGCACCACCGCCGACACGGGGACCCGCCACCGGCCCAGATCGACGATGTTGGGCCGGGTGGATTTGCCGGACACGGTGATGTACTGCTTCCGCCCCACCACGAAGGTGGACACATAAAGGACCACGTTGGCGATCACCATCAGAAAAACCGCCAGGGTGGTGGCGTCGGTGAGCCCCTCCTGGGAGCCGATGTAGACGAAGTCGATTATCCGGGTGGCCACGGTATGGATCTGCCCCGGAGCTCCGATGATGGAGGGTATCCCGTAGGCCGAGGCGGCGGAAACGAAGACCAGAAGGGCCGCCGCCACGATGCTGGGGGCCATCATGGGCAGGGTGATGGTGGCCAGGGTCTTGAGGGGCGCCGCCCCGGAAATCCGGGAGGCCTCCTCCAGGGAGGGGTCCATCTTTTCCATGGCCCGGGAGATGGTGATGAAGGCGTAGGGGTAATAGAAGGTGGTGAGGACCCAGATGAGCCCTCCCACGGAATAGATGTTGAAGGGCATCCTGTCCAGCCGGAACAGGTGCTGCAGAAGGAGGTTCAGATTTCCCACCCGGGGGTTCAGGAGCCGCAGCCAGGCCATGGCGCCCACGTAGGGGGGCACCATGTAGGTCATGACGAAGAGGGAGCGGAAAAACTTCTTCCCTATCAGGTTGGTGCGCCCCACCAGCCAGGCCAGGGGGAAGGCGATGAGGATGCCGAAAACCATGGAGAAGAAGGAGGTCACCACCGTGTTCACCAGGGCCTGCCAGTTCAGCGGGTAGGTGTAAACCCGTTTGAAGGCGTCCAGGGAAAACCGGCCCTCCGAAAATACCGACCGCAGCAGGAGGTACAGGAAGGGAAAGACCTGAAAGACCGTCAGGAAAAGGATGATCGCCCCGATCACCAGCCATTTGATGTCGAAATAGAACCGTTTCTCCGGGGGGGCGGCGCGGGTTTGCATGGGCATACTCCTTTTTCCGGAAAGGTTGAAGGGCGGCTACCCAAGGTTCCACTTCAAACCAGAATATCCGGGGTTTGTCAACAGGTAGGTGAGTTTCTCAAAAGGACCCTGGAGAGGAAGCCGACGAGCCGCGGGTCCCCATGGGAGCCCGCAGCCTCGCATCGGCGCCCCGTCGCCGGACCGGAGAAAGCCCGGGTGGACGGGGGCCGGGGATAGCGCGGCCTTACTTCGCCTTCTTGATGGTGACGTTGTCCTCGAACTTCTTCCGCATTTCCTCTCTCTGACGGAAGGTTTTTTCCCAGTTGACGGGCATGCTGGCCGCCAGGATCTTGGCGGTGGGGATGGCGTCGTAGGGCAGCTTGTCGTAATTCTTCAGCACCGAGTGCATCCAGCCGCCGACGATGGCGGCCTGCCCTTCCTCGGAAAGGAACCAGTCGGTGACGATCTCCGCCGCCCTGGTGTTGTTGTTGGCGCTCTTCTCCCCCTTCACCGTCATGATGGTGGACGGAATCAGCACGCTGCCGTCATCGGGATAGATGACCGTGAGTTTGGATTTCTCCTCTTCCCGTTTTTTGAGCACCGACTCTTCAAGAATCATGATGACCTTGCATTCGCCGGTTTCCAGTTTCGTCAGCGCCACCGATCCGGATTCCACCATGACCTTCTGGTTCCCCAGGGCGGTGTAGTATTCGTAACCGTACTTGTCCCTGAGGGCGCTGATGGCCGCCAGGGCCGAGCCCGCGGTGAGGGGGTTGGGCATGGAGATGAAACCCTTGAGCCTGGGGTCGTGGGCGAAACCCTGCATGGTGTGGGGAATGTCGCCGAGGGAGTATTTGTCCGGGTTGTAGGCCAGAACCATGTTCAGGACCCGCACGGGGTACCAGTAGCCCTCGGAGTCGTACTCGAAGGCCAGCCTGTCCCGCGCCGGGGAAACGTACTTATGCAGAATGCCCGCTTCCTTCAGCTCCAGAGAATATGAAGGCTCGGCGAGCATCATCATGTCGCAGCCCAGCTTTCCCGCGTTCATCTCCGCGGCGATCTTGGCCTGCAGGGTGCCGGTGCCTCCGTAGAAGAACTTGATTTCCGCCTTGGGGAACCGGGTGTTCAGGGTCTGGGTCATTTTTTCGATGATGTCTTCGTACATGGATGTGTAGATGACGAGTTTCCCGGAGACTTCCCCGGCGGCATCCTTAGCCGCCGCAGCGGGTTTTTTCTCGCCGCAGCTCACCAGCGTCATGGTGAGAGCCAGCCCCAGCAGAACGAGCCGCCGAACGGTCTTTCCACATCGGATCATGACGAGTCCTCCTGTTTTTGTTATCGTGTCGCTTAAAAGTCTAATGCCCCGGATTTCCCGCTGTCAAGCCGAGGGCCCCGGCGCCGCCGGATCCTTGGAGACCATGATGTCCAGGATGATCCGGTCCGTGTCGTCCATGCCGGTGTTCCCGATCCGGACCAGGTTCCTCAGGCTCTTTTCCACGTCCTTTTCGTTGATTCCCTTGTCCCCGTTTATGGAGATATCCTCCATGGCCAGCAGGGCGGACCGGAAGGCCGCCTCCACCACCGAGGCGATCTTCAGGGCGCAGCCGTCCTTGGCTCCGTCGCAGACCATGCCGGTGAGGTTGGCCACCATGTTCTGCACCGCCCGGTAGACCCGCGCCACCCCGCCCCCCAGCAGGAAGACGATCCCGCAGGAGGCCCCGATGCCGGCGGTGAAGGCGCCGCACATCGCCGTAAGGCGGTCCAGCCCTTTGCGGGCGTGGATGGCCGCCAGGTTGCTCATCACCAGGGCCCGGTGCAGTTCCTCCTCCCCCAGCCCCATCTTCTCCGCGGCGGCCACCACCGGCAGCGACACGGTGATGCCCTGGTTTCCGCTGCCCGAGTTGGTCAGCACCGGGAGGTTGCAGCCCGCCATCCGGGCGTCCGAGGCCCCCGAGGCCAGCTCAACCCCGTAGGTGGTGATGCTCTCGGAGAGGATCTTTTTTTCCACCCCCGCCTTTATGGACCTCCCCACCTGCAGACCGTAGGCCCCCCGGAGCCCTTCCAGGGCGACGAGTTTGTTGAGACGGGCCCCCTCCAGAAGGAATTTCAGCGGCTCCAGCGGGGCCTCCCGGGCGAACTCGTAGATGTCCAGAAGCGACCGGGTTGAGATCTCCGGCTCCGTCCCCGCCTCCTCCGGATCGGTGAAATCCTCGAAGAGGATCTTCCCGTCCCGTTCGATCCGGGCGATCCCCGTGTGGGTGTGCCGGATGACCACCGACGAAGACCGGTCCCCCAGGACCACCCGGGCCTGGATGTACAGGTTCTCCTCCCCCTCGTACTGGGAAATGGAGACCAGATGCCGCTCCACAAAGGAGGCGGCCTTTTCGATCTTCTCCGGCGGAACCGCGGAGATCACCTCCAGCCCCCGGGAGGACTCGCCCCCGGCGTAGCCCAGGGCGGCGGCGATGGGGATGCCGGTCATTTTCGTCCCGGGGATGCCCACCCCCAGGGCGTTCTTGATGATGTTTCGGCTCAGTGCCAGCTCGATCCGGTCCGGGTCGGGGACCTCGGCGGCCTCGCCCAGCAGCGTCTCCCGGGCCTTGGCGCAGGCCAGGGCGATGGCGATGGGCTCGGTGCAGCCCACCGCCAGGGCCGTCTCTTCCTTCAGCAGCCGGGTATATCGTTTCGTTCTGTCCATGTCGGTGTCCTTTTCGTTTCGATGGGCTCGGGGCGGCGCTCGCAGGAGTTCATCGATCGGCGGGATGGAAATCGGAGGTCCGCCCCGGGCGCATCGGATTCCAGGAAAGGGTATACCGAAAGGGCCGGCTTGTCAAAGGGATCGCCCGCCCCGGGGTGGAAAAGGTCATGTCCCCGGAGGAGGTGTACCGAAAGGGCCGGCTTGTCAAAAGGATCGCCCGCCCCGGGGTGGAAAAGGTCATGTCCCCGGAGGAGGTGTACCGAAAGGGCCGGCTTGTCAAAGGGATCGCCCGCCGACCCCGGCTTGACACGGCTCGCCGAAACATGGTGATTTACCATTGCAACGGAAAAACTCCTCTTTCCGGGACGGTAACATGATCGTGATGAAATTCGGCGGCTCCTCGGTGGGCAGCGCCGAGATGATGGACAAGGCCCTGGATATCGCGGTGTCGCGCCTGGAGTCGGCGCCGGTGGTCGTGTCGTCGGCCATGTCCAAGGTGACGGACTCGCTTCTGATGATGACGGATCTGGCGGTGACGGGGGACGGGAACGGCGCCATGGGGGTGGTGGAAAAAATCATCCAGAGGCATCTGGATCTGGCGGAGTCCTTCCTGTCGGGGAAAAACCTCGCCCAGGCCAGGGAGAGGATCGAGGGGATGCGCCGGGGGCTTCTGTCCCTGGCCAAGGGGCTGTCGCTGCTGAAGGAATGCTCCCCCCGGTCCAGCGACGCGGTGGTCTCGTATGGAGAACTCCTCTCCACCACCCTGCTGGCGGCCCGGGCCCGGGAGCGGGGACTGAAGGCGGACCTGGCGGATTCCCGGACCTTCATGCGCACCGACGACCGCTTCATGTCCGCCGCGCCGGACTTCAGGGAGACCCGGAAACTGACCCGGCGGAAGCTGAAGCCCGCCCCGGGCAAGCTGGTGATCTGCCAGGGTTTCATCGGCTCCACCCGGGACGGGGTCACCACCACCCTGGGCCGGGGTGGGTCGGACTACAGCGCCACCATCATCGGGGCCGCTCTGGGGGCGGAAACGGTGGAGATCTGGACCGATGTGAGCGGCATCCTCACCACCGACCCGAGGCTCGTCCCCGAGGCCCGAAGCATTCCCAAGATCAGCTACGGGGAGGCGGCGGAGCTGGCCTACTTCGGCGCCAAGGTGGTCCACCCCTCGTCCATCCAGCCGGCGGTGGAACAGGGCATCCCGGTGTTCATAAAAAACACCAACGACCCGGCCCACCCCGGAACGGTGATCCTGGCCGAGACCAGGGGCCGGGGGCTGCGGGCCATCGCCTTCAAAAAAAAGGTCACACTGATCAACGTGATTTCCACCCGGATGCTGAACGCCTACGGCTTTCTCAACCGGATCTTCACCGTTTTCGAGAAGCACAAGACCTCGGTGGACCTGGTGGCCACGTCGGAGGTGTCGGTGACCATGAGCGTGGAGAATACCGCCTATCTGAAAAGCATCGTCCGGGACCTGGAGGAGTTCTCCGACGTGGACATCCGCCGCGACAAGGCCACCATCTGTCTGGTGGGCCGGGATGTCTGGGAGGAGCAGTCCTTCTTCGTCCGGGTTTTTCAGGCCCTGCGGGACATCCCCGTCAAGCTCATTTCCCTGGGGGCGTCGAACATCAACCTGAGTTTCGTTGTAATGGAAGAGAACTGCGACGAGGCGGTCAGACTGCTGCATCGGGAGTTTTTCGAAAAATCCTCCTGACCGCCTCCAGATTCGCCTCGCCCAGGGGCGAATCGCCCCCCTCGGCATACATGCCCTCGATTTTATCCCGATGGATCTCCAGCGCCCTGTGGCGCAGGATCTTCTGCGTGGAGTTCATCATGCCGTTCTCCTCGCTGAAGGCTTCCTCCAGGATCCGGAAGGTGGCGGGCAGCCACTGGGGTGGGAACCTCCTGGCGTAATACGGGTCCCGGCGGAAGGAAAAAATCGAGTCCCGGATCTCCTGAAGGATGTCCTCCGGGTCGGTCAGGTATTTCTCCGCCGCCGCAGCCCGAACCGCCTCCTGATCCAGAACCACCAGGGCGGAGGTGTACTTCCGGTGGTCGTTGTACAGCAGGATCTGGTGCACCATGGGCGAGCCGATGGTCATGGCCTCCTCGATCTCCTCGGGGGAGTACTTTTCCCCGTCCGGAGAGATCAGCAGGGCTTTCTCCCGGCCCACCACGACGAGAAACCTGTCCTCGTCCACGTAGCCCCGGTCTCCGGTGCGCAGAAGTCCGTCCTTCAGAACCTCCCGGGTGGCCTCCTCGTTGCGGTAGTAACCCTTCATCACGTTGGGCCCCCGGACGCAGATCTCCCCCACCTCCCCGATCCCCGCGGGATAGCCGCCGGAGTTCAGGATCTCGCAGCTGGAGCCGGGGAGGATCTTGCCGCAGCTGCCGAACTTGTGCGCCCGGGGGGAGTTGGTGGAAACCACCGGGGAAGCCTCGGTGAGCCCATAGCCCTGATACACCGGCATGCCCAGGGCGTTGAAAAACTCCTGGAGCTTCACGTCCATCAGGGCCCCCCCGCCGACGAAAAATTTCAGCCGGTTTCCGTAGAGTGCCCGGATCTTCGAAAATACGAGCCGGTCCGCCAGGCGGTAGGGGACGCAGGCCCGAATCCGGGTTCGGAGCCGGGGACGGTTCCATCCGTCCCCATGGTACCTGATCCCCGCCCGGAGCCCCATGTAAAAAAGGGTCCGGACGATTCCGCCCCTCCTGTCGATGTCCCGCAGAATTTTCCTCCGGAAGGACGCGGCCAGGGAAGGCACCGTCAGCAGGAAGACCGGGCTGGTCTCCTGCAGACTCTGGGGGAGGCTGCGGATCATCCCCAGCCGGCCCCCCCTCATGTCGGCGAAATACAGCGAGATACCCCGCAGGAGGGAGCAGAAGATCCCCGTGGTGTGGGCGAAGGCGTGGTCGCAGGGCAGAACCAGAAGGGTCTGATACTCCAAGGGAGGAATCTGGAACACCCGCACCGCGTCCTGGCTGTTGGAATAATAGTTCAGGTGCGTCAGCATGACGCCCTTGGGGTTGCCGGTGGTCCCGGAGGTGTAGGAGATGGACACCAGGTCGTCCTCGGAGATCTCCTCCTCCAGTCGGGCCAGTTCGTCGAAGGGAAAGTCCCGGGCGCCCCGATCCAGGCACTCCGCCAGCGCCAGGGCTCTCTCCGGGGGGAAGGGGGCCAGGGCTTCCCGGAGGGCGGGGCCGTCCTCCCCCAGAAAGACCAGGGTGAAGGGCCGTTCGATGCCCGGAGCGGCCTGAAGGGCCTTCTCCAGGGCGGCCCCCCCTACGGCCAGCACCGTCGCCCCGGAATGATTCATCCGGAAGACGATTTCCTCCGGCATGAGCTGGATCGAAAGGGGCACCGAAACCCCCGCCGCCAGCAGGGTCCCCATCTCGGCCACGATCCATTCGGGGCTTCCCTCGGCGAGGACGGCAACCCGGTCGCCCTTGCGAAGGCCGCTCTTCAGGAGCCAGGAGGCGAAGCGGCGGGACATGGCATGGATCTCGGAATAGGAGAAGGACAGCCAGCCCGCGTCGGTTTTTCGCGCCGCGTAGGTCCTGTCGGGAAAGGCCCGGGCCGCCTGGGCCAGGGCCGCGGTTACGGTCCGCTTCATTTCCCCTTTTCCGCAAGATGGGCGCGGATTGCCTCCACGACCCAAAGGTGGTCCTCCTCGTGGGCCATGCCGGACACGGTGATGGCGCCCACGACCCCGGTGCCCCGGAGGATGATGGGAAAACCGCCGCCGTGAACGGCGTACTCCGTCGTGGAGACGAAGTATCTCTGTTCCAGGGACAACCCGTGGTGCCGGAGAAACACACCCATGTAGTAGGAGCTTTTGCCGAACCTGGCCACGGTCCTGACCTTCCGTTTGATCCATTCGTCGTTGTCCGGCCGGGTGCCGTCGAAGGAATAATGGAAGAGCTGGTGCCCGAAACGGGTGATGTCTATGGCGATGGCCCGTTTTTCCTTCTTCGCCCTCTCCATGAGAAGCAGCCCGATATCCAGGGCGGTTTCGGAGGAAAACGACGAGAACTGAAGCTCCTGGTGCTCTCTCTCCAGGGATTCCAGAAGATCCGTAAGACTCGCATCCATAATGGGGGTGATTATACACCGGTTCGCCGGAAATGACCAGAATCCGCAGCCGGGGCTTTTTCCCTCCTTTCCCGTCTCCGGAATACCGACTATAATCCTGAACGATGAAAAAAGACCCTACGCCGAACATCGCCGCCGCCCTCAAAAGAAAGACCCTCGCCGTGGGCTCCGGCAAGGGGGGGGTGGGAAAGTCCACCACCGCCCTGAATCTGGCGGTTTTTTACGCCCGTCTGGGGATCCGGGTGGGACTCTGCGATATGGACCCCCTGTCCAACATCGCCACCATACTGGATCTGGGGGAGGACCGGCTGGGGCGGTCCGGGGGAACGGGCGCGCAGCCGGCGACCCTGGAGGACTACGCCGTCCCGGTTTTCGCCAACCTGGACCTCCTCTTTCCCCGCCCCAAGCTGAGCCGGGAGGAGGGCTCGGGGACGCTGCTGCGTCTGTTCTCCTCCTTCGCCCGGGACATGCATCGCCGCTACGACCTTCTGATTCTGGACCTTCCCGCCGGCACGGGACGGGAGGAAAACCTCGCCTTTCTGCCCTTCGCCGCCCACCTTCTGGTGGTGGCCACCTCGGAGCCCACCTCACACGTGTCCGCCGGAGGCTATGTGAAGGCGGCCCTGGAGACGGCTCCGGACATCGGTATTTATTTCTGGCACAACAAATACCTTCTCGTTCAGGACGGCGGTTTCAACCCCCGGGGGATCATCGACAACTATAACCGCCATGTGCAGCCGGAGCTGCGCCTGGATCTCCGGGTGTCGCGGACGGTGGACATCGCTTTCATCCCCCACGACCCGGCGCTGGACCTTCTGCAGAACGCCCTGTCCCTGGAGGGCAGCATCCGGATAAAACTGCTGGAAGCCTGCGAGGTGCTGCAGAAAAAGCTCCTGGCGGACACCCCCGATGATCTGGACCTGGACGAGAACAGCCGCAACCTGATCCTGCACTACATCGCCCGGCGGGGGGAGATTTCCAACGTGGAGGTCTACTGCCGGGAACTGGAAGAGTACTACCGGGATTTCCACGCCTCCTCCGGCACCCCCCGGTACGGCAAGTTTCTGGCCCGAAAAAAGAAGGCCCTGACGACGGAAAAAAACCGGGCCGCCCTGCGGTCCTTCGTGGGAACCTTGAAGAAAAACCTGCTCCGCATCCACGCCCTGCGGGCCCGGGCCGTGCTGGACGAGGCCCTGGAGGAGATCGGGGACTCCACCCGGATCTTCGGGGGCGCCCGATCGCCCCGGACGGAGAAGAAGATCCACGAGGCGGTCTCCCGGGTTCTGGCGGAGGGCGTCCGGCGGCACGAGAAACTGGACTCCTTCACCCGCAATCTCCTGGGGGTCCTGCTTTTCCACTTCGCCCTGTCGAAGATCATGAATTCCCACGGGGTGCAGAACCGGGTCTACGATTTTGTGCCCAAACGGAAAAACCCCCGGGGCGCCTATGTCAGGGACAAGTATCGGCAGATCCACTACCTGGTGGAGAAGGACGAGGAGTACCACGAGAGATATTTCCATCTGATCAGGGATCTGTTCCCGGTGGCGCTGAAACAGCTGGCGGTCCTGGTGGAAACCTTCCGGCTATCCCCGCTGGTGCTGCGGAACCCCTCTTCCGGGGAGGCGAACAGGAATGCCTACCTGAAGCTGCTGACCAACTTCGTCCACGACGCGATCCATTCGGGGCTGGGAGTGTTCATCGGCTTCAAGTTCAATACCGCCGCGGAGGCCATCAAGGCCGGTGCCCGGGACCTGCTTCAGGTGATGGGGGTCGCGCCCCCGTCGGCGGACGAGAAACCCCGCCGGGTGAGCCGGGCGGAAAAACCGAGGATCGCCGCGGAAGCGAAGAACACCGCCCGATAACCCGCCACCAGGGCCACCGCCGAGCCGATGACCGGCCCGGCGGCCATCCCCACGGCGTTCATCGCCGAGGAGAGGCCGTATATCGAGCCCTGCTTCTCCTTGGCCGCGGTGACGGCGATGAGGGCGTTGATGGCGGGCACCGTCATGCCCAGAGCCAGGGAACTCAGGATCCGGAACAGAAGGATGCTCCAGGGGTCCCCCGCCACTCCCTGGGGAAGGTGCAGCGCCGAGGCGGCGGCGAAGCCGAAGAAAAGAAGCTTCCCGTAACCCACCCGGAAGGCGAAGCGCCCCATGGAGGCGGCGGACACCGCCGAGGCGAAGGCGCCGGCCCCTATGATGAGCCCCGAAATGGAACCCACCTTCGCGCCCGTCCGGGCGATGTTCTGGATATGCAGGGGCAGCACCGGAACCACCACCGAGTTCCCGGCCTGGATGAGCGCCGCCAGGACGATCAGAACCAGGATGCGCCGGTTCTCCCGGAGAATCGGGAAGTCCGGGACCAGATCCCGGAGCCGGAATCTTTCCGGCCGCAGGGGGAGGAAGGTCTCGGTCACGAAGGACCTGACGATGAAGCCCGCGGCGATCAGCATCAGGGAGGTGGCGAAAAAGGTGAAGCGGTTCCCCAGGGCGTCGGCCATGTACCCCCCCAGAAAAGGCCCCAGGGAGTTGCCGATGAAGATGGCGGTCTGCAGGAGGCCCATCCGGTGGCCCACCTCCTCCTCCGGAACCAGCCCCGCCACCATCACCGTCGCCGCCGCCACGGTGCCGGTCACCGCTCCCTGGAGGATGCGGAGCGTCAGCACCAGCGAAGGGCTCCGGGCGAAACCGATGAGGAAAATGACCAGCCCCCCGCCGAACATGGACCGCAGCAGCATGGACCGGCGGCCGTAGGAATCCGCCAGCCGGCCCCAGATGGGGGCCATCACCGCCAGGGACAGGGAGGAGGAGGAGTTGATGACCCCCACCCAGAACTTCAGGGCCGCCGGGTCCCGGACGCCCAAATCCTGCAGAAAAAAGGGCAGAATGGGGGTGGAGGTCCCGAAACCGGCTATGGCCAGCATCTCCGCCGCGATGATCGCGAAGAAGCTCTTCTTCCAGAGAGGCATGGTCTACAACAGTTCCGCCGCCAGTTCCGCCAGGAGACTCCGTTCGGATTTCCTCATGGTCACGTGGCCGAATATCGGCTGGTTCTTGAAGACGTCCACCAGGTAGGACAGGCCGTTGGAGTCCGCGTCCAGGTAGGGGCTGTCGATCTGGTAGGGGTCGCCGGTGAGCACCACCTTCGTCCCCTGTCCCGCCCGGCTGACGATGGTCTTTATCTCGTGGGGAGTCAGGTTCTGCGCCTCGTCGATGATGATGTACTGGCCCGGCAGCGATCGTCCCCGGATATGGGCGATGGCCTCCAGCTCGATGTGCTTGCCCGCCATGAGCTGGTCCACGGTTTTCAGGGTGGGCTTTTTGTAGACGCTGAGGATGTAGTCCAGGTTGTCGAAGAGGGGCTGCATCCAGTGGGACAGTTTTTCGTCCTTGGGGCCGGGGAGGTAGCCGATGTCCTTGCCCAGGGGAATCACCGGGCGGCTCACCAGGACCCGGGAGTATTTCTGGTCCTCGATGGTCATCTTCAGGCCCGCGGCGATGGCCAGCAGGGTCTTCCCGGTGCCGGCCTTGCCCACCAGCGACACCAGCTGGATCTCCGGGTCCAGAAGGAGGGCGAAGGCGATGCGCTGCTGAAAATTAAGGGGCTTGACGCCGGAGATCGCCGCCGGTCCCGGAGCGACGAGCTGCAGTTCCCGCCCCTCCCGGTTGTATCGGGTGAGGATCGGCTCTTCTTCGTTCCGGGAGCCTTCGGCGGCCCGGGCGCCTTCGGCTGCCCGCCCCCCCCGAGAGTCCCCGTCGGCCCTGGCTTCCCCGGCGTCCCCCCGGGAATCCCGTCCCCCCCGGACCCGGAGAAGGACGAACTGATTGGGAAACAGATCGTCCTGCCACGGGAGGGCTCCCGTCTCCCGGAGACCCTCACAGGCATCCTGGGAAATTTCCGCCTCCAGATAGCCCGGGTACAGCTTGTCGATGCTGACCTTCTGCTTCTCGTAATCCACCGCCTTGATCCCCAGCGAGGTGGCCTTGACCCGGGCGTTGATGTCCTTGGATACGAAGAACACCGTCTTGCCCTGCTGCTGCTGGAGCTCGTAGGCGGTGAGGATGATCTTGTTGTCCGGCGAATCGGCGGAAAAATCGATGGGGGCGTCCTTGGCGTAGGTCAGGGCCACCGACACGGTCGACCCGTTTTCCAGGCGGACCCCTTCGTTCAGCCGGCCCTTCCTGCCCGCCTGATCGAGAAAACGGACCGCGTGGCGGGCGTTCCTCCCCTTCTCGTCGCTGCGGGTTTTCAGATTGTCCAGTTCCTCCAGCACCCAGAGGGGGATGACGATTTCCGAATCCCGGAAACTCAGCAGGGCGTCGGGCCGATGGATGAAAACGTTGGTGTCCAGGACGAAGGTTTTCGTGGGGCTCATGCCCCCAGTATACGCTCCTTTCCGCCGTCGGGCAATGATGGATAAAGATTCATCGATTCTCTTTCCCATTTCGGAAAACCGGGTGTACAATGGGGCAATTACCCCAGCGGACCCCCGCCGTGTCAAGGAGAGCGCCCGTCATGAAAAAGATCCTGGTCATCAACTGTGGAAGTTCCTCCCTCAAATACGAGGTCTACGACATGCCCGAGCGACGGAGCCTGGGCAAGGGCCTGGTGGAGCGGATCGGGGAAAAGGCCCCCGGCAAGATCCGCCAGGAATCCGCCGGCGGCGTGTACGAGAAGGAGACCCTCATCCCCGACCACCGGACCGCCATGGGGCTGGTCCGGGACGCCCTGATCGATCCCGGCGCAAAAATGATGGACAGCCTGGACGAGATCGCCGCCGCGGGCCACCGGGTGGTCCACGGCGGGGAGGCCTACGCCGCCTCGGTGCTCATAGACGACGATGTCATCCGGACCATCGACGAGGTCTCGGAGCTGGCCCCTCTGCACAACCCGCCGAACCTGACGGGGATCCGGGAAGCCATCGGCCTTCTGGGAAACAAGCCCCAGGTGGCGGTCTTCGACACCGCCTTCCATCAGACCCTGCCCCCCGCCGCCTACCTCTACGGCATACCCCGGGAGCTGTACGAAAAATACCGGATCCGCCGCTACGGGTTTCACGGAACCAGCCACCGCTACGTGGCCGGCGAGGCCCTGCGGATGACCAGGAGGTCCGAGGAAAACACCAATGTCATCACCTGTCACCTGGGCAACGGGGCGTCCATCACCGCCATCCGCCGGGGGAAATCCATCGACACCTCCATGGGGTTCACCCCCCTGGAGGGGCTGGTCATGGGAACCCGGTCCGGGGACATCGACCCGGCGGTGCTGCTGTACCTGATGAAGCGGGGCTACACGGCGGACCAGCTGGACACTCTGCTGAACAAGAAGAGCGGCATGCTGGGACTCTCGGGCATCTCCAACGACATGCGGGACATCGAAAAGGCCGCCGCCGGCGGAGACAGGAACGCCCAGGAGGCCCTGGATGTCTACGCCTACCGGATCAGGAAGTACATCGGCGCCTACGCCGCCAACATCATCAAATTCGACATTCTGGTCTTCACCGGCGGGGTGGGGCAGAACAACGTGAAGATGCGGGAACGGATCTGCAAGCGGCTGGAGACGCTGAAGGTTTTCCTGGACCCGGTGAAAAACGTCGAGGTGGGAAGCAATCCCGGGATCATCTCCCATGAGTATTCCCAGGTGGCGGTCCTGGTGGTGCCCACCAACGAAGAGCTGCAGATCGCCATGGACACCTACGACATAATCTTCGGAACGGGCTGACCGGATCGGTGAATCCTCGCCGCGGCCCGACGATGGGGGCGTCCGCTCCCGCCCGATGGAGATCCTCCTTCCTGACCCTGCCGGACGGGCCCTTCTTCGATGTCCTCAGAAATTATCTGGGGGATTTCCCCACCCCCTTCAACAAGCACCAGCTCATGGACGCTCTGGAAGTCTTTCTGCGCCGTCCCGAAACCCGCAGGCGCATGATCGGTCTGGTGGACCACCGGGATGCCCGGATCATCACCGCGGTGAGTCTCCTGAACGCCCCCGGCGCGGAAGATCTGGCGATTTTTTTCCAGGGAGAGCCGGAGGAGCGGACCCTGCCCCTCGCCCTCCTGAACCTCCGGGATCGGCTGCTGATCTATCTGGATCGCGGGTCCGGGAAAGAGACATTCCTGCCGAACCCCCATCTGTGGGACGACCTGAGCCGGGACGTCGTCGATCCGGGGCTCCTGTTTCCCTCCCTTCCCGCCTCTCCGGAGAGCCTTCCGCCCCTTCCCCCTGTCGGGGGACTTCCGGAGGATTT
>MTKY01052571.1_pt1 | contig 18972 bp, 15 predicted proteins | sample 1042731 | NCBI WGS metagenome assembly MTKY01 (sample SAMN06212206, study PRJNA360538) | anaerobic digester metagenome | biome: Wastewater treatment plant; material: sludge; isolation source: anaerobic digester fed with sludge from wastewater treatment plant | place: Denmark: WWTP Soeholt ... | reverse complement strand
CGCGACGCACCAGCACGCCAGCATCGATTGCAGAGACATCGGTGAGCGTCTTGTCGGTCTCCACCTCGTAGAGCAGCTGGCCAACCGCAAACTCCGCACCCTCATCCACATGCCATGCGACCAGGCGCGCATTCTCGACCGATCCCATGTGCGGAATGCGCAGCTCCTGCAGATCAGACATCGTGCAGCCCTCAGATTGCGCAAAGGTGGCGTGCGGCCGCGGCGATCTCGTCGACTGACGGAATGCACAACTGCTCCAGCTCGCCGTGCTGCGGCAGTGGCACGTCCTTCGCGGCAACCCGCAGGATCGGTGCCTCCAGTTCGAAGAAGACGCGCTCCTGGATCTGTGCCGCGATCTCGGCTCCGGGGCCGGCGGTCTTTGCGGCTTCATGCACGATCAGCGCGCGGTGGGTGCGCCGTACCGAGTCGAGCACGAGCTCCCAGTCCAGCGGCACCAGCGAGCGCAGGTCGATCACCTCGGCCTCGATGCCTTGCGCGGCGAGGCGCTCCGCGGCCGCGAGCGAGCGCTCGACCATGGAGCCATAGGTGACGAGCGTGAACGCCGAACCCGTGCGGCGCACCACGCCCTTGCCGATCGGCACCACGAAGTCGGGATCGAGCGGTACCTCCCCGCGCTGGAATCCGAGGCTGTTGACGCTGTGGAACAGCACCGGGTTCGGCTCGCGCAGGGCTGCGCTCATCAGACCCTTGGCATCGGCCGCGGTCGCGGGCACCACGACCTTGAGCCCGGGAAAATGCATGCCGAGCACCTCCGGACAACTGGAGTGCTCCGGACCCGCACCGCCCATCACGCCGATCGGGAAGATGATGACCGCGCTCATCGGCACATCGAGCCCGTGCATGTAGCGCCACTTGCCGAGTTTCTGGAAAATCTCGTCACCGGCGATCAGCGCGAAATCGCCAAACCCCATGTTGATGACCGGCTTCATCCCGGCAATGGCGGCACCCGCGGCAAGACCCGCCTCGAAGGCCTCGGCGATATTGCTGTCGATCACCCGTTCGTGGCCGAACTCATCGGCGAGCCCTTTCTCGGCGCCGAACCAGCCACCGGTCGCGACCCCCTGCCCGAGCACGAAGATCCGTTCGTCGCGGTGCATCTCCTCGATCAACGCGAGGCCCATGGCCGCGTTGTAGGCCATCGTCACGGTGCCTTGCTCAGCCATGGTAGAGGTCCCGGTAAATGACAGAGGGGTCTGGATCCGCGGCGGCCATGGCGGCCTCGTACGCGGTCTGTACCTGCGCTTCGGCCGCGGCCCGCAGCCTGGCCGCGGCCTGTGGTGCAAGGCGGGCCCCGAGCAGTTCCAGCGGATCGCGATAATCTTGCGCATAGTCACCAGGGCGGTACTTTTGCGGGTCACCCGCATAGTGTCCACGGCGCCGGAACACCTTGGCCTCGATCAGCGTCGGACCCTCTCCGGCGCGAGCGCGTGCGATCGCGACCGCCGTTGCCTCGTACACCGCCACCGCATCCTGGCCATCGACGATCACGCCGGGGATGCCATAGCCGGACGCGTAATCGGCAATGTTCTCGGTAGGACTCACGCTGCGCAAAGTGGTACCGACAAGCAGGCCGTTGTTCTCGCAGAAATAGATCAGTGGCAACTTCCACGCCGCCGCGTGGACGAGTGTCTCGTGGAAGGTGCCACGCGCGGCCGTGCCATCGCCGAAATTCGCCAGTGCGACCTGGCCGGTACGGCGCAGCTTCGCCGCGAGCGCCGCACCGGCAGCCAGCGGGTACACGCTGCCGAGTGTCGCACCCTCGCCCATCACGCCGATCGAGTAATCCGCCCAATGCGGCACGCCGCCACCCTTGCCGCGAGTGGCGCCCGTGACCTTGCCGAGCAGGTCGCCGAAAATCGGGTCCGGTGCCATGCCCTTGCCGATCGCCCAGGCCGTGCCACGGCCCTGGTAGAACAGGTAATCGTCGCGACGCATCGCGGCGCTGGCACCGATGCCCGCTGCCTCCTGCCCCTCGCCCGGGTGCCACCAGCCGGAAAAGCGCTGTTCGCGGGTGTGGCGCTCCATACGTATCTCGATGGCGCGCGCCACGGCCATGCGATGAAACAGCGCATCGAGAAAATCGGCATCGGCCGGTGACCGGGGTCCCGGGCCGGGGATCGGAAGTTCCATTTACACTTTCTCAAGCGGGCTTGCGATAGGTGGCACCATCGCGCGAATCACGCGCCCTGTCCTCATCCGATCAGACGAAGACCTCGATCGTCGATGGAGCCCGAGAGGAGTGCCGACGCGACCGCCACCGGGTGTGTGTTCCGATCGAGGACGGTGGCAACGCCATTGTGCGCACACCGTTGCCCGTCTCATTCCGGCAGATGAATCGAACGGGGGCGGGTGACTTTATAATCGTGGCGGCCTGCAAACCCACTGCTGAAGGACCTCCGTGATGACCGACTCCGAAGCGATTGCCCGCCTCCTGGACCTGGAAGCCATCAAGACCCTCAAGCACCGCTATATCCGCTACATGACGCAATCGCGATGGGACGAGTTGGAGGGCCTGATGACCGAGGACGTGAGCACCTCGTACTCGGACGGCAAGTACGCTTTTTCCAACCGCGCGGACCTGCTGCGCTTCCTGCGCGATTCGCACGATGCGGCGCAGACACACATCCTCGGCTACTGGCATGTCACGATGCCCGAAATCGAGTTCAGCACCCGGGACGAGGCAACCGGCATCTGGGCGATGTACCACTTCTTCCTCGACAAGCACTCGCAGCAGCAACTCGAGATGTTCGCGTATTACGAGGACGGCTACCGCCGGACGAACGGCCGCTGGCTCATCGCGCGCACCGGTTACCGCAGGGTCATGGAGCAGAGCTTCAACCGTCGCGAATTGCCGGGCCTCGAACTGCTGGTGGGCTGAGGCGCAGGCCCTACAGCAAGCGCGCGCTGGAATGGTTCAGGCGGGCGACGATCTGTGCCTGCTTGTTGGTGCCAAGTTTTTCGTAGATGCCGCGCAGGTGGGTCTTGACGGTATTGATGCTGACCTTGAGACGCATCGACGCTTCGTCGAGACTGATGCCCTTGGCAAGCAGTGCGCTCAACTGGCTCTCGCAGGGGGTGAGTCCGTACATGCCGGCCAGTACCGCGGGATCGAGTTCGATGCCGGGGTGACGGCAATCGTTGAGGTAGACGACCACGGCGGGCGTATCGCGCGCCTCCAGCAACGGATCGCAGATCAGGGGTTTCACCACCACGTCGAGAAGTGCCATGCCCGGCCTCGCTTCGAGACGCAGGCCCACCCCGCGCTGGCAGCGCAAGTTGTTGTGGTGCGCTGCCAGCGCCAGGTCGATCGCCTTGTTGAGCGCCCGTCCGTCCACGCTGTCGATCGCGCGCAGACGGCCGTTGCGCATCACCAGCACCTCGTTCTGTTCGATCAACTGCCGCGCCCAGGCGTTCATCGACAGCACGCGCCCGCGCGCATCCAGCATCAGGCTGCCGATGGCGAGCTTGGCCATCGCCTCCTCGAAGAAATAGCGCATGTGGGCGCCGTTGGCGTGTTGCTCCCGCAGGTGGATCGCGCGCTGCAGGTGCGGCGCAATCAGATCGATCAACTCGCGCTCGCGCAGGCTGAACGGCGGCTGATCCGCGGTGCGCTCGACCGAGAGCTTCACGTGCAGTATGTCATCGCGCATCACGTCGAGTCCGAGCAGGTAGCGGATGTTGGCCGGCTTGAGGAAGTTCTGGTACAGGGGCGTGCGCAGGAACGCCCCTTCGGACATGAGTTCGTCGGGAGTGCTCGCTGCGGGCTGCGGCAAGTCGAGCAACACGTTCACCGACATCACGCCGTTGACGTGCTCGCTGCCGGTCAACTTCGGATCGTCATTATCGGTAATCAGGCAATAGATTCCCGGCGCGGAGGCCGAGCAAATGACCATCGAGGCATCGTGCGATGCGGTAAGCTCGCTCAACTGACTCATCAGGGTCTTCCAGGACGCCGAATCCTCAACGCCCTGGTAGGCAAGACCCACGAGATCGCTGAACCCGCGCAGCCTGGTTGCCGCTCCCATAGCCGTTCCTCCCGCAGCATATCGATTTTTGTTTATATGCCTGATCGCACGCCCGCCCGGTGCATACTACCCCTCGCCCGGGGTCGTGGCGAGGGTCTCGCGGTTGCCGGCGAATTGGCCTTGCGTCGACATCGACCCGGCCTCACCCTTTCGGATGAAGCCACGCTATGCCGGACGCCGGCAGACTCCTTTCCATGGACCAGGCCCGAGGATCCGCAGCGATGAACCAGGAAATGCCGAGGGAGCAAAACAAGGCGCTGTTCCTGCGCATGATGGGCGCGCTGGGTCGCAAGGACTGGAATACGGCCTTCGCCTGCATGACCGAGGATGTCTGCTGCGACTGGCCCTACCTGCCCATACCGGACATGCCGCACCGCATGGTAGGTCGGGATGCAGTGCGGCACTTCTTCGATGCCGGACAGGCCCCGTTCGCTGGTCTGAACTACCAGATCGACCAGGTCTTCGAGCTGCTCGACCCGCAGACACTGATCGCGGAGTACCGCTCCGATTCCCGCCACCTCGCCAGCGGATTGCCATATCGCAACAGCTATCTCGGCATTCTGCGCTTCCGGGACGGGCAAGTATGCTACTGGCGGGAGTACATCAACCCGCAGACCATCACGGAGCTGCAGAAGGCCGTAGAGGCCAGCACAAGTCACGAGCACGATGAGGCATGAACTGATGGACGAAGCGGACACACGACTGCTCGATGGCTCGGCCTGGCGCGGATTCTGCGAGCGGCTCGGAGAGGCTGGCGCCCTGATCCTGAGCGAAAAGGCGCCCAGGGATGAACTGACTGTCGCGGAGGGCTATCGTTACCTCAGCCGCCTGCTGCGCGGCGGACTGGAAAGTTTCATCGAATTCGGCGATCCGCTCTTTCCCCGGTTTCGCTGCCCGGCGCACGAAACCATCAAGCTCGGGGCGGACAACCCTGACAACCGCTACGAGAGCTGCACGGTCGATCCCGCACACGATTACCTGATCACGGGGACCCGCGGGACCGTCGACTATCTCGGCTTTGGCGCGGTGATCAACCGCTATGCCTCCGGCGGCACCATGGAGACGACCGGCTACATCGATGCACGTGACATGAGCATCGGCTCCGACGGACGTTTCGAGCTCGTCGTGAGTCAGCATGAGCATGCAGGGAACTGGCTGCGCATGAACCCCGAAACCAATTCGATCAATGTGCGCCAGACATTTCAGGACCGGCGCAACGAACGAGCTGCCGAGTTGAGCATCGAGCGACTCGGGGCAGCAGGAGAATACCCGCAGCCTCTCGGCCTCGAGCAGCTGCGCCGGGCACTGCAGGGCGCGAGCAATTTCGTATCCGGCAGCGCGGCCCTGTTCGAGAACTGGGCCGAGAGCTTCCTGCCGGCACTGAACCAGCTCCCGCCGGCCGACCAGGCCTATTGCCGCGCCATTGGCGGCGACCCGAACATCTTCTACTTTCACGGCGCGTGGCGCCTGGCCGATGACGAAATGCTGGTGATCACCGCGCCGACCATTCCGCGGTGCCAGAGCTGGAACGTCCAGTTGAACAACTGGTGGATGGAGTCGCTCGATTACCGCTATCACAGAATCCACGTCAACAGGCACACGGCCCACTACGAGCCCGACGGCAGTGTACGGATTCACGTGGCGCATCGCGATCCGGGTCGGCCGAACTGGATCCAGACCGCGGGACATCGCACCGGCACCATGTGCTGGCGCTGGATCGGGGCGCAGGAACACCCGCTGCTCGAGACCGAGGTACGGCGCTGGGGAGCATGATGATGACGCTGCAAGCGGAAGCACTGTTGCGCGAGGCCAGCGCAGCGAGCGGACTCGAAGACTTCGGCCCGGACACGTTTCGCGAACCACTGAGGCGCCTGGTCCATGCCCTGAACACCGAGGCACGGCTGAGCGCTGACGGCCTGCGGGCGCAGCATGCCCGGCTGGTCGGACTGCTGGTCAACCGGCTGCGTGTCGAGGAGGTCTATCGGCTGCACCCCGAAATCGACTCCGAGGAGATCGCGGTCGCGGTGTGCATCGTGGGTCTTCCGCGGACCGGCACCACGATGCTGCACAAGGTGCTGTCCAGCGACACCCGTTTTCTGTTTCCGCGCTTCCACGAGGTCCGCCACCCGGTCGCGCCCGACAGCCTGCGGGCCGGCGCCCCCGATGATCGCATCGCGCAGGTGGAGGCGGAGCTGAAATGGATCGTCGCGACGAGCCCGGAGCTGGCCGCGATCCACCCGCTGAGTTCCACCGGTGCCGAGGAGGAGATAGGGCTGATCGAGCACAGCTTCTACAGCACCTCCCCGGAGGCATTCAATTACGTGCCGGAATTCGGACGCTGGCTCGGGGCGCAGGACAATCGCCCGGGTTACAGCTACCTGCTGCGCCTGCTGCGCCTGCTGCAGTGGCAGAAACGCCGGGCGGGCGAGCAGGTGGGTCCGTGGCTGCTGAAATCACCCCATCACCTGCATTACCTGGATCTGCTGCTCGAGTGCTTCCGCGACGCACGCATCGTTCTCACCCACCGCGATCCGGTACAGACCCTGCCATCGTACGCCAGCATGATCGTTGCACTGAACCACCTGGGCTGCGAGACGGTCGACCCGGTGGCGGTCGGTGCGTATGTCCTGGAGCGCTTCGCCGCTTCGCTCGAGCGCGCCACGGCGATCCGGGACCAATTCCCGGAGCGCTTCATGGACGTGGCCTATCGCGATTGCGTCAACCAGCCGCTGGAGGTGCTGCGCCGGCTGTACGCCGCCATCGGCATGCCGTTCACCGCGGCGGTCGAGGTGGCGATGGAGAGCTGGCTGGAGGAGAACCGGCGCGACAAGCGTGCGGCACATCACTACGCGGCCGCCGACTATGGCTATACGGACGCCGGGCTGGCGCAAAGCTTTGCCGCCTACAGGCAGCGGTTTCTCCAGAACTGAGCCAGGATCATCCGCCCTGCCGCCACATGGAATGCGAACCGCCGCAGCCATGTGGTTTCATCGCTTCGATATATACAGGATCGTAATATTGCCGGCGACAAACACGGACCCGGCCTTGTCCCATGTCATGAAAAGCGCGCGATTCACACGCAATAATGACCGCGCCCTGTCCGCCGTGCGGGTAGCTTTCAGGCTCGTCGAGGAGGTCCGCGAATGCCGGTATCCGAGAATGCTCCGCGCGTGAACCGCAGGCGCTTCCTGCAGTTCTCCGCAATGGCCGCGACGGCGCTCGTTGGCCAGTCCCTGCCACTGTTCCACCTGCGCGCGAATGCCGCCACACACCAGGCCCGGCGCACGGTACCGAAAATCGGCAACTGGGAGGATCTCTACCGCGAGCGCTGGACCTGGGACCGCGTTGCCAAGGGCTCCCACGGGTGGGCCAACTGCCGCAGCGCCTGCGAGTGGGATCTCTACGTCAAGAACGGCGTGGTGATGCGCGAAGAGCAAACCGCGATGTACACGCAGTCCGAACCCGGGGTGCCGGATTTCAATCCGCGCGGCTGCCAGAAAGGCGCCAGTTATTCGGAAGTGATGTACGGTCCGAGCCGCCTGACGGTGCCGCTGAAACGCGTCGGGCCGCGTGGTTCCGGCAAATGGGAGAAGGTGTCCTGGGAACAGGCAATCGACGAGATAGCCGTGAAGTGCATCGAAGCGGCGCAAAAGTACGGCCCCGAATCGATGATGCAGGACCTGGGTCCCAATTTCGACCAGGGCGCCTCCACTGCAGGCCGATTCAAGTTCCTGATGAAGTCCGGCGGCACTTTTTCCGACATGTGGGCGGAGATCGGCGACCTGAACCTGGGGCTCGCGCTCACGCTCGGATTCGCGCACGCCGGTGGCTCTTCCGACGAATGGTTCCTGTCGGACTATCTCGTGGTGTGGATGCACAACCCCGCCGTCACGCAGATGCCGGACGTGCACTTTCTCTACGAGGCACGATACAACGGTGCCGAGCTCGTGGTGATCGATCCGCAATACACCGCCACCGCCATGCGCGCCGACCAGTGGCTGCCGATCGGCACGGGTGCCGATGCGGCGCTCGGCATGTACACCGCGCGCCATATCATTGAAAGCGGCAAGGCCGACTGGGCCTATGTGAAGGAACAGACCGATCTGCCGCTGCTGGTGCGGATCGACACCGGCCAGTTTCTGCGCGAATCGGACCTGGTCGATGACGGCAATCACAAGCTGATGTATTTCTGGGACGCGCACACCGGACAGCCGGTACTGGCGCCGGGAACCGAGGGGCATCCCACTCCGACATTGTCGCTGGGCGAGCTGGACCCGGTGCTCGAGGGCAGTTTCGCCGTGCAGCTGCAAGGTGGGCAGGAAGTGCGTGTCGCACCGGTGATGGCACTGCTCAGGGAACAGCTCGATACCTGGACGATCGAACGCACCGCGGAAGTCACCGGCTTGCATCCCGAGCAGATACGCGTATTCGCCGCCGGTTTTGCCGCGGCCGAGCGGCCTTTGATCCTCTCGAGCTGGGGCTCGAACCGCTTCGTTCATTCCGACCTGATGAACCGTACCAAGCTGCTGTGTCTCGCGCTCAAAGGTGCCATCGGCAAGAAGGGTGCGGGCATCCATTCCACCGGCTGGTTCGACCTGGCCGGCTTCGGCTCGGCATTGCAGCTCGAGCACGAGGGCTTGCGCGGCAAGATCGCGATGATGGCGGGCGTGCTGTCGCCAACTGATCTCTACAATCTGACCGTCGACCTGGTGACCAAACGCAAGTCGCCGCACCTGATTCCGTTCGAGATGGCGCGCGCAGGTGAAGGGAAAATCCTTTGCCGCACCACGATCACCTCCCAGATGTACGACCGCCAGGGCATCGCGGACGACCTGGAAAGGGAGGCGCAGCGTTACTACGACCGTTCACTGGCGGATTATCACCGCGAAGCGCGCGAGAAGGGGTGGGAGCCGGTCACGGCGCCGCAAAGCGGCCCCAAGATGATGTTCACCGGCGGAGCCAACCTGCTGCGCCGAACCAATCGCGGCGGCAAGATGCTGGAGGATTTCTGGCCCGGGCTCGATCTCGTGGTCTGCACCGATGTGAAATGGTGCTTCACCGCGATGCACTCCGACTATGTACTGCCCGCCGCAGGCTGGTACGAGAAGGTCGGCATCAAGTACACGATTTCCTATATACCCTACCTGCATTACTGCGATGCGGCCGTGCCGCCGGTCGGGGAGTCGAAGGATGAGTGGGAAATCTTTTGGCTGCTCTCGAAACGCATCGAGGAAATCTGCCGCGAGCGCGACATCCCGGCCTTCGACTCCTGTGGCAAGCGCACGGTGGACTGGAAGGAACTGCACCAGGCCTACTCGAACCACGGTGCCTACGGTCCCAAGGACGCGAAAAAAGTGACGCAGGCGATCCTCGACGACAGCCCGAGCGCGGGAGGAGTGCAGATCAGCGAGCTGGAAAAGAACGGCACGAGCAAGTTCGTCAGCACCGGTGACAACACGCTGCCGACGGCAACCTTCAACCCCGACTGGAAAGGCGAGGGGGTACTGAACACGCTGACGCTGTTCACCGAACACAAGTCGCGCTGGCCCACCTACACCGGACGCATCCAGTTCTATATCGATCACCCCTGGTTCGTCGACGCGGGCGAAGCGCTGCCCACCCACAAGCCGAGCCCGAAGGCGGGCGGCGACCACCCATTCCAGATGGTGTCCTGTCACGCACGCTGGTCGATTCACGCGCAATGGCGCGACAACCCGATGCTGCTGCGTCTGCAGCGTGGCGAGCCGTGCATGCTGCTCAACCCGCGTGACTGCGTCGATCTCGGTATTGCCGACGGTGATTTCGCGCTGCTGTACAACGATTACGGCCATGTATTCATGCGTATCAAGTACAGCACGATGGTGCGCCCGAAGGTTGCTTATTACTTCCATGCCTGGGAGCCGCACCAGTTCCCGCGCCACGAGAGTTTCAAGTGGATCATTCCCGGCATCCAGAATCCGCTGCACATGGCGGGCGGTGACTCGCAACTGCGTTTCGGGATAAACCATCTGCAGGTGGGAACTTTCGTGCAGGACACGCGGATCGGAATTCGTGCGCTGACGCCGCAGGAGCTGCAGGAGCTCGAGGCCGGTTCGGCGCAAACAGACGCAGTGGCGATAACGGGAGCCGGTCATGAAGTATGAAGTGCCGACACCGCAGGTGCAGGTCGCGATGGTGCTGGATCTGAACAAGTGTCTGGGTTGCCACACCTGCACCATCGCCTGCAAGAAGCTGTGGAACAGCGACCAGGGTACGGATTACGCGTACTGGAACAACGTGGAAACCCTGCCCGGCAAGGGCTATCCGGCGAATTACCCCGACAGCGGCGGGCGCACGGAAACAGGCGAGGTGAAGCGCGGACGCATTCCGAACCTGGATGCCGAATATGGCCGCGCGTGGACATTCAATCACCGCGATGTGTTGGCGACCGACGCCGCGTCGCCAAACAAGGAATGGTTGCGACCCGCCGGAAAGCCCGCATGGGGACCGAACTGGGACGAGGACGAAGGCAAGGGCGCTTACCCGCAGGAAAACCACCATTTCTACCTGCCGCGCCTGTGCAACCACTGCACCCATCCGGCGTGCCTCGACGCCTGTCCGCGCCGCTCGATCTACAAGCGTCCGCAGGACGGCATCGTGCTGGTGGACCAGGACCGCTGCCACGGCTACCGTTTTTGCGTCGAGGCCTGCCCGTACAAGAAGGTCTATTTCGATTACCAGCGCCAGGTTGCGGCGAAATGCATTTTCTGTCTGCCACGTGTCGAGGAGGGTGTCGCCCCGGCGTGCGCACGCCAGTGCCCCGGACGGCTGCGCTACGTCGGTTTCCGTCACGACCGCAACGGTCCGATCTGGAAGCTGGTGGACGAATGGAAAGTCGCCTTGCCGCTGCATCCCGAATACGGCCTGGGCCCGAACGTATTCTACGTGCCGCCGATCAGTCCGCCGAAGCTCGCGCCAGACGGCAGCCCCACGACCGAGATGCGCATTCCGCTGGAATATCTGCGCGGGTTGTTCGGGCCCGGTGTGGATGCGGCAATGGCGACGCTGGTCGCCGAGCGCGAGAAGCGCAAGCGCGGCGAGCCCAGCGAATTGATGGATACGCTGATCGCCTACGTGTGGGAAGACAACTTCAAACTCGACGCGAATGCGCGCCAGGTGTTCTGAACATGATCCGGAAAAAACTTGCGCTCATCGTGGCACCTCCGGCGATGCAGCCGGGCGGCTACATCATGAAGGCCTATGCGGACCGCACCGAACCACGGGTGCCCGAGCTCAATGTCAGCGTAGTGCGCAGTGCGCGCGGCTTCCTGATCGAGGTGGACTGGGCCTGCGAGGTCGCGCACCGGCTGACGGCCGGCGAGACGGACCTGTTCACCGATGCCTGCGCCCTGATGGCACCCGAGACCGGCGAGGCCCAGTGGCTCACCATGGGCGCGCCGGGCCACGCGGTCGAGGCGGCTTACTGGCGCGCCGACCGCGAACGGCCATGGCGCATGCGTGCCGAAGGCCTGGGCACGATGCAGCGCAGCGAGGCTCCCGCGGCCTGGAGTGCCCGCGGCGAGTGGGCCGGGGGACGCTGGCAGGTGCGCTTCGAGCTGGACGACTGGGCGCCGCTGGTCACACAGAAAAAACTGGCGATCGCGGTCTGGAGCGGACAGGCTGGCGAGCGCGCCGGGCTGAAGTCGGTCACCGCGGACTGGCTGGCGCTCGAATAGGGCGGCGCATGGAACACGAACACGCGCTCGCACTGCTGGCCTGGGCACGCATCTGGAGCCCCCTGGCGGAGGCCGCAGCACGCGAGGAGGCGTGGGCTGCGCTCGGCCTGCCAGACACGTTCAGTGCGGTGAGCGTGGAATACTGGACCGGCTGTCATGGCCCGCAAGCGCCCCTGTCCCTGCTGCTGCACGCGGCGCTCGGGCTCGATGGCAGCGCCACGCGCGAAGACTGGCTGCGTGTCATGGATCATCTGGACCTGGCCTGGGACGGTGTGCACCTGCCCCCCGATCAGCTGGGTGTCGCCTGCGAAGTGTTCGCCTGCGCGATCGATGCCGCGGAGCCGGTGCTGGTGCGCGAATTATGCGCGCGCTACCTGTTGCCCTGGTGCGATACCGCGCTCGCGCGCTTGCCGGCGGGGTCCGCGATGGGGCCGGTGCTCGATCAATTTCGTGCCGATGTGACATTGGCGTCGGCGCACCCGCATTGATTATTCGTCGATTCGCAAGGGAGGAAGGCCGCGTCTGCGCTAGCAAAACGACGGACGCTCTCCAATCACGCCGTCGCTGCGAAGCTGCGCGATCTCATCATCGCTCAGCCCAAGCACACCACCCAGAATTTCCTGGTTATGTTCGCCGAGACAGGGAGCCGCCCTCGAGACAGGCAGATACTCGCCGTTGAACTTGAAGGGGAAACTCGGGTAATGAATCGGGCCTACAGCCCGGTGCCCCAGCTTGGCAAAAAAGCTCCGGCGGGCCAATCGTGGATGAAAAAGCAGTTCCCGGGCATTGTAAAGCAGTGCCACTGCAAACTGATTTTCCTGCAGGACCGTCAGGACGGTTTCTGCCTCGCAATTCGCAAAGTACTCCTGCAGCATGGCGACGATATCGGACTCATGCTGCAGCCAATCGGCTGCGCGATAGCGCCTGAATGAGCGCGGTTGCGCAATGGCCAACAGTTCCATGAGCCGGATCAACTGCGGGTGATCCTCGATTGCGAGCGCGATCAATCGACCATCGTTACAGGCCAGGATCGCCTGCAGGCTGTTGGCAGCCCTGTTGCCCATTCGACCCAGACGCGCACCATAGGCACTGTATTCAACGATGGGTTCGGCCGCGACGCCCAAGCCAGTCTCCAGTAGCGGTACTTCGATCAGCTGACCTTTCCCGGACTCCTGTCGAGCGTGCAAGGCACACAGTGTCGCAAAGGCTGCCTGCATCCCTCCCAAAGGGTCCACGCAGCCGCGCGGAACCAGCGGAGCCCTGTCGGCATAACCCGTGAATGCCGCCATGCCTGACACCTGCTCGATATTCATCGCAAAACCCGTTCGGTCCCGCCAGGGACCGTCGAGACCGAAGGCCGGCATGCGCACCATGATCGCCCTGGAATTCAAGGCCTGAACCTGTTCCCAGCCCAAACCGTACTTGTCCATCACGCGGGGAGAGAAATTTTCGATAACGATGTCAGCCGTCTTGATCAGTTCCTTCAGCAAATCCAGTCCTGCGGCGGTGCTCATATCCAGGGTCAGCCCGTACTTGCCACTGTTGGCGCCATGCACAACGCCTGAGGACTCCCACAGGGGCGTATCTTTCGGAAAAAAGCCGCTGGCAAAGCGCATGCCATCAGGCCGCGCGACGGATTCAACCTTGATGACTTCTGCCCCGAGGCCGGCGAGGTAAGCGGTGACAATCGGCCCCGCCCAGAACGCGGTCAGATCCACCACTCGAACAGCGTCGAAGCGCAGTGGTTCGCCGTTGTTTTCCCGGGTTTTCCGCGGCTCGAAATCCGCACCGCCGCACTGTCCGAGCTTGGGCGCCGCACCCGCTGACCGGGTCAGCGAATCACTGAAGTGATACGGAACCCGCGGTTGCTGAAAGCCGGCGGGGTTGGTTTCAAAAACCTGGCGCTGCTGCAAGTGAGACATGCCAAACACCGACTCCCCGTCGCCGACTGGCACAGCGGGGACCCGATATTGTTCCGCGACCTGGAGAATTTCTTCCGTCGTTCTCTCCCGAGTCCAGCGATGAACCGCCTCGAGTACCCGGTCAATTTGTTCGAATCGCTGCTTTTGGCTGCTCAGCCCGGCGAGTTCGGGACTCTCTATCATTGCCGAAAGGGCTTGCCACTGCTGCGCTGTAATCGTGCAGAAACCGACCCAGCCATCTTTGCTGGGCTCCACCGAGGGCACCTCGACCTCGCGGGGAAAGGGTACGCCAGGCTCCAGTTGCTGGTGAACGTACTGGTAGGTCTGGAAGCTCAGCAGTATCGACTCGAACATGGAAAGATCAACATCCTGGCCTTTATCCTGTTCGCGCGCTCGCAGCCATGCGGTCAAGGCAGCCACGGCCGTGAAACTGGCAACGAGATACTCGCCCAGCTGCCCCCCCGCGGCGACCGGCAATCGATCGGCATAACCACGAGAATCAGTACTGCCGACCTCGGCCTGAAGGGTGAACTCCGTGGCAACTCCCGGCTCATCGCGCCCGTAAGCGCTTATTTCGACAATCGACAGCCTCGGGTTATTGGCTCTTAATCGCTCGCTATCCAAATGGTATGAGGCCAGCAGCCCGGAGCGTGAATCGCAGATAACCAGGTCGGCGCCAGCACACAAATCCGCCAGACGCTGTTGGTCAATTTCACTGCTCTTGTCGATCACGACGCTTTTCTTGTTGCCATGCAAGTAGTGAAACAGCGCGCCATCTTCCCCGGGTGACAGCGGGTCGGACAAACCCAGCAAGGCGGATTTTTTCCAATGTCGCAAGTGATCGCCCCCGGGGGGCTCCACGATAATCACTTCGCCACCCACATCACTGAGCATCTTGCTTGCATAGGCGCCGGCCAGCGTCTGGCTCAAATCAAGCACGCACAGACCTTGCACCGGATACTGCTTTTCAGACGAACTCACATTCGTTTACCTGCTATTGCCACGATCATTTCACCACAACGGCCTGGGAGCGATCCGGATGCCGGATCGCGGGCAGCAGCAGGAGTGACATCGCCAGCAGGACCATAAACAGCAAGAACGCGGAGTTGTAGCTCCCGGTCTGGTCGCGAATGGCGCCCGCCAGGGGAACGCCTGCCCCCACCGGCCACGAAACGAAGGTATGCCATTGGCGGTACACATAAAGCGGCAATGACCCTATTGGCTCGATACCTGACTTTTGCCAACGCTATCATGATGACGATGTTCGCGTCGTGCTTATCACGGACAGCGGTCGGGGCTTTGGTTCAGGCGCGCACACGGAATTGCGCATTGCTCTCGCACGGGGGAAACAGGAACAGGCAATCGCCATCCTCGAAAGGTCACGATTGATTCCTGGAATCATGCAAGAAAAGCAAGTGTGCCGCGGCAATCTCGGGGATACTTGCTCCACAATTGACGAGGAGCAGCGAGGCCATGGGACAGCTGGAGAAATTTGCCGAATACGCTTTGGCCATCAGGCTTGCCGACCTGCCTGTCGAGGTTCTCGACTACGCGAAAATCGTGTTTCTGGACACCTTGGTCTGCGGGCTCGCGGCATGCCGCCTGGAGCGGAGCGCGATCACCCGGCGCGTCGCCGCCCGACTTGCGGGACCGGCTGATGCCACCGTTTTCGGTTTGGAACAGAAGGTGGCATCGGCGAATGCAGCCTATGCAAACGCGGAGATGATGAATGCGCTCGATGCCGATGAAACATTCTACAACGCAGCCCACTTTGCCGCGATTGTGCTCGCCGCCTCGCTGGCGGAAGCGGAAAGACTGTGCAGTTCGGGAGCCGATATTCTCAAGGCGTTTATCGCGGGCTTCGAGATCAATGCCCGCTTGAATCTGGCATCAAAACTGATGGAGTACGATGGTGAACAGTTTCGCTGGTCGCCCCTGGTGGGAACTGGCACTGACGCATTTGGTGCCGCCGTGGCGGCGAGCAGTCTCGCCGGGCAAAGCCGTGAGCAAATGGTGAATGCGATGGGATTGGCAGGATGGACGGCCCCTACGCCAAAGGCGGCGAACATGTCCAGTCGCTCGGAGTTCAATTCTTTCAAGTATGCGCCGTATGGCAGTGTGGCCCAAGCTGGCCTGATGGCCTCACTGCTGGCGCAGGAAGGATACATCGGTGAACACGAGGTACTGGATTCAATTCCGGGCTTCTTCGAAGCCCAGGGGTACATGGGTGCCTACCGTGAATTGCTCGATTGCGCATCGGAGAAGTGGTGGATCATGGATACGGCGCTCAAGCCCTATCCATCATGCCGGTTTACCCATGCGGCGATAGACGCGGTGCTGGATTTCCAGAAAAAACATGAAGTGAGCATCGAGGACATCGACAGCATCGTCATCAGACTCAATCCGATTGCCTACTCCACCCGTTTTTTCAGGGAACCCGCTACTTCGATCGCGCAGGATCATCGCGCTCCGCTGCACGGTGCCTTCAATATTCCCTATATCACGGCACTGGCGTTGCTGGGACATCGGCGGGGACCGGACTGGTATGACCCCTCGGTGTTGAACGATGCGTCCGTGTGGGCGCTCGCTCTGCGCATCAGTACCCTGCCGGATGAAGGCCTGGCAAGGCGATGGCGTGAGGATGTGTTGCATAGTCCGATTCATCGTCCCAGATTCAACAGGGTGGTCATGGCCATTACCGTGCGCGGGGAATGCCACGAAATCACATCCGATCACAACCAGGGGGATCCGTGGAGCAAGGAAACGCGGGCCGACTGGAGATGGGTGAAATGCAAAATGGCGGATTTCCTCGACGGCATCCTCTCGGAGCAGCAACAGGAAAAGTTGTATTCCCTGGTCAGAAACCTGGAATGCGTTGGCAATATCAAAACACAGCTTTCCCCGCTGCTGGAGGTGTCGGCATGAGCAACCCGGATCACCCGGAAGCCAGCACGGAAACCGTTGAAGACAAAATCCGGTTTGCATCTTATTTCAAGCCCTGGATGATCCTTCTGCGCGGCAAACGCGGCCTGGCCATCGATCTGTGGCTGGTTGAGAAGACAGGTTGGTCGTTGATGTCCTATCAGTACTCAAAAGCCGGGGGCAACCCCTATACGCCAGTGATGTCGATCACGATGATAGGTGCGAAGAGCGGAGATCTCAGAAAGGTTGCATTACCGTATGTCGAACATGGAGGAGACTACCTGGTGATCGGCTCCAATGCAGGTGGTCCCACGGATCCGAAATGGGTGAGTAATTTCAGAAAGGAGCCACGTTGCTGGCTGATGGTGAACCGCAAGCCTGTAACCGCAACGGCCCATATTGCCGGCGGAGAAGAACGGGAGCGTTTGTTCAAAATTGTTGTTGAACGAAAGCCGAATGTGGCACGTTATCAGGAGCGGGCCAGTACTTTTGGTCGAGACATTCCGATCGTGGTGATCCGGCCTCGATCCCAAGCCAGTGAGTGACACAAATTGCCGGAAAGCGGCCGGGAGGCCCAGCAAATAAAAATCAATGATGACGATAGCGACGCTGCACGTGTTCCTGACGGATCGCGATCGCGTGCCGGCGCTCTTGCGGCGTGACCATACGGGTGTCGGCCGGCAGGTGTTGCATCACCTCATTGAACGGCACTTTCTTGACCACGCTCCACGGCAGGTTCTCGGTGGGCATTTTCGAATAGGCCCAGCGTACGCCGATATAGCCTTCCGGTTGCCCGGTGGTGTCGACCCAGTTGTGCACGCCGGGGTCACGGTGAGCGATCACGTAGCGGATCACGTTATCGGCATCCCGGTGTGCCTGCACGCCGTTCAGGCTGCTCTGGTAGTTGCTGAAATCGAGCGACTCGCCCCACATATTGCCGAGACAGAAGCCGATATAGTCCGGCTCGATCGGCTGGTGCAGCTCGATGATCATCGTCTCATCTTCAGTCAGCTCGAAGATGCCGCCACCGTAGATATTGGTGCCCATGCCGCCGCCCGTCGCGAGTGACGCGGCATTGGGCTTGTTCAGCGCATTGCGCGGCATGAAGCACTCGCCGTCGCCGTTGACGTCGCCATAGGCCTCCAGCGTGATCCCGTAGAACTTGTTCCAGAAGTGCACCTGGTTGCGGGTGAAGCGCCCGGCCTGGCGCAGTTGGCGCGCGGCTTCCTCGGGCGTGTACACGGGCATCGGCTGACCGAGAAGGTCATTGCGGTAGATGAACAAATCCATCGCTTCCTCGTGCTCCCAGTCGCCAAACAGTTCGCGCAGCCCGACCATCTCGGCCACGTATTCGCGCGTGACTTCCACGCCCTCGGCGTTGCGCCGTATTTTCGTCTTGCGGGTGCTCATGAAATTCCCGCTGTAACCGGCAGGACATTCCGGAGCGAGCAGAATCTCGAAGCTGCCGTCGGCACTCACTTGCAATTGGCTGGAATCCAGTACCGCACAATTGGCGCGCGAGCCAGGCTTCATCTCGTCGAGTTCGCCGCTGTCGCCCGAATGACCGCTTGCGGTCTGGAGGAACACGTAGTGCGGCGCCTTGCGCCCGTTCGTGATGGCTGGTTCGCCGCGCCAGTGGCGCGTGTCGCCGGTGCGACCCTTGATCGTATAACTGAAGTTGCCGTCGATCGGGGCGTACAGGTAGATCGCATCGCTGTTGTCGATCGTCGAACGGTTGAGCGGCTGGATCATGCGGACGAAATACGGGAACTCCGCTGTCGGCCCGAAGCTGCGCGCGATCGAGCCGTACAGGAAGCCGGTCACATAGCGGTAGCCTTCCGCGAGGTTGCGCCGACTCGGATCCGGTGGCCACAGCGTCGGGTCGTCGATCGCGTTGCGGGCTTCGCCCACCATCACGAGCATCTCGTCCCAGGCGCGGCGCAGTTCGCTCGCGGCGGCCTGTGTTGCGGGATCGGCGGGGGGGAGTTTGCGTTGCGGCATGTTCGTTCTCCTGGTGATGGGCAAGGTGTTATCGGGGGTCGGCGTCGGACGCTGCGGTGTCTGCGTCCCAGCCGAAGCGTTCGAACAGCGGCGCCAGCCGGCGCCGGATTTCCTGGTCCTCGAGGCCGAACTCCGCGAGGCTGTATTGATGGCTGGTCTCGTGCTTGCGGGCACGCGCATCCTCGGCCGCCAGATACGCACTCATCCGGGGCGTCATATCGATACCGAGCGCCGCATAGGCTTTCTCGATCGTCGCGCGCGGCTGTGCGGTCAGTTCGCGATAGTCGATCTCGGCAACGCGCGTTGCGGGATGTCGCGCCAGGACCTGTTGCGGCAACAGGTAGTGTTCGTAGGCGAGATCCGTCA
>MTKY01047056.1_pt1 | contig 18973 bp, 27 predicted proteins | sample 1042731 | NCBI WGS metagenome assembly MTKY01 (sample SAMN06212206, study PRJNA360538) | anaerobic digester metagenome | biome: Wastewater treatment plant; material: sludge; isolation source: anaerobic digester fed with sludge from wastewater treatment plant | place: Denmark: WWTP Soeholt ... | reverse complement strand
CCCGTGCTGGCCGTGGACCGCATCGGGACGGCCATCGGGGATCTGGTGATGATCTCCAGCGACGGCAAAGGCACGCGGGAGTTCGTCGGCGATCCCACCTCCCCCGCCCGCTGGACAATCGTTGGCATTGTGGACAACACGGAGGATGTGACCGAACCATGGGCCGCCCGCTGATCACCGTCAAGACCCTGATCGCCCAATCCCGCGCGGGCACGGCCATCACCCTGCCGGCAAATGCGATCATCACGCCGGCGGCACAAGACTGGCTGCAGGCCACCCGTCTGCCCGTGCGTCAGGACGGGCTCAGCGCTGGCTGGCCGGCGCCCGGCCCGACGGTTTACCTGCTCGGCGACGCCGGGGATCCCGCTGTCCAGACGCTTCGGTCCATCCTGGAACGGAAACACGATTCTCTGGATTTTCTGCCCTGCCAGGGACACCTGGCTGGCTGCCTCGACGCCGTTCGCCGTATGTGTGAAGGCCTGGCTCAATGCTCGCAGCGCCGCGGCATTGTGTTGGTCCGGGCGGTGGGCATCATCAACTGCGTGGCAAACCGGAACTCCCGGGTGCGAGCCGCCGTTCTGGCCAGGCCGTCCGATCTGTACGGTCTGCTGAAGGATCTGAACACCAACGTGCTGATCCTGGAACCGCACGGGATGTCTCTGCGGCAGATGCAGGCAAGCATCGAGACGTTTCTTGCCGGAAAAGGAGAGCTGAATCCGGCGGTGGAGGCGGCGTTGACGGGAGCCGCGGCGCCCGGCGCCGGCGGAGCTCCCGACCCCGGAGCGAACGGACCATGCGCGTAGGCAATGTGATTGGCACGGTGACTCTTTCGCATCGGCTGGAGAATGTGGCCGGCGGGCGATTCCTGCTCGTGCGGCCCCGCGGACTGGTTTCGTTGCGCGATGGGTCACCCAGCGCCGCAGAATCCATCGTGGCGTACGACGAAATCAGCGCCGGAATCGGCTCTGTTGTCTCGATTTCCGAGGGTCGTGAAGCGGCCATGCCGTTCCATCCGCGGCTGGTCCCGATCGACGCGTATGTGGCGGCCATCCTGGACCACGTGGATGCCGGCCACTCGAAAGCAGAATGAGGCAAGAACCATGGCGACCAAATCCCTCGACATCAAACTGGCTCGAATCAAGGCAGACCGCAACTGCCGGGAGTTCATCATCGCGGACGCGAAGGACGCGGACATGGCGTACGGCATCGCGGCCCCGGGCAAAAGTCCGGAGATGCACGCCCATGAAGCGCGCTTCCGCAGCCTGGAAGACTATCGTGAGTCCATCCGACAGGTCGTGCGTCATGGCCGCGTGGACGTCATGCTGATGTCCGCGCACACAAACTCCATCCTGACCGTCCGGGAGAAGCTCTTCGAGGATTCCCACGTGACGCCGGCGGCCCGGGCCAACGACACCACGGACATCCACGTCGCACGCCAGGGCGTGTACACGAACGAACCCTCGCGGCCGTTCCAGAGCACGACGATCGACCATATTCAGTGCGGCTACATCGACTGCCGCGAGGAAGACCGCTCGACCGGCGCCAATCTCGGGCTCTACAGCGTCACGTTCAACAATGATGTGGAGCTCGATCGGCAGACGATGGAGCGATACAAAGCGTTTCGCCTTGAAGCGGAACGAAAGGGCTTTCGCCACTTCCTGGAAGTCTTCGACCCCAACAAGCCGCAGAACCCCATCGACCCCGCCCAGCTCGGCGGTTTCATCAACGACATGGTCGTGCGAATGCTCGCGGGCGTTCCCGATTCCGGTCGACCCATCTTCCTCAAAATGGTCTACCACGGACCGAAATTCACCGAAGAGCTGGCCCATTACGATCCGAAACTCGTGGTCGGCGTGCTGGGCGGCGCGTCCGGCACCACCTATGATGCGTTCAAGCTGATCGCCGACGCTCAGAAATACGGCGCCCGCGTCGCCCTCTTCGGCCGCAAGATCAACAACGCCGAGCACCAGTTGGCCTTCGTCGAGATGCTTCGCCGCATCGTGGACGGCGACCTGTCGCCGGAAGAGGCGGTTCACGCCTACCACGGAGTGCTTCAGGCCCTGAACATCCGCCCGCACCGGCCCCTGGAGGATGACCTGCAACTGACGAGCGCGGCCATGAGCTACGGCGGCGGGCATACCATCAGCCTGCCGCCCGCACGGCGTGACGGCACCGCCCGCGCCCCATCCGGCCGCAAACCGCGCACCCAGCCCGACTTCTCCAAGATGACCAGCGAGGAGCGCCTGGCCTACCATCGCGGTCGGCTCCGCGGAATTGGGACGTGGTCATGACGATCGCCAGACTCGATACCACGGGTCTGCTGGATCGGATCGCCGCCAACGGCGTCGTCGGGGCCGGCGGGGCCGGCTTCCCCACGCACGTAAAACTGGCCGGCAAGGCAGACACCGTCATTCTGAACGCCGCCGAATGCGAACCGCTCCTTCACAAGGACAAGGAGCTGCTGCGGCATTACCCCCGGCAAATTCTGGCCGGCCTGATTGCGGCCGCCGAACTGATGGATGCACGGGATGTCGTGGTCGGCATCAAGGGAAAGTACACGGACCTCATCGAGCGACTGCGACCCCTCATGGCGTCGCGCGGCCGTATCGTGCCTCTTCACGACGCCTACCCGGCCGGAGACGAGTTCATCCTGGTTCACGACGTGACGGGGCGGATCATCCCGCCCGGCGGCCTCCCTCTGGCCGTCGCCTGCGCCACTCTGAACGTGGAGACGGCCTACAACATCGGCCGGGACGAGCCGGTCACCGAGAAATTTCTCACGGTTGCCGGCGCTGTCCACCGACCGGTGACCCTTCGCGTGCCGGTGGGAATCCGGATCGCGGAAGCCATCAACCTGGCCGGCGGGCCCATCGTCGATGATCCGCGCGTTTTGATCGGCGGCGTCATGATGGGTCGGCTGGCGGCGTCACTCGATGAGCCCATCACGAAAACGTGCGGAGGGCTCATCGTACTGGGGTCGGACCATGTGCTCATCCGACGATACGAGAGCTCCTGGAGGCAGATCGCCCGAATCGGGGCCAGTGCGTGCGACCAATGCACTTTCTGCACCGAGTTCTGCCCGCGCTACCTGCTGGGCCACCCGATCGAACCGCACAAAACCATGCGGTCGCTGGGGTTCGTGGAGGATCGCGAACCGACGGTTCTCGGTTCTCAGTTCTGCTGCGAGTGCAATCTTTGCACGATGATCGCCTGCCCGGAGGATCTGGACCCCAAGAACGTCTGCACGCACAACAAGCGCCGGCTTGCCGCCGAGGGCCGCCGGTGGAAGGTCGACGCGAATCCGGACCGCGCCCGACTGCACTTGGACGATCGGCGCGTCCCGATCAGCCGGCTCATCCGCAAACTCGGCCTCTGGCAATTCACCAACGACGGCCCGCTGGTGAAGCCGGACTGGCAGCCCAAACGCGTGGTTCTTCCGTTCAAGCAACACGCGGGCGTCCCGGCCGAGCCCGTTGTGGCCTCCGGCGTCCGCGTGCATCGCGGCGACGTGGTGGCACGGCCGACCGAAAACGCCCTGGGGGCCGCAATCCACGCCAGCATCGAAGGGATCTGTGAGCTCTCGAACGACCGCGTGATCATCACTGCGGCCCGGTGACGTTGGAGTGATCGCATATGCTTGAATCCGTCGGAATCATCGAACTGACCAGCGTGGGCATCGGATACCTCGTGCAGGACGCCATGCTCAAGGCGGCGGACGTTCGGCTGGTGCTGGGCCGCACGATCTGCTCCGGCAAGTACATCATTGCGGTGACCGGGCAGGTGGCACCCGTGACCGCCGCAGTCGAGAACGGACTGGAGGCGGCTCCCGACGGTGTGATCGACCACTGCGTCATCCCGCGCATTCATCCGACCGTATTCCGCGCGCTCGGCGGCGGCGTGGAACTGCACGTTCCGCACGCCGATGTCGACGCGGACCACCCGCCCAAGGCGCTCGGAGTGGTGGAAACCTTCTCCGGTGTCAGCGTGCTGGAGGCGGCCGACGCCGCGGCGAAGGCAGCGAACGTCACCCTCTTCCGCATCCACATGGCCATGGCGCTCGGCGGCAAAGGCTACATGCTGATGGCCGGTACCGTGTCCGACGTTCAGGCATCGGTGCAGGCTGCCGCAGAGGTCGTGCGCAGGAAGGGACTGCTCGTTTCCGCCGTCACCATCCCCGGCCCCTCGCGTGAGCTGCTCTGCGAGTATCTCTAATCGTATCGGAAAAACCGGGTGGTGTTGGCCCCCCGACCACTACGACCGTGGGCGCGCAAGAGAAGAGTAAGCCCGACATCGCGTCGTCCTGTTCATTCGCACACTCGCCGGGAACCCATCCGACTCGCGCATAAAACTGGGCAGGCGTTTCAGCCTGCCCACTGGGGTTTCACCATGCGACTCGCACGACTCCCGGCTCTCCCCGCGAGTTCGCCGGGGATCCCCGCATCCTCTCCCCGCCTGTCCCCCCTTGTGACCCCTCCACTTACCCCTCGGCCCGATACGACTAAAGTACACCGGACTTGCCTGGATGTCAAGCCATCCGGGAGTTTTTATAGTCCATATTTTGCCTGACACGTAACTATGCTTAAATAATAATGTTATGACTCTTTTGTGAATCCGCAATCCAACTCTCGCCATCCGAGCTGCGCACACGCTTGCCCCAGCGAGACAGCTCCGCGCGGGTTATGAAGAGTGGGGTCCGTCATGGATAGGAGGGACGGCTTGTGCCGAGAGGTCATGCGGCACGTCCGCCGGTTCGCCAGCCCGGGCCAGCCAGGGGCCCAGGACGGTGCTGAGGCCGACGTAGAGGAAACCCACGGAGAACAAGGACATGAAGAAGGCGCCGATGGTGATCCAGCCGCTTCGGATGCACAGGAGCAGGCAGAGGAACATGTTGAAGCCCATGACGATTTCCAGCATGGCCAGCCAGGGCACGCGTCGTCGACGTCGCTTCGAGTACGCGGTCCGCTGCCGCCAGGCCCGCTCCTGAGAGCTGGCCACGCCGAACTTGGGCGTGCGCACGAACTCGCTGACTTTTCCCGTAAAACCCTCCAGCGTGGCCAGGGCGTTGTTGTAGCAGATGCCGATACCCAGCGCCATCAGGAACGGCAGATACTTCAGGCTCTCCACCCACGTTCGCTGCAGCTCGCGCTGACTGCACACGTAGAAGCTGCTGGCCGAGCAGGTCGCCACGATGAACAGCGACACGTCCACCAGATAGATCCGGACCGGCGACGCCGGCGCTCCGCCCCAGCGCAACAGCAGTACCGGCAGCAGCAGCAACGTCAAGGCGACCATGTAGAGATAAACGGTGCAACTGGTCAGGTGAAAGAACGCCTCCAGCTTGATGCGCGCGGGCAGTCGTGACCGCATGATTCGCGGAAGCAGTTTGCGACAGGTCTGGGCCCCGCCCTTGGCCCAGCGATGCTGCTGCGATTTGAAGGCCGCCATGTCCGGTGGGAGCTCCGCCGGCGACGCCACGGTGGGCAGGAAAAGGAATTTCCAGCCTTTGAGCTGCGCGCGATAGGAAAGATCAAGATCTTCGGTCAGCGTATCATGCTCCCATCCGCCGGCATCCCGAATGCACGACCGGCGCCAGACGCCCGCCGTGCCGTTGAAGCTCATGAATCGCCCGCTGCGGTTGCGTGCCCCGTGCTCCATCACGAAATGGCCGTCCAGCAGAATGGCCTGGGTCCGGGTCAGCAGCGAATGCTCGCGGTTGATGTGCTCCCATCGCGCCTGCACCATGCCCACGCGTTCGTCCGTGAAGTAGTGAATGGTGTCCGTCAGAATGCTGGTCGGCGGCACGAAATCCGCGTCAAAAATGCACACGAACTCGCCCGATGCGGTGGCGAGTCCGTTCTCCAGCGCGCCGGCCTTGTAGCCGGTGCGGTCCGTCCGGTGGATGTACACGATGTCATGCCCCGCCCGACGCATCCGATCCACCGCGGCCTGCGCGATCTCCACAGTATCATCCGTGGAATCATCCAGAACCTGGATCTGCAACCGATCCGGCGGATACTCCACCGCGCACGTGGTCTCGATGATCCGCTCAGCCACGTAGCGCTCGTTATACATCGGAAGCTGAATCGTGACGCGCGGCAGTTCGCCGAACTGGGCGGGCGGTTTCTTCGGCACGTTCCGCGCGTGCTTGTAGTACAGGTAGACCAGATGGTAACGGTGCAGCCCGTACAGACAGATCATCAGCATGATCAGGCAGTACACCCCGTAGATCGCGTAGTTGAGTGTATAATGCGGCATAGACGACACTCATCCTCTGGCACCCGATCCCAGATGGGCGTTCCGCGCCTGCTTTGCCCCCGGGCCGTGATGATGATGTCTTATTTTAGCTTGACGCCCTGCTGGGTACAACGGTTACCGACACGCCACCCTCCCCGGGTCGCGGCATTTCTATTCCCCCAGAGCCGTTCGAAAGGCATGGACCAGGGCCTCCGCCCGGCCCGGCTCATACCGTCCGGGCCGCCAGCGATAGCCCAAGCCATCTCCCCGGGTGCGAGGAATCAGATGGAAGTGAAGATGCATGACCTCCTGGCCGGCCACACGTCCGTTGTTCTGGAGCACGTTGTACCCCTCCGCCGACAGGGCGGCGCGCAGTGCCTGTCCCAGCCGAGGCAGGGATCGGCAGAGGTCCGATGCCTGTGACTCCGTCAGGTCGTCCAGGGACGCGATGTGGGTCCGGGGAATCCACAGGAGATGGCCTTCCGCGAGCGGCCCAATATCCAGAAACGCCAGCCCGTGCTCGGTCTGATGGACTTTGTGGCAGGGAATGTCGCCCCGGGCGATGCGACAGAAGGTGCAGTCCGGATCCTGAGGCATTGTGCCCTCCTTCCCCGCCGCGAGGGCCGCCGCCAGCCCGACCCGCCCCCGCATCGATGCCGTGGGACAGACAGGCCCCGCGCGATCAATCGCCCTTGGAGTCCACTTCTTCGGCAGCCTTCGGCTCGGCGGCGGGACGGTCACTCCTGGTTGTCTTGCGGGTCATGGCCACGGCGAACGCGTACCGAGCATCGGCCCGGCGACGTCGCGCCGTCTTGGGCGGACGTACCAGGGAACCCGGCCCCTTTTCCTGCCCGACCAATTGAACGATGGCCTGAGGGCTGTGGTCTCCGATGCGCGGACGGGCCACGCGGATGATCCGGGTGTAGCCTCCACTGCGATCCGCAAACCGCGGGGCGATCGTGTGGATCAGCCGGTACGTCACGGACTCGCTCGTGAACGCCTGGCGACCACGGGGCTGGCCGGTGCGGTGTCGCCGTCCGCTGCGATAGCGCATCGTCTCTTGACGCTTGGGATCCGACATCCCGTCGTAGGCTTCCTGGTGTTCGGCGGGAATGATCGCGCGGTCGGACAGAAGCTTGTGAATCTGCCGTCGGGCCGTCTGGCTGCCGTTGTGGGCCGCCTTGGCCAGGGTGATCAGCTTCTCGGCGAACGGGCGGATGTCCTTCGCTTTGGCCAGCGTGGTTTTCACCTCGCCGTGCTCGAAGAGGCTCTGCGCGAGGTTGCGCTGCATGGCCCGGCGATGCGCCGAGGTCCGGTTCAACTTTTTCTTGGATATGCGGTGTCTCATAGTCCTGGACCGTCCGATTCACGGAACCACGGCCGCCCCCGCCCCGGCAGGACAGCCCTTGCAATTCTCCGACAACCTTCCCGCGGGCGCGCGTGCGGGCGTCACGCGGACCTCACACGCTTTCCAGCGGTTCCTCCAGGGCGCCTCTCTCGGCCTCGGGTTCGCTCAGATTGCCGACAGGCAGTGAAGCGTCCGGGCCGCCTCCGCCCATGCTCATCCCCAGTGTCAGACCGAGATCCGCCAGTTTGCGCCTCACCTCCCGCAGCGACGTCTTGCCGAAGCTCCGCACGCGGAGCAGGTCGGCTTCGGTCTTGCGGATCAGTTCGCCGATGGTGGTGACCCGGGCGGATTCCAGACAATTGCTGGCCCGAACGGAAAGGTCCAGGTCCGAGATCGGTCGCGCCAGGGTGGCCTGCATCTCCGAGCCGAGCCGCTCCTCCGCCACGGGATGCGGCGGCGCTTCGCGCACCGTATCCTGCCCCAGCTCGTAGTACTGGACAAAGGGGTTGAGATGCTTGCGGAGGATCTTGGCTGCCTCGACAACCGCGTCCTCCGGAAGCAGGGTCCCGCGCGTCCAGACCTCGATGATCAGCCGGTCATAATTCGTGCGCTGCCCGACGCGCGTGTCCTCCGTCCGATACCGCACGCGCACCACCGGTGAGAAGACCGAATCGACGCAAATCACACCGAGTTGCTGCTCGGGGCCTTCGTTCTCCTCGGCGGGCCGGAATCCGCGTCCTTTGCCGACCGTCATTTCCATCTCGAACTCAACGTCCGTCGTCAGCGTGCAGAGGAGCTGGTTCTTGTTGATGATCTCAACCCCGGTCTCCGCCTCGATGGCTGACGCGCGAACCTCGCCCGCCTTGGACGCGGCAACCCGCATCGTCTTGACGGTCTCCTCGTCCCCCTCCATCTGCACCACCAGACTCTTGACGTTCAGGATGATGTCCGTCACGTCTTCCAGCACACCGGGCAGGGAGGTGAACTCATGCGATGCCCCGGCAATTTTCACGGTGGTTACCGCCGCACCCTCCAGGCTGGACAGCAGAATCCGCCGGAGGGAGTTGCCCACCGTGGTCCCGAAACCCCGCTCGAACGGCTCAATGATGAAGCGTCCGTACGTGGGGGTGCACACCGTCTCATCCCTGACAACCCGGCTCGGCAGTTCCAACCCTCGCCACCTGATACGCATCGACTTGGTCTCCTCCGCGGGGTCACCTCGATGAATCGCGGTTCGGTTCGCTGCAGGCCGCCGGCCCGTCGCACCGACGTGCCTACCGGCTGCACATTTCCACGATCAGTTGCGTCTGCACCGCAGGCGCCTGCACGTCTTCCGGACTGGGCAGGGCCACCACCTGCGCCTCCAACCGGTTCACGTCCAGGCTCAGCCACGCCTGTACCTGCGGAGTCCCCTCGCCGAGAGCCGCGCGGATATATTTCTGGCTGCTTTCCGTCGGCCGCGCGGCGATCCTGTCTCCCACAGACACCAGATATCCCGGACGGTTCACCTTGCGACCGTTCACGTGGATATGCCCGTGTCCGATGACCTGTCGGGCCGAACGCCGTGACGGAGCAAAGCCCAGCTTATGCACCACGTTGTCCAACCGGCGTTCCACCGTGATCAGCAGGGCGTCGCCGGTGTTGATCCGGGCCCGCTCCGCCATCCGGAAGTAGACCATGAACTGCCGCTCGAGCAGCCCATAGTACCGTTTGAACTTCTGCTTCTCCCGAAGCCGTACGCCGTACGGGCTGGCTTGACGTCGTCTGCCGCGAAACGCATGCATGCCCGGAGGGAAGTTCCGCCATTGCCGTTCCAGCGGGCACTTGGCCGTCTCGCACCGCACACCCTTGAGGTGAAGTTTCTTGCCCTCTCGTCGACATTGCCGGCACGCCGGCCCCAGGTATCGTCCCATGACTGCTCGCCTGATCCCAATCGTCGTCCACGGTCCCGTTTCCGCGGCGGTCTTCCGGTCGCCGCGTCTGCGAGCCTACACCCGCCGGCGCTTCGCCGGTCGGCATCCATTGTGCGGCAAGGGAGTTACGTCTTCAATGGACTGGATATTCATGCCCGCGGCCTGCAGCGCCGTGATGGCCGACTCCCGTCCGGACCCGGGGCCCTTCACCCGGACCTCCAACTCCACGATGCCGAATTTCTTCGCCGCCTGCGCCGCCTGCTCGGCCGCCCGCTGGGCCACGAAGGGAGTGCTCTTGCGGGTCCCCTTGAAACCCACCGTCCCCGCAGACGCCCAGCAGAGCACTTCGCCGCTGAGGTCCGTAATCGTCACCATCGTGTTGTTGAAGGTGGCCCGGATATGGGCAATCCCTCGAGCCACGCTGCGCCGGGTCTTTCGCTTGCCGCTTGCCTTCTTAGCCACGATGCAACTCCTTCACGCCCTTCTTGCCGGCCACGGTCTTGCGCGGGCCCTTTCGGGTCCGGGCGTTCGTGCGGGTTCGCTGCCCCCGTACGGGCAGTCCGCGACGGTGCCGCATGCCGCGAAAACAGCGGATGTCTCGCAGCCGCGCGATATTCGCGTTGACGATCCGACGGAGCTGACCTTCCACCTGGTAGTTCCGGTCGATCACGGACGCCACACGCGAAATCTCGTCTTCCGTAAGGTTCTTCGCCCGCACCATGGGGTCAATGCCGGCCTCCTTGCACACCTGCATCGCGGTGTGGGGGCCGACCCCGTAAATGTAGGTCAGTGAGATCCGAAGCTGCTTGTCGTTCGGAATATCGACGCCTGCTACACGTGGCACGCCTGGTCTCCTTCGCCGGTCAACCCTGACGCTGCTTATGACGCGGGTTGGTGCAGATCACCCTCACCACGCCCTTGCGCTTGACAATCCGGCAGTTCTCACAGATCCGCCGAACACTCGCTCGAACCTTCATTTCGATCCCTGCCTTTCGACACGCGACGAACCCGCTGCGGGCCCCGTTCGCCCGTCGCTCAGCACGTCCGAACCCGTTGCGGTAACCGCCACCGTATGCTCAAAATGAGCCGACGGCCTGCCGTCGCGCGTCACCACCGTCCATCCGTCTGAAGTCGCCCGGGTCTCATGCGTGCCCATGTTGACCATCGGCTCGATCGCCAGCACCAGGCCCGGCTCCAGCCGGAAATCCTCACTGCGGCGCTGTCCGTCCCAGTAGTTCGGAACCTTCGGCTCTTCGTGCATCTGCCGACCGATCCCGTGTCCGACAAAATCCCGCACGACGGAGAGGTGCTGCCCCTCCACATACGCCTGCATGGCCCGGGCCACCTCGCTCCACGAGCGGCCGGGCCGCATCTCGCGGACCGCCAGGGCCAGCGCCTCCTCCGTCACCCGCAGCAGGTGGTCGGCTTCCGCCGACACCCGCCCGACTCCCAACGTCACCGCCGCATCGCCGCAGTAGCCGTTCAGTCGCACCCCGCAGTCAATACTGACCAGATCCCCTTCCCGAAGCTGCCGATCGCCCGGAATCCCGTGGACGATCTGCTCGTTGACGCTGACGCACAACGCCGCGGGAAACGGCACACGGGCCAGCGGGTTTACCACCCCCTTGAACAGCGGCGTCCCGCCGCTCTGGGCGATCAACTCTTCCGCACGCCGGTTCAGCGCCCCGGTCGTCACACCCGGCTTCACAAGCCCCCGCATCTCCTCCAGCACGCGGTGCACCACGGCGTTCGCCCGGCGCATCAGCTCGATTTCTCGCGGGCTCTTCAGCACAATCCCGCCATGCCTCGAGCGACCGCTTCCCATCATGACCGCTTGCCTTCCGGATCCGGGATCCCCGTCCGAAAACCTTCACCGGACGGCCAGGCCCCGGCAGCTACCCTCGACTTCCCTTGATCGTCCCCTCCCCGCCAAGGAATCCCTGGTAGTTCCGCATGATCAGGTTCGCCTCGATCCGCTGCACCAGGTCCAGCGCCACGCTTACCACGATCAGCAGTCCCGTGCCGCCCAGGAACGCGGATACGAAAAACGGGATGTTCAGCCAGGCCGCCACCACGGTGGGAATGATGGCGATCAACGCCAGAAACCCCGCTCCCACATACGTGATCCGCCCCATCACCTTCTCCAGGTAATCCGCCGTCCGTTTACCGGGGCGCAGGCCCGGGATGAAACTGCCGTAATCCCGCAGGTTGTTCGCCATCTCCTTGGGTTGAAACTGCACCGTCGTCCAGAAATAGGAGAAGAAGTAGACCAGAGCCACATAGCTGATCACGTACACATAGCTTCCCGTGCTGAACCACACGCCCAGCTTATGGAAGAAGCCGCCGGCGGACCAGATATTGTGGAACCACTCGAAGAACATCCGGGGGAAAATCAGCAACGAGCTGGCGAAGATGATCGGCATCACGCCGCCGTGGTTCACCCGCAGCGGCAGATACTGCCGCTGGCCGCCGTACACTCGCCGCCCCCGCGTCTGCTTGGCCTGCTGGATCGGAATCCGACGCTGGCCCTGCGTGATCAGGATCGCGCCCGCCACCACCGCCACGAACGCCACGACCAGAAAGAGGATCTTCTGCGGCCCCATCGTGCCCGCCCCCGACGCGGTGACCCGAAGGTCGGCATTCTGCCACACATAGATGACCGCTTCCGGCATCCGCGCGAGAATCCCGGCCATGATGATCAGCGATATCCCGTTGCCGATGCCGTATTCGTCAATCTGCTCGCCCAGCCACATCAGAAAAATGGTGCCGGTTGTCAGCGCCGCCATCGCGACCAGAAGGTAAAACGGGCTGTCGCGGAAGTCCGCGTAGATGAAGCTCTGTGCCCCCCCTCCAGACCGCAGGAACTTCAGCCAGATCACGGCCTGAATCACGCAGAGGAGTACCGTAGCGTACCGCGTGTACTCCTGGATCTTCTTGCGCCCGGATTCGCCCTCCCGCTGCAGTTTTTCCAGCGCCGGAACCACCGTGACCAGAAGCTGGAAAATAATGGATGCGGAAATATACGGCATGATGCCCAGCCCGAAGATGGTGCTCTGGCTGAGATTCCCGCCCGTGAAAATGGCGAAGTACTGTGCCAGTTCGCCCAGCGGCCCTCCCCCCTGGGCAATGGAGCTCATCGCCTCCTGGTTCACGCCGGGAATGGGCACGGCGAACCCCATGCGGTAGATCATGAGCAGACCGATGGTGAAGAGCAGCTTGTTCCGCAACTCCGGAATCTTGAAGATGTTGATGAATGTCCGGAACATGGCCTCCCACGTCCTGCCGACCCGCCGGCCGGCCTGATCAGACCCTCACACGCCACATCTCAGACGACGCGAGCCTCACCGCCCGCGGCAACGATGCGCTCGGCCGCCTTCCGACTGAATCGGGCCGCCTCCACGGTCAGCTTCTTGCTCAGCTCGCCGTCGCCCAGCACCTTCACCGGCTGATGCCGACCGCGGACCAGCCGGGCGTCGATCAGCGCCTGAAGGTTCACAACGTCTCCCGAAGAAAACCGCTCCTCCAGATCCTTCAGGTTCACCACGCTGTACCGCGTCGCGAACTTGAAGTTGCTGAAGCCGCGCTTGGGAAGCCGACGGAACAGGGGCATCTGCCCCCCTTCCGCGAACCCGCGGTTCCGCCAGCCGGAGCGGGATCCACACCCCTTGTGCCCCCGGGTCGCGGTCTTCCCGCGTCCGCTTCCGGGACCCCGCCCCACCCGTTTGCGCCGACGGTGTCCGCCGGCCTGACGTGTGACATCCGTGATATTCATGATCCTACGCCTGCCCGCCAACAGCCACGCCTCGAATGCGTGCGATGGCCTCCCGATCGTACAGCCCGTCCAACGCCGCGAACGCCGCGCGAACGAGATTCTTGGGGCTGTTCGAACCGTAACTCTTGGTCAGTACGTCCTTCACTCCGGCCAGTTCGAGCACCGGGCGGACGCTTCCGCCGGCAATGACTCCGGTGCCCTCCGATGCCGGAAGCATGATTACCTTGCTGGCCCCGAACCGGCCCCAGATCCGATGCGGCAGCGTTCCGCCCTGGAGCTTCACCCGGATCATGTGCTTCTGGGCGATTTTGCGGGCTTTGTCCACCGCGGACGGCACCTCCGGTGCCTTGCCGTAGCCCACCCCCACCCGTCCATTGCGATCGCCCAGCACCAGCAGGGCTGCGAAACTGAACCGCCGGCCGCCCTTCACCACCGTCGCGCAACGGTAGATCTTGACGACCTCCTCTTCGAATTCCGCCTCTTCCCTTGGAAAGAATGCTTCCGACATACTCATTCCCTTCGCGGGTCCGCCGGTCGCCCGGTGATTCCCGCCGCGGTCAGAACTTCAGCCCGGCCTCCCGGGCCGCATCGGCCAGGGCCTTGATGCGGCCGTGAAACTTGTATCCGTTGCGGTCAAAACACACACACGCGATTCCGGCCGACGCCGCCCGCTCCGCGAGCGTTCTGCCGACCACCTTGGCCGCTTCCATATTGCCGCCGTATTTCACGCTCGCGCGCAGATCCTTGCCCCGCGTACTGGCGGCGCAGAGCGTGACGCCCCGCTGATCATCCACGATCTGGGCGTAGATGTTCTTGAGGCTGCGGAAAACGGTCAGGCGCGGCTTCTGGGCCGTGCCGAAAACCGACTTCCGCACGCGCTGCTTGCGCCGCGAACGCCGAACCTGCTTGATTTTTTCCGCTCTCATAACCTGTTTCGCCCTGAGTCATCACCGCAGCCCGGGCCCCCGGAAGCCCGCCCCGCGGCCGACCGACGCGGTCGACCCCGGTTTCAAGCCGCACGGACTAGCCGCCGCCGCTGGCAAACGCCTTGCCCTGCTTGCGGCGTATCTGCTCGCCCTGATACCGAATCCCTTTGCCCTTATACGGCTCCGATTTGCGGAGCATCCGAACGTCCGCACAGAACGAGCCGACCAGTTGCTTGTCGATGCCCCGCACCACGAACTTCGCCGGTTCCATCTCGCCGCGGGCCGCTTTCACCTCCACCGTCACTTCCAGGCCCTTGGGCACCGGGATCTCGAACTGCGCCTTATTCTTGCCGCCGCGGCCCATGAAGCCGCAGTTCAGGTGCAGTGTGCCCCCCACCAGGTCGCAACCATAGCCGGTCCCGTAGATTTCCAGACGCCGTTCGTAGCCCTGTGTCACCCCGACCAGCATGTTCTGCAGCAGGGCCCGCGTCAGGCCGTGCAGCGCCCGAAGCTGCTTGGTGTCGGCCTCCCGCTCGACACGAACCCGCTTCTCCGCCGCGTCCACCGTCGCAGTGATCCCCGCCGGAAGCGTATGGGAAAGCGAGCCCTTGCCGGACGAGACGGTCACCATACGTCCGCTGATTTTGACGTCCACCCCGCTCGGGATGGAGATGGGTTTCTTGCCGACTCGAGACATCTTCTTGTGTTCCTCCGGGCCGGGGCCGGATACGGTCCCGGACGCACCCGGTCAATACACCGTGCAGATCAACTCGCCGCCCACATTCCGTTCGCGACACGCCCGATCGCTCAGCACGCCCTGGCTGGTGGAGACAATCGCGATTCCCAGCCCGTCCATCACATTCGGCAGCGCCTCGACCCCGGAATACACACGTCGTCCGGGCTTGGAGGCGCGGCGGATGGCGTGAATCACGTCCTCTCCCCGCGGACCATACCTCAGCTCCATCCGCAGCAGGTTCTGTCGGGTGTCGGCGATCACGTCGAACGACTCGATGAACCCTTCGTCCTTGAGTACCTGGGCAATGCCCACCTTCAGTCTGGACGAAGGCACCGTCACCTGCTTGCGGCGGATGCGTGCGGCATTGCGAATCCGGGTCAGCATGTCGGCTATGGGGTCACTCCACATCCGATCGTCACCTCTCTAGCGTCTCATCGAGGGCCCGCGGCCCGACGCCGCCGGCCTCCGCCTTCCGCCCGCATTCGACGGGCGGGTTTCTGGTCGCTACCAACTCGCCTTCCGCATCCCCGGGATCTTGCCCTCGTGGGCCAGGGTCCGCAGGCAGATGCGGCATATCCGGAACTTGCGGTACACCGCCCGCGACCGGCCGCACAACTGACAGCGCCGTATGATCCGAACCCGATACTTCGGCGTCCGATTCGCCTTGTTCATCCAGGCCTTGGTCGCCATGCGCTACTCCTGACCTTCCGTCCGGCGGAACGGCATGCCCAGCTTGCTCAGCAGGCTTCTCGCCTGTTCATCCGTGGTGGCGGAGGTCACCAACGTGATGTTCATTCCCTGCGGGTACTCCACCTTATTGATGTCGATTTCGGGAAACACGGACTGGTCCGCGATTCCCATCGAGTAATTGCCCCGCCCGTCAAACGCATCCGGGCTCAGCCCGCGAAAATCCCGCATCCGCGGGATCGCCAGATTGATCAGCCGGTCGACAAACTCGTACATCCGGCGCCCCCGCAACGTCACCTTCAGGCCGATCTCATACCCGGTGCGAAGCTTGAAATTCGACACGCTCTTGCGGGCCCGGCAGATCAGCGGCTTCTGCCCGGTGATCTTCGCAAGATCGTCCGAGGCGGCCGGCAGACGCTTCTTGTCCTGCAGCGCCTTGCCCAACCCCATGGACACGACCACCTTGCGGAGCCGCGGCACGGCCAGCTCATTCCGAATGCCGAAATCCGCCCGCAAGGAGGGGAGAATCTGAGCTTTGTACTGTTCAAGAAGTCTCGCCATCGCCAACCGTCACGCTTTCCACCGACCGCCCGTCCCAGGGGCCGGGCCGCCGGTTGCACGCCTCCCTAGCCCCGCTCCGCCCTGCGCAGCGAATCCAACACGTTGCCGCTCTTGGTCACCCGCCGCTTGGCCACCACCTTGCCGGAACTGTCCCGCTCCACCTCAAAACGCACCCGCTGCCCCCGACCCACCTTCGGGTCGTACGGCAGGACGTTGGACAAATGGATCGGCGCCTCCTTGTGAAGACGACCGCCCTGCGGGTTCCGACGGGTGGGCCGAACATGGCGGTACACCATGTTCACGCCTTCCACCACCACGCGATCGCGGTCGTAATCGATCCGCAGCACTTTGCCGCGCGCCCCCTTGTGGGCTCCGGCAATCACTTCCACCACCTGATCCTTGCGAATGCGACACGCCATGGTTCGCCTTCCTGTCCGCGGTCTGGACGGATGGTCCCGACCGGACCGCCCTCCCCTCAGACCACCTCGTCGGCCAGAGAGATAATCTTCATATACCCCCGCTCGCGGAGTTCCCGGGCCACCGCCCCGAAAATGCGCGTTCCACGGGGATCGTTGTTGTTGTCCAGCAGGACCACCGCGTTCGTGTCAAACCGGACGTAGCTTCCATCGGGACGCCGCGTGGGCTTGCACGTCCGGACCACCACCGCCCGGGCCTTGCGACGGGTCGATCGCTCCTTCCGCGTGGCCCCGCCGGCAAAATCACTGTTGGGCAGAGCCCGTTTTACCGCCACGAGCACGATATCGCCCACTTCCGCACGCTTCAGGCGATACTTGCCGTGGCGGGCCGTGCTGCCCTTGCCGAGCACGGCGATCACCTGGGCCTGCTTCGCCCCGGTGTTGTCCGCCACGTCCACCATGGTCTGCAACTGGATCATCGATCACCTGCGCTCACACTGGGCCGCTGGGGCGGCACGTCACCCGCGTGGATATCGCGCGGGCCTTCCGTCAGCCGGCCGACCGGCCAAACGCGACCTTACAGAACCTTGACCAGCCGCCAGCTCTTCGTCCTGGACACGGGCCGGCACGCCGCCACTTCCACCTGGTCCCCCACGCGGGCCTCGTTCTTCTCGTCATGCACGTGAAGCCGGGTCCGGCGCTGCATGTATTTGCCGTATTTGGCGTGCCGGGTCAGGTGCATGCACTCGACCACAATGGTCTTCTCACCTTTGTCCGAGGTCACCACACCGCGTCGAACGGCCCGCGCGGGTCGTTGCGACCCCTTCTCACGCCCGGTGGCAAGGCTCGCCTCTTCTGGAGTCATGCCGCTGCTCATCCTTTCCAAATCACCCAGCGCTCCGCTGCTCTGCGCCCCCGACGACTCAAGCGGCTTAACCGCCGCGCCGGTGCGTGGCGATTGCCTCCAGGTGGTATTGACCCTCCTGGACGCCCGTCTCGCCCCGCTCCCTCAGAACCGTAAAGACGCGGGCGATATCTCGCCGCGTCTGCGTCACCTGGTTGGGATTCTCCAGCTTCTCCGTCACCCGCTGCGCCCGCAGATCGAACAGGTGCCGGCGCAGCCGGTCCAGTTCGCCGTGCAGCTCTTCCGTCTTCATCTCACGCAGTTGCCCGATCTTCATCACGATCGCTCCCAACCGGATCAGCCATGATGCCGCCGGACGAACCGGCAGCGCAACGGCATTTTGTTGGCCACACGCGACAGGGCCAGCTTCGCGATGCTCTCCTCGACCCCGCCGATCTCGTACAGCACCTTCCCGGCGCGAACCCGGGCGACCCACTCTTCCGGCTCCGCCTTGCCTTTGCCCATCCGCGTTTCCAGCGGCTTGGCCGAGACCGGATGATCGGGGAAAATCCGCATGTACACGCGGCCTTCCCGGTGCAGGAAGTGCGTGGCCGCCACTCGACCCGCCTCGATCTGACGGGCCGTGATCCAGCCGGCCTCCAGCACCTGCAGACCGTATTCGCCAAACGACACCCGCGTGCCGCGGGTCGCGTGGCCGCGAATCCTGCCGCGCTGCGCTTTGCGGAACTTGACTCGCTTGGGCATCATCGCCATTGCAGCATCTCCCGATCACACCCGCGGTCAGCCGCGTTTGCCTCGCCGGCCCCGTCGGGGCTCCATCGGGGTCAGTGTGACCTCTTCCCCGTACTTCCCGGTGAACAGCCACACCTTCACGCCGATCACGCCGTAGGTCGTCTGGCTCACCGCGTATCCGTAATCCACGTGCGCCTGAAGCGTGTGCAGGGGAATCGAACCGCGGATCTGCTTCTCGCACCGGGACATCTCCGCCCCGCCCAGACGCCCGCTGCACATGATCTTGCAGCCTTTGGCCCCCGCGGCCATCGCCGCGTCAATCCGCATCTTCATCACGCGGCGGAAGCCCACCCGCTTGCGAAGCTGCTCGGCCACCGATTCCGCCAGAAGCTGAGCGTCCGTGTCGGGTGAGGCGATTTCCTGGATCGTCACTTTGATCTTGCGGTCAACCAGCTCCTCCAGGGCCTCTCGAAGCTTGTCCACCTCGGCGCCCTTCGGTCCGATCACCAGGCCCGGACGGGCGGTGTGCAACACGACTTCCACCTCGTTCCGAGTGCGCCGGATCACCACCTTGGCCACCGCCGCATATGCGGACTGCCGGTTCAGACGTTCGTCGATGAATCGCCGAATCTTCTGGTCCTCCACCAGGCACTCGCCGAAATCCTTCTTGCTCGGCGGATACCAGTGGGAGCGCCAGTCCTCCGTCACACCGATGCGAAAGCCGATTGGATTGACTTTCTGACCCACGTCTTGCTCCTCGTCGGGAGTCCGGGCCCCGCCCGC
>MTKY01047414.1_pt1 | contig 18975 bp, 16 predicted proteins | sample 1042731 | NCBI WGS metagenome assembly MTKY01 (sample SAMN06212206, study PRJNA360538) | anaerobic digester metagenome | biome: Wastewater treatment plant; material: sludge; isolation source: anaerobic digester fed with sludge from wastewater treatment plant | place: Denmark: WWTP Soeholt ... | reverse complement strand
GGGGTGCCCGGCATGCCCGATCAGCACGCATTCATGGCCCTGACGGCTGTAGCGCGCGACCTCCATATGGACTTTGGTCACCAGCGGACAGGTAGCGTCGAACACCTTGAGCCGACGGCGCGCCGCCTCCAGCTGCACCGCCTGCGAAACACCGTGCGCGCTGAAAATCACGATCACTCCGTCCGGCACTTCATCGAGCTCGTCGACGAATATCGCACCGCGCGCGCGCAGATCATCGACCACGAACTTGTTGTGGACCACTTCATGGCGCACATAGATCGGCGCACCGAACACTTCGAGCGCTCGGTTGACGATTTCGATCGCCCGATCCACGCCGGCGCAGAAGCCGCGCGGATTAGCCAGCCTGATCTGCACGATCATCCTCTCCCCGGTCGAGAAACAGCACTTCGACGGCCATCATGATCGCGCCCAGCGTGATCGCGGAATCGGCGATGTTGAAGGCCGGAAAATAACTCGTGCCCCAATGTACCGAAATGAAATCCACCACGTAGCCGAGCAACATGCGGTCGATCAGGTTGCCGAGCGCGCCACCGAGAATCAGCGCCAGGCTGGCAGCGAGCCAGCGCTTGTTGCGTGGCAGACGATTCATCCACAACGCAATCCAGCCGCTCACCAGCAACGCAACCACGCCAAAGAACCAGCGTTGCCAGCCGCCGGCGTCACTGAGAAAACTGAACGCCGCACCGCGGTTGTGCAGCAGCGTGAGATCGAATACCGGCGCCAGCACGAGCGGCACGCCATAATCGAGCCTGGCGCTCGCCAGCCACTTGGTGGCGTGGTCGAGCACGACGACGACCAGGCTCAGCATGTACCAGCGCAGCGCGTGCATCAGAACCTGTCCGGGACGTTGCGGGGTGAACCGCTGCCAACGGGGCGCCGCACCTGGTCAGGCATGGCGGCGAACCTCGCCCGCACCATCGACATTTTCCACGCAGCGCCCGCACAGCTCCGGGTGCGCCTCATGGCTGCCCACATCCTCGCGGTGGTGCCAGCAACGCACGCACTTGGGGGCTGCGGATGCCCGCGCCAGCACCTTGAGGCCCGGAATCGCGGTAGCCACGGCCGCGGCGGGTGCCTGCTCATCGGATTCGATACGCGCGGCAGAGGTGATCAGCACGAAGCGCAGCTCATCGCCGAGCCGGCCCAGCATCCCGGCCAGCGCCGGATTGCAATAGAGGGTGAGCTCGGCGGACAAGGTCGCACCAACCGCACCCTCGTTGCGCTGACGTTCCAGCTCCCTGTTCACCTCGCTCTTGACCTGCATCGCAAGCTGCCAGAAGTCGCGCCCGAGTTCGGCGTCCGCGGGAATTTCGGCCAGTTGTTCATACCACAGCGCTGCAAACACCGGGGTGGAGCGCTCGCCAGCCATGCAGCGCCAGATCTCGTCGGCGGTAAAACTCAGAATCGGTGCTATCCAGCGCACCATGGCCTCCAGCACATCGAACAACGCGGTCTGCGCGGAACGACGCGCCACGCTGTCGGCGCGCGTGGTGTACTGGCGATCCTTGATCACGTCGAGATAGAAGCCTCCGAGATCGGTCACGCAGAAATTGTGCAGCTTCTGGTAGATCAGGTGGAACTGGTAGTTCTCGTAGGCTTCGACGATCTCGCGTTGCAACAACAGCGTGCGGTCCAGCACCCAGCGGTCGAGCGCGAGCATCCGGTCCGCACCGACACGATGCGCAGCGGGGTCGAATCCCGCCAGGTTGGACAGCAGGAAACGCGCGGTATTGCGGATGCGCCGGTAGGAATCCGCAGTACGCCGGAAGATCTCGTCCGACACCGCCATCTCGGCACGATAATCGGTGGCCGCGACCCACAAACGCAGGATATCCGCGCCGAGCGTCTTCATGACCTGCTGGGGAGCAATCACGTTACCGCGCGACTTCGACATCTTGTGCCCGGCGCTGTCAACGGTAAACCCGTGGGTCAGCACTGCCTTGTACGGCGCACTGGCGTTGATTCCGCTCGATGTGAGCAGCGATGACTGGAACCAGCCGCGGTGCTGATCCGAGCCTTCGAGATAGAGATCCGCGGGAAACTGCAGCTCCGGGCGCCGCTTCAGCACGCAGGCGTGGGTCACGCCCGAATCGAACCACACATCGAGGGTGTCGAGCACCTTGTCATAGTGCACGGCATCATCACCGAGCAGCTCCTCGGCATCGATGGCAAACCAGGCATCGATGCCCTGCTGCTCGATCCGCAGCGCCGCCGTCTCGATCAGCTCCGCCGTGCGCGGATGCAACGCCCCTGTCTGCTTGTGCGCGAACAGGGCGATCGGCACACCCCAGGTGCGCTGCCGCGAGATGCACCAGTCCGGCCGCTCCTCGAGCATGCCCTCGATGCGCGCGCGCCCCCAGGAGGGCACGAACTGCACGCTGTCGATCGCGCTGCGCGCACTCGCCAGCAGCCCGTTGCCGTTCATGCTCACGAACCACTGCGGCGTGGCGCGGAAAATAACCGGCGACTTGTGCCTCCAGCAGTGCGGGTAGCTGTGCTGGTAGGCCACATCGTTCAGCAACGCACCGCGCGCGCGCAACAACTCCACGAGGACCGCGTTGGCCTTGAACACGTATTGTCCGGCCACGAAGGGGGTGCCCTCGACGAACACACCCTGTCCGTCCACCGGGTTCAGCACCTCGAGCCCATAGGCCTGGCCGACCACATAATCATCCAGGCCATGCCCGGGAGCGGTATGCACCGCGCCGGTTCCGGCATCGGTGGTGACATGCGCACCGAGAATCAGCGGCACCTCGCGTTCGAGAAAAGGGTGGCGCAGGAGCTGGCGCTCGAGCGCCGCACCCGGCGCCTCGGCCAGCAACTCGAAGCTGTCGATGCCATAGCGCGCCAGCGCCTGGCGTGCCAGTGCTTGGGCCAGCACCAGGTAATCGCCGGCGGCACATTTCACCAGCACATAGGGAAGCGCAGGGTTCAGCGCCACGGCCAAGTTTGCCGGCAAGGTCCACGGCGTGGTGGTCCAGATGGGCACCGAGACCCGCGCGCCCGCTTCCAGCTCGATGCCAAAACACCTTGCCAGCGCAACACCATCCACCGCGTCAAAACGCACATCCACCGCGGGTGAGGTTTTTTCCAGGTACTCGACCTCGGCCTCCGCCAGCGCGGAACCGCAATCCATGCACCAGTGAACCGGCTTGAAACCCTTCTCGAGGTGGCCGTTGGCCACGATCTGGCCGAGCGCGCGCACGATGTCGGCCTCGAAGGCAAAGTCCATCGTCAGGTACGGATTCTGCCAGTCGCCCAGCACCCCGAGACGGATGAAGTCCTCCCGCTGGCGCTCCATCTGGGCACGCGCGTAGTGGCGGCAGTGGCTGCGGAATTCGTGATGGGAGATCTTCACCCCGGCCTTGCCGACCTTCTTCTCGACGTTGAGCTCTATCGGCAGCCCGTGGCAGTCCCAGCCCGGCACATAGGGCGCGTCGAAGCCGGCAAGCGTGCGCGACTTCACGATCACGTCCTTCAGGATCTTGTTCACCGCATGGCCGATATGAATCTCGCCGTTCGCGTAGGGCGGGCCATCGTGCAGGATGAATTTCGGGTGCCCGCGCCGCGCAGCGCGGATCTGCTCGTAGAGGCCTTCCTGCTGCCAGCGCGCGAGCGTCTCGGGCTCGCGGGTGGCAAGGTTCGCCTTCATTGCGAACCCGGTCTGAGGAAGATTCAGGGTGTGTTTGTAATCAGCCATGCCTTAGCCGTTCCATGCCTTTTGTGGCCCGCGCTCGAGCCCGAAATGGGTGCGCGCGATCGAGACATCGGTTCCGATCCGGGCCTTCAATTCATCGAGCGAACCGAACTTGCGTTCCTCGCGAATCCGCTTGCGGAAAATCACGTCGATGGTGCGCCCATAGATATCCTGCGCGAAGTCGAGGATATGCACCTCGAGATTTGCCTTGATCCCGTCGTCCACCGTCGGGCGCGTGCCCACGTTGGCCACCGCCGGCAGCAGCGCGTCGCCGATACCACGCACCTCGACGATATACACGCCGGCGAGCGCTGCCCGGTAACGGTGCAACTCGAGGTTTGCGGTAGGAATGCCGATCTTCGCACCGAGCTGGCGCCCGTAGACCACCTTGCCCGTCATGAAATAGGGTCTGCCGAGCAGGTGCTCGGCAGCAGCAAAATCCCCCTCGCCAAGCACCGCGCGCAACCGCGTGCTGCTTATCCGCTCGTCCTGCACCTCCACGGTACTGGTTGCCTTGACCTCGAAACCAACGCGCGCGCCCGCCTCGCGCAACATCTCGATATTGCCCTCGCGGTCGTGCCCGAAGCGCAGATCATCACCAACCACGATGTAACGCGCGCCGAGGCCATCCACGAACACGGTGCGGATGAACTCCGTCGCGCCCATGGCGCTGAAACTCCGATCGAAGCGGATGCGCAATACGCGATCGATGCCCAGATCGCGCAGCACGGCGAATTTCTCGCGAAAACTCATCAATCTCGGCGGCGATTGCAGCGGCGCGAAGTACTCCCGTGGCAATGGCTCGAACACGATCACGGTTGCGGGCAGGCCGAGCATGCGCGCGCGCGTCAGCACATCGCCGAGCACCGCCTGATGACCGCGATGCACGCCGTCGAACGCACCGATGGTCGCAACACTGCCGCGATGACGCTCACGCAGATTGTGCAGCCCGCGTATCAGTTCCAAGCCCTCGCTCCCGGGTACCGCGGCCAAAGCGGGCGATTATAGCCGAGCACGGGTTTCAACGTCCGCTACGAGCGCGTGCATGTTGCAGGAAGCGCGGCTGCTGCAGCCACAGCGCCCCGAAATACATGACCATTCCCGCTCCGCACACCCCGGCGAGGCGCAGCACGCGCTGCGGCCACGGCAGCTCCGCCAGGCCGTGCAGCCAGCCGCCGGCCAGCAGCAACACCCCTGCCATCAGCGCCGTCGCCAGCGCGATCCGTCCGATATCGGCCAGGAAGCCCCGCTCCGGGCGATAGATGTCCCGGCGCATCAGGCCGCTCAGCAGCAAGCCGGCATTGAGATAGGCTGAACAGGTGGTCGCCAACGACAGGCCTGCGTGACCAACCTGCCATAGCAGGTGCAACGGCACCACGAACAGCAGGTTCAGCACCATGTTGGCAACCATGGCCTTGATGCCGATCAGCACCGGGGTGCGCATGTCCTGGCGCGAGTAGTAAGCCGAGGCCAGCACCTTGATCACCATGAACGCGGGCAAGCCGAGCGCCATCGCCGACAGGCTGAGCGAAGCCATCTCGACATCACGCGCGGTGAGCGCTCCATACTGGAACAAGGTGGAGAGTATCGGCCGGGCAAGAATCAGCAGCGCGAAACTCGCCGGCAGCCCGATCATGCAGATCATCCTGATCGCCCAGTCGAGCGTATGGCGGAATTCCTCGGCGGACCGGGTCGAGAACTCGCGCGACAGGCCCGGCAGGATCACCGTCGCGATCGCGATGCCGAACACACCCAGCGGCAATTCGGTCAGGCGCTCGGAAAAATACAGCCAGGACACGCTTCCGGTTGGCAAAAACGAAGCGAGCACGGTATCGAGCAGCAGATTGATCTGGCTGACCGACACCCCGAACAGCGCCGGCAGCATCAGCTTCAGGATGCGGCGCACCCCCTCGTGACGGATATCGAGGCGTGGCCGCGGCAGCATGCCGATGCGCGCGATGAACGGGATCTGGAACACCAGCTGGACCAGGCCCGCCACCAGCACCGCCCAGGCGAGCGCAAAGGTCGGTTCGGCGAAGTACGGTGAGGCCAGCACCGCACCGGCGATCAGCGTCAGGTTCAGGAATACCGGCGTGAACGCGGGCACCGCGAAACGCGCATAACTGTTCAGCACCGCGCCGGCAAACCCCGTCATCGAAATCAGGAACAGGTACGGGAACGTGATACGGATCAGCTGGGTGGTCAGCGCCATTTTTTCCGGCATCTGCAGAAACCCGGGCGCAAACACCAGCGTCACCACGGGCGCCGCGATCACGATCAATGCCGTCACACTGAGCAGCGCCGCCCCGAGCACGCCGGAGACCGCATCGACCAGCACCTTGACCTCGGCCACGCTGCGGGTCGCCCGGTACTCCGAAAGCACCGGCACGAAGGCCTGCGAGAAAGCTCCCTCGGCGAACAGGCGACGCAGGAACTGTGGAATCCGGAAAGCGATATAGAACGCATCCGCGTTCGCGGCGGCACCAAACATCGTGGCCAGCACCACGTCGCGCACCAGGCCGGCGACACGCGAGATCATGGTCATCGCGCCCACGGTCAAGCTGGAGCGGAACAGGCGCTTGCCGGTCTGTGTCCGCGCGCTATCGGGCATGGTTCGCCCCCCTGCCGGCGGCGAGAGTGAACTGCGGCAGGTAACGCCCGTCACGGCTCTCGTACATCACGATGGCGTTCGCCACGCCCTGCAGCGCGATGGTCTCCTCCAGCGGCCGGGCCGGAGCCTGTCTGCCACGCCAGCGTGCGAGCGTGAGATGCGCACGAAAGGCGCGTCGTTCCACCGCGATTCCCCCCGCCTCGAGAGCCGCTACCAGCGGCACCTGCCAGCTCTCCAAAGCCGCCTGCCGCTCAGGCAAGGCCGCGATCGCGCGCGGACGCCGGGTATCGGGAAAGCAGCCGAGACGGGTCAGGCGATACCCGAAATGCTCGAGTCCCGCCATCACCAGGGCAAGACGGGGAGCGGTGCGGGCAATGTCCGAGCGCCGCACGGTGCCGATGAAGGCCAGCGTGAGATGGTAGTTTTCGCTCGCTACCCAGCGCCACGGCTCGGTGGCAAAACGCGGCTTCAGCGTTGCGCACAGGGATGCCAGCTGCCCACGCAGCAATTCGTCGGGCGCGATTGCCAGGAAAAAACGGGCTAGCTCCACGCGCGTCGCACCTCGTCACGCCGGCTGGCCAGCCATTGCAGCGCAATCAGGGTGTGGGCATTGTTGAACCGTCCCTGCTGCTGCATCCGCAATGCCTCGTCGAAGGCGATGACGTGCAGACGAATATCCTCGTGCTCACCCGGCTCGCCATGCAGCAGCCCGACATCGCTCAAGTCGGTGCGGGCGCAAAACAGGTGAAAATATTCGTCCGTGCCGCCGGGACTGGAGAAATACTCCGCCACCGGCAGCAATTCCTGCACCTCGCACCCGGACTCCTCGAGCGCCTCGCGTCGCGCCACCTGTTGCGGCGTCTCGCCTTCCTCCATCAGTCCGGCAACCAGCTCCAGCAACCACGGACTGCCCGGGCGAAATGCGGCACCGACACGGAACTGCTCCACCACGCCGATCGCATCGAGCAAGGGGTCATAGAGCAGCACGCCTACCGCCTCGCCGCGGCAATGCAGCTCCCGCCGCAGCGTCGGTGACCAGCCACCGGCAAACAAGCGATGGCGCAGCCTGAAGACCTTGAGCTTCCAGAACCCGCCCCAGGGAACAGACTCCTCGAGAATCTCGAAATCGGCGCGATCGAACTCAGTCACCGAAGCGCTTGCCCGTATACCAGCTCACCTTCGCCGCGTAGCTGGCGACCTGCGCCGTCACATCGAGCACCATGGCAAACAATGCCATGCGTACCAGCACGCCGTTGTCGGTCTGGCGGAAAATCGCGAGATTCGGGTTCTCGTTGAGATCGATGTCGAGTTCGTTGGCCTCCGAACGCGAGTCGCGTGGCAGCGGGTGCATGATCACGGTGTTCGGCTCGCAGAACTGGGTGTAGATCGCCTGGTTCAGGCGAAAGCGTCCACGGTAGAGATTGGCGTCCTCGCGGCTCGCGAACCGTTCCTCCTGGATGCGCGTTGCGTAGGCAATATCGACGTGCGCAATGGACTGCTCCATGGTGTCTGCCTCGAGCACCGTGTGTCCGCTCGCGCGCAGCTGCTCGACGATCTCGCCGGGCAGGCGCAGTTCCGCGGGAGATATGCACACCAGGCTGACGCGCCGGAAGCAGCACAACAGCTTGGCCAGCGAGTGAACGGTCCGCCCGTAGCGCAAATCGCCGATCATCGCGATGCGCAGCCCGTCGATGGTGCCGCCGCGATGGCGGACCTCCTTGCGGATCGTGTACAGATCGAGCAATGCCTGGGTCGGATGTTCGTTGGCGCCATCACCGCCGTTGATGACCGGCACCCGGCTCGCGGCCGCGAACTCGGCCACCGATCCCTCGCCTGGATGGCGCATTGCAATGATGTCGCTGTAACCGCTGATCACCCGCGCCGTGTCGTAGAGCGACTCGCCCTTGGCGATCGCGGAGTTCTCGATCCCGGTGGTCTCGCGCACTTCGCCGCCGAGCAGATTGAACGCACATCCAAAGCTCACCCGGGTACGGGTGCTGGGCTCGAAAAACATGTTGCCGAGAATCGCGCCTTCCAGCACCCGGGTGATGCGGCGCCGTTGCGCGTAGGGCAACATGGAGTCGGCCACGTCGAATACCTTTTCGATATCCGCGCGCTCGAACTGTGCGACCGACAGAATATGTGAACCGGCGAATTCCATCTGCGCTGTTCCACCCACCAGGAGATGCCCACAAACCGGCGGTAGTCTACCCGCTCGCCGCGCCTCATTCATCCACGAATTGCAGCGCCGCCCAGCGCGCGTAGAGCGGCGAGCCGGCCAGCAACTCCTCGTGCGAGCCGGTAGCGACAATACGTCCATGGTCCAGCACCACGATGCGATCAACCCGCCGTACCGTGGCCAGGCGATGCGCAATCACCAGCGTGGTGCGGCCCTGCATCAGGGTCTGCAATGCCTGCTGCACATGGAACTCGCTGTCGGCATCGAGTGCGCTGGTGGCCTCGTCGAGCAGCAGGATCGCCGGGTCGCGCAGAACCGCGCGGGCAATGGCAATGCGCTGGCGTTGCCCGCCCGAGAGCCGCACTCCGCCCTCGCCCACGAAACTGGCATAGCCCTCGGGAAGTCGCTCGATGAATTCGGCCGCATGGGCCGCCCGGGCCGCGGCAATGATCGCCGCCTCATCGGCATCGGGTACCGCGTAACGGATGTTCTCGAGCACCGATCCGGAAAACAGCACCGGATGCTGTGGCACGAGCGCAAAATGGCGCCGCAGTGCCTGCGGATCGACCCGCTGCGTATCGATGCCATCGACCCGGATACTGCCGCCGTCGGGCTCGTAGAAGCGCAACAGCAGATCGACCAGCGTGGATTTCCCCGCACCCGAACTGCCCACCAACGCCACGCTGGAGCCGGCTGGAACCTCGAGGCTGATACCGTCGATGGCCGGCCGATCGGGATTCGAGGGGTAGGCGAAACGCAACCCGCTCAGGGTGATCTCGCCCACGAGACGCGCCGGCAATGGCAGCGGATCGAGCGGGGCGTGGATCTGCGGCTTTTCGTGCAGCAACTCCATCAACCGCTCGGTCGCGCCGGCGGCACGCTGCAGATCGCCGATCACCTCGGTCAATGCGCCGGTGGCGATCGCCACCATCACCGCGTAAAAAATGAATGCGGTGAGTTCCCCGGGCGTGGTCCGGCCCGAAATCACGTCGTGACCACCTACCCAGATCATTGCGGCGATAGCACCCAGCACCAGCACGAATGCAATGGTCGATAACCAGGATCGCTGCACGATACGCATCCGCGCGACCCTGAAGGTTTCCTCCACGTGTCCGGCGAAGCGCTCACGATCGACCTGCTCGTGATTGAAGGCCTGCACGGTCTTTATGTTGCCGAGTGTCTCGCCGACATAAGCCCCGGCGTCGGCGAGCCGGTCCTGGCTGCTGCGCGACAGCCTGCGTACCCGCCGCCCGAACACCACGATCGGCACCAGCACCAGCGGCACGGCCAGCAACACCACGCCCGTCAGCCGCGGATTCGATACAAACAGCAGCACCACGCCGCCGATCAATATCAGCAGGTTGCGCAGCGCAATCGACACCGTCGAGCCGATGACGGTCTGCAGCAGCGTGGTGTCCGCGGTGATCCGCGACTGGATCTCGCCGCTGCCGTTGGTTTCGAAGAATGCCGGATGAAGACGGATCACATGATCGAACACCGCGCGGCGGATATCCGCGGTAACCCGCTCGCCTATCCAGGACACGAGGTAGAAACGGGTGAAGGTTCCGGCCGCCAGCAGCAGCACGATCCCCATGAACACCAGCACGGCGTGGTTCAGCTGCTGCTGCGAACCCGAAACAAAGCCCTCATCCACCAGGATGCGCATTCCCTGCCCCAGGCTGAGGCTGACCCCGGCCGTGAACACCAGCGCCGCCGAAGCAGCGATTACCCGCCTCCAGTACGGGCGCAAAAAGCCCACCGCCGGCTTCAGCAGGCCGATGCGGGCGCGGGTCTCGCGCGCGTGTTCAATCCCGTTGCTCATCGAATATCTCTCGTGGTGGCTGCGCTGGCCCGGCAATTCCTGTCCGAAGGCTCAACAGGACAGCTCGAGCGCGTAGTCCTGCAACTCATCGAGCAGCGCCTGGGCGCGGGCATCGGTGGCGCGCTCCTGGCGCAGCTTCGCGATCGAGGCGTGGTAGCTTTCGCAGTTCAGCAAGCCCCTCTCCCCGGCCCCTCTCAGGCGCGCCGTGCAATGCTCCTGCCAAAGCAACCGTTCCGGCGCGCTCAATGTGTCCGGATAGTTGCGGGCACGATAGCGGAACAGCAGCTCCTGCAGGCGCGGGTCCGCAAAGGCAAAATCGCGTTCCGCCAGCTGATCCGGCGACAGTGTTCGCACCTGCGCCGCAAGCCGCTTGTCGGGTTCAGCGAGAAAGCTGCCTGCATACAGGGAGAAGTCCACGTCAACGGCTTCGCGTCCGCGTGGCGGCGTGAAAATCTCGCGCAGTTTCCGCGTCAGGTCCGGCGCGGCGTTCAGGCGCTCGAGATTGGCGTGGCAGCGCTCGATATCGATTCCCCAGCGCGCGGCGGCCCCGGCATCCAGCATCGCGGCAGGTACGACCATCGGGCACTTGTTGATATGGATTTCCTTGAGCGGGATACGGTCCATGCCCGGCGGCAGATCCCCGGTCCGGGTGTAGAGGTACTGGCGCAATACCTCGGCATCCAGGGTGAGTAGCGGCTCCGGGTCGAGCAACAGGTTGCAACTGATCACCGAATTCGCATTCGCCGGGTGGATCGCCAGCGGCACCACCAGCGCCGCACAACCCTGCTCGGCCGGAAAACGTGATGAAAAATGCAACAACGGCTTGCGCTCCACCACGTTCAGCACGCGCTTGGCCCAGGCCTTGTCACGCGCCAGCAGCGCGTATTCGAACAGCTTCGGTTGCTGCGCGCGCAGCAACCGCGCCAGCGCGAGCGTGGCACGCACGTCCGCCAGTGCATCGTGCGCGGCGCCATGTTCGATGCCGTTGGCACGCGTCAGGTCCCCGAGCCGGAAGCTTGGTCGCCCATCGTCCTTGCACGGCCATTCGATGCCCTGCGGGCGCAGGGTGCGCGACATGCGCAGCACATCGATCAGGTCCCAGCGCGTGTTGCCATTGCGCCACTCGCGCTCGTACGGGTCGTGGAAATTGCGGAACAGGGTGTGACGGGTGACTTCATCATCGAAGCGCAGGCTGTTGTAGCCGACCCCGCAGGTGCCGGGCACGGCGAGCTCGGCGAGAATCCGCGCAATGAAATCGCGCTCGGCCAGACCTCGCGCGCGCGCCAGCTGCGGCGTTATGCCGGTGATCAGGCAGGCTTCGGGGTGCGGCAGATAATCCGGAGACGGACGGCAGTAGAGAAGCAAGGACTCGCCGATTTCATTCAGCTCCCCATCGGTGCGCACGCCCGCGAATTGCGCCGGCCGGTCGCGGACCGGATCGGCACCGAAGGTTTCGTAGTCGAGCCAATAGAACGTGTGCTGCATCCTTGCCCCCGATGGGTGGTCTCCGTTGGTGCGGGCGGAGCCGAAAGCCAGCCCCGCTTGCGAAGCCCCGGCCCGACGCGCTCCTAGCCTACCGCGATATGTTCGGCGGCGATCCTGGCCTGCCAGATTTTCGGGCCGGTGGTGTGCACGGATTCGCCGCGCGCATCCACCGCCACCGTCACCGGCATGTCTTTGACCTCGAATTCGTATATCGCCTCCATGCCGAGTTCCGGAAATGCCAGCACCCTGGCGCCGGTGATCGCCTTCGACACCAGGTAGGCCGCGCCGCCGACCGCATCAGGTAAACGGCCCGGTTATCGCGGATCGCCTCGATCGCGGCCGGACCGCGCTCGGATTTGCCGATCATCCCGATCAGGCCGGTTTGCTCGAGCAGCGTGCGCGTGAACTTGTCCATGCGGGTCGCGGTGGTGGGCCCGGCAGGCCCTACCACCTCGTCACGCACCGGATCGACCGGGCCGACGTAATAGATGAAGCGGTTTTTCAGATCGACCGGCAGCGTTTCGCCACGCGCCAGCATCTCGGTGATCTTCTTGTGCGCGGCATCGCGCCCGGTGAGCATGTGCCCGGACAACAGCACGGTTTCACCGGTTTTCCAGTCCTGCAGATCCTCGCGGCTCAGTCCGTCGAGGTTCACCCGACGCGCGCTTCCCGCCTCCCAGGTGATATCGGGCCAGGCGTCGAGCGAGGGTGCCTCCTGGCGTACCGGGCCGCTGCCATCGAGCACGAAGTGCGCATGGCGGGTAGCGGCGCAATTGGGGATCATCGCAACCGGCAGGCTGGCCGCGTGGGTCGGATAGTCGCGGATCTTCACGTCGAGCACCGTGCTCAGCCCGCCGAGGCCCTGGGCACCGATGCCGAGCTGGTTCACCTTCTCGAACAACTCCAGCCGCAATTCCTCGATACGACTGCGGGGTCCGCGTTCCATCAACTCGTGGATATCGACCGGATCGAGCAACGATTCCTTGGCCAGCACCGCGGCCTTCTCCGCGGTGCCGCCGATACCGATGCCGAGCATCCCGGGAGGACACCAGCCCGCGCCCATGGTCGGCACGGTCTTCAGCACCCAGTCAACGATCGAATCGGAGGGGTTGAGCATCGCGAGCTTGGACTTGTTCTCGCTGCCGCCGCCCTTGGCCGCGACATGCACATCCAGCGTGTCCCCGGGCACCAGCTGGTAATGAATCACTGCCGGCGTATTGTCACGGGTGTTCTTGCGCGCACCGGCCGGATCGGAAAGGATCGAAGCGCGCAGCACGTTGTCGGGATCGAGATAGGCGCGGCGCACGCCTTCGTTGATCATTTCATCGACCGCCAGCGTTGCGCCGTCCCAGCGCACGTTCATGCCAACCCGCACGAACACCGTCACGATGCCCGTGTCCTGGCAGATGGGGCGATGGCCCTCGGCACACATGCGCGAATTGATCAGGATCTGCGCGATCGCATCGCGCGCGGCCGGGTTCTGCTCACGCAGCCACGCCTTGTGCATCGCCTGGATGAAGTCCACCGGATGGTAATACGAGATGAACTGCAGCGCGTCGGCCACGCTCGCGACCAGATCTTCCTGCTTGATCACAGCCATGGTACTGCTCCGGATGCGGGGTGCAGATTGTACACAATCGCCGGGCCCCGGATCCGCCCCCTGCTCCCTATTGCGCGGGCAGGGCCGTAGCGGGGTTCTCGAGACGCGTCAGGCGTTGTGCAACCTGCTTGCGGAATTCGATATTCGACTGCACCCACTGCTCGTTTTCCTTGAGCCGCGCCTCCTGCGCACGCTGGGTATTCGACAGCCCGTTGACGGTGCTGCCGAGGCGCGCGATCGTCGACTCCTGCTTTGCCTGCTGCTCCTTCACGGTTGCCAGTATCAGCGCGACACCCTGGTTTGCGGACACCTGCTGCTCGACTTTCTGCTGGGTGGCGGCAATGGCGGCGAGCTGTTTACGGTCCGCGGCGCCGGCTGCCGCGGCTTTCTGCAGCGCTGCTTCGAGTTCGTCGATGCGCGAGCCGTTCTTGCGCCAGGCCGAGGCCCACAGCTTGTCGATCTCGCCCGCCAGGTCCTTGATCTTCACCTGCATCGAGGCACTCGACTCGTTGACGCTGTCATCGGTTGTCGACAGGCGTCCCTCGAGGTCGGCAATGCGCAGGTTCGACTGGGCCAGTGCGGCGCTGAGTTGCACGCCCTGCTGGTAGAGCAAACCGGCGATGGCCGTGGCGGCAAGCGCGACCACCAGTGCAAGCGCCGCCACATAGCGCCAGCCCCCGGCGGCAGAACCCTCGCCGGCAGGTTTTGCGGCACGGGCTGTCTTGCGTGCTTCGCTGCTGCTGTCGGTGCGCTGGCGCCGATACGAGGCATCATCGTCGCGTTGTGGGACGATGCGCGGAATATCAGTCAGCTTGTCGTCTGAACTGGGCATGGAATTACGCGTCGGCTCGAAACGGTTTCATTATATTCAACAAGAAAGGGACCAGAGGCCCCTTTCTTGCCGAACTAGTACGGAATCACAACAGGTCCATGATCAGCCACAGTAGCACCGCGAGGGCGATCGAGCAGTGGATCACGCCCTTGACCGAAGCCAGCGGACCGACCTTGCCCTTCATTGCGTTGAACTGCAGCGCGGCGATGATCGCAACCACCAGCCACAGGGCCGGCCGACTGGCGCTGCCGAGCAGCCCGTGGGGAAGATGTGCGGAAGCGGCCATGAACATCAGCATCGGGCCCGAGAACAGGGTGTTGGTACGCGAGGCAAGCAGGGCCCTGGGCCCGGCGGCGGCCGCATCACCCTGCACGATACCGCAGATGATTTTCTGCGCCGGCCAGATGATCAGCCACACGTTCAGGAACATCAGGGTCCCGAGCAGGGCGCCGATCGTGATATCGAAGGTCCAGGCATTGGTCGGATGCCCGCGCCGCAGCAGGATGGCCGTGCCGGTCAGGAACGTGAACATCGCACCCCAGCGAAACCACCACAGCACACGCGGTACGAGTTTCTTGACCGCATCGGCTTTTGCGTCGGGGGTCGCTTCCTTGAAGTACTCGCCCTGCACGAAGTTGAAATAGTAGAGCAGCCCGATCCAGGTGATACCGGCCAGAAAATGTCCCCACCGCATGAGGAATTCAAATCCGGCAGCTGAAAGTATCGACATCTTCCCTCCGTTTCGTGAAATCAATCATTCGTCTTGTCGGGCGTCAGTCGTTCGGGCTTTTCCCGTTTGCGGCATCGCTTTCGTACCCGGTCGCCGACACCGCGGGCCTTGTTGACGATCAAAGCAGTGTATGCCCCGCGATTTCAATTTCCAAGCACCATAAAAAAACCCCGGACAAGCCGGGGTTTTCGTAGCGAACCGGGACGGTCTTGCAACCGTCCCTCCAGGGCAAACAGTTACATCATGCCGCCCATGCCGCCCATTCCACCCATGCCGCCCATGTCGCCACCACCGTGGCCACCAGCCGGCTTGTCTTCCGGCAGCTCGGCGATCATCACTTCCGTGGTGATCATCAGGGCCGCGATGGAAACAGCCGCCTGCAGCGCGGTACGCGTGACCTTGGTGGGATCCAGGATGCCCAGCTTGATCATGTCGCCGTACTCGTGATTGGCCGCGTTGTAGCCGAAGTTGCCCTTGTTGTCCTTGACCTTGGCCAGCACAACCGAAGGCTCGGCGCCGGCATTGGCCACGATGGCACGCAACGGCATTTCCATGGCGCGCAGACAGACCGCGATACCGTGGTTCTGGTCTTCGTTGTCGCCCTTGAGCTTCGAGATGGCCTGCACGGCGCGCACCAGGGCCACACCGCCACCGGCAACCACGCCTTCCTCGACCGCGGCACGGGTCGAATGCAGCGCGTCTTCGACGCGTGCCTTCTTCTCTTTCATCTCGACTTCGGTAGCCGCGCCGACCTTGATCACCGCCACGCCGCCGGAGAGCTTGGCAACGCGCTCCTGCAGTTTCTCGCGGTCGTAGTCAGAGGAGGTTTCCTCGATCTGTACGCGGATCTGCTTCACGCGCGCTTCGATATCCGCGGCATTGCCGGCGCCATCGATCAGCGTGGTGTTGTCCTTGTCCATCGTGATGCGCTTGGCGGTACCGAGATGCTCGAGCGTGGTGGTCTCGAGTTCCAGACCCACTTCCTCGCTGACCACGGTTGCGCCCGACAGGATCGCGATGTCCTGCAGCATGGCCTTGCGACGGTCGCCGAATCCCGGCGCCTTGCAGGCCGCTACCTTGATGATGCCGCGCATGTTGTTCACGACCAGGGTCGCCAGCGCCTCGCCTTCCACGTCCTCGGCAACCACGACCAGCGGCTTGCCTGATTTGGCAACCTGCTCGAGCAGCGGCAGCATGTCGCGGATGTTGGAGATCTTCTTGTCGACCAGCAGGATGTAGGGGCTTTCGACTTCAACGACCATCTTTTCCTGGTTGTTGATGAAGTACGGAGACAGGTAGCCACGATCGAACTGCATGCCCTCGACGATGTCGAGTTCGTTGTTCAGGCCCGAGCCTTCCTCGACCGTGATCACGCCTTCCTTGCCGACTTTCTCCATGGCTTCGGCAATGATGGTGCCGATGCTTTCGTCGCCGTTGGCGGAAATCGTGCCGACCTGTGCAATCGCCTTGGTATCGGCGCAGGGGGTCGACATCTTCTCGAGCTCGGCAACGGCCGCGGCGGACGCCTTGTCGATGCCGCGCTTGAGGTCCATCGGGTTCATGCCGGCCGCAACCGACTTAAGGCCTTCGTTGACGATTGCCTGGGCCAGTACGGTCGCGGTGGTGGTGCCGTCACCGGCGGTATCGGAGGCCTTGGAAGCCACTTCCTTCACCATCTGTGCGCCCATGTTCTCGAACTTGTCCTTCAGCTCGATTTCCTTGGCAACCGAAACGCCATCCTTGGTGACGGTCGGCGCGCCGAACGATTTGTCGAGGATCACGTTGCGCCCGCGCGGGCCCAGCGTGGTCTTGACCGCATCGGCCAGCAGGTTCACGCCCTTCAACATTTTCTGGCGGGCGGAGTCGCCAAATTTCACATCTTTAGCAGCCATTGTTCAGTTCCTTCTCTCGTTTGATACTTGCGGTTGTGACCAGCGATCGGGCGGCGTCTGCGCCGCCGGCGATCACTCGATCACGCCATAAACTTCGCTTTCGCTCAGGATGACCACTTCTTCGCCGTCGATCTTGACGGTATTTCCCGAGTACTGGCCAAACAGCACCTTGTCACCCACCTTCAGGGACATCGGGCGCACGTCACCGTTCTCGAGCACCTTGCCGGTACCGACTGCCAGGACATCGCCCTGGGTGGGCTTTTCCTTGGCCGAACCCGGCAGCACGATGCCACCAGCGGACACGGTTTCTTCTTCTTTGCGTTTCACGACAACGCGGTCGTTCAGCGGACGAATCTTCATCGCTTTTCTCCCAATCAATGGTTTGTGGTTACAAACACCCGAAAAAAACTGGAGGGAGGCTTGGCCTCTCCCGGTTAGCACTCTCCCTCGGGGAGTGCCAATCATATGCAGGAAACGCGTTTCGTCAAGTCTCGATCACCGGGCTCGAGCGTTTGTGCGTCCCTGATATGAGGCCATAACAGAGCAGTTCAAGGGGCCGGCAGCAAAAAATTCGCGGCGCGTCCGCGTTTCGGGAGAGAATTCGCGCCGTTTCAACCGCTTTTCGGGAGAATCGGGCGTGGACGTACGTGACAGGACTCTCGTCAAGACCCACGACGGCAGCCGGCCGTAGCCGATGCGCGATCGTCCCGGTCCCGGCGCTTCAGCCCGCGAGCCTTCGCCGCGCGAGCGGATCTGGCAAATCGTTGCGCTGATTCCAGCGGGCAAGGTCGCCAGCTACGGACAGGTCGCGACACTCGCCGGCATTCCCAACGGCGCGCGCTTTGCGGGCAGCGTGCTGCGCGAGCTGCCCGCGGGCAGCCGTATCCCCTGGCACCGCGTGATCAACGCGGCAGGCCGTATTTCGCTGCCCCCGGGCTCTACCTCGGCACAACGGCAACGCGCGCTGCTGCTCGCGGAGGGCGTGCTGGTGGTCAATGCGCGGCTCGATCTGAAACGCTTCGGCTGGGTTCCCTGATTCAGGTTTTCCGCTCCCACGGCGCGACTTTCAGCAACAGCAACATGCCGGGAATCGCCAGCACGAAACAGAGCAGGAAAAACATCGTCCAGCCGACCCACTCCACGAGGAATCCGGTGGCGGCATTGGCCAGGGTGCGCGGTAGCGCGGTCAATGCCGTGAGCAGCGCAAACTGGGTGGCCGCAAACAGCGGATTGGTGCAGCGCGCAATGAATGCCGTGAATGCCGCCGTGCCGAGCCCGACCCCCAGGTACTCGAATACGATCACCACGGCGAGCGTCATTCGATCCGGGCCGGTCTCGGCAAGCAGGGCAAAACCGAGGATGCTGAGCAGCTGTACTCCCCCGAACAGCCAAAGTGCGTTGTTGATGCCGAGGCGGATCATCCACACCCCGCCCAGCAATGCGCCGATGATCACCGCCGCGAGCGATGCGGTCTTGGCGATCACGCCAATCTCCGTGAGGCTGAACCCGAGCTCGCGGTAGAACGGGTAGGACAGGGCCGTGGCCATGCTGTCGCCGAGCTTGTACAGGAACATGAAAGCCAGGGTCATCACTGCCAGCCGCCACCCGAGGCGCCCGAAAAATTCCTGGAAGGGCCGGGTAATCGCCTCACGCAACGAGACCGGCAGCACCGGCCTGTCGACCACTTCGCGAATGAACAGGGTGTTCATCACCCCGATCAGCATGAAGCCCGCGACCACCAGGTAAACGGAGGTCCACGGCAGGTACTCGGCCAGCACCAGCGCCAGCGAACCGGGAACCAGCCCGGCAATCCGGTAGGCCTGCACATGGACCGCGTTGCCGATACCGAGCTCATGATCGGGCAGCAGTTCGCGCCGGTAGGCATCGACCACGATATCCTGGCTGGCACTGAAAAATGCCACCGCCACACACAGCGCCGCCAGGTGCCACAGCGTCTTGCCAGGATCGAGAAATCCGATCGAGGCGATCGTGCCCAGCAACAGCAGCTGGGTCAGCAGCATCCAGCCGCGCCTGCGCCCGAGCAGCGGCACGCGGTAGCGCTCCATCAGCGGCGACCAGAGAAATTTCCAGGTGTACGGAATCCCG
>MTKY01052799.1_pt1 | contig 18994 bp, 15 predicted proteins | sample 1042731 | NCBI WGS metagenome assembly MTKY01 (sample SAMN06212206, study PRJNA360538) | anaerobic digester metagenome | biome: Wastewater treatment plant; material: sludge; isolation source: anaerobic digester fed with sludge from wastewater treatment plant | place: Denmark: WWTP Soeholt ... | reverse complement strand
CCAGATCAGGATCGCCAGCATCGGCGCGGCGTCGCCGAACTCTGCGCCGTAGAAGAACCTGATGATGAACGGTGCCAGGATAGTGGTGGGGATCGCCACCCCGTAGGAGAGCAGCACCATCAGGTTGAGCAGGCGTTGAATGCGCTGGCGGTATTCGGCGGGCGCTAGAGTTTTGGAGCGGACAATTGTCGGGAAGAAAGTAGTGCGGATAGCCACCGGCACAAACAGCCAAATCTCGGACAGCTTGACCGCAGAAGCGTACAGGCCGACCTCGCGCGCGCCTTCTTCGCCGGAGATCATCTGGCCCAGCATCGTCTGGTCAACGCGCATATAGACCATGATCGCCAGGCCCTCGATCAGCAGCGGCCAACTGTCGGAGAGCAGGCCCCGTGCGCGGGCCAACTGCGCGCGCCAGGCGGGCAGCGTGCGGCGCGTGCGCTGGAAGACCACCACCAGCCCCAGGGCGAACAGCCCGCTTTCGACCACCGTGATCACGGCGAAAACCAGTAGCGACGCCCCGGCCAGAATCGCCGCCACACGCACGACGCTGGCGAGGAGCAGGGCCGCGTTGCGCGCATAGACTACATACTTGGCGCGCACCTGGGCGTTGAACCACTGCTCGATGACCGTGAATGCCTGGAAAATCAGCCCGCAGGCGATCACCCAGACCAGCCGTTGGGCTTCTAGCTGGTGAGGGCGCAGGAACATCACGGCTGCCGACGCCAGGGCCGCCCCCACCACTGCGCCCCCCAGCATCAGCACGAACGCGCTGCCCAGGGTAGCGTTCTCTTCCTGCGGCTTCTCGACCAGGTCGCGCATGACCAGGTTGGGCAGGCCCAGCAGGGCCAGCGGCGTGAACAGGGCGACGAAGGCCAGCGCAAAGGACAGCGTGCCGTACTGCTCCGGCCCCAGGTAACGCACCACCCAGGCGTTGACAATTGCCACGCTGAACAGGCGCAGCACGTTGTCGGTGAAGAGCCAGCCGATGTTCTCCACGATCCGGCGCGCACCAGGATTGCGCACCTGGAAATCGTGAAGCTGAGCCGCTATGCTGCGGAACCCTCTCAAGCGAGCGCCCCCCTGCCGGGTGAACAAGATGCCGTGAGAGCATTCTAGCAAAGGTTGGCGGAATGTACGATGAGCATACGGGCGTTCTGATTGGGCGTATCTCATTTCTGGGGCAAAAGATCACCGCTGAGGCGCAGAGAGCGCAGAGAAAAGATGGTGTTAGTTCTTCTCTGCGTCCTCTGCGTCTTTGCGGTTCAAGCATTTCGCCCCCATCGTGAGATGCACCCTTCTGATTGGATTCACTCGTAGAATCATGTACAATGAACGATAAAGGTTGTTTATATTTCTGCTGAGTCCACTTGGGGGCTGTGATGCAACCAGTACATCCTTCTCAATTGGCTCCTGAAAAACCTATTACGGAGGAAGCGCGGACCGTTGACATCATCAAGGTTTCGGCGCGGTCTCGGTCTACCGCTGTCGCCGGGGCCATCGCAGGGGTCGTGCGCGAGCACAACCGCGCCGAAGTCCAGGCTATTGGGGCTGGAGCGGTCAATCAGGCCGTGAAGGCTGTCGCCATCGCTCGCGGGTACCTGAGCGACGATGACATTGACGTGATCGTGATCCCCTATTTCACAGAAGTCATGATCGAAGACCAGGAACGTACAGCCTTGCGCATGGTGGTTGAGCCGCGTTAGGCTGGCCTGAGCAGCCAACAGACAACAGCACTAACATCTATATTCGCGGCCTGTGGCGTGAGTGTTACGGGCCGCTTGCTTTTCCCCGCGCGCTGGCCTGGGAACTCGGACAGCTTAGGGATGTCCATGTACCTGGCGGGTGTATCTCGTTTCTGGGGCAAGAGAGCACCGCTGAGGCGCAGAGAAAAGATGGTGTTAGTTCTTCTCCGCGTCCCCTGTGTCTCAGTAAGCTCAGGAAAGTCTTTCGTAATCCGGTGGTTTACCTCACCCCCAGCCTCGCTTCGCTCGGCTTGCCCCCTCTCCATGCATGGAGAGGGGGCGGCGAGGCGCGTCAGCGCCAAGCGGGGGTGAGGTAAACCGGGGCACGGCAACTCGTCTCTTCAATTCCTTACCTGAGCTTACTTCTGCGGTTCAAGTATTTCGCCCCCAAATCCGAATGCACCCCTGGCAGCGCAACCTCCGGCGCGAGGGGGCGTTCTCTGCTATACTCGGCGATCCTTCATGGTACGGTCATAGAGAGATGTGATGCTACCAATGGCTGAACAGACCACTTCTGTGTTGACCGACGATCTGCGCCGCCGCCTGGTTGAGGCGGCGCTGGCCGCCCGCGAGCGCGCTTACAGCCCCTATTCGGGCTACGCGGTCGGCGCGGCGCTGCTGACCGCGTCCGGCGCAGTATACACCGGCTGCAACATCGAGATCGCCTCCTACGGGGCGACGGTGTGCGCCGAGCGCACGGCTGCTTTCAAGGCGGTGAGTGAGGGCGAGCGCGCCTGGCGCGCCATCGCCATCGTGACCAGCAACGGGGCCGCGCCGTGCGGCATCTGCCGCCAGGTGCTCTACGAATTTGGCCCGGCGCTGACGGTTGTCACCGCCAACGCGCAGGGAGAGGTAGTTTGGGAGGGGCCGCTGGGCGACTTGCTGCCGCTGGGCTTCGGCCCCCAGAAGCTGGCTGAGGGACAGCGTGCCGGATCGTGAGCGTACCCTCCGCACCGACGCCGTGATCCTGCGTCGCCAGGACTACGGGGAGGCGGATCGCCTGCTCGTCCTGCTGACGGCGGGGCACGGCAAGGTGCGCGCCCTGGCTAAGGGCGCGCGCAAGCCCATCGCGCGCAAAGCCGGGCACCTGGAGCTCTATGCGCTGGTGGACATGCAGCTCGCGCGTGGGCGCACGTGGTACCACATCCGCGAGGCGGAGACGCGTGAGCCGTTCCTGGCCCTGCGCGAAGACCTGGTGCGCAGCACCTACGCCAGCCATTTTGTGGAGCTGATTGACCGCTTCACGGGCGAGCACGACGCGAGCCGCGCCGAGTTCGACCTGCTGGTGAGCAGCCTGGAGCGGCTGTGCACCGATGCCGACCCGCGCACCGTCGCCCGCTACTTCGAGCTAGGGCTGCTGGGGCTGGCCGGGTTCGCGCCGTCGCTGCACCAGTGCGCCATCGGCCAGGAAGACGTGCAGCCGCAAGACCAGTTCTTCAGCCCGTCAGATGGCGGCGTGATCTGCCCCGCCCATCGTGCCGGGCTGGATCGCGGCCTGCCGCTCAGCCTGCCCGCGCTCAAGGTGCTGCGCTACATGCAGACTCGGCCCTGGGAGGCAGTGCAGAGGGTGAATATCGGCGCGGCGCTGCACCTGGAGCTAGAGCGGCTGATGCTGGCCTACCTGACCTATGTGCTGGAACAACGCCTGCAAAGCGTCGAGTTCTTGCGGCGGCTGCGCCGTGAGGAACTGTAGGGAGATACTCAGGAGAGAGGGCCATGCGACGGTTATTCGCAGTGACTCTGCTGGTCGTGCTGATCGCCGGGCTGGGGACGGCAGCGCGCGCGCAAGCGCCCGCTGCGCCAGCCTTCGCCGCGCGCGGGCCGCACCCGGTCGGCGTGCGCGACTTCGTGATTGACGACGCCGAGCGCCCGCTCGACGTGACAGTGTGGTATCCGGCGCTCAACCCGGACGGTGTGCCGGAAACGACGAGCTACCTCCTGGGGAACATCTTCCCCGTGCCCGGCCAGGCACTGCGCGACGCTGCGCCGGACGCAGCGGGCGGCCCCTACCCGCTGGTCATCTTCTCGCACGGCTTCGGCGGGTTCCGGGCACAGTCCACCTACCTCACCGAGCACCTGGCCTCGCACGGCTTCGTGGTCATGGCCGCTGACCATCCCGGCAGCACACTGTTCGACCTGCTCGGCGACAATGTGCGCCTGCAAGACCTGCTGCGGATGGTAGCCAGCGGCGGAACGCCGTTGGGAGAGTTCTGGGAGACGATGAGGCGCGAGGGCGGCGCGCGCGGAGTTGAGCTGGTGAGCGTCAGCCTGGCGCTGCGCCCGCTCGACGTACTGCGCGAGATCGCCTTCGCCGAGGCGCTGACCGCCAGCAACGGTACCCTGGCCGGAGTGATTGACACCGGGCGGATCGCCGTCAGCGGGCACTCGTTCGGCGGCTACACGGCGGCGGCGGTTGGCGGCGCGCGCCTGGACACGGTGGCGCTGCGCGACTGGTGCGCCAATCCGGTGGGGATCGCTTTCACCCCCGGCGGGACTCCCGCCTTTGCACCGGAACCGCTCGACGCGGTCACCGCGCTCAACGCGTGCGTCGCCCAGTTGGTGGCGAGCAATGTCGCCACCCTGCGCGGCCTGGACGCCCCGCCGCCCGATCTCTGGCCGCCGACGACCGATCCGCGCGTCCGGGCGGTGCTGCTGCTCGCCCCCTGGAACATGCCCATCTTCGGCGCGGAGGGATTGGCCGCCCTCGACGTGCCGCTTATGGTACAGGTCGGCACGGTGGACAGCACCACGCCGCCGGAGCGCGACGCCTACCTGGTCTATAGCGGGGCCGGTAGCGGCAATAAGGCGCTGGTTGTCTTCGAAGGGGCCGGGCACCTGCTCTTCGCCAACGGCGGGCTGGGCGTGGACGATCCGGCCTGGGACATGGACGCGGCGCACGCGTTGGTCAACCATTTCGCGGCGGCATTCTTGCGCGCTGCGCTGTACGACGATACTGGAGCGCGCGCCGCGCTCGAAGCGGGCGCGGTGGACTTCGCCGGTGTGCAGTACGACCGCGTGACGGGCAAGTAGGGGCCGGACACAGCGCAGATCGAGACGACGCGGCTGCGGCTGAGTGACCGCCCGGCGGCGATCATCCTCTGCTCAACCGGCTGCCGCCTCGCGATGCACGCCGGCCATCATCAGGCCCAGCGTCTCCACTTTGGTCTCCGCCCGGTTTACCACGCCGACGATCTCGCCCTCGTAGATCACGGAGACCCGGTCGGCCAGGGCCAGAATCTCATCGAGGTCTTCAGAGATCAGCAGGGTAGCCGTGCCCTTGGCGCGCTGTTCGAGCAGACGCCGGTGAATGTATTCCGTCGCGCCGATGTCCACGCCGCGCGTCGGCTGCGCCGCGATCAGCACGGACGGCTCGCGGGCCAGCTCGCGGGCCAGCACCAGCTTCTGAATGTTGCCGCCGGAAAGACTCTTGATCGGCGTCTCCTGGGTGGGCGTGCGGATGTTGAAGCTGCGGATTAGCTCGGCGCAGCGGCGCGCGATGGCGCGCGGATTCATGAAGATATGGTACGAATAAGGCCGCTGCCCGTGCTCTTGCAGCATGAGGTTCTCGGCCACTGTGAAATCGCGGATCACACCGTCAATCATGCGCTCTTCGGGGATGTAGGACATACCGAGCCTGTTCAGATCACACGGCGACTTGCCCGCCACATTCTGCCCATCGAGCATCACCCGTCCGGCAGTAACCGGGCGCAGCCCAAAGATGACCTCGGCTAGCTCGCGCTGCCCGTTGCCGGAGACGCCAGCCAGCCCCAGGATTTCGCCCGCGCACACTTCCAGGTTGATGCCGCGCAGCGCCTCGGTGCCGCGATCGCTGGCGGCGCGCACGCCCTCCACCCTCAGCCGGGGTTCACCGGCCTGCTGTGCCCTGACCTCGTAGGTGAGCAGCACCTCGCGCCCGACCATCATGCGGGCGAGGCTGGCTTTGGTCGCCTCGGCGGTGGGCACGGTGCCGACGAAACGCCCATCGCGCAGCACGGTGACCCGGTGGCTGATGGCCAGCGCCTCGTGCAGCTTGTGCGAGATGAAGATCAGGGCGTGCCCGTCGCTGACCATCTGGCGCAGCGTCCCGAAAAGGTCGTTCACTTCCTGGGGGGTGAGCACGGCGGTCGGCTCGTCCAGGATGAGCAGCGCCGCGCCGCGATAGAGCGCCTTGAGGATCTCGACGCGCTGCCGCTCGCCCACCGCCAACTGCCAGACGGGCGTGGCCGGGTCTACGTCCAGGCGATAGGTCTCGGCCAGCTCGGCGATGCGCGCCGAGACCACGTCCAGGTCGAGCAGCGGCGCGCGCGTGGACTTCAGGCCCAGGGCGACGTTCTCGGCCACTGTCAGCGAGGGGACGAGCATGAAGTGCTGGTGGATCATGCCGATGCCGTGCGCGATGGCGTCCGACGGTGACTTGATCGCCACCCGCTCCCCGTTGAGGAAGATCTCGCCCTCATTGGGCTGGTACAGCCCGTAGAGAATCTTCATCAGCGTGCTCTTGCCAGCGCCGTTCTCGCCCAGCAGGGCGTGGACTTCGCCCGCGCGCACGTCGAAATCTACGCGATCAACGGCCAGCACACCGGGAAATCGCCGGACAATGCCGCGCATCTCCATGCGGTCAATGCGCTCGTGCCCGGTGGGTAGAAGCTTGCGCTCAGCAGTGGACACAGCCATAGGTCTCTTTCCGAAAGAAGGTGATCACCCTGGTTGCCAGGTACTTACCTCACCCCCGTTTCGCTTCGCTCAACTTCCCCCTCTCCGCAGCGGAGAGGGGGTCAGGGGGGGTCGAAGGCAAGAAAACGCGAACCAGCAATCAGGACAGAATCATCCCTGGGAAGCACGGTCTTCGGCGGCAGAGTGTAGGGGCGTATGGCGATACGCCCCTACGAATCCCTTTCACCACTCGGCTTGCACAGTCTGGTAGGGTGAGGCTCGCCTATTACCCGACCTCGGCCTCGACGACGCTCAGCACGCCCTCTTCATCAACCTCAAAGCTGATGTCGCCATCAATGATGGCCTGAATCACTTCTTCGCCAGCCGCCTTCACGTCCTCGTCTAGCTCGAAGTCCTCGTTGAACTCGATCAGCAGGCCGCCGTTCTCCAGGGTCAGCGCAAAGGACTCACCCATGATCTCGCCGGCCAGCACGTCCTCGATGATCGGGTTGAGCGCCACCGTCCAGTCATAGACCTGGCTGGAAACCACGATCTCCGGGGCCAGCGAGGTCTGGTTGGACTGCGTGCCAAACCACAGCGCGCCAGCTTCTTTGGCCTTGTTCACCGCGCCGGGCACCATCTGCGCCGTGCCGGACAGCACGTCCGCGCCCTCGGCCAGCATCGCATCGGCAGCCGCCGCAGCCAGGGCCAGGTCGCTGAACGACTGGATGTAGTTGACCAGAACCTCGATCTCCTCATCCTGCCACAGCACGCCCGCCTTGAAACCGTCCACATAGAGCTTGGCGTCGCCCGTCTCGATCGGGCCGACGATGCCGATGACCTTGCTCTTGCTGAGCATGGCCGCCATCACGCCCTGAACGAAGCCGCCCTCTTCGGAGCGGGCCTCGTAGGCGTAGACATTGGTGATACCCTGATCCTGGAAGGTGTCAACGGTCGTGCCCCAGGCGAACGCCGTGTCAGGGAAGTCGGGGGCGATGTCGGACAGCGACGAGCCGTACTGCGAGCCATGAGCGATGACCAGGTCGTAGCCTTCGCTGGCGTAGTCGCGCAGCGCGGTCGCTGCGTCCTCGACGACGAACATATTCTCCGAGAAGACAAACTCGAAGTTCTCCTCGCCGCGCTCCTCCTGGATGGCGAGCAGCGCGTCAATGATACTCTGGCTGAAGGCCAGGTCGCTCTTGGTGCTGGGCGTCACGACGGCCACGCGCAGCTTGTCCTGCGCCTGAGCCACAGAGGTAAAGGCCGGTATCGCCACAGCGACAACGAGCACGATAGAGACGAGCAGAGCGAGTTTCTTCATGGATGCGATCCTCCTGGAGATGCTAAGACGAACTCGAAGCCTATCTCACTGGTCCGACCCGGCGCGGTCGCCGGGAGCGAGCCAGGCTAACACCGTCGTCTTTCGAATCACTCGCCACGCTCGAACGGCTTGGTCAGCGCTGCCGGCTGGTCAATGCGCTGCGAGGCGAAGATCAGGGCGATGATGGTCAGCAAGTACGGGGCCATCGAGGCATATTCGTCGGGCACGTCAATGCCCTTGGTGCGCACCTGAAGCTGTAGCGCGTTGACCAGGCTGAAGAGCAGCGCGCCGAACATCACCCCGCGCGCCCGCCAGGCCCCGAAGTAAACCAGCGCCACAGCGATGAAGCCCTGCCCGGCGGTCATGTTCTGCTGGAAGACGTTGACCAGACTGATCGACAGCGAAGCGCCCGCCAGCGAGGCCAGCATCCCGCCCAGCGTCACGGTGAAGTAGCGCACGCGCGTCACGCTGATGCCCATCGCGTCGGCGGCTTCCGGGTTCTGGCCGACGGCGCGGATGTTCAGGCCGAGCGTGGTCTTGCTGAGCACAAACCAGGTCACTGGCACCAGGGCAAAGGCCAGATAGACGAGCAGATTCTGCCGGAACAGAATCTCGCCCAGCACGGGAAGATCGCTCAAGACAGGGATATTCACTTTAGGGAAGCCATTGACGGTGATGACCTGGCCACCGAACACCTTCTGGAAGAGCAGGTCGCTCATGCCCAGCCCGAAGAGGTAGATGCCGATGCCGCTGATGCCCTGCTGCGCTTGCAGGGTGACGTTGATCACCGCCGTCGCCAGGCCCATGACCAGCCCGACCAGCAGCGCCACCAGCACCCCTGCCAGCAGCGCAGGGCCGTAATAGGACGTGGCCCCCGCCGGAGTGACCTCGTACACCGCCCACAGCGAGGTGAACGCGCCCATCAGCATCACGCCCTCCACGCCAAGATTGAGCACGCCGCTACGCTGCCCGAACGTCTCGCCGATGGCCGCGTACAGGTACGGCGTAGCCAGCCGGATGCCCGACGCCAGAACGCTTGCCGTAATCAGATCGCCAATCATGGGCCGGCTCTCACCTCCGCTGCTTCGGCAGATGCTCCAGAGACAGCCACCACCACCCGGCGGCGCGAGCGGCGGCGGACGAAAACATCGCTGGCGACGACGAAGACGATCACCAGGCCGATCAACGCGGTAATCAGCGCCGACGGCACCTGCACTGAGCGCTGGAGCTTGTTGCCGCCGACCAACAGCGCGCCAAACAGGATGGACGCCGGGATGGTGCCCAGCGGGTGCAGCCCGCCGAACAGCGCCGCGACGATGCCGTTGAACCCCGCGTTGCCGGTGAAGGCGATGGCCCCGCCTTCGGCGTTCATGCGGTGGCGCACGCCCAGCAGTTGGATGCCACCCGCCAGCCCGGCGAACCCGCCGCTGAGCATCAGCGCCAGCACCGTGTACTGCTTGACCTTGATCCCGGCATAGCGCGACGCGCGCGGGTTTATGCCCACCGCCCGGATGCGGTAGCCAACCGTCGTCCGCCACAACAGGATATAGACCACAATCGCCAGCACGAAGGCGATGATAATGCCGTTGTGCAGCATGGTCGTCGTCCACTGGTTCGCATCAGGGGTGGAGAGGCCCAGAAAGTCGTAGAGGTCGTCGAGCGCCCCGCCGATGCGCGGCAGGTCGAGGCTGCGCGGCAGGCGCTCCGTTTCGGGAATGGGCGCGGCGGCACTCTTCTGGCGGGGGTCAATGAACTCGCTGCGCACCAGATACATCATGCCGAAGGTGGCGATCTGGTTGAGCATGATCGTGCTCAGGATTTCGTTGACGCTGAAGTAAGCCTTGAGCACCCCCGCGATCCCGCCCCAGACAGCGCCAGCCACAAAGCTTGCCACCAGGCAGGCGACGATCACCGTCGTCGGGTCGGACTCCTTGTACTCCAGGCCGATGGCGACAGCGGCCAGCCCCCCGGCGATCATCTGCCCTTCGCCGCCGATATTGACCACGCCGCCGCGAAAGCTGATGCAAATGCCAATGCCCACCAGCAGCAGCGGTGTGGCCTTGACCAGCGTATCGGCGACGGCGTTCTTGGTGCCGAACGCACCTTCCCACAGCGCCCGGTAAGCGTCCAGGGGGCTGGCTTCCATCAGCAGAATCATGAAACCACCGATGAAGAGAGCGAGGAGTACAGCGAAGAGCGGCAGGAAAGCATCGAGCGTGCGCCCCAGGTGGAGTCTTTGTGGAAATTTCAACTGCATGGGACCCCCCTAGGTGGCAGTAGGGATTGACACTATTTAAGCAAGGCTGTTTTCGTACCGGGGCCGCTGCCAGGCTGCTAGTGGTAGCCCGCTTGTGACAGCGAGCGCTGATTAGCACGAAATCCTAGCACATTCTGGGGGGCGGGGCAACAGCTTTGGTGCTTTTGAACAGTCCGCGCGCGCTGGCCAGGGGCAAGGGGAGCGGGGCGGGCCTGGCGCAGAAGAAGACTTCCGAAGTTTCCGAAACTTCGGAGGCCTGGTCAGGGTGCCCTTCCGGGCATGAGGGTGATTCCGATTTACAAGAGCTGGCGCTGGTCAGAGTGGCACTGGCTCGCCTACAGTCGTAATGCCCTTCCGGGCATGAGGATGATTCCGATGCTGTGGCTGGGGCACCGAACTGGGCCGTCCGGGAATGTCGTAATGCCCTTCCGGGCATGAGGATGATTCCGATGGCGACGACTACTGCGAGACCTGCGCCCGTACCAAGGTGTCGTAATGCCCTTCCGGGCATGAGGATGATTCCGATATCTTCATTGACGAGTGGTGCTGGGAGAAAGAAAGCCCTCGTCGTAATGCCCTTCCGGGCATGAGGATGATTCCGATCTATTAGCCGCCGTTACGAGACCCACAGCGATAATCTGGAGTCGTAATGCCCTTCCGGGCATGAGGATGATTCCGATATAAGGCGCTCCAAAACGACGACGAAAAACCCCCCCGCAGTCGTAATGCCCTTCCGGGCATGAGGATGATTCCGATCGTGCTACAACCAAACCGCTTCAGCTTGCGCGTCTCCGTCGTAATGCCCTTCCGGGCATGAGGATGATTCCGATGATCGCATGTGAGGACGCTGGCGCGGGGGAAGCAGTGTCGTAATGCCCTTCCGGGCATGAGGATGATTCCGATGGACAAAGTCTGGGTCAACTTTGAGCCAGACAGGTCGCCGTCGTAATGCCCTTCCGGGCATGAGGATGATTCCGATGAACGAGGAACTTCTGTGCCAGGAGGTGGGAACCAATGGACGTCGTAATGCCCTTCCGGGCATGAGGATGATTCCGATGCGGCAAGTATGGCATCGGCAACCTGGATGCGCAAATGGGTCGTAATGCCCTTCCGGGCATGAGGATGATTCCGATCCAGCTTCGGCCGGTGGGAGACCAGCGACGGCGTCGCGTCGTAATGCCCTTCCGGGCATGAGGATGATTCCGATCCAACGAAGAATGTGTCCTAGTTCGCGAGCGAGAGGAAAGGTCGTAATGCCCTTCCGGGCATGAGGATGATTCCGATCCGCCGAACCCAAAGCAAAGACGCCGAAGTCGAAGGCACCTAAGTCGTAATGCCCTTCCGGGCATGAGGATGATTCCGATATAGGTGACAAAACCATGACTAACAAAGCGCAATTCCTACGTCGTAATGCCCTTCCGGGCATGAGGATGATTCCGATGGATAGCGAAGGGCGAGCCGTCAGGAACGTCTTCGGCCCGGTCGTAATGCCCTTCCGGGCATGAGGATGATTCCGATATTACCACAGTACTATAATTTCTGTCAAATATCCCCACTTTCATTGAGACGGGCTTGCGAATGCATATCATGGTCGCAACAGGGCCAAGCCTGCCTCTATAAAAGTGCCTTGTTTTCTATAAAATCCATCTGTTTTTTGCGAGACCCCCCTTTAGCCAGGCTATTACGTAAGAGGCTCACTAAAGGGGGGTCTCGCGCGCGCCCTACGCCAGGCCCGCCAGCACGCGGTCGGTGAAGGCGCTCGTGCTGATCGCCTCGCCGGGCGCAGCGGCGATGTCCGCCGTGCGCGCGCCCGCTGCCAGCGCCGCCTCGACCGCCGCCTCAACAGCCCGCGCTTCGGCGTCCAGCCCCAGGCTATGGCGCAGCAGCATGGCCGCGCTGAGGATCGTCGCGGTGGGGTTGGCGATGCCCTTACCGGCGATGTCCGGCGCGGAGCCGTGAATCGGCTCGTAGACGCCGAACGTCCCTGTGCCCAGCGACGCCGACGGCAACATGCCCAGCGACCCGGCCAGCACCGACGCCTCGTCGCTGAGGATGTCGCCGAACATGTTACCCGCCAGCACCACGTCGAAGCGGGCCGGATTGCGCAGCAGGTGCATGGCGCAGGCGTCCACCAGCACGTGCTCCAGGGCCACGTCCGGGTAGTCGGCGGCCACGCAATTCACGGTGCGCCGCCACAGGCGCATGGCGGCCAGCACGTTGGCCTTGTCCACCGAAGCGACCTGGCCGCGCCGCCGGTGAGCCGCTTCGAAGGCGACGCGCGCCACGCGCTCGACCTGGGAGACGGAGTAGTACATGGTGTCCCAGGCGTCGTCGCCGTCGCCCTGCTCCTGGCGCTTCCCGAAGTAGATGCCGCTGGTTAGCTCGCGCACGAACAGCATATCCACGCCGTCGAGCAGGTCAGCGCGCAGCGGCGTATGCTGGGCCAGCGCCGGGTACGCCTTGACCGGGCGCAGGTTGGCGAACAGGTCGAAGTGCCCGCGCAGCCTGAGCAATCCCTGCTCCGGACGGACGGGCGCAGAGGGGTCTGACCACTGCGGCCCGCCGACCGCACCGAGCAACACGGCGTCGGCTCGCTCGCAGGCGGCGAGCGTCTCGTCGGGCAGGGGATTGCCGGTCGCGTCAATGGCGCAGCCGCCCATCAATGCCTCTTCAAAGGTGAAGCTGTGTCCCCAGCGGGCGGCGACGGCGCGCAGGACGCGCACGCCCTCGGCGATCACTTCCGGGCCGATGCCGTCGCCGGGCAGAGTGACGATAGTTGCGTGCATGAAGGTCTCCTGGGTGGTTGGTGGTTATTGGTTACTGGTTGTTGGTTGTGAGTCGGGAGTCGCACGGGCCGATCAGCCGTGTGACACCTGACTCCCTACTCAACAGCGGCCCATCACATGGGTCAGGCCGTACTCAACGCTATCGGCCAGGGCGAACCAGCTTGCTTCGATGATGTTGGTGCTGGCCCCGACTGTGCTCCAGCGCTGGTGGCCGTTCTGCGTGTCAATCAGCACGCGGGTCATGGCCGCCGTGCCGTTCTGCCCGTCGAGGATGCGCACCTTGTAGTCGGCCAGTTGGAACCCGGCCAGCGCCGGATAGACGGGCGTCAGCGCCTTGCGCATGGCCCGGTCGAGCGCGTCCACCGGGCCGTTGCCGCTGGCAACGGTGTGAATCTCCTCGCCATTCACGCGCAGCTTGATCGTCGCCTCGGCGAACATGCCGCGTCCGGCGCGGTGCTCCACCACGGCCATGAAGTCAATCAGCTCGAAGGGTGGCGCATAGTCCGGGCGCTGGCGGCGGATGAGCATCATGACCGACGCTTCGGCCCCTTCGAAGACGAAGCCCCGGTGCTCTAGCTCCTTGATGCGGGCGACGAGCTTTTGCGCCTCGTCCGCCGCCAGGTGCTGGCCGTATTCCTCGGCCTTGCTGAGCATGTTGCCGCGCCCGCTGAGATCGGAGACGAGCACGCGCAGCTTGTTGCCGACCAGCGCCGGGTCAATGTGCTGGTAGCTGTCCACGTTGCGGCGGATGGCAGCGACGTGCATTCCGCCCTTGTGAGCAAAGGCGCTCTTGCCCACGTAGGCCGCCTGGTGATTGGGGGCCATGTTAGCGATCTCGGCCACCGTGCGCGCGACGGCGGTCAGGTGGATCAGGCGGCCCTCCGGCAGGCAGCGCAGGCCAAGCTTCAGCTCCAGGTCGGGCACCACCGAGCACAGGTTGGCGTTGCCGCAGCGCTCGCCGTAGCCGTTGATCGTCCCTTGGACGTGCGTCGCGCCCCGGCGTACCGCCGCCAGCGTATTGGCGACGGCCATCTCACCGTCGTTGTGGCAGTGAATGCCCAGCCGCACGCCAGGGAAGCGCTGCGCGACCGCGCGGGTGATCTCCTCGATCTCCCAGGGCGTCGAGCCGCCGTTGGTGTCGCACAGCACGAGCACCTGCGCCCTGCCGTCGAGCGCGGCCTGCAAGGTTTGCAGCGCGTAGTCCGCATCCAGCTTGTAGCCGTCGAAGAAGTGCTCGGCGTCGTAGATCACTTCGCGCCCCTGCGCCCTGAGGAAAGCCAGGCTCTCGCGGATGATGCGCAGATTCTCCTCCAGCGCGGCGCGGATCACCTCGCGCACGTGCAGGGGCGAGGTCTTGCCGACGACGGTGACGACGGGTGTTTGCGCGTCGAGCAGGGCGAGGATGTTGGCGTCGGTCGCCGGGTCGCCCCCCACGCGGCAGGTCATGCCGAAGGCGGCGACGCGGGCGTGCTGCAAGTCCAGCTCGCGCACGCGCTGGAAGTAGGCCGCGTCTTTGGGGTTGGAGCCGGGCCAGCCGCCCTCGATATAAGTCACGCCCAGGTCATCGAGCAGGCGCGTGATCTTGAGCTTGTCGTCCACAGACAGGGCGACGTTCTCGCCCTGCGTGCCGTCGCGCAGCGTCGTGTCGTAGACCTCAACCTCAACAGGTGTCATTGGCGGTCTCGATTCGTGGTTATTGGTGGTTGGTGATCAGTTTTCGGTGATCAGTTGTCAAAGGGCAGCGGCGCAGATGTTTCGTAGGGGCGGGTTTCTAAACCCGCCCACAGACCCCTGCTCACCATCCGTGTCCTCGCTATCCCTTCATCTGCGCACCCAGCACATGGCGCGCGTAGGGCACCAGCCCGCCCGCATTGATGATCGCCAGCACGACCGGCGGGTAGGGGCTGGCCTGGTACGTCTGGCCGGTGCGCTCGTTGGTAATGGTTCCGGCGGCGAGATTGACGCTGAGCGTATCGCCCTTTTGCGCGTCGCGCGCCGCCTGCGGACTCTCCAGAATGGGCAGGCCGATGTTGATCGCGTTGCGGAAGAAGATGCGCGCGAACGACTCGGCGATGATGCACGACACGCCCGCCCCCTTGATGCTGATCGGGGCGTGCTCGCGGCTGGAGCCGCAGCCGAAGTTCGTCCCGCCCACGATGATGTCGCCCGGCTGCACCCCCCCGGCGAACGCCGTGTCTATGTCTTCCATGCAGTGCGCGGCCAGCGCCTGCGGATCGGTGGTGACGAGATAGCGCGCCGGGATGATCACGTCCGTGTCTATGTTGTCGCCGTACTTCCAGACCTTGCCTTGCAGCTTCATCAGTGTCCCCTTCTACGCTATAGCTCGTCGGGATGGGCCAGGCGGCCCAGGATGGCGCTGGCGGCGGCGATGGCCGGGTTCGCCAGGTAAACGCGCGCGTCGCGGTGACCCATGCGCCCCCGGAAATTGCGGTTCGACGTGCTAACACACACTTCGCCAGCGGCCAGCACGCCCATGTGCCCGCCCAGGCACGGCCCGCACGTGCTGACGCTGACCGCCGCCCCCGCCAGCGTGAACTGCTCGATCCAGCCCTGGCGCAGCGCGTCCAGGTAGACCGCCTGCGAGCCGGGGATGATCATCACGCGCACGTCGGGGTGGAACTCGCGCCCGGCCTGCCGCAGGATGTCGGCGACGATGGCCAGGTCTTCGAAGCGCCCGTTGGTGCAGCTTCCGATGAAGACCTGATCCACCTTCTCCGGCTCGATCTGACTGATGGGGCGCACGTTGTCCGGCGAATAGGGGCAGGCGACCTGCGGCTCCATCGCGGACAGGTCGAACTCGTGGACGGAGCAGTAAACCGCGTCCTCGTCAGCGTAGTAGGGCGTGAAGGGCCGCGCCGCGCGCGGCGTGACGTAGGCTGCGGTGATCTCGTCGTAGGGGAAGAAGCCGCACTTGCCGCCCGCCTCGATGACCATGTTGGCCATCGTCAGCCGGTCGGACATGGGCAGGGCGTGGATGGCCGGGCCGGTGAACTCCATCGCCCGGTAGAGCGCCCCGTCCACGCTAATCGCGCCGATGGTGCGCAGGATCAAGTCTTTGCCGGTCACCCAGGGCTGGCGCTCGCCGTAGTAGACGAACTTCATCGTCTCCGGCACTTTCAGCCAGGTGGTGCCGGTCGCCATCGCAAACGCGATGTCCGTTGACCCCATGCCGGTGGCGAACGCGCCGACCGCGCCGTAGGTGCAGGTGTGGCTATCGCCACCAACGACCAGATCGCCAGGCAGCACCAGCCCGCGCTCCGGCAGCACGACGTGCTCAATGCCCGCCCGCCCCACCTGGAAGCGGTGGCCGAGCGCCTGCTGCTCGGCGAAGAGGGCCAGGGAGCGCGCCTGCTCGGCGCTCTTGATGTCTTTGTTGGGGACGAAGTGGCTCGGCACCAGCATGATGCGCTCCGGGTCGTACACTTCGCCCACGCCCATCGCCTGGAAGGACTCGATGGCGATGGGCGCGGTGATGTCGTTAGCCATCACCACATCGGTCTTGACGGTGACCAGGTCGCCCGCCGAGACCTCCGCGACGTGCTCAGCGTGGGCGGCGATGATCTTCTCGGCCAGTGTTTTCCCCATGATGTCTCCCGTGAAAGGTGCGGTCAGCGATCAGCAACAGCGGGGCGCTCACCGTTGGCGCGGCCCGCTGGTGACGAGTTGGTGGGCCGGCTGTACAGGGCTTCGCCGTGCCAGGCCAGCGGCCAGGCACACGGCTCCGGGAACGCGGCGCCCATCTCCGGCTCGACCGGGCGCGGGCTGACCCGCCCGCCGTTACGTGGATTCCTCTGTTTGGTCATTGTCTTTGCTCCTTGCGCACACTCGGTCGTGACGGTTTACCTCACCCCCGCTCGGCGCTAACGCGCCTCACCGTCCCCCTCCATGATGGAGAGGGGGTAAGCCGAGCGCGGCGAGGCTGGGGGTGAGGTCAATAGCGCAGCGCCTCACTTCGCCTGGGCGGATACGCGCACGGTGGCAGCATCGCCCTCCGGCGCGCGGTCGCCGTAGCCGGTGTAAGCCAGCATCTTGTTGAGCGCGGACAGGTACGCTTTGGCGCTGGCAACGATGATGTCAGTGTCGGCCCCGTGCCCGCCAAAGGTTCGCCGCCCGTTGGCGTCGCGGCGGACGCGCACAGTGACTTCGCCCAGCGCGTCAATGCCCTCGGTGACGGCAGCGACGCGGTACTCGACCAGCGTGGCCTGCACGTTGATGATCTGCTCGATGGCCTGGAAGGCCGCATCCACCGGGCCGGTGCCAATGGCGGCGGCGATCTTCACCTGGCCGTCCGGCCCGCGCAGCTTGATCGTGGCGGTGGGCATCCCCGGCTGCCCGCAGGCAACCTGGATGCCCTCCAGGGTGAAGACCTCCTCCGGGCCGTAGAACTCGTCGGCGATCAGCGCCTCGATGTCGGCGTCGGTGACCGTCTTCTTCTTGTCGGCTAGCTCTTTAAAGCGCTGGAAAGCCTGGTCTAGCTCGTTGCCTTCTAGCTCGTAGCCCAGGTCTTCCAGCCGGACGCGAAAGGCGTGCCGCCCGCTGTGCTTGCCCAGCACCAGGTTGCTCTGCGACAGGCCGACCGTCTCCGGCGTCATGATCTCGTAGGTGGCCTGGTGCTTGAGCACGCCGTCCTGGTGAATGCCCGCCTCGTGGCTGAAAGCGTTCGCGCCGACGATGGCCTTGTTCGGCTGGATGGGCAGGCCGGTGTAGTTGCTGACCATGCGGCTGCTGCGCGCGATCTGCGTCGTGTCTATGCCGGTGGTCAGGTTGTAGAGCAGGGGCCGGGTGTGCAGCGCCATCACCACTTCTTCGAGCGACGTGTTGCCCGCGCGCTCGCCGATGCCGTTGATCGTCACCTCGGCCTGGCGCGCCCCGGCTTGCAGCCCGGCCAGCGCGTTAGCCGTAGCCATGCCCAGGTCATTGTGGCAGTGCACCGACCAGATCACACGGTCGCCGCCCGCCGTCTCGCGGATTAGCTTCTGCATCAGCGCCGTGTACTCGCCGGGCATGATGTAGCCGACTGTGTCAGGGATGTTGAGCGTGGTCGCGCCCGCTTCCACCGCCACGCTGAGCACCTCGACCAGGAAGTCGGGGTCGGAGCGGCAGGCGTCCTCCGGCGAGAACTCCACGTCGGCGCACAGCGAGCGGGCGTAGGCGACCATCTCGCGCACGCGCTGTACGACCTGCTCGCGCGTCATGCGCAGCTTGTGCTGCATGTGAATGTCAGAGGTCGCCAGGAAGGTGTGGATGCGCGGCTTGGCTGCATCGCACACGGCCTCCCATGCTTTCTCAATGTCGCCGGTCGTGGCGCGGGCCAGCCCGCAAATGACCGGGCCATCCGCCGTGCCAACTTCGCGGGCGACGCGGCGCACGCCTTCCAGGTCGTCGGGCGAGGCGGCGGGGAAGCCCGCCTCAATGATGTCCACGCCCAGGCGAGCAAGCTGGCGGGCGATGTCAATCTTCTCGGCGCTGGTCAGGCTGGCGCCGGGCGACTGCTCGCCATCGCGCAGAGTAGTGTCGAAGATTCGTACCCGGTTGTTGGCTTGAACCCCAGACTCGTCCATGATCTTGTGTGTCCTCGTGTGTGATCTGGCAGCCTTTTGTAGGGGCGGGTTTCGAAACCCTCCCCTACGGGAACTCTGATCGGCGGGGGTCGGTAGGGGCGTATTGCAGTGCGCTCCTACGTCTGCCGCATGTGATATCCGCGCCGATTCGTTAATGTGCCTCAATGCGCCCCTACGAGACTCCCTGGCGGGGTTACTCCTCCGGGGGCGCTTGCTTGGCGTTCAGGAAGGGCATCATCTCGCGCAGCTCGCGCCCGACCTGCTCGATGAGCAAATTCCGCTCGGCGCGGCGCTGCTTGTTGAACCAGGGCCGCCCGGCGTTGTTCTCCTCGATCCAGCGGCGGGCGTAGGTGCCGTCCTGAATCTCGTCGAGGATGCGGCGAATCTCGCCTTTGGTCTCCTCGGTGATGATGCGCTCGCCTGCGGTGTAGCCGCCGTGCTCGGCGGTGTCGGAGACGGAATACCACATGTAGCTCATGCCGCCCTGGTACATCAGGTCTACGATCAGCTTTAGCTCGTGCAGCACCTCGAAGTAGGCCAGCTCCGGCTGGTAGCCCGCCTTGACCAGCGTCTCGAAGCCCGCCTTGACCAGCGCCGTGACGCCGCCGCAGAGCACGACCTGCTCGCCGAAGAGGTCGGTCTCGGTCTCCTCG
>MTKY01050785.1_pt1 | contig 18995 bp, 12 predicted proteins | sample 1042731 | NCBI WGS metagenome assembly MTKY01 (sample SAMN06212206, study PRJNA360538) | anaerobic digester metagenome | biome: Wastewater treatment plant; material: sludge; isolation source: anaerobic digester fed with sludge from wastewater treatment plant | place: Denmark: WWTP Soeholt ... | reverse complement strand
CAAGAGATCCTGCATAATGTGCCATTGTCCTAATAGTTACGATTCGTCAACGTCATCAACGCCGGCAGGTTGGGGGTTTTCGACGCCATCGTGAACGCCCAATCCCGGTGTTCACCTTTCTTCAAAATCTGCGTTCGCGCCGGTCTGGTAGGCTTTGCACGTGTGGAAGCATGCCGGCTTCCACTGCGATCATTACTTTTCGATCTCCAAAACCCAGAGCGCGGGTGAATCCTCTTTCGTATTGGCGATGGCCCAAATCTGTCCCGCCGCATCGACTGTCGCATCCCACATATTCAGTTCGGCGGCTGGCGGCTGTTCGAGGTGGTCGTCCGCGATGCGAAAGGCCATCATGCCGAAGAAAAACCACGGCGTTCCAGCATCGTCGAACAGCACCGGCAGCACCGTGCCTTGGTAGATCAGCTCTTCTGGATAATCGCGTAGGCCCGTTACCTCAATCCACGCGTCATCCTGGAGATGATAGAGCGCGCGCGCCGCGTCACAGCTTGCGCCGCCGCACAGCGCCGAAAGCAGCCACGGAGCGCCGTCCGGCCCGAGCGAGAGCGTCACCGGATAGCCCCGACGAAGCTCCGCCGGTTCAGGCAGGATAAACTCGCGCCACTTCCCCGACGTCTGGTCGAACAGCCACACCAGCCCGTGCTGCATGCCGATCCATACGCGGCCCTCGGCATCGGCAACGATTGCCGTCACGCAGCCGTTGGCCACCGGCGATTGCGCGCCGCGCCACGCCTGCCCGTCGAACCAACGCGCGCCGCCGCCGCCGAACGGTCCAGGCCCGCCCCAGTCGCACTCGCCCACCCACATCTGCTGCTGGCTTTCGACGTAAGTGAACGTGAACTCCGTTAGCAGATCCTCCCATTCTGCTAGCGGCATTCCCATCGCTTCGCGCGTGAAGGTCGTCCACTGATCCCCGTCGAAAACACGCACATCTTGCTCTGTAGCTAACCACCCATTGCCCTGTTTATCAGTGATGACGCCTCGGCCCTGCAAGGCGTGGGGATTCACGATCGGTGCCCAACCCACGTCGGCAGGCGCGCGTTTTCCCCCGGCATCTTGGCGATCAATCGTATCACCGGTTTCGTCGATGATCCACGCCCATCCGTCAGCATCCACACCGACCAACGTTTGTCCCCGGATCACAGGCTGCGTGTCCCATTACCCTTCGCGATACGTCACATAGCTTTTTTCCGCGACCAGACGCAAGTTGCCATCCGGCAGCGCGCGAAGGTCAACGCCCCACCAATCCGTCACCGTGGAGGGCAGCATCGCAACTTTGCGGAACGGCCCGGCAGAGAGCGGCGGCGGGTAGACCAATGACCATTGGTAGGCGTTGAGGACACTGGCATCGATCTCGGTAGAATCCTCGCACGCGCGATAGTGGGCCTCATCGAGCACCAAGCGCGTGTCCTCGAGGTGGTATGTGTAGAAGACGCCGCAGTCCTTCAATCCACGATAAGCGTGCAGGGTAGTCAACGTCTGCTATATCCTGTTTTTGACCATTGGGAGACCTGTAGCCCATTGTCCAATTTGGTGATGACGTTATAATTTCACATGGCGCGTTTCCAGTGACAGGAGAACAGTATGACCGTACATATTCGAGCCATCGGCGTTGATGAGTTTCCGCTTTATGATGCGATCCCCAACTATTTTGAGGTGCGCACTGTTTTTCAGGTGGTCGCCCCGGACGGCGGGTTGGGCGGCTTGCAGTTGGTCGAGCAGCCCGTCGAGCCGTACATCAAGACCTACGATAACGACGGCCCAACGGCGTGGGCGCAAGAGTTCGATCTGCACACCTGGGGCATCTTCGTAGCGTTCGATGGCGAAGCGCCAACTGGCGTTCCGGTCGGCGGTGCGGCGGTCGCGCTGAACGCGCCGGTCTACCCGCTGGATCACTTCCAACGCAAAGACCTCGCTGTGCTGTGGGACATCCGCGTGCATCCCGACGCGCGCGGGCGTGGGATCGGCGCGCAACTTTTTCGTCACGCGGCGGATTGGGCGCGTGGACAGGGCTACGGGCAGTTAGGATTGGAGACGCAGAGTGTGAATGTCGCCGCGTGCCGTTTCTACGCCAGGCAGGGCTGCATCCTCGGCGCGATCCACCGCTACGGCTACGCCGGGGTCCCCAACGTGGCGCACGAGGTGATGTTGCTGTGGTATTTCGATTTGTGATTGGGAGATTGAAGATTGGGAAATTTTCTACCACGAATCTTTATGAATTGACACGAATTCAGAAGGTCGAAGTGGACTACACGACTACAAGACTATTGGAGGCTATGCAATGCGTATTTTGATGACAGGCGGCACAGGTGCAGTGGGGCGGATGGCGGTGGCGCGGCTGGTCGAGCACGGCCACGATGTCACCGTCATTGGACGGCGCGCCGGGATGGAGATCGAGGGCGCGGCGTATCGGCAATGCGATATTGTGGACTTCGCGTGCGTGACGGAGTGCGTGCAGGGAATGGAGGGCATCGTCCATCTGGCGGCGATCCCGAACCCAAGCAAGGGCACGAGCGAGGATATCTTCCACGCCAACTGCACAGGGACGTTCAACGTCTACCAGGCGGCGGCGAACGCGGGCATCAAGCGCATCATCAGCGCCAGCTCGATCAATGCGTTCGGGTTCAATTTCGGTACCAAGCGTTTCCCGCTGGCGTACTTTCCGATGGATGAGGCACATCCGAGTTTCACGACCGACCCGTATTCCTTCTCCAAGCAGGTGATGGAGGAAATCGGCGCGTACTTCTGGCGGCGCGACGGCATTTCGAGCCTGTTCCTGCGTTTGCCGGGTGTCTACGAGATCACGCCAGAGAACGAAGCGCAGGTGACGGCCATGCGCGCGGCGGCGCGGCAGCAGTACCAGGAGTTGCTAGCGATGTCGGAGGCGCAACGCCGGGTCATCGTCGCGGGTATCATTACCCAGCACGACAAACTGCGCGCCGAGCGTGCCTTCGAAGCGTCCGACAATTTTCCGCAGTTGCGCGAGTTGCCCTACGCGCGGGTGATGTTCGGGTACAGCAACTTCTGGGCCAGCATCGATGCCCGAGACTCCGCACAGTGCATCGAGAAGGGCCTGCTCGCCGACTTCGAGGGCAGCCACCCCGTCTACGTGAACGACGACCACAACTCCGCCGGAATTCCGACGGAGGCGTTGGTGGAATGGTTCTACCCCGATGTGCCGCTCAAGCGCCCACTTGTGGGCACGGAGACGCTGGTGAGCATCGACAAGGTGCGGGATTTGGTGGGGTTCGAACCGGAGTATTCGCTGGGCCGGTGGTTCGAGAGATAGATGGTTTGAGGTCAGGTGGTTGCCTCCGACAGCCACCTGACCTCCTCGCGTTTTTTATTCCCCGCGACCTTTCTTTACTTCTTCGATAAAGGCGGCTGCCCGGCGAGTGAGTTCGGCCATATCGCCCGCGTCGAGTAATTTCTGGTTGACCAGGCTGCTGCCCACGCCGAGCGCCGCCGCGCCGTTGCGGATGAAGTCCGCCGCTGTGTTCAAGTCCACGCCGCCCACGGGCACGATCTCCAACTGCGGAAGCGGCGCGCGGATGGCCTTGACGAGCGCCGGGCCGCCGATCTCTGCCGGGAAGAGCTTGACCATGTCGGCCCCGGCCTCCCACGCGGTGAGCATCTCCGTCGGCGTGAAGCAGCCGGGCATCACCGGGATGCTGTAGCGGTTGCACAGCGCGATCACGTCGAGGTTGAGGGTGGGGGCCACGACGAAGCCCGCGCCCGCGAGGATCGCCGCCCGCGCCGTCTCGGCGTCCAGCACCGACCCCGCGCCGAAGAGCACGGCGTCGCCGTACCGCTGCGTCGCCTCGGCGATCACATCCAGCGCGCCCGGCGTCGTCATCGTTACCTCGATGACGCGCACGCCGCCCGCTTTGATGGCATCAGCAGCCGCGATCAGTTGCGCCGGGCTTTGCGCCCGCATAATCGCAATCACGCCCGTCTCACGGATGAGGTTGAGTTTTTCGGTTTTGTGCATTGTGGTTTCCTTTCGAAGGACGCAAGACGCAGGATATTGCATGGATAGAATCTTGCATCCTGCATCTTGCTTCTTGTTATCTTGCCGTCCGTTTTCCGCCGCCCACCGCATCGGCCTTCAGCAACGCCTGGACCTCGGCTTTGTCGATGATGGGCAGATCGAAGAGGAGCGTTTGCTTGAGGCGTGTGGCTGCGTCGCCGACGAGGACGCCTTTCTCCAAACCGCCAGCGTTAAACCCAACAGTGAGCAGGCCGTAGTAGAAGCCCGCGTTCCACGTATCGCCGCCGCCGAGCCGGTCCCAGAGGGTGACGGGTTTGACGGACGGCGAGCGGAAGAAGTTACCGTCGGCGTCGGCGGCTGCCGATTCCCAGCGGTGTTGCTCGAAGCTGTCTGGGTAGCGGATGGTGATAGCGACGATTTTGGTGTCGAAGCGCGCGCACACCTCGGCGGCGAACGCGCGGATGTCGTCGTCCTCGATGGGGCCGATGTCGCCATCGCCGATTTGCCTGGCGCTGTACTGACCGCAGCCCATCCCGTAGAGCTGCGCCATATCCTCGATGGTCGTCACCAGCACATCGATGTGCTCTGTGACCAACGGGGTGAGCACGGCCTTCGCCTGTTCCGGCGACCAGAGGGTGGCGCGATAGTTGAAGTCCATCCCCACCAGGCAGCCGGCAGGTTTGTGCGCCATCGCCTCTTCGAAGGCCGCCAGCAGGTAGTTACGTTCGTAGTTGCTGTGCGCCGCCAGTCCAAAAGTGATGCCCGATGTGTGGAAAAGCTGGCAGTCCTTGAGCGCGGCCGCCCAGTCCACCATCCCTGCGTCGAGTTTGGAGGCGGCGGAGAACATCCGTTGGTAGACGCCGGTATCGCGGCGCGGCGTGCGTCCGATCTCGTAGATGAAGCGCCCGATAGGCTCGTACTTCGAGGCCCACACAAAATGGCTGGTATCGACGCCGTTTTCGCGGGCGATGTTGCGCAGCATCCGCCCGTAAGGGTTGTCGGGCGCGCGGGTGATGTAGCTGGCAGGGATGCCGAAGCGGGCCAGGCCCAACGCCAGCGTGTACTCGCTGCCCGCCATCGAAAGGTGCACCTGGCGCGTGCGCTCCGGGCGTTCGCCGTCGGCGGGCGTGTCGCGCACCATCGCCTCCCCAAAGGTGACGAAGGCCGGACCGCGTCCGGCAAAGCGGCTAAGATCGTCTTTGGCGATGTCGTATTGTAGTGACATAGTATCCTCCTCCCGCCCTGTTAGCGCGCGGCGGGTAAGATGCAAGGCTCGCCTCCATTAGCGATGCGGTCGGCCCAACGAACGGGTTCGGGCAGACGGTAACCGCGTCCACAGACCAGCACGACGTCGATGGCAGCATCCAGGCTGATGCGGTGACCGATGGAGACAAAGACGGGCTTGACGCCGGTGCGCGTCCGCACGACGGCGCCGATGATGCCGATGCCCTCGTCATCGGCGCCGTTATCGTGGAGATAACTGTAGCTGCCCCGCTCGCGCGCCGGTTCGTCGTATTGGCCTACCAATCGCCGCTTGGCGCAGCCGATGGACGGCTTATCCACCAGCAGTCCAACGTGGCTGGCAATGCCGAGCCGGCGCGGGTGGGCGATGCCGTGTCCGTCGAAGATCAGCAGGTCAGGCGTGAGGGTGAGCTTTTTCAGTGCGTCTAAAACGGCGGGCGCTTCGCGGAAGCTGAGCAGACCGGGCACGTAGGGATAGTCCACGGGGCGCTCTGCCGTGACATATTCGAGGATGTCCATTTTGGGAAAGCTGAAGGCGACAATGGCCGCCCGCGCGACCCCGTCACGGTAGCTGACATCCACGCCCGCGATGGTCGTCACGGGGCCGAACGCCGTCTTGCGGATGACTTTGGCGGCCAGTTCCCGCTGCAATGCGATGGCGGCAGGAGGGTCGAGGTCCCAGGGATGGATAATTTTCTGGACGATGCTCATAGGCTTTAGGAGAAGCGGGCAGTTAACCGGCCCTCTTGGTTGGCCTCTGTTGTGTATCTGCGCCTCGTCTTAGGGCATCTTCGTGCCACATTCCGGGCAGAACTTCGCGCCTTTGGCTTCGGCGCCGCAGTTGGGACAGACGCCGGCGGGCTGGCGTTCGATTTTCGTGCCGCACTCTGGGCAGAACTTCGCGCCGTGGGTTTCCTTGCCGCAGTTGGGGCACGCATCGACCACCGGCTGGGTCATCGGGCTGCCGCACTCCGGGCAGAACTTGGTGCCGGCCGGGGCAGTCGTTCCATCGTTGGGGCAGCGCGCCACAGCGTCGCTTGCCTGCTTGACCGCCGAACTCACTTGCTTGAAAGCCTCCCCCAAACCGAGCGCGCTGGCAAACCCTTTCAAGGCTGCGCCCGCTTGTTCGGCCTGGGATTCGGCGATTTCAGCGCGGCGCGGCGTATCGTCATTGCAGTAGCCGCTCTGCTCGTCGAAACACGAGAGGCACACGACGCGCAGACAGGTTGGACATTCGCGGAAGCGCGGACTGACCTGCTGCCAGGCTTTTTCCAGTTGTTGGGGCGTCATCGTCAGTGTGTGGCGGGGATCCTCTACCGTGCTACTGCCCAGCGCCCCGCCGATGCCGGGAACGTTGCGCAGCAATCCGCCTAACGCCTTGCGCCCGATGTCCTTGGCGATCGTTGCGGCGACTTCGGGCTGGCTGCGAAACTCGCGGTCGCAGGCTTCGCAATAGAATACGGCGTAAGGCCCCATGCCGTCATTGCGAATATCATAACGTGGCATACGACTCAACTCTGACATAGTCATCAGTTTGACTCCTTTCTCTCGAAATGTAGGGATATTGTACCGGTATTTCGCCAATCGTAAAGAACGCCACCTTGCGAAGGTTTCCGAACCTTCGCAAGGCGGCTATTGCTCGCGGATTTGTTTCAGCAGACGTTCCAGCCGTTTGACCTTGTGCAGTTTGGGATAGGCTTTCGTGACCATCGCTGTGTATTGTCTAAACCAGTATTGAAAATCCTCGAAGCGGCCATAGCGCGCCATGGCCTGCTCTTTGTGGAAGTGCCACGGTTTTATGCCAGCGTAGTGTGTACCGAACAGTACGGCCAGGTTGGGATAGCCGCTGAACCCGCAGAAGCGGATATCCACGTTACTCCACCGTCCCGACCAGCGCATAGTGAGATACTGCATATCGGGCCACTCGAACAGATCGCCAATGTAGCGCAGGGTTTCGGGGCGCTGGATGTCGGCTTTGACCGACTCGAACTCGGCCATCGAGGGCTGCAGGACGATGAGGGCGGTGTTCACGCCCATATTGCTGGGATCGTCTTTCACCCGGTCGGTGATGGCTTGCGGGATGGGATAGCCGTGTGGGCAGATGGGGTTGTAGGCCTCGTGCCAGCGCCACGTGCCGTCGGTCGCCACGCTCGGCGGGATGACGTATTTCCCGTCGGCATCGTAATCCAGGAAGTGCGCCTTGGACTCGTTGAGGATGCCGGCAGGCGCGTTGAGGGTGAACAGGTGATCGTAATGCTTGATCGGCAGCACGTCGGCGTCGAGCGCGACGAGCTTCTCGTAGCGCAATCCCAGATCGCCGTCTGCGCCGAACCGCAGCATGTGCATCCGCGTGAAGACGTAGGGAATGTACTGTCGCGCCTGCCGCCGTTTGTAGGGGACGAAGAGCGGTTCGACCTCGACGACGTGATCGTACAGCAGCCTCAGCGCGGAGCACGCCTCCGCCGTGATCTCCGGCGTCACCATGCAGATCAGGTCGGCCTGCGTCTTCTGGCGGCGCAGGCCGTAGGCCAACGTCAGCACGCCGGGCAGGTAGTTGTCGTTCATCATCAGCAGCGTGATGTAAGCAAAGCGGGACGAGCCGTCGGCCCGTTTCATCGTGTCAGGTAGGGGGTAAGGGATTTTCATTGGATGATGTCTTTGGTCTTTATGGTAGTCTAGCCTCTACCCCCATTGTATCATAGACTGCCTCTCTGTTCAATCTTTCCAGGGCTTGCGATAGCCTCCCGTAAGGTTGAGTCTTGAGTCGTTGAGTCCTTGCAATTGACTGATTTGATGCTATTGTATAGATAGACGTTTGTATTTCTTCTTATTTGTCTTCGTGGTCAATCCATGCACGACTGCATCCTTTCTTCAGGTGAAAACGCCTACTCGATTGGGGAATTAATACACACCTATTTTTTATATATATTTATCACATCAATATTTTTAATCGAAAAGAGGGGTTGAACTCGAAAATACTCTGAGGGATGTGTAAATTGTGCCAGTGTGTTATCTGTTCCCACGAAAGGAGAAAGACATGTTTCGACCAAAAAGAACCTTACCCTTGGTTTTGACCGTGGCGGTGCTGTTTTTGGGCATCTCCGGCGTTTCAGCCACACGGTGGGCAGCCACGGATATACCGGAGGCGGCAATGCGCCTTGTCAATGCGCCGTTAGCGACGTGTACCCACACCCATAACGCTGACGGTGTGCCTCTCGATCAATGTTATGGGCAGACCTTCACCATCGGTGCGAATACCCGCAGCGTAAGTGTTTACTATACGTTATCCTCCACCCATAATAGCACACCGCACGACCATTGGATTAATTCTGCGGCTGAGGCCCAGGATGTGGCCGATTGGGCGCAGGAAGCCTGGGAGCGGTATTTCGCAGATGCCGGGGTGGAACCGTATACGACAGGCTGTGACGGCAACATTGACCTTTTGATCCGCAAGGGAGATGGCTGGGCCGGAATTGCCTACTGGGCCAGTTCGGGGCACTGTAACATCGGCATCGACGCCCCGATGATTCGCACCGGCGGAGGGCGCGGCGTGACTTACCACGAGATGCAGCATTATGAGCAATACGGCTTCACCGATTGTTACGATGCCTGGCGATCCGGTTACGACGGTAACGCCGAGTTCATTGAGGGCTATGCGGATTACGGCCCTAGCACGATCGACAATTCCGGATGGTACAACAACAATTCCTATAACTCCGCCGTGTCGATGTACAACAAGGGCTACGGCAACCGTTTCGTCATCTACCTGTCCGAGCAAGTTTCTGAAGGACTTGGCCCCAACGGTTCACCTGGCGATGCCTGGTATCGTTCCAACGGGATGTACGAGCACTATCGCGTCTGTGGTATCCATGATGATCTCTACGTCGAGCGCAATATCGTTCAGGCCAATACGCCCTATTCGTATGAGAAGTTCTTCATGAATTTCTTCGCCGCGAACTGGGGCAACGATTGGGCCGATGTTGCCACACAACCGGAATTGCACTACTATGAGGAAGATGTGGGTATCAACCTGGCCGCGCCGACGCTCACGGCGGACGAGTCTATGTCGAGCGGTACGAAAAGCTGGGCTGGCCATTCCACGCCGGATACGTGGGCAGGCAAATACTATCAGGTGCGCCCACAAAGCGGCTGCCCCTATCTTATGCTCGAAGTGGACGGCCAGAGCGGTGCGAACCTCGGCATCAGCCTGATGGCGGCTAACACTGGCGGTCCATCGCTGGTGCGCTCGGCCTGGGTCGGCGAGGACTTCGTGCGCACCTTCGCGGCTCACGGTGTGAACAATCGCGCCGTTGCCGTGGTCAATGCGTTCGGCCACAACTACAACTACGACGTGACCGCCACATGTGTCTCCCCGCAGATCGACATCCTCGAACCCCGGCAGACCAACTTCGCGCTCGTCGGCGACCCGGCCAGCCCCATCGCGTTTCTGGCGCGCGTCCGCGTGACCAGCGGCGGCGCTCCGGTGCGCGGGCTGGTGGAAGGCTCCTTCAGCTTCGACGCCGGAGGCGATGCGATCTCGGTAGTCGCCGGTACGTTGCAGGAGATTGGTGGCGGCGAGTACTGGGCCACGCTGCTCTCGCCCACCAAGCCTGTCGGGACGACCTTTGTGGATTTCAAGGCCTGCCTCGATGCGATCTGCGATGCCGAGACAAAAGCGTTGCTCTACGTCGCGCCGGGCAACAGCGACATCATCATCCTGCACGATGAGTCTGGCTCGATGTCTTACGAGGATGTGGTCGGCGAAGGGACGCGATTGTTAAACGCGCAGAAGGCGGCCACGGTCTGGGCCAACCTGGCGCAAAACGGCGACCGCTACGGCGTGATGGGTTTCAATGCGAAGGATGACCCGTCGGGATGCGGGCTGCCGTGGGGCGACGGCAACTGCGAGCTGGACATCCGCACGCACATGGCGCGTACCGAGATCACCGACCCGGCGGCGCAGATCCCGACCATCGAAGCGGCGATCAAAGCTACGGATGCACTGGATTGGACGCCTATCGGCGCGGGGCTACGGGCGGCGAAGAACGCGTTGCAAGCGTCACCGTACAGCCTCAATCCCAAGTACATCATCCTGCTCTCCGACGGTGAGGAAAACGTCAACCCGCTCTATGGCGATCCCGCTTCTGGCCTTCAGCAGGAGATTGTCGATTCAGGCGTTGTCGTGAACACGATCGGCTTCTCTGGCGACGCGCCTTCGGCGCGGTTGGCGCAAATCGCTGCCGATACCGGCGGCCTTTTCCGTTACGTCCCCACCAGTCCCGGCGATAGTATGGCGCAAGCTGTTGCATCTATGACTGCTGCCGACGTTGCGGCTATGCTCATCGCGCAGGGTATGTCCGAGAATGGCGCGACGGCGTTGGCCGAGACGTTGGCCCCGGTTTCGACGCATTATCCTGGCAACCTGGGGCTGGCTGACGTTTACGATTACTACGAGACCGCGGCGCAGGGCGCGGCCCGGGTGAGCCATGGGATGCACGTGCTGACCGCCGACAACACCTGGAAAGAGCAGGGGATGCTCGTCGATGCTTCGGTGAACTTGCTGCGGCTGGTGTCCGCCGGTAGACAGGCAGACGCCGACCTCGATGGTAGTGGAGCAGAGGGTTACCATCGACTGGTGGAAGTGTTGCAGCCTGGCGGGACTGAACGTGATTGGATCCCGGTCAGCCCGCCTATTGATAAACTTCCTCCACCGGAAACATGGGATATTCGCAACAGCTACTACGTCGATGTGGTGCTGATTCCTAATCCCGAACCTGGCCTCTGGAAGATCAGAACCAAATACTACTATAGACTTTCCCAACAGGAACAACCTGTCCAGCCTGAGATGTCACTAGCCTTTGAATCCGACTTCCTGATGAACGGCAGCGTCCAATCGTTGATTCGCCTCGCAGGGCGCTTCCTTGACCCCTACGAGGATAATCAGGGCCTGGCTGGGGAGCACGTGCCCATCGTGGCGGCGTTGCTGCAAAAGAAGGGCACGTTGCCCGGTGCGCTTGTGCTTGCGCTGGTCGAGAAGCCGGGCAGCGGCTTCGATTACATCTGGCTGCGCGATGACGGCAACCACGGTGATGGTTCTGCCGGCGACGGCATCTACGGGTTCGTCTACCCGAAGACGGATGTGGGTGGCACGTACAACGTCCGTATCGCGGCGCTATTCCCCGATCCGGCAAACCCGGCGCAAAACCTGTTGCGTGAGTGGCTTGGCAGCTTCTACGTGCGCGGCCCCAAGCCGGAGGAGAACCAGGACGACGATCCGTTCCCGCCGTGGTGGGAAGAGAAGTACCGCTGTATGGATCCCCATAAGTACGACAATCCCCAGGCGGATTACGATCAGGACGGGGCCACGAATTTCGTGGAGTGGCAGTATGGCACCAACCCGTGCGATCCTGACACCGACGATGGCGGCGAGAAGGATGGCTCGGAGATTGCGGGCGGCCGTAATCCGCACGATCCGAAGGATGACAAAGTGCCCCCAATCTGGAATTTCTCGTTCAGACCGCTGAACAAGGCGGTCCTGATCCGCTGGAGCCGCCCCCTGAGCTACACCGTGATGCTGTTGGACGTCGAGGGCGCCGGGTCAACGGAGATGCCGCCAACGGGCGTGTTCACCTATCCACTGGCCAACGACACACCTTACACTGTCACCCTGCGCGGGTTCACCGCAGACGGCGAGGGCGCACCGACCGAACCGCAAGTGGTCACGCCGAAGGAGGACCCGGATCCGCCGAGCGGGTTTATCCAAATCAACGGCGGTGTCCCACAAACGTTCTCGCGCAACGTCGGGCTGCACGTCAACGTGTCGGATAAACTGCTCGATGGCTTGCCCTCCCCGGGTTCTGCGGCCTCCATCGCCAACGATTACACAGGCAACAACCTCGTGAGTGCCGGTGAGCAGATGCGGTTCACCAACAACACAGGAGAAGGGTGGTCGCTGTGGGAGCCATTCGCGCCTGAAAAACTGTGGATGCTCGATCCTGAATGCGCGCCGGGCACATCGTGCGTCGTCTACGCGCAATTCAAGGACGCTGCGGAGAACGAGTCGCTGGTGGTGTACGACGAAATCTTCTTCCAACCGGCAAAGATTTACCTGCCGCTGGTTTTGCGAGCCTCTTCTCCCACCCGATAACCCTGCGTTCAGAAAAAATGGCGGGGGTGGATTTGTCTACCCCCGTTGATTTTTAACATCAGTCTTACCAGTCCGCTACCGATCCATCCTTATGCCACAGCCGGGGCGTTTCCCACGAGCCGTCGTAGACCTTGTCGGCGAGCGCTTCTTCGTCGATCTCGATGCCCAGGCCAGGCCTGGTGGGCAAGGGGATGTAGCCCGCTTCGATGACGAACGGCTCCTTGAGGTAACCGCCGCCCAACGTGACGTGTTCCTGCACGAGGAAGTTGGGGATGCAGGCATCCAGTTGGAGGCACGCCGCCAGCGCGATGGGACCGAGCGGACAGTGCGGCGCAACGGCGGCGTAATAGGTTTCGGCCATCGCTGCGATCTTCTTTGTCTCCAGGATACCGCCCGCGTGGGAGAGGTCGGGTTGTAGGATGACGGCGGCCTGCTTTTCCAGCACCTCGCGGAATCCCCACTTGGTGAACAACCGCTCACCCGTGGCGATGGGGATGGTCGTGCTGCGCGCCACCGTCACCATCGTGTCCACGTTTTCCGGCAGCACCGGTTCCTCGATGAACATCGGCGAATACGGCTCCAATGCTTTCGCCAACCGCACCGCCATCGCCGGGCTGACGCGCCCGTGGAAGTCAATCCCCACGTCCACGGTCTGTCCTACGGCGCCGCGCACGGCAGCGAACTGCTCCACAACGGCATCCACCGCCGCGGGTGTATCCACGATGTTCAGCGCGCCGGGAACGCCCATCTTGAGCGCGGTAAAGCCCTGGCTGGCGCTGACCTTGGCGCTTTCGATGTAGTCGCCGTAGGTTTCGCCGCCGAGCCAGCCGTACATCCGAATTTTGTCGCGCGTCGCGCCGCCGAGCAGTTGGTAGACAGGGACGCCCAGCCACTTGCCGGTGATGTCCCACAGTGCCTGTTCGATGCCGGAAATGGCGCTGCACAGCACCGGCCCGCCCCGGTAGAACTGTCCGCGATAGATCGCCTGCCAGTGGTGCTCGATACGGCGCGGATCCTGCCCGATGAGATAACGACCGATTTCGTGGACGGCAGCAGCAACCGTCTGTGACCGCCCTTCGACGACCGGCTCACCCAGACCGACAATCCCCTCGTCCGTGTGGACTTTGAGGAACAGCCAGCGCGGCTTGACGAAAATGGTTTCCAATTGTGTAATCTTCATGCTCGCTTGACCTCCGTTCAAAGATTCTTTTTCCGTACACCCGTCACTTCGAAGCGCGTTTTGAATTATGCCCGCCTGATGCAGATGGCGCGGATAGGCGCGGTCTCAGGATGACATGCCGGTGTTACCTGAACCGTAACTATTCAGCCTTGAGGTGGGACGCACTTAACTGAATCCAAAACGGCAATTTTTGCGCTTCCTACTGTCATTGCAGGCGTAAAAGTGCGTCCCACCTGAAGTTACCCTGAACCATACATAACGCAACTTACTGGCCGGGGCGCAACGTCAGCCGGTAGAAATTACCGCCTGCTCCCAGGATAACGCGGAAGTAATCTCGCAGTCCAGGGTAAATCTGATCCGTGTAGACCGGACGGCCGGTGCGCGCAGTCTCGATCATCTCCTCGAGCAAGCTGTCGGAAATCCGCTCATTGCTGCCAAACGGCGTCGCTTCTTTGATGACGATGTTGGGGCGCAGCTTTTCGACGTGCGCCAGGTAGTACATCGTGTACAGGGCGCGCCAGTTCGCCACCACGAACGCATCTTCCGGCAACAGTTGCAGCCGCATTGTATAAATAAGGCGCGGCTCTTTGAGGTTCTCCAGCGGGTAGGGGTACGTCTCCTGCACGAAGGTCCCTTTACCGGCTTCGAGCGCCTCCCAGCGCGCATCAGCGTATGCGGCTACGACCACCAGCGCGCACAACACGACGATCAGCGGGTAGAGGCGGCGCGTCCAGTTTTTGCGTTTCGCCAGAAAGCGTTTGGCCCATTCCAACGTCCGCCCAATCCCCACGCCGATGGCCGCGCTGATGAAGATGTACGTGACGAGGTAGAACACGTATTGATCCCCCGGACGGTAGTTGAGGATGAACAGCAACATCACCAGGTAAGTGATGACCATAAAGACGCCCAGGCTCAACGCCGGAGCGGTGGGGATAGACTTGATGAACGCCTTAGCGCGCGTTTTTGTGTCATCGAGATCGGGATTGCCGGCGCTTTTGGCGAGTTGTCGCGCCGTGTGACGGATTTCGCCCAGGCCAAGCAGCGCGAACCCGATCATCCACAGCGAAAACTCCTGGCTCAAGACGCGGTTGAAGTACTCGCTGATCGCGACGGCGATACTGCTTTCCTCCGAGAACATCACACTGCGCCATTGGACGCTCATGAACGTTATCCACCAACGCTTGAAGACATTGTCCATATCGGTGGTCTGTAGCCCCCACACCGAGCGTGAGGAGACCATCGTCATCTGGAAGAAGCTGGACGGCGGGTTGTTGAGGTCCAACAGGATAAACGTCGCAGCATAGACGGTGATCCCAATGCCGAACCCGATCAGGGCGGCTTGCAAGCAGGGCCAGCGCTGCGCCTTTGGCAAGAACGCCAGCACCCACAACACGAACAGGGGCGCGGTCGGCGCGATCAACGCCGCCGAAAGGTGAACGCCGAGCGCCAGGCACGCCAACGCCGTCGCCCACGCCAACGCGCGTCGTCGCGCGAACGGATCGCGCTGCCAGTGCGCTAACAGCAGCAGCAGCGTCGTCAGCGCCGCCATCCCTGGCGTGTAGACTTCGGCGATGATGGCCTGCGACCAGAACGTGTACGATAGCGCCAGTGCGATGCTGCCTAACGCCGCGCCGATGCGGTTCGGCGTGAAGAAGCGCGCCAGCAAGTAGACGCCGCCCACGGTCCACGCCGCGCACAACGCCGAAACCAGGTTGACACGCCAGGCGGGAGAGTAAAGCGGAAGAAAACCTATAACGCGCGCCGCCAACAAATACACGGGATAGCCGGTGGAATGGGTCATTCCTAGTGTGTAGGTCAGGGTTTGGAACTCGGCGCTATCACTGTAGAGGATGTCCGGGGCCAGCGTGCGCACGTAAGCCGCCAGGGCCAGCCCGCCGAGCAAGATGGTCAGCCCGTAGTCTTTGCGATCAGGTTGTGTCATAGTCGTTAGTCGGATAAGAAAGGCTGGAACGCTCGACCGTTGATACGGTCGAGCGTTCCAACTGGAGGGACATCACAACCGTTGTTTGCTCAATGCTATGGGCGATTCATTCGCGAAGGGCCGCAGCCGCACGCGATAGCGCGTCTCCACCGGTTTGAGTTGGTACTCCGGCCGGCGACCCGGCCCGCAGCTCGCGCTGCCCAGGCCGGATTGGGCGTAATCCAGGTTGAGTGTGATGTCGTCGCGGCGTTGAAGTTCGTAGGTGTGCGTTGCCTCGGTCAAGTCCTGGGTCGTGTAGTGATGGGCGCTCACTTCGGGCGCGCCCACCGCCAGCAGGCCCACGCCGGCGTCGTTCGTCAGCGCGACCCAGCGCACCTCGGTTTTGTTGCCGTTTTCTTCGGGGACGATGTACGGCACGTACTGCTCGTCCACCGTTCCGCTGTAGAGGCCCACCTGCGCGCCGTAGTTGCGGTCGATGTAGTTCTCGTGCGGGCCGCGCCCGTACCAGGTGAACTGCTCGTAGCCGCCCGGCAGCGTCAGTTGCAGGCCGATGCGCGGCAGGAATGGCAGTCCGGGCGTCTCCGGGACGACGTGATGCTCGATCATGATGTCCGCACTGCCGTAGATGGTGTAGGTGTAGTTACACGCAAAGCGCGCCGGCGCTTTGGGTTCTGGCGCGCCCATTTGCCGTTGGGAAAGTGCGGCCTCGAATTCAGGCCGGATTTTCTCCGGCGCAGTTTCTTTGAGGAAGTGGTAGAGGCTTAACATCACCGCTTTCAGCTGGTTCTCCTGGATGAAGGGCGCAAGCAGTCCCTTCAGTTTGGCGGCCTTGATCGTCCCCGGCAGGCTGTCGTAGGGTACGTTCAGGTGCGCGCAGAAAGCGTGCAGCATTTCCTTATCCAGCGCCTGCGAGAGAAATTGCGTCACCAGCTCTATCTGCTGTTCTGGGCCGAACGTGAGCGGCGGCATAAAATCCGCGCCGGGCGCGCACACCGACTTGACGGCGATCTCGACGACCTGCGGCGCAAGCTGTTTCACCGTCACCGCCTCGATGCGCTCTTCCAGATGATCCAGCCCGATCTCGCGCCAACGCTGCGCGGCGCGTTCGTCGCCCCAGGTGTTGAGGTCGTTCTCGGTGGGCGCGCGCCAGAAGTTGGACTTTGGTCCGGCTTCGAGCAGGTCGTGACCCCCGAAGCGCAGCGCGGCGATGGTTCCGGCCTGCTTGTCGAAGACCAGCTCGAAACCCTGCCCGGCAATCACGGCCTGCGCGCTGGATTCGGTCAGTGTGAGAGCAGGGAGCGCTGCCACATCCACCGGTTCGACTTCCGGGGTGGGGAACGGCACGGCGAACTGCGCCCAGGCGATCTCGTGCCCGGCCTCAGCCCAGGGCGTGGCTTCCGCCAGCGTGAAGCTGAGGGTGAGGTGGTATTCTGCCCCCCCTTCCGTCCCCCCCAGTGGGGGGGAGATTGGGATCGTTATGCTCTCGCGTCCGCCGGGCGGCGTGTTCAGGCGCGGGAGTTGGCCTTGCTGGATGACTTGCCCGTCTTTATCCAACTTCCAGGCAATATTCAAATGGCTCAGATTGGAGAAATCATACCGGTTGATGACTTCCACCTTACCCGCCAGCGCGTCCACGACTTTAACCCGCACCGGCTCGTAAACCTTCTTCACTTCCCATATCGACGGATGAATCGTCCGGTCGGGGAAGATCAGGCCATTGATGCAGAAGCTGCCGTCATGCGGGGAGTCTCCGTAGTCGCCGCCGTAGGCGAACCATTCTCCGCCCCCCCTTTCATCCCCCCCATCGGGGGGGACAATGCGCCGCAATCCCTGATCCACCCAATCCCAGATGAATCCGCCGCGCAGGCGGGGATACTTGTCGATGAGGTCCCAATACTCCTTCAGGTTGCCGGGACTGTTGCCCATAGCGTGCCCGTACTCGGCCATGATGAACGGGCGTGTCTCCCCAGGTCGCTCCGCCAGCTCGGTGAGCCGCTCCAGCGAGGGGTACATTTTGCTGACGATGTCCACGTAGGGTTCGTGCTCCGCCGAATCGTAGAAGACCGGGCGCGTGGGATCGTGGGCGTGAATCCAGTCGGCCATAGCGGCGTGGTTCGGCCCGTACCCGGATTCGTTGCCGAGTGACCAGATGACGATGCTGGGGTGGTTCTTATCGCGCTCCACCATACGACTGCCGCGATCCACGAACGCCGTCCGCCACACGGGATCACGGGTGGGTTCGTCCCAGACGCCGTGCGTTTCGATGTTTGCCTCGTCGATCACGTACAGGCCGTACTGGTCGCACAGGTCGTACCAGCGGGGATCGTTGGGATAGTGGCTGGTGCGCACCGCGTTGACGTTGAAGCGCTTCATCAGCAGGATGTCCTGGATCATGGATTCGACGCTGACTACGTGCCCGGTGTCGGGATCGTGCTCGTGGCGGTTGACGCCGTAGAAATAGACCGCCGCGCCGTTGATAAGGACTTTCCCGTCCCGGATTTCGACTTTGCGGAAGCCAACGTTGCAGCGTTCCACTTCGAGCATGGCGCCGGCCGGGTCTTTGAGCGTCAGCAGCAGCGTGTACAAGTTCGGGTGTTCTGCCGACCATTTTAACGGGTTCGCTGTTGGTATGGAAAAAGTAAGGGGCGCCTCGTGAGCGGTGATGGGCAACTCGTGGCTCGCGATTTGCGATTCGTTTGCGTCGAACAGGGCAGCTTCTACCGTGTAGCCTTCCGTATCCACGTTGCCATAATTGGCGATGTCGACGCGGATTTTGAGGGTGGCGTCGCGGTAGTCGGCGTCGAGTTCGGTGGCCGCCCAGAAGTCGCGGATGTGGACGGCAGGCGCGGCGAAGAGGTACACGTCGCGGTAGATGCCGCTCAAGCGCCAGAAGTCCTGGTCTTCGAGATAGCTGCCGGCGCTCCAACGATAGACGCGCGCCGCGAGTGTGTTCTCGCCGGGCCGCAGGTAGGGCGTGAGGTCGAACTCCGCCGGCAGGCGGCTGTCCTGGCTGTAGCCCACGTATTGCCCGTTGACCCAGAGGTAGAACGCCGAATCCACGCCGTCGAAGACGATGAACACCTGCTTGCCGGCCCACGCTTCGGGAACGGTGAACGTGGTGCGATACGAGCCGACGGGGTTGTTGTCCTTCGGGACTTCGGGCATATTGTCCGGCGGGAACGGGTATTGGACGTTGCAGTACATCGGGACGTCGTAGCCCTGAAGTTGCCAGTTGCCGGGGACGGCGATGGTGTCCCAGCCGTCATCGTCGAATGGCTCGACATAGAAATCCTCCGGCGCGGAAGCTGGATTCGGCGCAAACCTGAACTGCCAGTCGCCATTGAGCAGCTTGAAGTTCACACATCCGTTGCGGTCACCCCTCAACGCGCTTTGGGCGTCTTGATAGGGTAGCAGTGTGGCGTGGGCGGGTTCTTTGTTCTGCCCGACCATCTGGGGGTTTTCCCAATCATTGGTCATA
>MTKY01099031.1_pt1 | contig 19037 bp, 13 predicted proteins | sample 1042731 | NCBI WGS metagenome assembly MTKY01 (sample SAMN06212206, study PRJNA360538) | anaerobic digester metagenome | biome: Wastewater treatment plant; material: sludge; isolation source: anaerobic digester fed with sludge from wastewater treatment plant | place: Denmark: WWTP Soeholt ... | reverse complement strand
TGGATCAGCGAGTCGTTCCCGGGCCAGTTCCGCAACTGGTTCTACAGCCTGATCACGATGAGTACCGTCTTCGAGAACCGCCCTCCGACCGAGATCGTCCACGGCTACGCGACGCTCTTCGCCGAGGATGGTCGCCAGATGCACAAGTCGTGGGGCAACGCCATCTGGTTTGACGATGCAGCCGAGGAGATGGGCGTCGACACGATGCGCTGGTTGTTTGCGAATCAGAAACTCGACCAGAACCTGCTCTTCGGTTATCATCGCACCGATGAGACCCGCCGCCGCTTCATCATTCCCCTGTGGAATGTCTACGCGTTCTTCACCACCTATGCCAGCATCGATGGCTGGACGCCGCCCAGCAGCCTGCTCACCAACCCGAGCCGTCTTGACGAGGGCCAGCCCCACCTCCATGACCCCTGGACTGCGGACGTGGAACCGACGATCCTTGATCGCTGGATCATCGCACGGCTGCGCCAGACCGTCACCAGGATGACGGAAGGATACGAGTCCTACGTTCCTCCCTACATCGCCCAACCCGCCGAGGCGTTCCTCGACGACCTGAGCAACTGGTATGTCCGGCGTAGCCGGCGCCGCTTCTGGGCTGCCCGTGGCGAAAGCCCTACGTCCGATGCCGACAAGGCAGCCGCCTACCAGACGCTATACACCGTGCTGGTAACGCTGACCAAGGTGCTGGCCCCGGTTCTCCCGTTCATTCCGGAAGCTATGTACCAGAACCTGGTGCGAAGGGTCGACGCAACGGCGCCCGAGAGCATCCACCACTGCATCTGGCCCACCGCTGAGCCCCTGACGTCGTCGGAGAAGGACCTCGTCGACGCTATGAACGCCGTTCGGGAGGCCGCGACGCTGGGGCATTCGATCCGCTCATCAAACAATCTGAAGGTGCGCCAACCGCTGGCCCTGGCTCTCATCGCCACCGACCCGCGCCACCGCGAGGAGCTCACGCAGTTGCTCGACCTGCTCGCCGATGAGTTGAACGTCAAGGCAGTGAGGTTTGTCGCGGAGGAAGGTGAGCTGGTGACCTATCGCCTGCTCCCCGCCAATCGGATCCTGGGACCCAAGTACGGTCAGCAGTTCCCGCTGGTGCGCAAAGCTCTCAACGAGATCGACGCGGGCAAGGCCGTGACCACACTCCACGCCGGACAACCGCTGCCGTTGCAGCTCGCCGACGGAACGAAGATTGCGCTCGCACCGGACGAGGTGCTGATCCAGTCACAGGCACGCGAGGGCTTTGGGGTGGCGGGAGACGGCGGACTCGTCGTCGCACTGGACACCACGATCACGCCTGAGCTGGAACTGGAGGGGTTAGCGCGCGAGGTCGTGCGCCGCATCCAGGAGCTTCGCAAGCAGGCGGACTATGCCCTTACCGATCGCATCGAGGTCAAGTACCGGGCGGAGGGAAAGCTGCGTGAAGCCCTGGCTAAGTATGGATCTGACATCGCAGACGAGGTGCTCGCAGATCATCTGGAGGCGGCTGAAACACCTGCCGGTGATACCTTCCTCCAGGACGAGATCGATGGCTGCGCCGTGATCCTCGGTGTGCGTCGTATACTAGGTCCTACGCAGTCGTAGCATCCGCTGGAAAGGAACCCCTATGGAACAGAGACTTGAGGCATTGAACGAGCATCTGACCAGAGTGATCGATCTACGCCGGGCGACCAGCGTGCTCGATTGGGATCAGGAAGTCTATATGCCTGAGGAGGGGGCCGAGCCGCGCTCCCAGGCACAGGCGACGCTCACCACGATGGCCCACGAGATCTTCACCTCCGACACAACCCGCAGCCTTCTGGAGGCTGCCGAAGCCGAAGTCAACGATCTGGATTTCGACAGCGATGAGGCCAGCACGGTGCGCGTGGTGCGCCGCTATTTCGACCAGGAGACCAAGTTGCCTACCGCCTTCGTAACGCGTGAGAGCAAGGCAATCTCCCGGTCCTTCATGGCCTGGCGCAAGGCGCGTGAGGCCGACGACTTCTCCGCCTTCGAACCGCACCTGCGCGAGGTGGTCAAGCTCCAGGTCGAAAAAGCCGGCTATCTGGGCTACACGGATCATCCGTATGACGCACTCCTGCAACAGTTCGAACCTGGCATAACCACGGCCCAGATCGAAACGCTGTTCAGCGATCTCAAAGCAGGCCTGGTTCCACTTGTCAAGGACATAGCGGCCCGCCCTAGCGTCGATGACAGCTTCCTGAGCCTGTCATACGACACGCAGAAGCAGTGGGACTTCACGCTCATTCTCCTGCGCGGGATCGGCTATGACTTCCGTCGTGGTCGCCAGGACAGGGCTGCCCACCCGTTCACCACGCAGTTCGGTAACACCGACGTACGCGTGACCACGCGCACCCACGAGACGATGCCCCAGTCGGCCATCTTCAGCACGGTCCACGAGGGCGGTCACGCCCTCTACGAGCTGGGCAGTCCCGACAAATTCGAGCGTACGCTGCTGGCAGGCGGCTCGACGCTGGGATTGCACGAGTCCCAATCCCGTCTCTGGGAAAACCAGGTCGCACGCAGTCTGCCCTTCTGGCACTACTACTATCCCATCCTGCAGGCCTTCTTCCCGCAGCAACTGGGCGACGTATCACTGACCACGTTCCACCGTGCCGTCAACAAGGTCGAGCCCAGCCTGATCCGCGTCGAAGCCGATGAGGTTACCTACAACCTGCACATCTTCGTCCGCTTCGAGTTGGAGAAATCCCTGTTAACCGGCGAGCTCAAGGTATCCGATGTGCCTGAGGCCTGGAATGCCCTGTACGAGGAGTACCTGGGGATCACGCCTCCCAGCGATGCCGACGGATGCCTCCAAGACGTCCACTGGTCTCACGGGATACTCGGCTACTTCCCCACTTACACACTCGGGAACCTGATGTCCGCACAGATCTATGCGCGGGCACTCGAGGAAAACCCCGGCCTGGAGGAAGGTTACAGTCGTGGGGAATACGCCCCGCTCCTGAGTTGGTTGCGTGAACGCATCCACAAACACGGCAGCAAGTTCACCGGACCCGAGCTGATGCAGCGGGAGTTTGGCACGCAGATCAGCGCTCAGCCGCTATTGGCCTATCTCCGCGCGAAATACTCGGAGCTCTACGGCCTGTAATCGGCGAGCCATGTAGGAGCGCCTGAAACATACAGAATCCTCCCGGACAATGCTCCGGGAGGATTCTCTTGTCTCTGGGGTACAATCCATACTTGCTCGCGCCATCTGGCTTGGCTACACTAGGATGACCGTCTGGAGGAGGACCTATGAAAGCGCTCGAACAGGCAAACGACATCTTTGACCAACTCGTCGCGTGGCGCCGCGACTTCCACATGCACCCCGAGCTGGGCCTCGAAACCTATCGCACCGCCGGCATCGTCGCCGGCGTCCTGCGTCAGTTGGGTTATGCCGTACAGGAAGGCATCGCCAAGGGGGGCGTTATCGGCATCCTGGAGAATGGCGATGGCCCGGTCATCATGAGTCGCGTCGACATGGATGCACTCCCCATCCTCGAAGAGAACCGCGTGCCCTACGCCTCCAGAAACGCGGGATGTATGCACGCCTGCGGCCACGATGCCCACACAGCCATCGGCCTCGGGATCGCGACGATTATGGCGCAACACCGCGATGCGTGGCAGGGCACGCTAAAACTGGTCTTCCAGCCGGGCGAAGAGGGACAGAATGGCGCCGAGGTTATGGTGCACGAAGGAGCGCTTGAGAATCCGCGCCCCAGCGTCGTCCTGTCGCTGCACATCTGGAACCACATGCCGTTCGGCAAGATCAGTGCTGCACCGGGGCCGGTCATGGCAGCTTCCGAGGCTTTCAAGGTCACCATCAATGGGAAAGGGGGGCACGGAGCGCTCCCTGAAACTACAATCGATGCCGTGATCACGGCTGCCCTGATGGTCCTGAACCTCCAGACGATCATCAGCCGCAACGTTGGCGCGCTGGAGACCGCCGTCCTGACCATCGGCTCGATCCAGAGCGGTGACGCGTTCAACGTGATTCCTGAAACCGCGGAACTTCGGGGTACGATTCGCAGCTACAATACTGAGGTGCACGCACGCATCCTGGATCGCCTACGGACGATCGTCAACAACACGGCGGAGATGATGGGCGCTACGGTCAACCTGGAGATGATGCCCGTCACGCCCGCACTCGTTAACGACCCTTCGGTCACAGCGCTCGTTCAAGACGTCGCGCGCGACCTCTTCGGGGCCGATGCCCTCGACATCACCAATCGAACTATGAGCAGCGAAGATGCCTCCTTCTTCCTGAAGGAAGTGCCGGGGTGCTACGTCTTTGTAGCATCGGGACCGGAGGACTATCAGAGGCGTCCACACCACAGTCCGCACTTTGACATCGATGAACGCGCGCTGATCAACGGCGTCGGCCTGATGGTCGAGACGCTGCGCCGCCTGATGCCGGTCCAGGAGGCCTGAGCCCTATGCCACAACAGGGCCCCTTGCGGTGGCTGGATGGCGAAGGATGGTTGGTCCTCCTCGGCGGGGGCGACTGGGTACGCGGCGAGACCGACGCCGTGGACGCTCAACTCCTCAGCGTGGCGAACCTTGACCGGCCTATGGTCGTCCTGATAGCCGAGGGCAGCCCTGCCACTGCCGACGGGATTCTAGAGCACTACACTGCATTGGGTGGCCCGGGCGGAGAGTCGTTCAGCCTCGGCGCCATGACTCGTGACCAGCTTCAGACGCGGGAGTTCCTGCAGCTTCTTCAGGAAGCCGGCATCCTCTACCTGGGAGGAGAGAATCCGCTTCCTCTGTCTAACAACCTCGTCAATACCGAGGTACTGCGCTACGTCGTCGAGGGCTTCAGCACGCTCCAGGGCCTCACCCTGATCGGTGCGGGGGCCGGTGCCGCTGCACTTGGTCGGTGGGTCTTCACCCCGCAGCCCCCTTACCACCAGGCGATGGGACTGGGATTCGTGATGAATGCCGTGGTCATCCCACACTTCACCGGTACGGAAGATTCCCCCATTCTGCGCGCTCTACCCCAGATCGGAGAGAACCTGTTGGGGTTAGGGGTTCCCGATACGGTCGCACTGGCCCTCGGCCCCGAGGGTCAGGTCGAGACGTGGGGCGATGGACGGGTCACCGCCGTCGTCACCACACACGCTAGCGCCGACGTCGACACCGACGACCCTGACTGATGCCGTCCACTACTCAGGAGTGGGAACTATGCAAGGAGTTGATCCAACCGTTGTCATACGCATAGGCGGCGAGGGAGGCGAGGGCACAATCACCCTCGGGGACCTCTTCACCCGCATTGCTGCACGGGCCGGGCTGGAGATCTACAGCTTCCAGACATATCCGGCTGAGATCCGCGGCGGCCAGGTGATGTATCAAACCCGCCTGGGGCTCCGCCGTGTGATGACTGAGGGCAACGAAGCCGACGTCCTGGTAGCGATGAACCAACAGGCATGGATCGACGAGCACGAGGACCTGTGTGCGCAAGCCGCCATCGTCCACGAAGTGACGGTCAGCATCCCATCGAACGCTCACAGATGCTACCCCATTCCGGCAGAGAAGATAACCCAGGAACTCAACTGGCCGATGGGCAAGAACTTCGTCTTCCTCGGGGCGATGACCTGGTTCTTCCGGTTCGACAGCGAGCTGGCTGAGGGCCTGATCCGCCAGCGGATGGGACGCCACCCTGAGTCGCTGGAGAAGAACCTCGAGGCCTTCCGCCGCGGGTACCGCTACGCACGGGAAGCATATTCCGAACCTTTCCCTTTCACGCTTTCCCTTGCCGATGCTGTGCGTGAGGAGCGCATCCTACTATCCGGCGCCGATGCGATGGCCCTGGGCGCACTGGCCGGCGGCTGCGAGTTCTATGCCGGTTATCCCATCACGCCGGCAACGCCTGTGATGGAGTCGCTGGCGCGGTACCTGCCACAGTTTGGGGGCACATTGGTGCAGGTCGAAGACGAAATCGCGGCGATCAACATGGCCATCGGCGCATCCTACGCTGGGCAGCTCGCGATGACCGCCACGTCGGGGCCCGGCCTCTCGCTGATGGTCGAAGGCCTTGGCTTTGCCAGCATGGCGGAAATCCCCCTGGTAGTAGTCAACGTTCAGCGCGCCGGTCCATCGACTGGCCTGCCAACCAAGACCTCACAGGGCGATCTTTTCCTGGCGCTATACGGCGGGCATGGAGATGCTCCCCGCTTCGTCCTGGCACCCGACTCGGTCAAGGACTGCTATTTCCAGATGATCTATGCCTTCAGCCTGTCCGAGCGCTTCCAGATGCCCGTGATCGTCCTGTCGGACCAGGCGATGGCAGCGCGACAGGAGACAACGCCGCTTCCGGGCGACCCGTGGAACGGCCCTCTGCAACGCCTTGTCCCGACGCCCGATCAGCTTGGCGAGGATTACCAGCGCTACGCCTATACCGCCGACGGCATCTCGCCGATGGCCCATCCTGGCATGCCCGGAGGTATGTATCTGTCCGAAAGCCTCGAACACGATGCTTACGGCCATCCGGATCAGGCCCCTGAGACCCACCAGCGCATGATGCAAAAGCGCGCCAACAAGGTCGAAGCCGCCCGCCGTATGCTCGCGGATTGGCGCATGACATCGCGGCGCTGGGGCGATCGCGGAGCACCGTTCGGCATCGTCGGATGGGGAAGCACCCGGGGCGCTGTCCGCGAGGCTATGAAGACCATCCACGCCCAGGGAATTCCTATCGAGGCCATCTACCCGCACACGCTCCTGCCCATGCCCGACCAGGCGATGGCCGACTTCCTGGCGACCAAGCGCGCCATTCTGGTGCCCGAGCTCAACTTCTCGGGACAGTTCGGGCGTATGATCGAGCACCGCTACTACCGGCAGCTCGACGAGCTGGGTGTACACATCTACCAGCAGAAGAAAGAACAGGGCGTTCCCTTCAAGGTACACGAGATCTACGATGCAGCCATCGACATGATCGATCAGGAACGTCACCTGTGGACCAGGGAGCAAGGGGAACTGGCGAACATCTTCGATACCCTGCGCAGAGTGAAAGACGAGGCCGCAAATCAGTGCGGCGGAGGGCACCATGCCTGAGGAACGCAAGGCTACCGATTACAAGAGTGACGTCAAGCCTATTTGGTGCGCAGGCTGTGGCAACTACGCCGTCCTCACCGCCCTGATGCGCGCCTTTGCCCATCTGAATCTGGCCAACGAGAACATCACGATCGCCTCCGGCATCGGATGCTCGAGCCGCTTCCCGGCATTCGTCAAGACGTATGGCATCCATGGCATCCACGGCCGGGCGCTTCCACTGGCCACCGGTATCAAACTGGGCCGACCGGAGATCACTGTGATCGCCATAGGCGGCGACGGAGACGGGTTCAGCATCGGGGGAGGACATATTCCCCACGCCGCCAGGCGTAACGTGGACATCACCTACATCGTGCTGGACAACAACATCTACGGTATGACGAAGGGGCAGCCATCTCCCACCAGCCCGGAAGGCATAGTCAACAAGGCCGCGCCCTACGGTGCCCAGGAACACCCCCTCAACCCCATCCTCCTGGCCCTGAGCTGCGATAGCTCGTTCGTCGCGCGCTGCTTCTCGGGCAAAGTCAAAGAGATGGTCGAGGTCTTCATCCAGGCCCTCCAGCACCCAGGGTTCTCCCTGATTCAGGTGTTGAGCCCCTGTGTAACCTACTACAACACCTATGACCACTACCGTAAGGTCACCCAAATGCTGCCCGAAGGTCACGATCCAGCAGACCGCCTTGCGGCAATGGCGCTCGCACTCGAGACGGAGACGCAGTATCTGGGCGTCTTCTACCGCGACGCGAGCCGCCCGAGTTACGTTGCGCGCTTTGAGTCGGTCCGGGCCAGGGCACCGCAGACAACGCTCGACACGATTTTCGCAGGCCTCAAGCGATAGTATGACAGATGCACGCCCCCATTTCCGCCTGATCGCCAGCGACATCGACGGAACGCTCCTCAACCCTGACAGCGCGCTGACCCCACTCACGCTCAAGGTACTCAGGCAGTTGCCGGACCTGGGCGTGGCATTCGCCTTCGTCACTGGCCTCAACCCCTGGGTGGTTCGACGCTGGATTGCCGAGCTCGGCGACTGGACCCACGCCATCTGCCTCAACGGGATTTTCACCCTGGAGGCGGGACATCCTGTACAGGGGCGGCTCATTGACCCCGACGTTGCACGTGAGGCTGTGACGCTGATCCTCGAGCACGGATACATACCCCTGGTGTTTGGTGAGGACCAGGTGTCGCGGTATTACCCCAGAACTGCGGAGGGGTGCGCCGTCCTGGAAGCCCTGATTGCCGGGCGCCCCTACCAGCCCTATGTCCGCGTCGAGACCGTGGGAGCGCTCTTCAGCGTGCACCCTGCAGTGGTCTCCGTCTGTGAGACACCGGAACGGGCCGCGATTCTGAACCCGCTAGTGCAGCACGCCCTGGGCAGTCGGGCCTACGTTGCGTACCAACCAGGGAGTCCAAGCTGGGGGCCGTGGAGCTGGATCGAGATCAACCACCCTGAAGCACGCAAGGATCTGGGGCTATTGGCGCTGGCGGAGAAACTCGGAGTCGCGGCGAACGAGGTGCTCTACTTCGGCGACAGCCTCAACGATCTGCCTATCTTCGAGAGCTTCCCCTACACCGTGGCTATGGAGAACGCACGGCCTGAGGTCAAGGCTCTAGCCTGGCACACTACGGCCTCCAACGCCGAGGATGGCGTGGCCCGCTTCCTCAGCACCTGGTTCAGCCTGCCTCTCTGAGGAAGTCGTCGAGACCCGTTGCCCCAGAAGACCTGCACATGCCACCAGCTCGTGCCTCGCCCTTCATAGTCAGTCTTCGAGCACCGGTCCGCGTGCTGCCAGGGGACAGCCTGTGGGCCGTCCCCTCGTACGCACTCACAGCCCAGCAGTGAAACTATCCGCTGCGCAGCCTGGCTCCCAGTTCCTTCTCCACGGTCTTGATGATCCGTCCACGCAGCTTCTCGATATCGCGGTCAGACAACGAACGGTCGGGGGCCTGATAACTCAACGCGAAGGCGAGGCTCTTCTTCCCTGGACCGGTCTGCTCGCCCCGGTAGACATCGAACAGCACCACCTCGGTCACCAGGGGTCTCCCGGCATTCTCGATCGTACGCTTCACCGTTACAGCAGGCACCGCCTCGTCGACGACGAGTGCGAGATCCTCATGCACAGGGGCGTGCGGTGAGAGCCATCCGATCCGCTTCTCCGCATCGGCCAGGTCTGCCGCTTCGAGCAGCACTTCGAGATCCCACTCGAGGGCCAGCACGGGCTGCTCAGGAAGGTCGTAAGCCGCGCGGACGCGCGGATGCAGCTCGCCGAGCACGCCCAGGGCGCGATCTCCTACCGACACTATGGCGCAACGCCCCGGATGGAAGGATGGGTGATTCAGCCTCGCTGTGGGCCTGGCCCACTGAACCTTCGCCGTAAGCCCCAGCCGCTCTAGCAACGTATCGACCACACCCTTTAGATCGAAGTAGTCCAACTTCTCCGCAGTCCCGGTCCCGCCTTGCCACCAAGCGGGATTCCGGGTACCGGCCATCAGCATACTCAAGTGGCGCAGCTCTGCGACACCCGTCTCACCCGTCGCCGCATCGGGTGCGCTCACGTGATAGTGGATGCTCCCGATCTCGAAGATCGTGACGCGATCAAGATAGCGCAGGTTGGCCCAGGCCGTGCGCAGTGCACCCGAGAGCAAAGTGCGCCGCATCAGCGACCGCTCAGGCGCCAGCGGATTCTGCAGCAGGACACACGTGCCGGGCAGGGGTAGCGACTTCCCTGGCTCCGAGCACAGTCGCGTCTCTTCCTGGGGATCGATCAGTGAATAGGTGATCACTTCATCCAGCCCCAGTCCCACAAGGAGATCGCGCAGGTGCTCCTCTGCCTCAAGGGCGTGATTACGGCGCAGCGGAGGCAACGCCTCGTCGATAAGCGTCTCCGGGAACTGGTCGTAGCCCCACACCCGCGCGACCTCCTCGACCAGATCGACAGGGAGTCCTACATCCAAGCGGTAGGAAGGCACCGTGACCGTCCATGCAGCGCCTGTGTCAGCTACGTCGAACGCCAGCGCCCGCAAGATGCGCATCTGCTCGGCCCGGGGAATCTCCATACCCAGCAGGCGGTTCGCGAGCGCCGGATCATACACGATGGTGCGTTTTTCGGGCTTGCCCGGATACAGATCCAGAACGACTGGATCGATCGTCGCATTCGCCAGATCGCGCATCAACTCCGCAGCGCGGGCCGCCGCAGGCAGCGTCAACTCAGGATCGACCCGCTTCCCAAAGCGAGTAGAGGCCTCGGTCGCCAGCTTGAGCTTCTGACCAGTGCGCCGGATGTTGAGAAAGTTGAAGTTCGCCGCCTCGAGCAGCACGTCACGCGTATCGTCGCCGATCTCGCTATCGAGGCCTCCCATCACGCCGGCAACGCCGACCGCACCCTGACCATCGGTGATCAGGAGCATCTGATCGTCGAAAGTCCGCAACTCACCATCGAGCGTCGCCATCTGCTCACCTGCCGCCGCAGGCCGCACGACGATCGCCGGTTGCGCCGTTCCGGGACGCGGGCGCACCTCGGCATAGTCGAAGGCGTGGAGCGGTTGGCCCAGCTCCATCATCACATAGTTCGTGATGTCCACGACGTTGTTGATCGGGCGCACCCCAACCCGCTGGAGACGCATCTGCATCCACAGGGGTGAAGGCCTGATCTCGACATTGCGGATCATCGTTGCCGTGTATCGGGAACATAGCTTGGCATCGGCGATCGCCAGATCGACGAAGCTCGTCCCCTCAAAGGCATCGTCTTGCGACACAACCTGTAGTCCCAGTGCCTCCGCCGTCGCCAGCGGATCGCGCTTGAGTGGGCGTCCGTACAGCGCGGAGATCTCACGGGCAATGCCAAAGACCGACTGCAGATGGCCAAAGGGTCCCTTGATTTCGAAGTCGATCACGTAGTCGCCGAGGATCTTGACCAAGGGCACCCCCACGGGCGTGTCATCGGGGAGATAGATGATGTCCCCGGATGCCTCGGAGAGGCCCAATTCCTTCTCGGAACAGACCATCGCACGCGAGGGCTCACCCCGGATCTGCGTCTTCTTGAGCCGGGCCTTGACAAAACCCTCGGCGTGGCCATCGTAGAGCTCCGCGCCTTCCCAGGCAAACGCCACCTTGAGATTCAGGTCCGTCTGCCCCTTGTGGGCATAGAGGCTCGGTGCCCCGGTCACAGCAATCTCGTGCTCCGTCCCGCCGTAGTCCACCTCGGCCAGGACCAACCGGTCCGCATTCGGATGGGGACGAACAGCGAGCACCGCTGCCGTCATCACCTTTTCAGGATCCCAGGGAAGCTCCGCGCCCGGGTAGCCGATCGCCTCGATCGACCCGACCTCCAACCCGGCCAGGTCCAGCCGCTGTCGCAAATCGTCAATATCAAGGTCTGCCACCTCGACGTAGTCGTTGAGCCAGGATAGTGGTATCTTCATCGCTCACCTCATCAGAATCGCCTGAGGAATCGCAGGTCGTTCCCATAGAACCAGCGGATGTCCTGCACATTGTACTTCATCATCGACGGACGTTCGACGCCGAAGCCGAAAGCAAAGCCGCTCCAGGCCTCGGGGTCATAACCGCCGTTCTCGAGAACGACAGGATGGACCATACCGGCACCGGCGACCTCCAGCCAGCCCGTGTACTTGCACACGGGACACCCCTTCCCGCCACACAGGATGCACTCGGTATCCACCTCGATGCTCGGTTCGGTGAACGGGAAGTACGAGCCCCGGACGCGCACCGTCCGGTCCGGTCCGTAGAACATCCGCGCAAACTGCGCGATCGTGCCGATGAGGTCGGTCATCGTGATGCCACGACCTACCGCGAGGCCCTCCAGCTGATAGAACTGGTGCTCTGCTCTAACCGTGATCTGTTCGTAGCGATAACACTTTCCGGGAAGAATAACGCGGATCGGTTCAGGGCACCGTTCACGCATAGCCCGTATTTGCCCGGGTGACGTGTGCGTCCGCAGCAGCCTACGATCGCCCGGTCCCTCCCCGGTTTCCTTCACCCAGAAGGTATCCCACATATCGCGCGCCGGATGATACTCAGGGATGTTGAGCAGGTCGAAGTTGTAGGCCTCCAGTTCAACATCCGGGGCCTCATAGACTTCAAAACCCATCTTGCTAAAGATCGCGTAGAGCTCGCGCAGCGCCTGCGTGGTGAGATGCAGGTGCCCTGGAATCACCGGACGCCCTGGCAGCGTCACGTCAATAGCCTCGGTCGCCAACTGGCTTTCGAGCTCCGCGTGGCTAATCTCTTCGGCCCGCGCCTCATAGGCCTGTAAGAGGAGCCGCTTGATCTCATTTACGCGTTGGCCAAAGGCCGGGCGGTCCTCCTGAGGCAACTGGCCCACAGTACGCGCGCGCAGTGTGATCTCACCCCTGCGCCCCAGGTAGCGGTCTTCCCACGCTTCCAGCGCCGGCGTCGCGCTAGCCCCCATCAGATCGGCCAGCGCCTGCTCACGGATCTGCTCCAACTCGTCGAATGAACCCATATGCCACCTCCCGCAAACTGAACACCTGACAGCCACACCGCTCGGGGGGCCGTCTCCGTGGTTGATGCACACCTCAGACAAACAAAAACGCCCTCATCCCTGCCGGGACGAGAGCGCGACTCCCGTGGTACCACCCTGCTTGCACTGCATATCACTGCAGCGCCACTCACCCACAGCCCTTTGGCGATGGGATCACCCCGGTAACGCTGGGCATGCGGAACCATCTACTGGGTCCTGTGAGGACCGTTCAATGGTCAGCTCGGGGGCGAACTTCACCGGGCTTTCGCTGAGTGTGACTCTCAGTCTATGGTCACACGTCCCTGTCAGGTGCCACCCGGCTACTTCTCCCCGTCACAGCCTTTGACATCTTGTCGTCCGCATCCTGGAACGACGTTCAACGCGCCCTTCCAGGGTACAGACGATGCTTTCATTATCATCCGATGGACCGGATTGTCAAGCGAGCTAGATCCCGAGCGCCTCGCGAGCCTCCGGCTCCATCATGTCGGGCTTCCAGAGCTCCTTGCCCATCACCACCTCGACAGGCTTGTCGGTCATCTCAGCGGCGCGGTCCCGGACCTGGTTCATCATGAACGAGGCCATTGGGCACATCGGTGAAGTCAAGATCATCGTGATCCGGATGCCCTCACCTTCCGTGTCGATCTCACGGATCAGGCCTAAAGAAACCACATCCAGCCCAATCTCAAAGTCGATCACATCCCGCAGACCCTTGCGGATCTCATTTGCATCGCCCTGCATAGCACCCTCCTGGGAATGTCACTGCGCCACATTATACCAAACCACGACGTCGCAGTAATAAAACAACCAGAGATCTACAAATCCTCAAGGGGCGAACGCACCTCACCTGGCTAGTGTCCGGTCATGACTTCTACACCATCGTCAGTGACGCGCAAAGTGTGCTCCCATTGTGCCGAGAGCGAGCCGTCCTTGGTCACCGCCGTCCAGCCATCCTCCAACACCACCGCCTGGAATCCCCCGATGTTGATCATGGGCTCGACGGTGAACACCATGTTGGGGACCAGCGTCACGCCGGTGCCCGGCTCACCATAGTGCGGAACGTCGGGCGCCTCATGAAAAGTAATCCCTGTCCCGTGACCCACAAATGCTCGCACCACGGAGTATCCCGAGCCCTCGGCCAGCTGCTGGATCGCATAGCCGATGTCTCCGACGGTGTTTCCTGGCCTGACTTGCTCGATGCCGACCTCAAGGCATTGGCGCGTCACCTCGACGAGCCGGCGCGCGGCCTCTGACACCTCGCCAACCAGGTACATTCGGCTGGAGTCACCGTAATAACCGCCCAGGATCGATGTGACATCGATATTGATGATGTCGCCTTCCTTGAGCACACGATCCGGCGTCGGAATCCCGTGGCAGATCACGTCGTTGATCGAGGTGCAAACGCTCTTGGGAAACCCACGATAGTTCAAGGGTGCCGGCACCGCCCCCGCAGCAACGGTCATCTCGTGAACCCACGTATTGATCTGCTCCGTCGTGATCCCGGGCACGATGCGGCCATCGAGGCTGTCCAGGATATCGCGCGTCAAATGGCACGCCTTGCGAATGCCCTCGATCTGCTCCGGCGTCTTGATGATCACCTGACGGTCCCTGCGCGGCACGATCCGCCGCCGAGACCGCATCTCTGCCAGATCCTGCTTCATATGGCAGTGCTTGTACTTCTTCCCACTCCCGCACCAACATGGGTCATTCCGCGACAACTTATCCATCTTCACTCACTCTCAATTTCCCCGCGCCGCCCAGAACGCCGCGCGGAACTCAGCAAAGCGGCCGGCAACGACCGCTCTCCGGATATCTCCCATCAGCGATAGCATCGTATGAAGGTTGTGAATCGTCAACAACGTGGCACCCAGCATCTCCTTCGCCACAAAGAGATGCCGAATGTATGCCCGGCTGAAGTGCCGGCACGTATAGCAATCACAGGTCTCGTCGAGCGGCGCAGGATCCTCGGCAAACCGGGCATTGCGCATATTGAACTTTCCCGTCCTGAGCAGCGCTTGGCCGTTGCGGGCCACCCGCGTGGGCAGAACACAGTCAAAGATATCAATGCCCCGTGCCACGCCCTCCACTAGGTCCTCCGGCGTACCGACGCCCATCAGATACCGTGGCTTATCTTCCGGGAGGGCCGGCGTTGTGGCATCCAATGCCGCGTGCATATCGGCCTTGCTTTCACCCACCGACAGGCCGCCGATGGCATAGCCCGGGAAGTCGAGCGGGATCAGCGCCGTGGCGCTGGCCTGGCGCAGGTCAGGATAGATACCGCCCTGCACGATGCCAAACAGCGCCTGATCCGCCCGGCTGTGCACGGCTTTGCAGCGCTCAGCCCAGGCGTGTGTCCGTGGTAGGGCATGCCGCTTCAGGTAGTCGTAGTCATCGGGAACCGAGCATTCGTCGAGCACCATCGCGATGTCGGCACCGAGATTCTGCTCGATCTCCATCACCTTCTCGGGCGTGAACCGGTGCGTGCTGCCGTCGATGTGTGACCGGAAGGTGACGCCGTCGTCATCGATCTTGCGCAACGACTGCTTCCCACTGCCCCCGGCCAGGCTGAAGACCTGAAACCCGCCGGAGTCCGTCAGCATAGGGCCGTCCCACCCCATGAAACGGTGAACACCCCCCAATGCCGCGACGAGTGCATCGCCGGGTCGCAGATACAGATGGTAAGTATTCGCCAGCACCAGCGAGGCACCGACCTCGAACAGTTGGCGCGGGGTGACCGCCTTGACGCTCGCCTGCGTCCCTACCGGGGCATACACAGGCGTGAGCAAGAGCCCGTGCGCCGTGTGAAACACGCCAGCGCGCGCCATCCCTTCCCTCGCCACGAGATCAAATGTGAACAAAGACGTCACATGCGAACTCCCGATCCCATTCTGAACAACCAGGGGCTATCATACCACAAAGCCCTCTATGCCGGCATCTCCCTCGCCCCCACAATCCAGAACCCCTCGCAAGGTTTCTGGACCTTGCGAAGGGTTCTGGTTCTGGTCGCCCGCACTGCTTGACTATTACTCCAAGCTATCTATAATACGGACGGGTTAGCGTGCTGAATAGCACGCGCCAAAGCGTTGAGCGGGACGAGTATCCGGCAGATCGTGACAGAAATTGGAGACCATCGGCTGAGAGCCTCCTCCACAGGAACCCGGCGAAAACCCCCCGCGAGCGGGAGCTGGAAAGGGCACCGAGTATAGCTCCCCGGGTTCGCCCGTTAGCGCGATCAGAGTGCCTGTCGTGCCCTGGTGGACACGCAGGAACTTGGGTGGAACCACGTGGCGCCCCACGTCCCAAGCGGACTGGGGCGTTTTCTGTTGAGAGGAGAAAGACGATGGAACAGGGTAATCCCGAAGCATATCACGAGAGCAAGTTGTATCGAGTCCGCCACTCGGCCGCCCACATGATGGCGGCTGCAGTGCTGGAGAAGTTCCCGGAGGCCAAGATCGCCATTGGCCCCCCAATCGAGAACGGCTTCTACTATGACTTCGACCTGCCGCGTACGCTCACCCAGGAAGATCTGGATGCGATCGAGGTGCGGATGAAGGAGCTCATCGACGAGAATCGCGACTTCGTCTACGAGGAGATCACACCCGAGGCTGCTCGCACTCTGTTTTCCGACCAGCCGTACAAGCTCGAGCTGATCAGCGACATCCTGCAGCGCGGCACCGATGAGTACGGCGAGAAGTCCGCCGAAGCGTCGAAACTCTCCATCTACCGCAGCGGCGGCTTTGTCGACCTGTGCCGTGGGCCGCACGTCCGCAACTCGAAGGAGATCGACGCCAGGGCCGTAAAGCTGCTCAATACAGCCGGAGCCTACTGGCGCGGCGACTCCAAAAAGCCGATGCTCCAGCGCATCTACGGCACGGCGTGGCTCAAACCCAGTGAACTGCGCGAATACCTCGACTGGCTGGAGGAGGTCAAGAAGCGCGACCACCGGCGGTTGATCCGCGAGCTGGATCTGGTCTCGTTCCACGAGGAGGCCGGCCCGGGCCTGGCCTACTGGCACCCCCGCGGCGCGCTTATGCGCAAGACGATCGAGGATTTCTGGCGCGAGCGACACCTGCAGGGTGGTTACGACCTCGTCTTCACACCGCATATTGGGAAGTCATGGCTCTGGGAGACGTCAGGACATCTCGACTTCTACAAGGACGCGATGTACTCCCCGATGGACCTGGACGGGCAGGACTACTATATGAAGCCGATGAACTGTCCCTTCCACATCTTGATCTACAAGACCCAGCTCCGCTCCTATCGCGAGCTGCCCTTGCGCTGGGCCGAGCTGGGGACGGTCTATCGGTACGAGCCGAGCGGCGTACTCCACGGCCTGATGCGAGTCCGTGGCTTTACGCAGGATGATGCCCACATCATCTGCACACCGGATCAGATCGAGTCCGAGGTACTCCGGGTGCTACGCTTCTCCCTGTCGATCCTGCAAGCCTTCGGCTTCGAGGACATCCAGGCCTACCTATCGACGCGGCCCGAGAAGGCCGTGGGCGAGCCCGAGCGCTGGGAGCAGGCGCAGGAATCCCTGAAGCGTGCCATCGACGCCGAGGGCTTGGCGTATAAGGTCGATGAGGGCGGTGGCGCGTTCTACGGGCCCAAGATCGACCTGAAGATCAAGGACGCACTGGGGCGTTCCTGGCAACTCTCGACGATTCAGTTCGACTTCAACGAGCCGGAGCGCTTCGGCATGACCTACGTCGGAGAGGACGGCCTCGAACACCGGCCCTATATGGTACACCGTGCCCTGTTGGGCTCGCTGGAGCGCTTCTTCGGCATCCTGGTGGAGCACTATGCCGGCGCGTTCCCGGTCTGGCTGTCGCCGGAGCAAGCGCGGGTCATCCCCATTGCTGACCGGCACGTCGACTACGCCAAGCAGGTTGAGGACCAACTGCGCGAGGCCGGCATCCGCGTCAAGACGGATGCCTCGTCATCACGGATGAACGCCAAGATCCGCGATGCGCAGATGATGAAGGTGCCCTATATGCTCGTCGTGGGCGACCGCGAAGCCGAAAACGGTGCGGTCGCCGTGCGCCTGCGCGATGGCAGCGACCTCGGCGCCATGCCCATCGCGGACTTCGTTGCCAGAGCCCGGCAGGCAATCAAGGAGCGCGCTCTGTCGTAGACCGCAGGCACCGTACTCGGACAACGAATCGAGGCCCTCATAAGAGGGCCTCGATCTCTATCCAACAGTCCAAGCCACTGGCAGCAAGGCCATGGGAACCCTGGTGATCAGCCGGCCCCGCCTGGAGACGACACCAACGATCGCAACAACCCCAACTGCCCAACGTGGTACGTCTCGTGCCACACCAGCCGGCCCACGAAATCGACGCGCGCCTGGTCACCGAAAAACGTCTGGATGATCTCATCCAGGACCTCGGGAGCCGCGCCCAGGAGCGCCTCCTCCAGCAGGCGCCCGGTCTCCCCAAGAGCCGTCAACAGGTCCGCAAGGCTGCGCCCGTCCTCTGGCCCGGCAATGCCGGCAGGGTTATGTCCATAGGGTGAAGTCTTCTCCATGTCCCAGGCAAAGGACACCCCCATCATCTGCAGGGCCACGACCCTGTAGTGCACAATGTGGCCCAGGGTCCAGTTAAAAGAAATCGCCTCGAACTGGGGCTGTAGGCAGCTTTGCTCATTCGAGAGCCCCTCGGCATGGCGCCGGATCGACCGCTCATTGCTCTGGCAAAACGTGATCAGGGGTTTGACCTTATCGTTCATCATTCGCCCTCCTGTCTACTGCATAGGAACAAGACACTACCCTCCGGCTTCCTCCGCCTCCAGCTCCTTCTCCTTCCCCAGTCGCTCGAAATGCTCCACGATGTTGGCCGCCAGCACCTTTGAGATCCCCGGCACCGTCCGCAACGTCGCCACATCGGCCTTCTGGATTGCGTCGAGCGACCCGAGATGCTTGAGCAAGGCACGGCGCTTGATCGGCCCGATTCCCGGAATCTCGTCGATCTGCGAGGCGAGCCCCACCTTCTGCCGTCTCTGCCGGTGGTACGTGATCGCGAAGCGGTGGGCCTCGTCGCGGATACGCTGCATCAGCAGGATCGCTGGCGCCGCTGGGTCGAAGCGCACCGGCACCCGTCGTGACGGGAGGAAGATCTCCTCGTAGCGCTTCGCCAGGCCCACGACAGACACCTGGTCCGTCAGCCCAAAGGTCTCCAGGACCTCCACTGCCATCCCCAACTGGCCTTTACCCCCGTCGACGATGAGCAGGTCGGGCAACATCGCCCATGCCTGGCTGCCACGGGTACCGCGGAGCTCCCCTTCGTTCACCCGGCGCCAGCGGTCGAAGCGCCGCGTAAGCACCTCGCGCATACTGGCAAAATCGTCTTGGCCCACGACCGTGCGGATCTTGAAGCGGCGGTAGTGGCTCTTCCTGGGTACGCCGTGCTCGAAGACCACCATGCTTCCGACGACCTCGACGCCCTGCGTCGTAGAGATGTCATAGCACTCCATTCGCACCGGGGGCCG
>MTKY01057530.1_pt1 | contig 19037 bp, 18 predicted proteins | sample 1042731 | NCBI WGS metagenome assembly MTKY01 (sample SAMN06212206, study PRJNA360538) | anaerobic digester metagenome | biome: Wastewater treatment plant; material: sludge; isolation source: anaerobic digester fed with sludge from wastewater treatment plant | place: Denmark: WWTP Soeholt ... | reverse complement strand
ATCGCACTTACGACACCACAACGGATCCTGGAACTTTCGCCGGTGGTCGCCGCCCTCGGTACCATACTGGCATTTGCCGGCCTGACGCGCACCAGCGAGTTGGTGGTGATAAGGGCAGCCGGCTTCTCGATGCGCCAGCTGGTACTGCTGTGCACTCCACCGACCATGTTGCTCGCCCTGTTTCTCGGCCTGTCGAGCGAGTTCCTGGTCGCCAGCATGCACCAGGCGGGAGAAACACAGCGCACCGTGCTGCGCAGCGGCAACTTCGACCTGCTCGCCGGACAGGGCTTGTGGTCGAGCAGCGGAACGCGCCTGTTCAACGTGCGCAACCTGCGCGTCGGACAGATACCCGAGGGCATTTCACTCTATCAGTTCGACGCGCACGGCGCGCTGGTCACGGCAATCGACGCCGCCCGCGCCGAGCCGATGAAGGACCGCAACTGGAAGCTGATCGATGTACGGCGCAAGGACTGGATCGACGGCAAGGTGAGCACGACGTCCCTGGCGGAACTCGAACTCGGTCCGTTCTGGTCGGCGTCGGAATTGCCGGTGCTGGGGCAATCGCTCGCCGCGATGTCACCAAGCGCACTCTACGAGTACTCCGGATACCTCGAACAATCCGGGCAGGAGTATCAGCGTGTACGCATGGCGTTCTGGCAAAAGATCGCGCTCCCGGTCTCGGCAGTGGCGATGGTGCTGCTCACCACGGTCATCGGTCTCGGTTTCGGCACCATGCGCAGCAGCGCATTCGGATTCCGGGTGCTCGGCGGAGCAGTGCTCGGCGTGGGGTTCTATCTCCTGACCCAGATATTCCATACCGGCGGCCAGCTGTTGGGCCTCGACCAGAGTGTCGTGGTGCTGATTCCGATTTGCCTGGCCGTGCTGCTGGCGGGACTGGTGGCGGTCGTGACCCGCGGTCCGCGCTGAACGCAGGCACTGCACAAGGAAACCCACATGTCCCTGATGTTGAGCTTTTACCGCGCCTATCCACTGCCGACACTGCTGGCGCTGCTCGCACTCCTGGTGGCCGGCCTTGCCGAGGGGATTGGCCTGTCCGTGCTGCTTCCGCTGCTGAATATCGCCATCGCGACGGAGTCCGGGGGCAACGGCGGGGCGCCTTCCGCCGCCGAGGGCGATTTCGAGCACGCGGTGCGCGGAATTCTGGGATATATGGGTGTCGAACCCACGCTGGCCAACCTGCTGGTGGTCGTGGTCGTGGCGATCGGGTTCAAGGGCGTTCTGCTGCTGGTTGCGCAGCGACAGGTCGGCTATACCGCGGCGCGTCTCGCCACCGACCTGCGCCTCGAATTGCTGCGCGCGATCCTGCTGAGCCGCTGGGAATATTTTCTCAATCAACCGGTTGGCAAGCTCACCAACTCCCTTGCCACCGAAGCATCGCGGGCATCCGATGCCTTCGTGAACGGCGCGACCGCGTTGACTTTCCTGGTGCAGGCCCTGGTATACGCCGCAGTCGCCATCGCGGTGTCTTGGCAGGCCACGCTTGCCGGAATACTGGCCGGCTCGATCATCATCGGCCTGTCGCACTCGCTGGTTCGCATCACCAAGCAGGCGGGGCGCAAACAGACCTCGGTGCTGCTGTCGCTGATGGCAACCATGACCGATACCCTGGGCTCGGTGAAACCGCTCAAGGGAATGGGTCGGGAACATCTGGCCGATGCGGTACTGTCGATGGAAACCACCCGGCTCAACCGCGCGCTGGAACGGCAGGTACTTGCCAGTGCCCTGCTCGAATCCACGCAGGAGTTTCTGTTCACCCTGATCATTGCCGGCGGCATCTATATCGCGCTCTCCTTCTTCCATCTGCCGTTTGCCAAGATCATGGTGTTGGTGGTGGTGGTCGGGCAGATGGTCGCGCTGCTCGGGAAAGTGCAGAAGCAATACCAGAAGATGAGCCTCGGCGAGAGCGCCTACTGGTCGATGAGACGCACCATCGGCGAGGCACAGCGCGAGGAGGAGGAATTACGCGACGGTGATCGCCCGCATCTCCATCAGCGCCTGGTGCTGGAGAACGTCTGTTTCGCCTATGCCGATCGGCAGGTGCTGGACGGTCTCGACCTGGAAATACCGGCCGGCTCGCTGGTCACGCTGATAGGCCCTTCCGGCAGCGGCAAAACCACGGTGGTCGACCTGATCATCGGCCTGCTCAAACCCGATTCCGGCGCGATCAGTCTCGACGGCACATCAATGCGCGATATCGATATCCGTCAATGGCGGCGCTCGATCGGGTATGTACCGCAGGAAACGCTGTTGCTGCACGAAAGCGTGGCTCACAACGTGAGCCTGGGCGACCCTGCACTTTCCGACGATGACATCGAGCACGCGTTGCGCGCCGCGGGTGCCTGGGACTTTGTCAGCACCCTGCCCGAGGGGATGCACAGTTCGGTTGGCGAGCGCGGCGGCAAGCTGTCCGGCGGACAGCGTCAGCGGGTGGTGATCGCCCGCGCACTGGTGCGACGCCCGCAGCTGCTGATTCTCGACGAGGCAACCAGCGCTCTCGATGGAGACAGCGCGGATGCAGTGCGCCAGACGCTCAGCGACTTGCGGGGCGAACTGACCATACTTACGATCACTCACCAGAGCGTGCTGGTGGATATCGCGGATCGGGTCTACCGGCTGGTCGATGGCAAGGCCGTTCTTCAGCCACGCGTGGCATCCTGAGCAAGCAGTGAGCGCACCCGCATCCGCGCCCGCGCAACATCACTCTCCCGCGTCTCGATGTCATGCGAGAATTCCTCGCCAAGCCACACCGCACGACCATCACGCACGAGCTGCGCGTGCACCAGGCTGATATCACGCCCGAGACGTCGCGGACCAAAGCGCATCAACGCGCGATAGGCCAGTGACTTGATGCTGTGATCCGTTTTCGCATTGCCCCCGCCCTCGCCATGATCACGCTCGAGATCGAACATATGGACCGGGCGCCGCGTGGCGCAGGCTTCCGACAGCATGGAGATGCTGTCGAAGCTGACGATGATGTGCGCGGCGCAACCCAGGTACGCCAGATAGGGATTGTCCGGATCCTGCGGCTTCCATTGGTACAGCTCGTGCGGCACGTCCACGATGCGCCGGATCGTCTCGATCACGGCTCGGGGCGTACGCGCGCTGCCGCTGATCAGCAGACTTCCGCCCAGCGCCCGCGCCATCGCACTCGCCTGCAACGCCAGGCGCGCGGCCGCATGCACCCCGAATGCGTAGGGACCGCTCGGTCCGCCAACGATCACCGCGATATGGGGTGACGGCAACTGCCGCAAACGCTCGCGGTGACGCTCGAGCGCGATCTCCAGCCGACCGCGCGTAATCGCGTGCAGCGTCAGCGTGTTCTGGAGCACCCGCGAGTCGCTGGCGAGACGGTACTGCGGGGTGGTGATCACCAGGTCGAACTGACAGGCCCGGGCCCACGGCCGACCGATATGCACGATGCGGGTCCTGCCCCCCGAGGCCCGCCGAATCCAGCGGCACACCGGCTCGTTGCGCATGCCTGCGGCAATCACCAGATCCGGCCACGGTGCCTCGAGCGCTGCCGAGCGGGCGCGATCGATGCCGAACAGCCCGGTGCCGCGAAAGAGATTGAACAGCCCGCCCTGCCAACGATGCACCAGCGTCTTGACCTCGAAGGGCCAACCGAGCGCCTCGGCAAGTGCCAGCAACTGGCTCTGCTCGCCGGCCCGATACGCGCCGATCACCCAGACCCTTGGTTGCGGCTTGTCATTCGCTGAAGGCACGTTCTTGAATTCACCAAAAAATACACAGAGCAATGATGCCACCGCGCAGGTGACGGTCCGGGCCAGTATAATCGGGCGAACGTTGACCGCGGCGCCTTTTTTCTTCGCATGCAGCAGCAGGGAAATTCACCATGACGAGTTATCAGGACTGTGTGCAACGGGTGCTCGGAATGCTCGAACCGCTGGCAAGGGACCGCGGCGCGGTCGCCGAGGCGAGCGACCTGGTGGGTGATCTCGGCCTGTCTTCGATCGATGTCATGGAAGTGATCGAGAGTGTCGAGGACGAATTCGATGTTTCATTTCCACTGAACAGCCTGCCGACAATCCGCACCGTAGGCGATCTTGCCCGTGAAATCGCGAGGCTGACCGCAGCATGAAACTCCTCGAAAAATTCGCCCCCATGGCCGGCGTTCGCGCCGAGCTCGCGGGACTCGGCATACGTCCGTTCGGTGCCGTCACCGAAAAGCTGCTGTCGTCGACCGAAGCCATTGTCGATGGCCGTCGCGTGATCCTGGCAGGCACCAACAATTATCTTGGCCTGACCTTCGATCCGGAGTGCATCGCCGCGGCCCAGCAGGCGCTCGCGGAACAGGGAACCGGAACCACCGGTTCGCGGATGGCGAACGGCACCTTTGCCGAGCATGTCGCACTCGAGCAGGAACTCGCCTCCTACTACGGACGGCAGCATGCGATCGTGTTTTCGACCGGTTTCAGCGCCACCATGGGCATGGGCGCCACGCTCGCCGGCGCCGGCGACGTAGTGATGCTCGATGCCGACAGCCATGCCAGCATCTATGATGGCGTGCGGCTCGGCGGCGCCGAGATCATCCGCTTTCGCCACAATGACGTGGAAAATCTCGAGCGCAAGCTGGCAAGACTCGGCGAACGGGCCGCCAGCACCCTGGTCATTACCGAGGGCATCTACAGCATGCTCGGCGATACCGCGCCACTGGCCGAAATAGCCGCGCTGAAGCAGAAGTACGATTTTTGCCTGATGGTCGACGAGGCCCACTCGCTCGGGGTGCTCGGCGAACACGGGCGCGGACTGGCCGAGGCCGCCGGCGTGGAGGACCAGGTGGATTTCGTGGTCGGCACGTTCAGCAAGAGTCTTGGCTCGATCGGCGGCTACTGCGTCAGCAACCTCCCCGAACTCGAAGCCATACGGTTCTCGATCCGTTCCTATATCTTCACCGCCTCTCCTTCGCCATCGGTGATCGCCTCGACGCGGGTCGCGTTGCGCCAATTGCAGCAGCGCCCGCAATTGCGCGAACAGCTGTGGCGCAATGCCCATCAGCTCTATGACGGCCTGAAGGCTCTGGGCTTCACCGTTGGCCCGCAAGCCAGCCCGGTGGTTGCGGTGAAACTCGAAGACCGCGAACTGGCGTTGCGCTGGTGGCCGCGCCTGCTGGAAATGGGCGTATACGTCAATCTCGTGGTTCCACCGGCATCGCCCTCGACATTCAGCCTGCTGCGCTGCAGCGTCAGCGCCGCCCATTCCGGGGACCAGATCCGGCGCATGCTAGAGGCATTCGCCGCATTGCGGAACGACCCGTGAGCGCGGCTTCCGGGCCGATGCAGACGCCATTTCGTTTCGCGCAGCTCTCGGATCCGCATCTTTCCGATCTTTCCTCGGTACGCTGGCGCCAGCTCGCCAGCAAACGCCTGCTCGGTTACCTCTCCTGGCGACGCCGCCGGCGCCACGAACACCGGATCGAGATGCTCGACGCACTGCGTGCCGACCTGCAAACGGTGGCGCCGGACCACACCGTCGTGACCGGAGACCTGACCCATATCGCCCTGCCCAGCGAGTTTCGCGAGGCACGCGACTGGCTGCGAAGTGTGGGTACGCCCGAGCGCGTCACCGTGGTTCCGGGCAATCACGACTGCTATATCGCCACACCCTGGGTGGGTACCCTCGGTCTGTGGAGCGAGTACATGCGCAGCGACCACGCCCCTGCAAACACGAATCCCGAGGTGTTGTTTCCATCTCTGCGGGTGCGTGGTCCGGTGGCATTCATCGGCCTGAGCAGCGCGGTACCGTCATGGCCATTGCTCGCCATCGGCCGCCTCGGTTCGGCGCAACTCGACAGGCTGCAGACCATTCTCGATTCACTGCGCAACAGCGGTCTGCTGCGTGTTCTGCTGCTGCATCATCCCCCGGTACCCGGGGAAGAGAAATGGCGCAAGCGCCTGGTGGATGCGGCGAAGCTGGGCGAATTACTGGGCGAGCACCGCGTGGATATGGTGCTGCACGGGCATCGCCACCGCGCGATCCAGAGTGCCATGCGCATCCCGGGATGCGAGGTGCCGGTATTCGGCATTCCCTCGGCATCCGCCGCCGGGAAAATCTCGAATTATCCCTCGGAATACAATCTTTACGCGGTGCGGCCCGGAGAAAGATCCTGGAACATAGAAGCCAGCGCACGCAGTTACGATGCGCGGAACAGCGGGTTTCGGGAGCGAATCGTCGCGCGTTTCGAGGTGCTGCGCCACGCAGCCCACTGAGGCATCGCATCAGGTGCGTGCCTGGCGCTCGAGCAAGCGCTGTTCGACCAGCGCGTGATCCGCCAGCGAATCGACATCCACCGCCACATCGCCAAACGGCATCTTGATGGCAGCGAGACGCAATCCCATGCGTCGCGACAGCAGTTCCATCGCCCCGTCGAGCGACAACAAGCCCATGCGGTAGCGCAACACCGCGCTCCAGCCGAGCAGACGAATCACCCGCAGCGGGGACTTGCGCTCGCTTTCGACCTCGCGCCAGCGATCGGCCATCGCGCGTCCCGCGGGGCTCAGAAACGCAAACAGGTTGCAGCCACAATAATCGTCATCGCGAAAATTCAGCACGGTTTTTTTCATGGTCGGGAAAATTTCCCGGACCCGGGCATGGGAAGCAAGCCCGACCGCGACATCGGCACCGCTCGCAATCGCCGCATGGCAGAAATAATCGATGTATTCCGGCAGCAGCAAAGGATGGTCCGCGGTGGTCAGCAAGACCGGCGTCGCGGGCTCGATAGCCGCGAGCGTGGCGTAGGCGCTGGTGCTCGGTGTTGCCCGCGGCGCCTGCCACAGCACACCATGCGTGCCAATGTAGGCGCCGAGCAGCGAACTCCCCGCGACGCTGTCGGGACCGGGCCCGCTCAGGTGGATCGCCTCGATCTCGGCCGCGGCTCCAAGCGCCTCCAGGACGCGCAGCACCATCGGCACGCCCGCTATCTCGAGCAGCGCCTTGCAGCCATGCCCCGATGCCACCAGCAGCGCATCGTCCGGCGTTCGATCACCGGCAAGAACGAGCGCGGCAAACCTGCCCCCCGGCATGACTCATAGCTCCTTTTCGTAGATCCGGTAGCGCTTGTACAACTCGCCGCCGATCAACTCGATAATCCCGCGCATGCCCGCGTTCTCTTCCAGTATCCACGACATCTCGACCTCGCGTACGCCATGCGCGCAAAGGCCCTTGCGCACCGCGTCGATGACCATGAACGCTAGCCCGGGACCCAGGCGCGAGTGCTGGAATTTCTGGCGCACGCCCATCAGGGGCACGCGGGCGCTGTGCGGGTGACGAACCTTGAGTCCCCACAGCAGGCGCAGCCAGCCAAACGGCAACAGACGTCCGTTCATTTTCGCGGCGATTTCATTCACATTGGGCATCGCGACGATAAACGCCGCTGCCTCGCCCTCGACCTCGGCGATCTGAACGTATTCGGGTGGCATCAGCAACGTGACCATTTTCCCGATATCGGCGAACTCCTCCCTGGTGAACGGCACAAATGCGAAGTTGTGCGCCCAGGCGTCGTTGAAGATATCGCGCACAAGCTCCAGCTCGTGCGCGCTGTTGCGCCTGTCCAGGGGACGCACCCGCACCCGCATCTGCCGGGTCAGCGAGTCCGCAAGGCGTTGCATCACCCGTGGCGCCTCGAAATCGGGAGCCACGCGGTAGGCCATCAGGTTGCGCGCCGTGACCAGACCACAGGAGCCAAGCAGGGCGTCGTAGCCTGGCAGAGCATGGCCCATCATGATCGAGGGCGGTGTGTCGAAGCCCTCGACCAGCATCCCGCATTCCTCGTTGACCGACAGGTTGAGCGGACCGCGTATCCGCCTCGCCCCCTGCTCGCGCAACCACGCGGCAGCAGTTTCGAACAGCGCCTGCGCCAGGGCCGGCTCGTTTTCCGCCTCGAAGAAGCCGAACGATCCGACGCCATCGCCGTGCAGTTCCTGGTGCAAGCGGTCGAACTGCGCCGTGATCCGCCCTGCCGGCTTGCCATCGACGCCGTAGGCGACCCAGGCCTGCACTTTCGCGTGCAGCAGATACGGGTTGCTGCCCCATATGCGCTGGCGGACTTCGAACTCGAGTGGTGCAACCCAGTGCGGGTCGGCGGCGTACAGACGCTGCGGCAAACGCAGGAAATCACGACGACGCGATCGCGAATCGACGGGCTGGATCAAAAAACGGGAATCGATATGAGCCACTACCGATTACTCCCGGTTGCCGCTGAGGAAACGCCGCGCAGTATACAAGCGCCCGTCATGAGCCGGCCAGCAAGGACGAATGCGGCAACCGGGAATTCGCCCGACACGCATCTCCTTGAAGCAATTTTCTTCGTGAAATCCACGAATTAGCGCGAACGCGAACCATTCCGAGCGGGCTTGTTGCGGCCAAATAGTACCACTCAATGAAGGTTGATTTGAAAGCGATCCCAACCAAAAATAGGACGGTGGTCAGCGGCTTCGAGCCGAGCCCGCCCAGGACATGGGGAAGTCAGCTGCGGGTATCCGGTATCCACCCGCTTGTCGTGACTCCTGAAAGGCTCGACGGCGGATATGGCAAACAACAAGGGAATCTACCGTTTTGCGTACCGAATCCACACCGACGACTAATACCTTGCCGTTTCGCGCGGCGGATTTCAGTACCCTGACTGAAGCGCTCGACTACGCATCACAGGGTGTTACCGGGGCAAATTTCTACAGCGGTCGCGGCGATCTGTACGCCGCGCTGTCGTTTGCGGATCTGCGCCAGCACGCCATCAGCCTCGCCCGCAAGTTCATCGCGCTTGGCCTGGGCAAGGGCGATCGTGTGGCAATGGTCGCCGAGACGCACCCGGATTTCCTTCGTGTATTCTTTGGCTGCCAGTACGCCGGCCTGGTTCCGGTCGCGCTGCCCGCGACCATCAACCTCGGCGGACACCAGAGCTTCGTGGCGCAATTGCGCGGCCTGATCGAAAACAGCGGCGCCGCGGTCGTGGTTGCTTCGGAGGGCTTTCTTCCGTTCGTGATCGAGGCCGTCGAGGGTCTTGAACTGACGATGATCGGCGAACCCGCGGAGTTCGATGCGCTGACCGAAAGCAGTGAGCCGTTGCCGGTAATCGGGACCAACGACATCTCCTATCTGCAATACACCTCGGGCAGCACGCGCTTTCCGCGCGGCGTGATCATCGAGCACCGCTCGGTAATGAGCAACCTGACCGGCATCATTGCCGACGGCGTCAGGATAGGCGCAACCGATCGCCTGTTCTCGTGGCTGCCGTTCTATCACGACATGGGCCTGGTGGGTCTGGTGCTGGTGCCGGTCGCCGCGCAGATATCCGTCGACTACATGGACACGCGCGATTTCGCGATGCGCCCGCGGCAGTGGCTGAGCCTCATGTCGCAAACCAAGGCCACGATATCGTTCAGCCCCTCGTTTGGTTACGAACTGTGCGCGCGCCGCCTGCGCGAGGGCGAGGCCGAGCGCTACGATCTCAGCAACTGGCGCGTCGCGGGCATCGGCGCCGAAATGATCCGCTGGGAAACACTCGAGCGCTTTGCCGAGGCACTGGCGCCCGCCGGTTTCAACCCGAAGGCATTTCTGGCCTGCTACGGCATGGCCGAGTGCACGCTGGCAGTGAGCTTCTCGCCGCTCTTCGAGGGTTACAGTACCGACCGGATCGATCTCGATCACCTGGCCGATCATGGAGTGGCCCGCCAGGTGCCCGCGCATGACACCAGCACGCGGACACGTGCGTTCGTGAGTTGCGGCACGCCGTTGCCGGGCTATGAACTCGAGATTCGCGACGATGCCGGCGCCCTCCTGCCAGAGCGGGTGACCGGAACGATATTCGTGCGTGCCGCCAGCGTGATGTCGGGTTATTTCAATGCCCCCGCGGAAACCGGGGCCGCGCTCAGCGCGGATGGGTGGCTCAACACCGGCGACATTGGATACACGATCGACGGCAGTCTGATCATCACCGGACGCCAGAAAGACCTGATCATCATCAACGGCCGCAATATCTGGCCGCAGGACCTCGAGTATCTTGCGGAGCATCAGCAGGAAGCCCGGGTCGGCGACGCTCTTGCATTCTCGGTGCCGGGACCCGAGGCGCGCGAGATCTGCGTGCTGGTGGTGCAGTCTCGCGAAACGAATGTCGGCAAGCGCCTGGCGCTCATCGACCGCCTGACGCATCTGGTGCGTCTCGAGATGGGCATCGACTGCTACGTCGAACTGGTGCCGCCGCATACCCTGCCACGCACCTCCTCCGGAAAACTGTCGCGCTCCAAGGCCCGTCAGAACTTCATTGCCGCCCACGACCTGGCCGAGGTGGCGGCCGTTGCCGAAGGCATGCCGTTGAGGCAGGCCTCGGCCTGAACACCAGACTCCGCGGCGCGACCAGCGGCGCATGCAGATAGCTCTTACCGGCGCCACCGGCTTCATCGGCAGGCGCCTGTGTGTCACCCTTGCCCAGGACAATCACCGCGTGCGTGCGCTTGCGCGCAACCGCGAGGCTGCGGCCCGCTTGCTCGATCCGCGCACGGAGATTCTCCGCGGCGATCTCGACTCGCCCGAAGCACTCCGGCGCCTGGTAAGCGGCTGCGATGCGGTAATCCATCTCGCAGGAGCCGTGCGTGGCGCGAAGCGGCAGGATTTCGATGCGGTGAACGTGGCCGGCACGGCACAGTTGCTGAGGGCGATGGATGCGGTTGCGGCGCAGGTCCCGTTGCTGTTCTTCTCTTCTCTCGCCGCCCGCGAACCCGGCCTGTCCCATTACGCCCGCAGCAAGCACCTGGCAGAGGAATTGCTGCGCGCAGGCACCCGCGAGCGACCGTGCCTGATCCTGCGCCCACCCGCGGTCTACGGGCCAGGCGATCGCGAACTGTTGCCGGTGTTTCGGTTCATGGCAAGGACCGGCCTGGCACCTGCCGCGGGTAGCGCTGCCGCCCGCCTGTCGCTGCTGTTCGTGGATGATCTCGGTACCCTGGTTTCAGCGTGGCTCGGCACCGCCGGCGAACTCACGGGAACCTTCCCGCTTCATGACGGGCACGCGGGTGGTTACTGCTGGTCCGACATTGCAGCGATCGTGGCGGCACAAGCAGGCAGGGTTGTCCGGGTGTGGGAAATTCCCCGGCTGCCACTCGATCTGCTGGCCCGTGGCAACGCCGGCCTGGCGCGGCTGCTGGCGTACCAACCCATGCTGACACCGGAAAAGCTGCGTGAACTGCGCCACCCCGACTGGGTATGCGCAAACGACGGCATCACCGCGGCCCTGGGCTGGAAGCCGCGGATCGAGCTGAGCGCCGGGTTGCGCCTGACCCCGGGCTGGAGTGATTGAGATCAGAACGTGCGCACCGGTTCCGCCGCCAGCCGATCGCTCTCTTCATGCCACTGGAACACGTTGAGTTCGATGAACACGAATGCCACCAGCCACAGGAAGGCATCCCAGAAATCGATGAAATTGCCCGCAAAGCCCCAATATACCGCGGCGCCCAGCAGAACCGCATAGGTAATGAACTTGAGTACCGAACTGAGACGCAGCAGCATGCCGGTCAGCGCGCCACGAAGCTGCAAGCGCACATCGGCCTCGAGCAGGACGATGACCATTATCCACGCCCCGGCATTGACCACATCGACCAGGGCCATTTGCTGGGCATCGTTCAGCGTGGTGTAGGTAGTGAGAATCTGCGAATTATCGAGGCGGAACAGGGTCTCGCCAGCGAGCGCGGAACAGTTTTCGGTGCCGAGCGCCACGAACTCGTCGAAATTCGTCAACAACGACCAGCCGGAATCCGCCAGCGTGCAGGCATCGGCTGCAATGCGCTGGACTTCGAGATAGGAAATGAATTTTCCGGTATAACCGATAAACGTATCCACGATGACGAGCCCGAACAGGGCACGCAGGCCGTGCAGGCTCCATTTCACGCCAGGCCTCCGCAAACTGCTGTCGGGCAGATAGGAAGTCTCCAGCTCGAACAACAACAGCAGACACACCCAGGCCCCGGTATCGATGGTCTGCGCATAGACCTCGACGATGCGCTGCCAACCCGACAACTCGTCCAGGCGGAACACCGCTGCCTGCCAGTCCTCCTGGAAAAAGAGCCAGGCATTCCACACCAAGGCCAGATAAACCGCATACTTGAACAGCGCGAAAATGTGGCTCGGATGAAGGAGTTTGTGCTCCATACGCTGCGTTTATCCAATGCGGCGGGCTGCGGGCATTTTCGACGGGGCACGCGCAGATGACAAGCCGCCGTCACGCGCCGCAGGGACACACGCGCCCGAGCGCGCCACGATTCGATGCATCCGGGCATGAGTCCTCGCTCCCGGCCCTGACGATGGGACAGTATTGAACACTGACGTTTTTATGACGCGGCATGTATTTTGCTGGTAGCACCCCAAACCCTGTAATGGTGCTGCCATGTCGACAAAACCCAGAGCCGGCGAATCAAAACCAGCCAATTTCCGTTCCGATCGCTTTTGCCAGATCAACGGAATGTGGTATTTCATAACCCGCGAAAAAACCCAGGAGGGGCCGTTCCACAACCGCACCGGCGCCGATCTGGGAGCGCAGCGTTATATCGCGAACAAGCAAGCCGAGCGCCGGGAAGCCTGGAGATACTGCCAAGCCAGATGAGCATTATTCCGGGCGAGGCCTACCTGCAGCGCAAGGCCGCTTTCGATCGCTGCCTTACGGTCTACGGGCGCAATCCGGTACTCGAGGCCCTGCAGGCGCCCGGTGTCGTGTGCGAGCGGCTCCATCTCGCCCGCAGCAACAAGCCGGCACCGGCAATCGAACAGATCGAGGCACTCGCGCGCGAGCAGCGGGCCGAAGTCCTCCTGCACGGGCGTGCGGAACTGGCGCGTATCTCGCGCAATGCGCGCGAGGATCAGGGGGTCGCGGCGGATCTGCGCTGGCCAGGTTACCGGCAACTCGCCGACATTCTGCCGCTGAGCCCCCTCGAAGGGCGCGCATTGCTGGCCGTCGATGGCATCACCAATCCGCAAAATCTCGGCATGCTGATCCGCTCGGCTGCCGCCGGTGCCTGCGAGGGCATCCTGCTGCCGCGCCACGGCGGCTGCGATATCGGACCGCTGGTGATCAAGGCCAGCGCCGGCGCGCTGTTTCGCGCCACGCTGCTGCGTTGCGAACGATTGCCCGCGGCGCTCGGGCAATTGCGTGATTGCGGCTGGAAGATCTGCGTGCTCGACGGTGCCGCGCCGCGCAGCCTGTTCGGCGAGCTGGACGATGTCGCGCGCGTGTACGTCCTGGGCAGCGAGAGCACGGGAGTCAGCAGCACGGTACAGGCACTGGCCGACGAACGACTCGCGATACCGATGAACAATGGTGTCGAATCGCTGAACGTCGCGGTGAGTGCCGCGTTGGTGGTATTCCGCGCGCAGCTGCGCGGGCTGCCTAGCGGCTCAGGTAGGCCATTGCATCCTCGAGACCCTTGATGGTCATCGGGAACATGCGATCCTCGAGCAAGCGACGGGCGATATCGATCGACTGGGTGAAGTCCCAGTGTTCTTCCGGTATCGGGTTCAACCACACGATCTTGCTGTAAGTTTCGCAAAGCCGGCGGATCCAGACCTCTCCCGATTCCTCGTTCCAGTACTCGACGCTGCCGCCAGGCTGGAGAATCTCGTAGGGCGACATCGAAGCGTCGCCGACGAAGATCACCTTGTAGTCGTGCGGGTACTTGTGAAGGATATCGATGGTCGCCATTTTCTCGCTGTGGCGACGGACATTGTTGCGCCACACCGCGTCATAGATGAAATTGTGGAAGTAGAAATATTCCATATGCTTGAATTCACCGCGCGCCGCCGAAAACAGCTGCTCGCAGGTGCGCACATGCGGGTCCATCGACCCGCCCACATCGAAAAACAGCAATACCTTCACTGCATTGTGCCGCTCGGGCACCATTTTCAGGTCGAGCAACCCGGCATTCCTTGCGGTCGAGCGGATCGTATCCGGCATGTCGAGCTCTTCGGCGGCACCGGTACGGGCAAACTTGCGCAGGCGGCGCATCGCGAGCTTGATGTTCCGCGTGCCCAACTCCACCGAATCGTCGAGGTTCCTGAACTCGCGTTTCTCCCAGACTTTCACCGCGCGTTTGTTGCCGCCGTTCGGACCAATCCGGATGCCCTCCGGGTTGTAGCCCTCGGCGCCGAAGGGCGACGTGCCACCGGTGCCGATCCACTTGTTGCCGCCCGCGTGCCGGCCCTTCTGCTCTTCGAGGCGCTTCTTGAACTCCTCTATCAGCTTGTCCAGCCCGCCCAGCGATTCGATCTTCGCCTTTTCCTCCTCGCTCAGGAATTTCTCGAATTCCTTGCGCAGCCACTCCTCCGGTATCAGCGCCTCGATGATGTCGTCAATCGATTCGATGTCCCTGAAATAGGCGCTGAACGCACGATCGAACTTGTCGAAATATTTCTCGTCCTTGACCAGTACCGCGCGGCTGAGATAGTAGAACGCATCGACGTCGGCAAATACCACCCGCGCGCGCAGCGCCCCCAGCAGGTCAAGGTATTCGCGGATCGATACCGGGACGCCGCCGCTGCGCAGACCGTGAAAGAAATTGACCAGCATTCGCCGTACCGCCCTAGCGGCGGCTCTCGCGCCGGTGCATGAACGCCAGCCGTTCCAGCAGATGCACATCCTGCTCGTTCTTCACCAGGGCACCGTAGAGCGGAGGAATCGCCTTGCTGGCATCGTGGTTCCTGAGAATCTCGTCGGGTATGTCATCGGCCATCAGCAGCTTGAGCCAGTCGATCAACTCCGAGGTCGAGGGCTTCTTCTTCATTCCAGGCACGCTGCGCACATCGAAGAATATGTCGAGCGCATCGCTCACCAGCTGACGCTTGATGCCCGGGTAATGCACATCGACGATGCGCATCATGGTGTCGCGGTCGGGGAAACTGATGAAGTGGAAGAAGCAGCGGCGCAGGAAGGCATCCGGCAGCTCTTTCTCGTTGTTGCTGGTGATGATCACGATCGGGCGAATACGCGCACGGACCGCCTCACCGGTCTCGTAGACGTGGAACTCCATGCGATCGAGTTCCAGCAGCAGGTCGTTGGGAAACTCGATGTCGGCCTTGTCGATCTCGTCGATCAGCAGCACCACCTGCTCGGGAGCATCGAAGGCTTCCCACAGTTTGCCCCTGCGGATGTAGTTGCCGATGTCCTGTACCTTCGCATCGCCCAGCTGCGAATCCCGCAGGCGCGATACGGCATCGTATTCATAGAGACCCTGCTGGGCCTTGGTCGTCGACTTGATATGCCACTGCACGAGAGGTTTACCCAGCGCCTGTGCCACCTCTTCGGCAAGCAGTGTCTTGCCGGTACCCGGCTCGCCCTTGATCAGCAACGGCCGCTGCAGGATCACGGCCGCATTGACCGCCATCTGCAGATCTTCGGTGGCAACATATCGCTCGGTACCCTTGAACGTCATGCGATCTCCCCTCGCGTGGTGCGGATATGCCGGAGACGATGTGCCGCCGGGAACGGGGAGTTTATACGATTGAACCCGGTCTCTCGACTGACCAAAGCGCTCAGCGGCGCAGTCGGATCCGCTCAACGCCGCACCGGCCATGGACTTGGCGCAGGAGCAGTAGTAGCCTGTGGCCCATCACTCCGCTCCCGACTCACCTCCCACCGGAGACCGTATCGTCATGAACATTTTTTCCGACAACAGCCTCTCGATCGGCAACACGCCACTGGTGCGGCTCAACCGGATCGGTGGCGGCAAGGTACTGGCGAAACTCGAAAGCCGCAATCCGGCGTTTTCAGTGAAATGCCGCATCGGCGCGAGCATGGTTTGGGCAGCCGAGGAAAATGGCAGCCTGAAACCGGGCATCGAGCTGGTCGAGCCGACCAGCGGCAATACCGGCATTGCACTCGCATTCGTGGCCGCCGCACGCGGCTATCGCCTGACACTGACCATGCCACACACGATGAGCCTCGAACGACGCCAGATCATGACCGCGCTCGGCGCCAATCTGGAGTTGACCGACGGCGCGTTGGGCATGAAGGGCGCCATCGCGCGGGCCGGGCAGATCGTCGCGCAGGATCCGGCGCGTATTCTGATGCTGCAGCAGTTCGACAATCCCGCCAATCCGGCCATCCACGAACGCACCACGGGCCCGGAAATCTGGCGCGACACCGACGGCACGATCGATGTACTGGTGAGCGGCGTCGGCACGGGCGGCACCATCACCGGAATCTCGCGCTACATCAAACACGGCCAGGGCAAGCAGATCACCTCGGTCGCGGTGGAACCGGTGTCATCGCCGGTGATCGGCAATACCCTTGCGGGCAAGGCTCCCACCCATGCGCCACACCGCATCCAGGGCCTCGGTGCCGGCTTCGTGCCCGGAAACCTGGATCTCTCGCTGATCGATCAGGTGGAATGCGTAAGCGATGACGAGGCGATGGAATACGCGCATAGACTGATGCGCGAGGAGGGCATCCTGGCCGGCATCTCCTGCGGCGCGGCGGTGGCGGCGGCGGCGCGCGTGGCCGAACAGCCACAACATGCGGGCAAGACCATCGTGGTGATCCTGCCCGACTCGGGTGAGCGTTATCTGCGCAGCCCGCTGTTCGAAGGCCGTTTCGGCGACCGTGAACTGGTGCAGGCGATCAGCTGAGTCCGTTCAGTGGCGTGCGGTGCCCGCTCTCGCGCGCGCCGCGGGCGCAGCCTTGGGCTTGGTGCGGGTGCGACTGCCTACCAGCCAGAACCACAGCAAGCGCAGCAGCCAGACCCCAAGCACCGCGAAGATCAGGATCAGCAGCAGCCGCACACCCAGCAATGGCCCGAGCCCACCGTCCTCGGCGGTCAGCAGCTCGAAACAGACGATCACCATGGTCGGTGCCAGATGTGCGGGATCACCATCGACCGAAGCCGGCGCGAGCAACAGCACCGCACTCACCACGCGCAGCGCGTCCTTGGCCCAGCTCCACATCCATGAGCTAAGCCGCCACCCGGTGATCAGCAACGCCGTGGCACTCAGCAGGTAGATCGACCACGCCATCAGATAATCGGAATTGCTCAGCATGGGGGCCCACCGGTCTGGCCTGCGGCCATATCAGGCTGTGGTGGCAACTGCAGATAGAAGCCCTGATCGCGGATCGCGCGCAGAACAGCCGCCGATTCCACCCGCGCCAGCTGGCGCCCGGGTTCGAGAACCAGGGTCATCGCCCGGTCCATGCCGCCGAGCTCGCGCAGCAGTGCTTGCGGCACCCGGACCAGGCCCTCGAGATGATCGACATAGACATAGGTCGCCTCGTTGCGCCGGGAGCGATAGATGGCGCAAATCATCTTCATATGACCCAGCCTTCTGTCAGGCGCAGCAGTTCCTCGCCTATCACCGCTCGTCGCCAGCCGCGCATCAGCCCGAGCCCGTCGCTGGATGCCACATCGGCACGCCAGCGCACCAGCTCCTCGAGATCGCGGCGCCGGGCCAGCATTTCCGGGGCAATACCCAGGCTCGCACCACGCTGCACCAGTTGCGCACGCAGCGCTTTCACCAGCCGGCCCTGGGCCGCCGTTGGCGGAGCCGGAACCGGTGCCGGCAAATCGGTGCTACCGAGCCCCGTCCCGACCGCGGAAATGATCTCGCTCCCGAAGCGGCGTCTGCTGCCGGGTTGCAATTCGCTCAATGGTTCGAGCTGTTGCGCATCGACCGGCTTGAGTTGCGCGATTTGCAACAGAACGGCGTCGGGCACCACCCAGTTGCGCGGCAGATCCTTGTCACGCGCGGTCCGTTCGCGCCAATCGCAAAGCGCTCGCAGTACCGCAAGTCCACTCCCGTCGAGCCGCCAAGCGCCACCGATATTGCGATAGGCATTCGCAGTGTCACGCTCGCGGAATCTCTCCAGCACCGCGGTGCACTCCTCGCGCGCCCAGGCGCCCGCAGGCACGGCAGCGAGTCGCTGCGCCAGCTTTGCCCACAATGCAGGAAGATAGGCCACGTCCTCTGCCGCGTAGCGCAGCTGGCTGGCGTTGAGCGGGCGTTGCAACCAATCGGTGCGGGTTTCGGATTTCTCCAGCGCCACACCGAGCTCCTGGGCCAGCATTTTCTGATATCCCACCGACAGCCCGTGACCACAGAAGGCGGCCACGATCTGGGTGTCGATCAACGGCTCGGGCAGCGCCCCGAGGTGGTGCTCGCAGACCTCCAGGTCTTCGCTGCACGAATGCATGATCTTGACGATTGCCGGGGAAGTGAGCACCTGCGCCAGCGGTGCGAGATCGCGCACCGCAAGCGGATCGATCAGATAGCAGGCCTCGCCATCGCACAACTGGAACAACGCGGCCTGGGCGTAAAAGGTACGCACGCGCATGAATTCCGTATCCAGCGCGAGCACTGGCCGCTGCCTCCATCCCTCGGCCGCACGCGCCAGTGACTGCGCCGAATCGATGCAATGCACCGCCATGCCGTTGACGGGGTCCACGATGCCCATCAGAGCGGCTTGCGCCCGAGGAATGCGTGCTGCAGCGTGCCTCCGTCCACATATTCCAGTTCGCCGCCCAGCGGCACGCCATGAGCGATGCGCGATACCGTGACCCCGGCGGAACGCAATTGCTCGGTGATGAAATACGCCGTCGCCTCGCCCTCCACCGTGGGATTGGTCGCCAGGATGACTTCCTTGACGCCTTCTTCCCGCGCCCGCTCGCCAAGCAGGTCCAGCCCGAGCTCCGCGGGCCCGATACCATCGATCGGCGACAGGCGTCCGAGCAGCACAAAATACAGTCCGGCATAACCGCCTGCCTGCTCGACCGCAAAGACATCCGCCGGCGTTTCCACCACGCAGATCAGGCCCTGATCACGCCGCGCGCTCGCGCAGATCGGGCAGAGCGGATCTTCACTCAGATTGCGACAGCGCTTGCAGCGCCCGACTCTTTCGATCGCACGCGCCAGCGCCGCTGACAGATACTCGCCACCCTCGCGATCGCGCTCGAGCAGGTGCAGCGTCATGCGCTGCGCCGACTTCGGACCCACGCCGGGAAGGCACTGGAGGGCTTCGATCAGCTGGTCAATCATCG
>MTKY01053688.1_pt1 | contig 19044 bp, 14 predicted proteins | sample 1042731 | NCBI WGS metagenome assembly MTKY01 (sample SAMN06212206, study PRJNA360538) | anaerobic digester metagenome | biome: Wastewater treatment plant; material: sludge; isolation source: anaerobic digester fed with sludge from wastewater treatment plant | place: Denmark: WWTP Soeholt ... | reverse complement strand
GTCCGCGGGGACAGGGCCGCGTCGACGGCCAGGACGACCTGCCGCTCGCTCTCGATGGGAAACGGAATCACTGCTTCCACCGGCCGGGTGCCGCAGCGTTGCGCGGTGAATCGGACGGCCTTGTTGACGGCGCCGTATCCGTGGCTGGTGAAGACGATCTCATCGTCGGCGTTCCAGGCCAGCGAGCGGAGCACGGTGTTGACTCCCGCCGTCGCGTTTTCGACGAAAACCAGGTCCGCGCCGTTGGCGCCGATGGACGCCGCCAGTTCGTCCGCCGCATCGCGAAGCGCGCCGGGAAGCGTTTGGGCCAGGAACCGGAGCGGCTGACGTTCCATGCGAAGCTGCCATTCGCGCTGGGCTGCCAGCACGTCACGCGGCGTGGCCCCGAAGGAACCGTGATTGAGGAAGATGCAGTCCGGATCGAGCCACCAGTGCCGCCGGGCGGCTCGGCCGAACTCGTCCGGTGTGCCGGTGACGAACGACCAGTCTGCCGTGACTGCCGGGAACGAGTCCATGAGCAAACAACTCCCTGCGCCAACTGACGCCGGCGGGCAGCGCTCCGAACCGGCATCGTCGGAATCCTACAAGTCTTCCGGATCGTCCGTCAAAGGGCAGAGCGGGTTCTGGACAGGCGCGGAGCGGACGTTCTTCCGATCGGCTGGGCACAGGCCGCCGTGAGTGGCGTTGGCCGGCGCGGGGACGGACGCCCGGTCAGCGTGCCTCGGCCGCGACGAACGCCCGGTTGTCCGGGTGTTTGCCGAGTGCTTCGAGCAGGGCCTGCATGGCGTTGATGGGGGAGCGCGTCGCGAAGGTGCGCCGGATGCGATAGGACAGTTCCAGCGCATCCCGGGTCAACAATCGCTCTTCTTTGCGTGTGCCGGAGAGGTTCAGGTCTATGGCCGGCCAGAGGCGCTGGTTGGCCATCTCGCGGGAGAGCATGATTTCCATGTTCCCCGTGCCTTTGAACTCGTTGAAGATCACTTCGTCCATGCGGCTGCCCGTATCGATCAGCGCGGAGGCGATGATCGTGAGTGAGCCTCCGTTTTCCACGTTCCGCGCGGCCCCGAAGATCGCCTTGGGTTCCTCCAGCGCGCGAATGTCCAGCCCGCCGGACATGATCCGCCCGCTGTTGCGGATGGCCGCGTTGAACGCCCGCCCCAGCCGCGTCAACGAATCGAGAAGAATGAACACGTCTTCGCCGCATTCCACCTGTCGCTTGGCCTTCTCGATCATGAGCCGGGCGATTCGCACGTGGCTGGCCACGTCCAGGTCGTTCGAGCTGGCCACCACCTCGCCGCGAACGGTGCGGCGCATCTCCGTCACCTCTTCCGGCCGCTCGTCGATCAGCAGCACCATCATGTAGACGTCCGGGTGATTCGCGGCCACGCCGGCCGCCATCTGCTGCAACAGCACGGTCTTGCCCGTGCGGGGCGGGGCGCAGATGAGGCCGCGCTGGCCGAAGCCGATCGGCGTCATCAGATCGACCACGCGCATGGACGGCGAGCCGCCGGGGATCTCGAACCGCACAGAGCGATCCGGATCGATGGCGACCAGATCCGCAAACGGCGTCCGCTCGACGAAGGCGTCCGGCGTCCGCCCGTTGATCAAGGTGACCGTCGTCAATTCCTTGGTGCGCGACTTTTTGGACCTCCGACCGGAACCAATGAGCGTCTCGCCGGCGATCAGGCGATACCGCTTGACCAGCTCGGGCGACACGCGCGGATCGGAAGGATGGATTGCGTAGTTCCGTTGGGCGGACCGCAGGAAGCCGCCGCCCTTGCTGTCGGGCTCGAACGTGCCCAGGATCTGGTCCTGACTTGTCGACACGGAGTCTGCCATGTTCTTCGCTCTCTCGTTTTGAAGAGGACGCCTTCCCAGACTGGAATCCGCAGCCGGCTCCCGGTCCGAGACCCCGCCAAATTGTGCAGGAATCGCGGGTTAACCCCGAAGGGCAGGACTGGCAACGGGACGCCCGACCCGCGGCGGCGCATCCTCACCCATCCTAGCGACCCCGTCCGCCAACGCAAGAGCCGCCTTTCCCCCCTTGTCACGGGCCCACGCTTAACCTAGAGTGTCGCGAATCCGCCTGCCCGGGTCAATGGGACCGGGCCGCCGGCCCCAGAAGCACAGGAAGGAGGTTGCGTGTCTGAGCACTTTGCCGACCAGTTGATTGCCGCGATCCGCGCGAAAAAAGCCCCGGTTTGCATCGGGATCGACCCTGTCTACGACCGCCTGCCCGCCGACATTGCCGAACGCCAATCCATGAACGACGCCCGCGACTCCACGTCCGCCATCGACGGAATTCTGGAGTTCTGCCGACGGGTCATCCGGATCGTGGCGCCGCTGGTTCCGGCCGTGAAGATCAACTCCGCCTTCTTTGAGCGGTACTACTGGGACGGGGTGGAAGCCTACTACGACTTAGTGCAGGAGGCCGATGCGCACAACCTTACCGTCATCGGGGACGTGAAGCGCGCGGATATCGGACACTCCAGCACCGCCTACGCCCAGGCCCACCTGGAGAATCCGACGTTCGCGAACCTCCAGGATATTGTGGCGCCGGACGCGGTTACGGTGAATCCCTATTTCGGTTTCGATGCCGTTCGCCCCTTCGTCGACATCTGCAAGGCCGATCGGAGCAAGGGTATGTTCGCACTGGTGCGGACCAGCAACGAGACCTCCGCGGACGTCCAGGGTCTGCGTATCGAAAGCGGACAGACGGTGGCCGAACGAGTTGCCTCGCTGGTGAACGAATGGGCCGGCGATGACGGGCTGACGGGCGAGAGCGGCTATAGTTGCATCGGCGCGGTGGTCGCACCGCACGATCGCGAAGAGACGATCCGGTTGCGCGAACTGATGCCGCGCAGCCTGTTTCTGGTGCCCGGCTGGGGAGCCCAGGGTCGCGGGGCGGCGGACATCGCGCCTTGCTTCCGATCGGACGGGACCGGCGCCATCATCAACGCTTCGCGCAGCGTCCTGTACGCCTACGAGGACATGAAGTACATCGAGCGGTTCACGTCCGAATGGGACAAATGCGTCGAACAGGCCTGCAAGGATTTCATCCGGGACGTGGCGGCCGTGGCCGGGTTGTGAATCGGCGAGCATACCTGTCGTTTCCCGGCGGCCGGTTCCGGCCCCACGGGCGGCATAAGGGACAGCCGGCGGCCGCGTCCTGTTCGGAATCTCACACAGGGGAGGAACCCATGCGCTCCACGATCGTGCGGTTTTTCGGATGCATCGGGCTCTGTCTGGCTCTTCTGGCCGGGTGCGCGGCGCCGCGGCCGACGCCCCTTCGCGTGCTGAGCTACAACATCCACCATGGCGAAGGAATGGACGGCCGCGTGGACCTCACGCGGATCGCGGAAGTGATCCGGCAGTGCGAAGCCGACCTGGTCGCCCTCCAGGAGGTGGATCGCGGCGTCAGGCGGACGGATCGCGTGGACCAGCCGGCCCGGCTGGCGGAGCTGACGGGCATGAACGTGGTGTTTGAACGCAACATCGAGCACGAGGGCGGCGACTACGGCAACGCGGTGCTCAGCCGGATGCCGGTGGAACGGTATCAGAACCACTTCCTGCCTCAATGCCGTCCCGGAGAGCTGCGGGGATTGCTGGAAGTGCAGGTGACGCTGGATGACCAGCCCCTGGTCTTCTACGCGACGCATTTCGATTACCGCCCGAGCGACGAGGAGCGGATGGCCTCCGTGGCCATGCTGAAAGAAAAGATGGAACCGCACGCCCGGCAGCCGGTCATCGTGGCTGGCGATTTGAACGATACCCCGGACAGCCGGGTGCTGGAGTCGGCCAGAGCCTTCCTGGTCGACACGTGTCACCAGGATGCGGACGCCGTGCTGACCTGGCCGGCCGACGCGCCGAGCCAGCGGATCGACTATATTCTGTCGAACGGCCATCCGTCCCTGCGCTGCGTGGAGTTCCGCGTTCTGCCGGAAACCGTCGCCTCCGACCATCGTCCGATCCTGGCGGTGTTCGAGGTCACGCGCCGACCGTAGCTCGCACGGGCCGATGGCCGTGCCGGCTGCCTGCCACAGAGGCCGCGCCCTGCGGATCCGGTTTCTCGAGCTTGGCGGCGGGTGTCGCGGGGGCCCGCCTCCCTCGATGCGGCGTCGCGTATCGTGAATTCCAAACAGAGGTGCCTATCCGGCTTTGCTGACCCGGACGATCTCATCCACCGTAGTCAGGTGCGAACAGACCTTGTTCCAGCCGTCTTCGCGCAGCATTCTCATCCCGTATTTCTGACGGGCGAGGCTGCGAATGTCGGTGGCCGTGCCGCGGTTGACGATCAGGTTGCGGATTTCGTCGTTCATGACCAGCAGTTCGAAGATGCCCATGCGGCCCTTGTATCCGGTGTGGCGGCATTCGCGGCATCCGGTGCCGCGGCACAGGGTCTGGCCGGGCTCGATCTGGAAATCCGTCGGCAGCGATCCCGGCTCCGGCTGGTATTCCTGGGCGCAGTTTTTGCAGACCTTGCGGACCAGTCGCTGGGCGAGCACGCCCTCGATGGAGCTGCTGACCAGGAAGGGTTCCACGCCCATGTCGAGCAGGCGTGTGTTTGCGGTGGGCGCGTCGTTCGTGTGGAGCGTGCTGAAGACCAGGTGTCCGGTGAGTGACGCGTTGACCGCCACTTCCGCCGTTTCCAGGTCGCGGATTTCGCCCACGAGAATCACGTCCGGGTCGTGCCGCAGGAAGGCGCGCAGTCCGTGCGCGAAGGTTAGGCCGATCTTTCGCTGCACTCCGATCTGCTGAATGCCGTCGATGTAGTACTCGACAGGATCCTCCACGGTGAGGATCTTGATGTCGTCGCTTTTGATGCTGTTGAGGGCCGCGTAGAGCGTGGTGGTCTTGCCCGACCCGGTGGGGCCGGTCACCAGGACGATGCCGTGCGGCTGCCGGATGATGCGAGAGAAATCGTCGTACGCCTGGTCGATCATCCCCAGGTCGTTCAGAGAGAGCAGGACGGTGGCCTTGTCCAGAATACGCATCACCACCGCTTCGCCGAACATGGCCGGGATGATGCTCACGCGCAGGTCGATGTCGCGGTTGCCCGTCTTGATCTTGAAACCGCCGTCCTGGGGCAGTCGTCGCTCGGCGATGTTGAGGTTCGAGAGAATTTTGATGCGCGAGACGATCGCATTCTGGAACCGGCGGACCTCGGGCGGCACGTTCGTCGTATGCAGCACGCCGTCGATTCGGTAGCGGATTTTCAGGCTTTGTTCGTACGGCTCGATATGCACGTCGCTCGCCCGATCGCGGATGGCCTCCACCAGGATCTCGTTGACCAGCTTGACCACCGTGGCTTCCTGGGCGGCCTCGATGGCGTCGGCGTCCGTCTCGTCGATCTCCGAGACGATTTCGACCTGATCGTCGCCGATCAGTTCCTCGATGGTGTGCCCGGCCACGCCGAAGAACTGCTTGATGATCCGGGAGATATCGGCCGAGGGCGCCAGGACGGGCTCAATCCGGCAGCCCGTGATCATGCGAAGCTCGTCGAAGGCGTACAGGTCAAACGCGTTGGCGGTCGCCACACGAATAGCGCCGTTCACCCTGTCGATCGGCACCAGTTGGTAGCGGTGGACGATCTTCGACGGGATGGTCTTGAGAAGCGCTTTGTCGATGATGGACTCGTTCAGGTCCATCACAGGGATGTGCAGTTGGTCCCCGATAACCAACAGCACCTCACGCTCCGTGACGAACCCCATGTCGACCAGAAGCTTCTCGATCCGATCGGCCGGGTTCTTCCGGGCGGCCAGGGCGGAGTCCAGTTGCTCTTGCGTGATCAGCTTGCGCTTGATGAGTGTCGGACCGATTCCCACGATTCTGGCTTCCTGACTCTGCCGCCGCTGTCGGCCGCGGCAAGACCTCGCGACGCGGGCGCACCGGACCTCGCCCGGCGCTTATTCTATACAACGGCTGGATGGGCGGGCGCAGTACATCCGCTATCCGCTCATACCCTGTTTTGTTCCCGAGGATGCGGTTCTGACAGAAATTTCTTGTAACAGACTGAATAAACGGAGGTTAGGGGTGATTCTTGCCCCTCAGTCGCTGGGCAGACCCGCCAGGTTCTCGTTGCTTCCGACCAGAACCAGCACGTCGCCCGGTTCGATTCGCGTGTTGGCGCTCGGTGCATACACGACGCTTCTGCGTGCGGAGTCGGCGTTCCCGGAAGCACGCTGAACGGCCACCAGATTTACGCCGTATTTTGCGCGTAACTGAAGTTCGGCAGGGGACTTACCGTGAAACGTCGCCGGCGCGACGGTGTGAATGAGGCTGTGACCCTCGCTCAGTTCCACGTACTGCCGCAGATTCGGGAGCATCAGCCGGTGGGCCCAGCGCGCCGCCGCCTCCGATTCCGGATTGATGATGGCGTCCGCCCCGATTTTCTGCAGGATGCGAGCCTGGACGAGCGTTTCGGCCCGGGCGTAGATCACGGGCACGCCCAGTTCCTTCAGCAACGCCACGGTCAGGGCGGACGACTCGAAATCCTCGCCGATGGCCACGATGGCCGCGTCCACCTTGGGAATCCCCTGGGCCCGAAGGGCATCGTCGCTGGTGCTGTCGAGGCGGACCGCCAGGGTGACTTCGTCACGGAGTTCTTCGACCAGCCTGGGGTTACGATCCACCGCGATCACTTCGGCCCCGCCGCGGGTCAGCGAGATTGCCAGCCGGCTGCCAAACCGGCCCAGCCCGATCACGGCAAACCTTGGAATGCCAGACGCCACGTTGAGCTCCTGTCTGCGAACGGGGCGATCAGGAGATGATCACCGACTCCTGGGGATAGTCATACGGCGCCGCGATTGACCGGCCGGCCAGTGCCATCATCAGCGTGAGCGGACCGAGCCGACCCACGAACATCGCCGCCATGATGACGATCCGGCCCCCGTATGTCAATCGCGGCGTCAGCCCGGTGGACAGGCCGACAGTGCCACACGCCGACACCGATTCAAACAGAATCTCCTGCGTGGATTCCGCCCGTTCGGTCACGCACAGGGCAAGGACAATGATCGCGACCACCAGGCCCATCATGACCACCACCACGCCCGCGCGGCGGACGGTCTGTTCCGGCAGCGTTCGCCCCCAGACTTCCACGTGCCGTCGTCCTCGCAGCGTGCTGTAGACGGCCAGCAGAAGGACCGCGACGGCGACGGTCTTGACGCCGCCGGCCGTGGAGGCCGGTGACCCGCCGACGAACATCAGCATGCACAGAAGAAAGTGGCTGCCCGTCGACATCGCATTCACGTCCAGGGCGGCCGTGTTGAATCCGGCCGTGCGGGCGGCGACGGACTGGAACAGCGCCGCCAGCGCCCGATCCGGGAGGTTCATGTCCGGCATGACGGCTGTGACTTGGGCGGCCACGGGCGCAACGGGCTTCTGGCTGGGCCGCCGCCAGTCGCGGGTTTCCAGTAGAAACAGGCCCAGGGCCCCGACGACGATCAGGAACGCCGATGTGGTCAGGGCGATTCGCGTGTGCAGACTGAAATGGGGGACCCGCCGGGGGGTGCGCGGTCGCGGAATGCCCGGTACGGCGTTGGCGTCCGGCGCGGGTCGCCGCAGCCGCGCGGCCATTCGGGCGGTCAGGTCATACAGCACGGGAAAACCCAGCCCGCCCAGCACGATCAGCGGCATGATGCTGACATACACGCCCCAGGCCCCTCGGTAGGGAACCAGGTTCCGCGCATCCAGCCCGAAGCCGGCGTTGCAGAACGCGCTGATCGCGTGAAACACGCTGTAGAAGATGCGCTCGCGGCACGGTCCGACGGACGCAGGCCACATGGGATACAGCAGCGCGGCGCCGATCGCCTCGCAGACCCCCGTGGCCACGATCACGAACCACATCATCCGCGAAACCTGTCCGAGCACCTGGTGACTCATCACGTCCTGGAGGATCAGCGAATCGCGCAGGGACAGCCGCCGGCCGGCTATCACCCCGAACAGGCTGCCGAACACCATGATGCCCAGTCCGCCGAGCTGAATGAGCGCGAGGATCACGACCTGTCCGAAGCGGGTGAAATCCCGGCCGGTGTCATAAACCGTCAGCCCGGTGACGCATGTGGCGCTGGTGGCGGTGAAGAAGCAGTTCACGAACCGCTTGGCCAGGTAGTGCCCTTCTTCGTGGCGGTGTTCCACGCTCATCGCCCGTGGCAGGTTCAGCAGGCCGCCTCCGATCAGAATGGCCGCCCCAAACGAGGCGACCATGAGCCGGGCCGGCCGCAGCCGCGCGCGGGGGTCGCTGATTCGCCGTCCCGCCGCGCCGATCCCCAGGCGTGAAACGTTCAGCACTCCCACGACCAGGACATAGGCCACCAGGGCCTTGAGGACCGTGAGGTGGCCTTCGGCGAACCTTGTCAGCAGCAGCGCCGCCCCCGAGAGGATCACCACGGCATCCAGCCAGGTTTCCTTCAGAAACCGCCCGATCCGGCCGGCGGTCACAAGGCTGACGATGAAGTGTGCGACAAACAGCACAACGGCGAGCGTCTGCAGAGTTCGCGGCAGAACAACCGCAACGATGCGCGGCAGTTGACCTTCGTAGAACCCGTATTCCAGCGCCAGCGAGAACAGGGCGCCGAACGCCGACACCTGCGCGGCGATGAATACCCGCCTCCGGAGGCAACCGCGATGATCTGATCCGGCACGATGGGGCATGGGGCACATCCGCCACGGGGCCTGCGGCCGTCAGGCCACGTCAATCAGCGGCATGACCTGTTCAAACCGGGTTCGCAGCATGTCGCGCAACACGCAGTGGTCCGGCGCGCCGAGACGCGGATCCTGCGCGAGGATCGCGGCCGCATCGTCCCGGGCGGCCTGCAGAAGGTCCAGGTCCGACAGCAGGTCCGCCACTTTGAACACGGGCATTCCGTGCTGCCGCGTTCCGAGCACCTCACCCGGGCCGCGAAGCCGAAGGTCCTCCTCGGCGATGCGAAACCCGTCGCGCGTATGGCAGAGCACCCGCAGCCGCGCCAGCGACTCCTCATTGTCCGTGTCGGAGCACAGAAAGCAATACGAGGGGCGCGTGCCGCGTCCGATCCGTCCGCGAAGCTGATGCAACTGGCTCAATCCGTACCGCTCGGCATGTTCAATGACCATGACGGTGGCGTTCGGCACGTCGATGCCGACTTCCACCACGGTGGTGGCCACCAGCACGTCCAGCGCCGCGGCCCGGAATTGTTCCATGACCGCCTCCTTTTCCGACGCGCGCATCTGACCGTGCAGCAGTCCCAATCGGCAGCCCGCCAGCGCCTGGCGCGCCAGGTGCTCCATCTGCTCCGACGCCGCCTTCAGGGGCAGCTTGTCCGACGCCTCCACCAGCGGATATACGAGGAACGCCTGCTCGCCCTCCCGCACGCGCTGCCGCACGAACGACCACGCCTGGTCGATCTGGCCCGGCCCCAGCAGCCGCGTCTCCACCGTCGGCCGACCCGGCGGCAGATCGTCGATCGTGGATACGTTCAGATCGCCGAAGAAGGTCATCGCCAGGGTGCGGGGGATGGGCGTGGCCGTCAACACGAGGTAATGAGGCGACCGGCCCTTGGCCCGCAGGCGCCCCCGCTGCTCCACGCCGAATCGATGCTGCTCGTCGATGATCACCAGTCCCAGCGAGGCAAACTGCACTCCCTCCTCCAGCAGGGCGTGCGTGCCGATGATCAGGTCCAGGTCGCGGCTGGACGCCTGCGCGCAGATGTCGTCGCGGTGTCGCTTCGAGACGCTCCCCGTCAGCAGGGCCAGCCGGACCCGGCTGCCCGCCAGATAGCGGCTTACTTTGGCGTAGTGCTGCTCGGCCAGGATTTCCGTGGGGGCCAGCAGTGCGACCTGATGGCGCGCGGCGATCGTTCCCAGGGCCGCGTACACCGCCACCGCTGTCTTGCCCGCCCCCACGTCTGCCTGGAGCAGCCGGTTCATCGGCCGGGGCCGAGCCAGATCCGCGGCAATCTCCTCCACGGCCCGATTCTGTCCCGACGTCAGCGCGAAGGGCAGCCGCGCGCGAATCCGCTCATGCACGGCCGGCGTGATCACGATCGGCGCGGCGGTGGATGCCGTGGCCGCCTGGTGTCGCTGAAGCTGAACGGCCAATTGCATCAACAACAGTTCGTCGTAGGCGAGTCGCCGCCGGGCCACGTCCACGTCCTCCTGACGCGTCGGATGGTGGTATCGTTCCACCGCCGTTCGACGCGGAGGCAGCGCGCGGAGCGAACGCAGCGGTTCCGGCACCGATTCCCGAATCAGCCCGGCCACCTCCGCCAGCGCGGTGCGGATGATCCGGGCGATCTGCCGGGAGGGAAGCCTGCCCGTGGCCGGATAAACCGGCTCGAACCGATCCGCGTCGTGCTCCAGCGGATCTTCATTCTCATGGAACAGGACGAACCGCGGGTTCTTGAACTGGGCGTATTGGCGGCCGACGTCCACCGTGCCGGTCAGGCGAATGGCCTGCCCCACGCGGATGCGGTCCGCCAGGTAGGCGGCGTTGAACCAGATGACGCGGGCCCGCCCGGTGGCGTCCTCGACGCGTGCGGTTACCGTTCGATGGCCGGGCGAACCGCCAAGGCGAACGTCAGTGACATCCCCCACGATGGTGGCCGTCTCGCCCAGGGTCAGCGTTCCGATGGGCTGCGACTTGGGGGCCAGTTGGTATCGGAACGGGAAGTGCTCGATGAGTTCTCCCACGGTTCGAACGCCGAGCGTGGCCAGCTCGGCAGCGCGGGCGGGCCCCACGCCTCGGACGAATTGCACGGGAGTTGCCAGATCAAGCACGCCCATGCCCCGCATTGTGCCTGCCGGCAGGCTTCTGGCAAACCAGGAAAACGCGAAGTGGCCCGCGCCGGCGGAACGTCCGCCGGCACGAGCCACTCGATGCCGCAGTGTGCAATTGATGCGGAGGCGGCTATGGGATCACCAGTTCGGTTCCCGGTTTCAGCTTGTCCTTGTTGGGAATCTTGTCCAAGTTTGCTTCGTGGATCAGCTTCCACTTCGACTGGTCCCCATCGTAGTAGTCGCGAGCCAGCTTGTAGAGGGTATCGCCCTTCTGGACGACGTGGGTTCGGGGGGCCGGCACCGCTGGCGGCGGCGGAGCGCCGCTGTCATCGATCTCCAGTAGAGGCTCACTGTAAATGGTGGTGTCCTGCTGGGGCTCTTGCTTGGCCTTGGGCTCCTCACAACCGACCAGCAGGGCCAGCCCGAGTGCGGCTGTCAGGAATGCTACGCTCAATCGCATGGATGTACCTCCCTGTGTTGTGTTGGACATGCAAAAACGGTTGACCGCTGACCGGAAGCGTACCGACCGATCAGGCGACATTCAACAAAAACTTCGTTCAAACGGTGAGTTACGGAATCATGCCCGGTGTCGAAAGGGGCGTGCTCTGGTTCGCAACGCCCGAATGGTTGACCGCGCCGTAACACACCCTCTCGGCCTGGAATCCGCCCACAAGATCGGTCCCAGCCCGATCGTTGTACGTGATCGGCAGTATCCTACTGTTTTCATCAGTGAAAAATGCCATCACGACTGCAGGCGCCTCGGTCAGCCGCGCATCGACTATTCGGCCAGCCCTCGGAACGGGCTGGAGTGACGAGGCTCCATTAACCATCTATGGTGACTAAGGTTAGGATAGATTCCGAGTTCAGGGAGGTGAGACCACATTCACCGGTGTTCGCCGCAGATAGGCTCGGATGTTCTCGACCACGGTGGCCATCAGTCGTCGACGGGCCGACTGCGTGGCCCAAGCGATGTGGGGACTGACCACGCAGTGTTTCGCCCGCAGCAGCGGGTTGTCCGGTTCGGGAGGTTCGGTGGACAGTACGTCGAGTCCGGCCCCCGCCAGACGCCCGTGGTTCAGGGCGTCGGCCAGGGCTGTTTCGTCAATCAAAGGTCCCCGGCTGGTGTTGATCAGGATGGCGGATGGTTTCATCCGGGCCAGGCGTTCGGCATTCACCAGGCCTTGCGTCTGCGGCGTCAGTGGGCAGTGCAGGCTTACCACGTCGCTCTCGCGAAACACCGTGTCCAGATCCGCCAGGCGGACCGGGCCGGGCGAATCGATGGCCGTGGGATCATACGCCAGGATGTCCATACCGAATGCCCGACCGAGGTCGGCCGTGGCCCGACCGATCCGTCCGTACCCCACGATGCCCAGGACGCGGCCTTCCAGTTCGACGAGGGGCCAATCCCAGTAGCAGAAGTCCGCCGACTCGCTCCAGCGGCCCTCGCGCACGCCCTGACTGTGTTCCTGCACGTGGTGGCAGAAGTTCAGCAGGTGCGCGAAGACAAGCTGGGCCACCGACCGCGTGCTGTAGGTCGGCACGTTCGTGACCGTGATACCGCGGTTGGCGGCCGCCGCCACGTCCACGATGTTGTAGCCCGTGGCCAGCACACCGATGTATTGCAGCCGGTCGAGCGAGGCGATCGTCGACGCGGACAGCACGGTCTTGTTGGTCAGCACAATCTCCGCTTCCCGGGCTCGAGGGAGGACCTGGTCGGCGGGCGTGCGGTCATGGACCTGCAGGTCGCCCAGCGCCGCCAGAGCGTCCCAGCTCAAGTCGCCCGGGTTCAGGGTATATCCGTCCAGTACGACAATCCTCATCGGTTCTGTCTCCCGCAAAGGCTCAGAGTGTGGCCCACGTGCGTGCGGGATGCAACCCTGCGGTCGCCGGCGGGGCCGTGTGCTCGCGCGTGATGGACGCTTCCGCGGGCGGTTGCTAGACTTCGCGCCGGCATTGGGTGAATCAGGTGATCGGGAATGCAGCGGGGATGCGGCGGTCGGCATGGCGAAGAGGTCCAATACCCGACCCGACTGGCTGCAGGCGGGGGAACACCTTTCCCACTGCACCGGATGTGGCTACCTGCTGCGCGGGTTGCCTCAGACCGGTCGGTGTCCGGAATGCGGTCTGCCGTTCGACAGGAGATGGTGCTTATGGCGGGACGGGCGACAGCTCGTGATGAGCCGATCCGGCGTGCTTCCGCTTCGGTGTGTGAAATGCGGCGAGGAGGTGAGCGAACTGGAAGACGTGCGTCTCGTGTGGAAGCACCCGGCAATCTTCCTGATACTTCTGGTCGCCTGCTTGTCTTTTTCGTGTGGCCTGGTGGTGTACATTGTGGTTTCGATGGTCACGCTCAAGACGGCCACGATTCGCATAGGGCTCTGCGCCCGTCATCGACGCCAGCGTCGAAACGCGTCAATCGTGATGGGCCTTGTGCTTGGCCTGGCGGCTGTACTGGGAGTTCTGGGGATCGTATTCGGACAAGCTCTTCTGGGGGTGTCGATGTCGTTGTCGATTTTTCTGGCGGTCGGCATCTGGCTGTACTGGGGACGACCCGTGCGAGCCACGCGCATCGGCGAGGATTTCATTCGTCTGAGCGGCGTGTGCGAAGCGGTGCTGGCCGATTTGCCGCAGTTCCGGAGCCCGGGCATTGTGCCGCCGGCCGGCCGGTCGATTCCGTACGCCGCGGTCCCGCCCGATCACGACACGGGCGCCTCGCCGCAGAGTTGACGAAGACATGAATCTTCTGTCTCCCACAGAGTGTCCGTTTCTCACGGTGGACCAACCCGGTATCGGCGGGGTGATCAAGCGGTACAACGAGGATTTTGAGGTTGAAGAGATTCCCCTCTACGAACCGTGCGGAGAAGGCACGCACGTATACTTCGGCATCGAGAAGAACGGCCTGTCCACCCCCCAGGCCGTGCAGATGATCGCCCGCGCTCTTCGCCGCGACCCTCGCGAGATCGGCTATGCCGGGATGAAAGACGCTCACGCCGTCGCCCGGCAGACCTTCAGCCTGGAGCATGTGGAGGAGGACGCGGTACAGCGTCTTTGCTGGCCCGGGTTGCGCGTGCTCTGGACTCGGCGGCACACGAACAAGCTCAAAGTCGGCCATTTGCGGGGCAACCGCTTCGTGATCAAGGTGCGCGACACGGCGCGTGATGCGCTGTCGCGCGTGGCGGCGACTCTGGACACTCTTGGGCGCCGCGGCGTACCGAACTATTTCGGCGAACAGCGTTTCGGTCGTCGCGGCGACAACGCGGCGGTGGGGCTGGCCGTTCTGCGGGGCGATTTCGACCAGGCCGTTGCCCTGGTCTGTGGACGACCCGGCCCGACGGACACCGGCGAGGTTCGCATCGCGCGCGGACACTTCGATCGGGGAGACTTCGCGGCGGCGCTGGAGGCATGGCCGCGCGCGTCCCACGAGCAGCGTCGCCTTTGTGCGGCCATGCAGAAATCCCGCGGCGACGCCCGCAAAGCCTGGCGGGCGATCGATCGCAAGCTCGCCCTGCTGTACGTTTCCGCGCTGCAAAGCGCTTTTTTCAACCGCGTGCTGGCCGAGCGGGTTACGACCATCGATCGGCTCGTGAACGGCGACGTGGCGTGGAAACACGCAAACGGGGCCTCGTTCCTGGTGGAAGACGCCGCCGCCGAGCAACCGCGCTGCGACGCGTTTGAGATTTCTCCCTCCGGGCCGTTGTTCGGCCGGAAGATGAAAGCTGCACAGAGCGAACCCGGCCAATCGGAGGCGCGAGTGCTGGCGGAAGCCGGGCTGACTCTGGAACGGCTGGCCGAGCACCGGCACGTGCAGGGCGCCCGCCGTCCGCTGCGCTTTCGGGCGAGAGACTGCGAGGTGGACACGGGGATGGACGACCGGGGTCCCTATGTTTGCATCTCGTTTGCCCTGGATTCCGGCTGTTACGCGACGACCGTGCTCCGCGAAATCTGCAAGACACCGGAGACGAACGTCGGGTTCTGACCGGTCCGGCTCCACGGCCCGGGTGATGCGGTCAGTCCGCGAAGCGGTGCAGGCCGGCGTTGCGGGCGGTCGCGAACGCCTGTTCCATCTCATCCGGGCGTACCGGGCGATTGATTTCGGAAAACCCCGCACCTTTTTCGGCCCGGATCAGGTGGCCGCCGACGCGATGCGCGGGGCGATACTGCGCCATCAGATTCACAAACGTGTCCGGCGAGAGCTCGCTCGCCAGCCAGTGAAGGATCTCGGCCGACTCGCCTTGCAACCCGGGCATGACCAGGTGGCGCACGAGCAGTCCGCGCCGGGCGATGCCGCGGGCGTCGATCCGCAGATCGCCCACCTGGCGGTGCATCTCCCGCAGGGCGGCCCGCGCACGCGCGGGGTAATCTTCGGCCTGGCAATAGCGGGCGGCCGACGCGGGCGTCCAGAACTTGAAATCCGGCATGTAGATGTCGATCACGCCGTCCAGTTGCGCCAGCGTTTCCACGGAATCGTAGGCGTTGGAGTTGTACACCAGCGGGACCCGCAGTCCGCGGGGCACCGCCGCGGCCACCGCCTCGAGAATCTGCGGCACCACGTGAGACGGTGAGACGAAGTTGATGTTGTGGCATCCGGCGTTCTGAAGCCCGAGCATCCGTTCGGCGATGCTCCGGGCGTCCAGGGCCTGGCCGGCCGTCTGCTGGCTGATGTCCGCATTCTGGCAGAAGACGCAGGCCAGATTGCATCGGCCGAAAAAGATCGTTCCGGATCCGTTCGTTCCGACCAGGCAGCTCTCCTCTCCAAAATGGGCGAAGGCGGAGGCGACGCGGGCCAGCCGTCCGGTTTGGCAGACACCCTCGGCTCCGTGCGTGCGGTCCACTCCGCAGTCGCGCGGACAGGCCCGGCAGCACGCCAGGTGGGCCACGGCCTGCGCCGCCCGGCGAACCAGGTCCGCGGCGATGTGCGGCCGAAGATAGGACGGTCGGTCGAGCCGGGCGTCCACTCGATCATCCGGTGTTGCGTTCACGCGGGCAGTATACCATGCGGCGGAGCATCCGGCGGACCGGGCCGCGGGTTCTCCCGGGGGGAACGGCGAGCGGTTCGGCGCCCGGCTTGCGGAGCGGCCGTGTTGATCGCATGATGCCGTCGTGTCACAGGGAGCCGCTTGCATGGATGACACCGACCCATCCCGAACGCTTCGATTGGCCGTGCTGCTGTCCGGCGGCGGCCGATCGCTCCAGTATCTCCACGAGGCGGCGGTGTCCCACGCGATCCCGGCGCGGATTGTTCAGGTGGTGTCCTCGCGCCCGGATGCATTCGGCGTGGAGCGGGCCAGAACCCTCGGATACGAACCCGCCATCGTCCCGCGGAAGGGCACGACCCAGGCGGAGTTCGATCGTCGCGTAACAGAGACCCTGATCCGGGCCAATGCGGACCTTGTGTGCATGGCCGGCTTTCTTGCTTTCTGGCGTGTGCCCGCCGCGTTCGAGAACCGGGTGATGAACATCCATCCGGCGCTGCTGCCTGAGTTCGGGGGCAAGGGATTTCACGGGCACCGGGTTCACGAGGCCGTGCTTGCGGCGGGACGCTCGGTCAGCGGATGTACCGTGCATTTTGCCGACAATGAATACGACCACGGCCCGATCATCCTGCAACGACGGGTGCCGGTAGCGCCGGACGACACCGCCGAAACCCTGGCCGATCGCGTTTTTGCGGCGGAAAAAGAGGCCTATCCGGAGGCGATCCGGCTGTTTGCGGCCGGGCGGCTTCTGGTGGTCGGCAGCCACGTCCAGATCGCGCCGGAAGGCTCAGGCACGCGTGAGACGGGAACCTGAGCCGACACACTCATCGAGGAACGACGCGACCCGCGCGCGATGGCCGTCGGAGTCGGCAAACATCCAGTCGCAATGCTCTCCGCCTTCGATCGTGTAGAGTTGCTTGGGCTCCGGGGCGGCCTCAAACAGATCGATTGAATGCCGCGGATGCACGATGCGGTCCGCGGTCCCACAGATGAACAGCTTGGGAATGGCGGGCAGCCGGTCCGCGATCTCGATGGGGGAGGCGTCGTCGCTGACCAGGCAGGCCGACACCGGACCCGCCACGGCCCACAGCACAGACCGTCGGAGCACTTCGCGCGCCTCGCGCCGGTACGCGGCGAACGCGCCGTCAATGACGAGCCCTCTCAGGTCGTCGCGTCCGACGGCCGCGACCAGGCTGAGCGTTCCTCCGATGGACTGGCCGAACAGCACGACGCGATCGGGATCCACGTCCGTCCGGGTCCGCACGTATTCGATGGCGGCGCGGACGTCGGCAAGCGTGCCCGCCCGCGTCGGGCGGCCCTGCGATTGACCGTATCCGCGATAGTCAAAGCACAACACGTTCCAGCCGCGTTCGGGCAGCCAGGCCACATATGGAAAATGCGCGCTGATGTTGCCCGCGTTGCCGTGGGCGTGCACGATCGTCCCGCGTGCGGTTGCCGTCGCCGGAAAGAACCAGCCGTGCAGCCGCACGTCCGCGTCGGAACAGAAATGGACGGATTCGAACGTCAGGCCGCACGCGCGGGGGTGGTCGTAGAGGACCCGCGTCGGAGCGTAGAAGAACCGGTCGGCAATGCTCATGGCCGGATATGGTAGCCGCCCCATCCCGGGTGAGAACCCGGCGATGCCGGCCGCGGAGGCCAGGTCGGATCGACGGTGGGCCCGCGTTTTGTCACGGCAGCTCGGACGCCGGGCGCAGCGGATGGCGTGACCAGCGCGACCAGCGTTCACGCCACTGACCGTCGTTGCCGAACACCAGCACGAGTACCGAATCCCAGGATGTGTTCAGGCAGGTCCAGCCGAGCCGATCGCCGGAGACCGTCCGGACTCCCTGAATCCAGCGATCCAGCTCGTCGGGCGACATGGTCTGCACGGGCACCAGAAGGATCGCCATTCCGTCCGGCCCCAGCGCGCCGCGCATGCGCGGCAGGAACCCGGTACTGAGCAGGCGATCGCGCACGGCGGGAGAGAGCGTGTGCAGATCGGTCACCACGACGGCCAGGTCGTGCTTTGTGCGCAGCGCTCGGGTGGCCGACGTCGGGCTGGTGCGGTCGTTGGCGATCTCATGCGGCGCTGACCGGCCGCGAACGCTGGGATCAAACGAATGCAGCGTTTCCGCCGGCAGGTGCAGGCCGAGCTCCGACATCAATCGGAAAGACACGCCGAACAACCCCATCACGCGGGCGTCTCGCGGGATGTTTTCCATCGACAGCAGGGGTCCGCCGACCGGAGACCGCGCGAAGCGTGATTCGATTGCGCGGCGGTGCGGAAGCGGTTCGGCCTGCACCTGCCCAGCCCCATCGCGCCATTGAGAGACCGTCAGCCATTGTGACTCCAGGAGACGGAGGCGCTCGCCCGTTCGCGTGACGAGCCAGGTCTGGGCCGGACGCGGCAGGATCAGCGTCATGACGATGACAATGAGAAAGAGCCACGCAACCCGCCGGGTGCGGGGACGGTGCCCCGTGGTCGGTTCGTGGATGATGAGCACGCCACCCAGCGCGAGCAGCGTCAACGCCGCCGCCGCCAGCAGAGCGTACGTCCCCAGCGCCGCCAGCACCGGCCAGAGAATCACATAAAGGCACGCACTGACAGAAAGAGCCGCCCGCGACAGCAATGCCGATCCGACCGTCGGTCGGTTCCCCATCCGGCCCAGCGCGGCGCCCGCCGCGGACCCGGTCACGTAACCCCCAGAAAACGCCGGCACGCTCACGCACGTCGCCACCAGCAGCCAGAACCACGGACCGTGAGTGGGGCGGGGACCGATGTCGGGAGATACGCAGGCAATCACCGCCAGCGGAACGGCCATCGCAATTCCCGCCGCCACGCACACGGCCCCCAAGGCGCCCACGGACCCGATCCGCGTCCAGTCGCGCCGGCATGACCATCCCCACCCGCCGGCAACGGCCGCCAGGCCCACCCCCCAGAACCCCAGGGTGGCCCCGCGCTCGCATCGGGCCAGGATGCTCACAGCCCGGCACCAGCCGAACAGAGCCACGACCAGAGTCACCGCTCCAATCGCCTCCGCCGCTCGAAGAATGGAGGGCCAGGGATCACGGGCATCCAGCGGGGCGGGGGCATCAGTCTCTCGACCGGCGCGGAGGCGGCCGGCATGGACCTGCGACCGTTGGACCGATACGATCGCAACCACCAGAAACGGAACCGCGCCCGCCACGATCCAGACCGGCGGCGGAACCTTCGCCTCGCCGATCCCCACCGGCACCAGAATGCCGAACGCCGCGCCGAGCAGGATCCACGGTCCACTGCGCGGATCCCAGCGTTCGGCGGAACGGGTGACGATCG
>MTKY01071708.1_pt1 | contig 19068 bp, 15 predicted proteins | sample 1042731 | NCBI WGS metagenome assembly MTKY01 (sample SAMN06212206, study PRJNA360538) | anaerobic digester metagenome | biome: Wastewater treatment plant; material: sludge; isolation source: anaerobic digester fed with sludge from wastewater treatment plant | place: Denmark: WWTP Soeholt ... | reverse complement strand
TCGGCCGGTTCCTCCAGTCAATCGGCATCAACATCGTCTTCAGCTGGGTCGGCGCGTCGGTCGCCGCCGCCGTTGTCGCTTTCCCGATGATGTACCGGTCGGTGCGGGCGGCTTTCGAACAGCTTGATCCGGACCTCATCCGTGTCGCCCGCACGCTGGGGAAAAAAGAGGGCTGGATTATGCGGCGTATCATGATCCCCAACGCGTGGCCGGGAATTCTGTCCGGCACCATCCTCGCTTTCGCCCGTTCGATGGGGGAATTCGGGGCGACTTCGCTGTTGGCCGGCAATATCCCCGGCAAGACGCGAACGCTGTCACAGGCCGTCTGGTCAGCTGTGCAGATGAATGACCGCGCTCTCGCCAAGCGCTGGTCGCTTACGCTGATCGCTATCTCGTTCGTCGTGATCTACCTGACGAACCACGTGCTCAACCGGGATTCGTCGAGCGGGCGGCTGTCGCTTGGCACACGGATAAAGCAGTCATTCAGGAGGTAAACGGTCACTTTACATGGGAAAAATCGGATTCAAAAAACAGGATTCCTCAGAAAAGATGACGCCGGATCATTCAGCTAAACAGGCTGAAATTTCCTGCGACGCCAGACTCTCCGTCGATATTCAGAAGTCTCTCGGAAAATTCAGGCTCAATATTCAATTCGAGCACGACCTCGGAAGGGGAATCCTCGGCATTCTGGGCAGCTCAGGATGCGGGAAATCGATGACACTCCGGTGCATTTCAGGCGTCGACCGGCCTGACAGCGGGCGTATCGCACTTGGAGACACTGTTTTTTTCAGTTCGGAGGACAAAGTTTTCGTCAGGCCGCGAAACAGGGGCGTCGGACACCTCTTCCAGGACTACGCCCTCTTCCCCAACATGACCGTCCGCGGCAACATTCTCGCCGGGATGCGCGGAGACAAGAGAGATCATTCCCGCGATATCGATCAATTGCTCCACGCGTTCTATATCGGCGATCAGGCGCATAAATACCCCCGGGAGCTCTCCGGAGGCCAGAAGCAGCGCACTGCCCTTGCGCGGGTATTCGCGAGCAGACCTTCTATCCTCCTGCTCGACGAACCTTTTTCTGCGCTCGACGAATATTTGCGGTACCAGCTCGAGCAGAACCTGTTTGAATACCTCGAACAGTATCGGGGAATCGTCCTCTACGTCAGCCACAACCGCGACGAGATCAGGCGCTTCTGCGACTATGTCCTCGTCGTTGAAGACGGAAAGGCTATCTCCTATATGCCTGTCGCGGACCTTTTCGAATCTCCCTGGCATTTCGCTTCCGCGAGGCTCGCGGGCATACGCAATTTCTCCCACGCCGAAAAACGGGGACCCCGCGAAATCTTCGCTGTCGAGTGGAATACGCTTCTCACAACGGCTGATGCCGTACCGGATGATCTGCAATACATCGGCGTCCGGGAAAACGCCGTCCGCATTCTCCCCCGCGGTTCCGTGCCATCACCTTCCGGCTCAGAAGACGGGCGCACCCCTGTCATGTCACCGGGGAACAGGCCGCCAGACTGGTCGGAGCGCGGGAACGCCTTTGGCGCAGCCGTCCTGAGAATTGTCCCCGGCATCACAGCAGATACGGCCGTCCTTATCCCTTTCAATGACGGTTCGGATGAACTCTTTGGCAAGATCTTCGTCACACTAGGGAAAACTCATCTTCCGCTTCATGCCGGTGATGAGGTGATCGTCGCCATCGCTGACGACGACATCATGTGTTTAAAGTAATCCGTCCTTCCCGCGCGTTTTCAACTTCAGTTGTTTTTTGTCAACTCAGGCGCGACGCCGTCCCATAAAGATTCTTCCACAAGGTTCAGGGGTCCGCGGCAGTCAGGACAATCGAGCGAAGCAATATGGCTTCGCTTCACGTGAGACATGCGTTCACCGCACTCCGGACAATTGTATGTCATAGAAAGCGTGTGATCACCTGTCACAAGGCGCAGGCGCTGTTTTACATCGAGCGTTCCGCATGAGCGGCAGCGGTACAGCTCGCGGGAGAAGTCGAGTTCACAATCGCTTCGCTGCACAAGATCGATGACGATTAAGGGGTCAATTTTCCCGAGGCGTATTTCCTCAAGTATCTCCTTAAACATCAGACTGTCATCGCCGCTGCGCCCGAGGTAATACGTCTTGCGGAAATCACAGGCGGTACAAGACAGCGCGTAAGCGATACGCCATGGCAGGCGGGAGGGCTTAAGGGAGGAGACATGAATGGCCGTGCCTTCAACCGGCGCATCAACATCGACAAAGAGCATAGTGTACTCTCTCTCTTCCTCCTTCACAGTTACCGTAACCTTCGAAACCGAGACGGCATCCCCCTTTTTTTTCTTTCTCGTCCCGGGGATATTATCGAACAGCGTCGCCCTCCATGTTCCGTTGTTGGAGGGAATCAGATCCGTAATGCGAACGAATTCGATCGGCAGTTCATCGGCAGGGAACAGTTCCTTACAGCTCTCCTCTCCCGGGTCAGCTGACTTATCGTTAACCTCTTCCACTTGTTCACCGGCTGTCATGGCGGAATCCAAACAGGCTTTTACGCTCTCGTTGAAATTTTTCTCCAGCTTTTTTTCATCTCTGATCCAGGCTGCTTTTAAGACACCGGGATACAAACGATCGCGCAGAGAATCGAGCGGACGGAGCGCGAGTGTGCTGCGGCGAAGGGCATCGGATTCATGATACCTGAGAATACTTCGGACAAAAGGATGCTGTTCCAACTCTTTCGTCGGCTTGACAAGCCGCACAAGCATATCGGGGAGCATCGCGGCCGGCGCGACGAGGATCTGATCTGAATCGAAGAATTCATAGGTATCCTGCACCGCATCACACAAACCCAGAAACGCGACCCGCATGGTCCCGTCGAGATAGGCGTACGCAATATAGCCCGATTCACTTGCAGTCAAACTCTCCATCCCCGTCATGGTGCAAAGTTTTCTGTCAGGTGAGACGACGAGAAATTTCTCATCAATCTGCCAGAACTCATACGTTTTCAGCATATGGGGTTTAATACGTTTTGTTTTCAGTTGATTCATCCGTTTACTCCTTGGGCGGTCGTTGAAGACTGAATATTTATTATATATTATTTTATTTAAAATGGCAGCACGGATTCCGCGGAGCCTTTGCAGGCGGCTATGCGAACGGCGCTCGTTAAACAGAAACCGCTAAAGCCCTTGAAATGGTTTTGGCTTCTCTTTATGAATAAAAGCGCCCATAGCTTCCTTCTGATCACTGCTCTCAAAACACCGGCTGAACTGCTCAATCTCAATCTCAAGTCCATCTTCCAGAGAGACATCAAGCCCTCTTCGAATGGCGAACTTCGCATTTCGGATCGCAATAGGCGCTCTTGAGGCAATCACTTCCGCGATCTCGCGCGCCCGGCTGATCAGCGCTTCCTCTTCGGTTATTTCCGCCACAATTCCGAGACCCCGCGCCTGTTCCGCGTCGAGACGTCTTCCGGTGAAAATGAGATCGCAGGCCGTCATAGGGCCGACCAGACGCGAGAGCCGCTGTGTTCCTCCAAAACCGGGTGTGATCCCAAGACCGGTCTCCGGAAAAGAAAAGCACGCTTTCGGGGAAGCGATGATCAGGTCACATGCGAGCGCCAGTTCAAAACCGCCCCCCAGCGCGAATCCGTTCACGGCCGCTATGGTAGGAGCGGGAAAGGCCGCCACCTTATTCATCGCCTCGTGGCCGGCGCGCGCGAATACAGCGGCGTCTTCTTTCGACAGCCCCGCCATTTCGCCGATATCGGCTCCCGCCACGAACGCCCGGCCGCCGGCGCCTGTGACAATGAGAACTCTTATTTCCCGGTCTTCCGCGAGCGTATCGAGTGTTTCCGACAACGCTTTAAGCAGAGCGGTATTCAGGGCATTCATCCCCTCCGGCCGATTGATCGTGAGCAGTGCGATTCCTTCTCTCTTTTCAACGATGACCAGTCCCATTCTTTTCTCCTGTCTTATTGCGGGCGCTCCACGACAACTGCGACACCCATACCGCCGCCGATACAGAGAGAGGCGAGTCCGCGCTTGACACCGCGCTTTTTCATCTCATACAGCAGCGTCACCAGAATGCGGGCGCCCGAGGCCCCTATCGGGTGGCCAAGCGCGATCGCGCCGCCGTTGACATTGACTTTCCCCTGATCGACACCGAGCTCCTTCGCCACAGCGGCAGCCTGCGCGGCGAACGCCTCGTTAAACTCAAAGAGATCGATGTCATCCAGTGTTAACCCCGTGCGCCCGAGAATGGCTTTCGTCGCATAATATGGTCCCATCCCCATATAGGCGGGATCGAGCCCGACCGACACCCCGGCAGTGATAACGGCGAGAGGTTCAACGCCGAGCGCGGCGGCTTTCTCGCGGCTCATGACGACGAGCGCCGCTGCCCCGTCGTTGATGCCGGACGCGTTACCGGCTGTCACCGTTCCATCCGGCCTGAAAGCGGGGCGAAGCTTCTGAAAGCCTTCGAGCGTCGCGTCAAGCCGCGGGTACTCGTCCGTATCGAAATCGAACACGCGGCGCTTCTCCCTGATCTGGACCGCGACAATCTCATCCTTAAAGCGCCCGCTCTCAATCGCGTCCTTCGCCTTCTTCTGACTGGAAAAGGCCAGGGCGTCCTGGTCTTCGCGGGAGATCCCGTACTTCTCTGCCACATTCTCGGCGGTGATCCCCATGTGATAATCGCCGAACGCGTCCCAGAGACCGTCTTTAATCATGCTGTCGACAAGCGTGCCGTCGCCCATGCGGTATCCGTAGCGGGCTTTATCGAGCAGAAACGGAGCGGCAGACATGTTCTCCATGCCGCCAGCGATCACTACTTCCGCTTCGCCGCTCCGTATGAGCGAAACCGCGAGATTCACAGATTTCAGCCCTGAACCGCAGACATTGTTAATCGTCGTCGCGGGAACACACTGGGGAAGGCCGGCCGCGACCGCCGACTGTCTGGCGACATTCTGTCCCTGGCCGGCGGACAAGACACAGCCCATGATGACTTCATCGACGATTTCGGGCGCGATCCCCGCCCGGGCCACCGCCTCGCGGATAACCGTTTCGCCGAGCTTCACAACAGGAACCGACGAGAGGGTTCCTCCAAATTTGCCGACTGCCGTCCGGCAGGCGCCTGCAATAACAACTTCTTTCATGAATAGGATCCCTTTCTGCGGTTATTTATTGTAGTCATAAAAACCTTCGCCGGTTTTTCTTCCGAGCCTGCCCGCGCGAACCATGCGTTTCAGCATAAGGCTCGGGCGGTATTTCGGATCACCTGTCTCGTCAAAAATAACTTCCATGATAGCCAGCACGATATCGACGCCGATAAAATCGGCGAGTTCAAGCGGACCCATCGGATGATTCGCCCCCAGCTTCATCGCGGAGTCGATAGCTTCGCGGGAAGCGACGCCCGTTTCAAGCAGATCAACCGCCTCATTAATCATCGGAATAAGGATGCGGTTGACGATAAACCCCGGGCTCTCGCGGCAGATGACCGGCTCTTTGCCGATGGAGCGGATAAGTTCGACCGCCGCAGACAGCGCTTCTTCTGTGGCCGCGCCTCCGCGGATAATCTCGACAAGTCTCATCAGAGGCGCCGGATTGAAAAAGTGTATTCCGAGAAATTGTCCCTCGTGCGTAAGCCCCCTCGCCATCTCCGTGATGGAAAGCGACGACGTGTTGCTCCCGAACAGGCACTCCGGCCCGCAGATCTCGTCAAGCGCCGCGAAGAGCTCACGCTTCGCCGCCATATTCTCATAGATCGCTTCAATCACCAGCGATGAGCCGGCCGCGTCCCGGCAATCAACGGAGCGGCTGACGCGCGCCAGAACAGCGGAGGCTTCTTCCTCCGTCATCCGCCCTTTTTCTTTCTGTCTCCCGATCTGCTTCTCAATGGTTGCGTATCCGCGGTCAGCAAGCGCCATCGTCTGGTCAAACATGACCACTTCGTGTCCTTTGACCGCGAATGTCTGCGCGATCCCTGACCCCATCGTACCGCAGCCCGCAATAAATACTTTCATTCTCTGCCCTTTCTATCATGGAAGGGACATACGTCCCCGCCAACACTTTTTAGTTATATGCTTCTCACGTCTCTCCCGTCAGAAAACAAGTCCCGACGCCATCGTCTCTTCCTCGGATGATTCCAGAAGCGGTAAGACCGATTCAAAGAAATCTAGAATTTCCGGATTCTGAAGCGCGTCGCGGTTAGTTACCGCGCGCCTGTGCAGAATATTGGTCACAGCGCTCTCTACAATCTTACCGTTCAGAGTTTTCGGAATATCTTTCGTTTCCATGATGAGTTTCGGGACATGGCGCGGTGATGCGTTCTGCCTGAGTTCTCTGCGTATCCGCTTCGCAACCCCTGCGGTCAGCGCGACCCCCTGCTTCATCTGGACAAACAGGATGACGCGCTCGTCACCCTCGTACTGCTGCCCGACTGCCAGCGAATCCCGGACTTCTTCGACTTTTTGAACCTGCGCGTAGATCTCCGAAGTGCCGATCCGGACGCCGGACGGTTTCAGAATGGAATCTGAACGGCCGTAATAGGTGACGCCGCCCGTGTCAGCGTGTATTTCAATATAATCGCCGTGGCGCCAGACACCGGGGAAAATGCCGAAATACGCGTCGTGGTATCGCTGCCCCTCCGGGTCATTCCAGAAACAGATCGGCATAGGGGGAATCGGGAAGGTACAGACGAGTTCTCCCTGTTCATCAAAAACATGTTCCCCTTTGTCGTTGAACGCTTTAACGGGTTCGCCCAGCCCCGCGCCCTGCAGCTCGTTGCTGTACACAGGCTCTAAAGGGTTCCCGATACAGAAACAGCCGTTAATGTCCGTGCCGCCGGCAATTGAACAGAAGTGCAGATCGCTCTTGATGGATTGATAGACAAACTTGAAACCGGCATCTGACAGCGCCGACCCTGTCTGTGAAATATTGCGGAGATGGGAAAGGTTGGCGTGATCTTTCGGGATAAACCCTTCAGCCATAAGCGCGTGGATATAACTCGCAGAGAGACCAAAGACCGTTACCTCCTCCTCTTCGAGAATTTTCCAGATAGCGGATGAGTCGGGATAAGAGGGGTTCCCGTCGAACAGAACGAGCGAGCACCCCGTCCCGAGCGCAGCGAGCATCCAATTCCACATCATCCACGAGCACGTCGTGATATAGAGCATGCGGTCTTTCTCAGTCACATCGTGGTGAAGCGCGATTTCTTTCAGCTGGTTGATCAGCAGGCCCGCCTGTGACTGCACCATGCATTTCGGTTTCCCCGTCGTCCCCGAGGAAAACATGACAACGAGCGGGTGCTCCGCGGGAAGCTGCTCGTACAGAAACGGTTCCGGCACATCATCGGCGAGATAGTCGTCCCAGAGGACGCCGTCCGCCATGGCGGCGACGCGGCCTGTGTCGCCTGCGTAATGGGCGACGACGACGCGCCGGAGACTGGGAATCCCCGCCGCGACTTCCGCCGCGCGCTCCGTCACATCGAAAGCCTTCCCTTTGTATGTGTAACCGTCCACCGTAAAGAGAATCTTGGGCTCAACCTGCCCGAGCCTGTCGATGGCAGCGACCGGACCGATATCGGTCGCGCTCGAACACCAGACGGCCCCCACCGCGGAGGACGCCAGCATGGCGATGATCGTCTCGGGCATGTTGGGCATATACGCGGCGACTGTGTCTCCGGGCACGATTCCTTCTTCGCGCAGAGCTGTCGCGAGCCGTTCCACCTGACTCCTCAGATCATTCCAGGAAAGAACGCGCCTCGTGTGGTTCTCTCCTCTGAAAATCATAGCGTGTTCATCGCTGTGCCTGCCTCGGAGTATGTTCTCCGCGTAATTCAGCTCAGCGCCCGGAAACCAGCGCGCACCGGGGAACTTCGAAAGATCATCCACAACAGCGTCGTAGTGGCGCGAGGTGATGATATCGAAAAAAGACCACAGTTCGTCCCAGAACATCTCCGGCTGGTCGATACTCCACTGATGAAGCTCACGGTACCCGGAAAAAATCAGACCGTGCCGCTCCTCCAGCTGCTTCATGAACGCTTTCATCACCGACGCGTTAACACGCTCCTCACTTGGCTGCCACAGTATTTCCCTCATACCTGCCGATCCTTTCTTACTGAACATTTCTATCAGTGTTCTACCTGCCTGTATTCGATTCACGCCTTTTGTCGAGCTCAGTCACGAAATAACTCGCGACATCGTCGGCGTACTTGCCGGGACCGAACCCGGCGTCGCAGCCCAGTTCTTTGGCGAGCTCATGGGTCACGCGCGGCCCGCCGATGATGAGCAGAAACCGGGCTCTGAGCGATTCCGCCTCGAGCAGCTCCACGAGTTGCGTGATGTTGTCGATGTGGACATCCTTCTGTGTCACTGTCTGTGAAACGAGCAGGACATCGGCGTCAAAAGCGACCGCCTCGCGGATGAAGTCTTCGTTCAGGACCTGGCTTCCGAGGTTGAGCGCGTCAATCATCTCATAGCGTTCCAGTCCGTAGTGGCCGGCGTACCCTTTCATATTCATGATGGCGTCAATCCCGACTGTGTGCGCGTCTGTGCCGGTGCTTGCCCCGATAACTCTGAGCTTCCGCCCGAACCGCTCGCGGATCATCCGGTCTGTCTCCTCCATGCTCATCACGGGGACGTCAACCGACTGGACTTTGACCTTTGAATAATCGATCCCCTTCTCATGGGAGCCATACGCGACAAAAAAAGTAAAATCTTTGTCAAGCGATTCGTGCCACGCGACAACGGGATTCGTCAATCCCATGGACAGGACGATTTCCTTTGCAGCCTCAACGGCACGGTCTCCATCAGGGATAGGCAGGGTAAAGCTCACCTGAACGCGGCCGTCATTCATGGTATCGCCATAAGGTCTCAGGCGGTCGCCCGCCATGGCGTCATCCTGATTCCCGCGCTGGTTCATACGACTTCTCATACCGCCATGCCCTCCTTCTGCTCCGACAGGAACAAGCCGACGAAAGGATTGTCGTAGTGTTCACCCTTCGCGGTAACGCCGTCTAATCCTTTGCCCCCCTCGCGGCGGCGCTTGATACCCGCGAACCGCCCCATCTCAATCGCGTGGAAAAGGCTGTCGGCGCGGATACTCTCCAGCAGCGAGAGCGCCTGTGTCAGCACATCATCGGCGCGCTGTTCCATGATGCCGCCTTCCCTGAATTCTATTTCTGAAGCGAAATCAGCCAGCGCGCGCTTCATATACTGCGCGTTCTCAATCGCCAGCGCGCGATCTGAAATGTGCGGCGTATGAATCGCTTCCGTCATCATCCCGAGCAGGAGGAAACGCTGATTCGTCAGAACCGTCACCATATTGAACAGCGCGTCCTGAATATGGCCTCTGAAGATGTTGCCTGTCATGTGTTTGGTCGGAGGCATGTATTTGAGAGGGGCATCGGGGAAAATCTGGCGCGCCATCTGGGCCTGCGCCAGTTCAAAAACGAAGGAGTTTTTCATGCCCGGCGTCATCTCAAAGGCGTGTCCGAGCCCCATCTGTTCCTCCGCCATCCCGGCTCGGAGCGCGAACTGTTCATTGATAAACTGCGATGCCAGGACAGTGTGCGCTTCCTCCCACGCATCTGATGTCGTCAGGTAGTTGTCTTCTCCCGTGTTGATGATGATGCCCGCCGCGCCGTTCACCATGCGGGAAAAACTCTGGTCAATCAGCGTGCGCTGCATGTTGATATCGCGGAAAAGGATGCCGTAAAGCGCGTCATTCAGCATGACATCGAGGCGCTCAAAGGCCCCCATGACGGCGATTTCCGGCATACAGAGGCCGGAGCAGTAGTTGCAGAGACGCACATAGCGCCCGAGTTCGTCACCCGCTTCATCGAGTGCCGCGCGCATCAGACGGAAATTCTCCTGCGTCGCCATCGTACCCCCGAATCCTTCCGTCGTGGCGCCGTAAGGAACATAGTCAAGCAGGCTCTGCCCTGTCGTCCTGATGACGGCAATCACGTCCGCTCCCTGGCGCGCGGCCGCTTTTGCCTGCACCATATCTTCGTAAATATTACCCGTCGCCACGATCGCGTAAAGGAGAGGACTCGGGCGTTCGCCGAACTGCCGGATTTTCTTTTCCCTGAATTTTCTGTTCGCGCGGATGCGGCCGAGCGCTTTTTCTGCCTGCTCCTTCGCCCACAGAGAACACAAATACGGATCTGCCTTTTCGAAACGCTGCAGTTCAATTTCTCCGCGCGCGACACCTTCGGCGAGCGCCTGCGGCGACAAACCGGTTGACAGGACACCCTGCGCGAGCCAATACGCGATACCCTCCCCGAGGACGCCTTTCTCCTGCAGGTGATCCACCACGACATTGGACAGTGGGACATCATAAGCATCGACACCGTCAATCCCGTACAGCCGCGCGATCGACCTCTCCACCGTCACAGTGGTAAAACGGCTCAAGCGGTCGACAACATCATCGGCGATCGCCGATGAAGCTTCGCGCGCTTTCGCCACTTTATCCCAGTTTATTCTCAGTTCTGCCATAGACTCTTCCCGTTGCCGTTTATCTGTATTTTATCGATGATTATATTTATCTGTTTTAGGCCGCCGTGCTCATGTGGAGCCTTCTTCAATGAGCGCAAGCACCTCTCTGTCCAGCCCGAGCATTTCAGCGATCCGGAGGGCATCGGCAGGAACGGGCGACTGCCCGTCAACTTCTTCAAGCCTGTAATCCATCAGCGCTTCAATCCTGCTGATGGCCAGCTGATCCGATGTACAGGCCGGCGCCGCATCACCGCTGTTCTGTTCAGCGCTCAACAGGCTGACATTGCCGTCTCCCGCACAGGAAGGATCGAACGTGGCAAGCGCTTCCGGGCGAATACCACGGATTCTCACATGCGCGATGCCTTCGCCCGCGGGAACGCGGTAATGTGTCGCACACACAAGAGACCCGCGAAGCGCGCTGTAGAAGCGGGCGAGCGCGCCGACGAGCGCTGTCGCCTCCTCCGGATTCGTCCCGCGGCACGGTTCATCCATGACAACAAGCCCATGCGCCTGTCTGGAACGCGCGATATCATCGCGCATCCTCACCACCTCCGCGCCGAAAGAAGACAGCCCGCGCCGTGTCTCGTCGAGATAATCGGAATGGTAGCTGATGAAATCATAAAGCGGTGCAGCGGCATATGACGCGGGGGGGAAGTAGCCAAGATGCAGCAGCGCGAGCGCGAGTGTCACCGATTTCAGCGCCACGGATTTTCCCCCCATATTCGGTCCGGAGATTACTGTCGTCCCGCGGCGGATGGTAATAGACTGGCGAACAAAAGCTGTCCCCCTCTCTTTCAGATAGGCCTCCATGACAGGGTGATACAGCCGGGTGAGTCTTGCGGGTTCCCCTTCATCGAGGAGAACGGGCTTCCCCGCTTGCCATTCGTCCGCGAGGACAGCGCGCGCAAGTCGGAAATCGAGTACGCCGACCGCTCTGAAATTCTCTCTTAACGCTTCCAGATGCTCCTGCAGCTGATCGGTCAGCCGCGCCCGCACAGCCGTCTCCTCGGCGTCTTCCGCCGCCACCAGGGCAGCCCTTTCCGCGAGCCGCTCTTCCCGGGCTGACGCCTCGGGAGAACCCGTCTGCTTTTCGAGACGCTTTTCGAGAAGCGCGCGCTCCTTTCGCAGCTCAGCCAGGCGGGGAGAGTATTCATCGTAGAGATAGAACCCGCTCGTCTGACGGCCGCCCGGATCGAGCAGAGCTTCCGCTCGGGGTATCGGCGCCACGACAACAGACGCTTTCTCCAGAAGCGGTGTCATCTCCGCAAGCTCACGGAAGAGGCCGAGAGCCTGCTTGATCTCAAAGAACTCCGTCACTTCGAGAAGGCGGCCATTCTCAAGCCCGGAAAGCGTAGCCTTCAGGTCTCGAAAACGCCCAAGCGCCGCAAAAGCACGCCGGATGATCCGCGGGTCAGAGCGAAGAACGGCGACGAGCCTGTCGATCGCGTCGAACTCTTTTTCGAGGAGTGCGCGTTCGGACGGCGCGTAATAACGGCGCTCTGCCTTGAGCTTCCTTCCCTGGGGCGAGCGGCAGCCGCAGGCTTCAAGCACCTGCGGAAGACCGAGCCTCTCTTCATCCTGTCTGCTCATCATCAGCATACGCGGTTTCTCATCCTACCGATTCTGTTCTAAGCATTTTGTCTGCCTCTATCCGGCATACGCGTCTTAAGGGTTATCCGCATCCGGTCTGTATGCGGCCGGGTGCCGGCGGACGCTGTCTCTCCTGCTGTTTATACGAGTGCCGGACCGAGATCGACCACCGGCACGTCGACAGCTCGCCGAATCGCTTCAAGCAAGCTGTCGCGATTTATGCTCTCGCCTCCTCTCCCTGTCGGGTTGACACAGATCAGGGGAAGAGACAGCCTGTATAAAACGGCGAGTGAGACAGACCGCTGTTTCATCCTCGCGATAATTCGATCGCTAAGGAAAAAGCGCGTCCCGTCCTCCGCGACGAGCACCATCTCGGCAAAAGCGCTGCGGGACAAGAGCGATTCCACGACGCGGTCGGTGACGGCGCCTCTCAGCAGCAGCACCCTGTCACCGTCTTTGAGTGCTTCCGCCACCTCGCTCCCCGCACCTGCGAGAGAAGGGAGGGCAAGCGACCGCCCGCTTGCCGCACCTCCTCCGGCGAGGCTTTCCGCCGGGAGAAAGATGGCCCGGTGACACGGATGATCTCTCATTACGCGGCGCAGGATTTCTCCTTCCTCTTCCCCAATAGGAGGCAGTGTCAGGAAAGATACCTGCCGCGCGGTTTCCCGGGCGAGTTCCTCCGCCGAAGTCGCATTGGCCGCGCCCGCCGCCAGGACAACGGATTCCGTCAGACCGCCGCCCGCGGACGATTTCCGCGAAAGCGCGCCATCGACCAGGTACAGACAATCCTGCTCGATCCCGCGGCAAATCCGCTCACATTCCGCGAGATCGCCCGCGATCGAGGGACCGGCGAGTTCAACATAGCCCCGCGACCGCGCGCGCGCGACCGCCACCTCACCGGCCGCGGTATGAATGCCGGTCATGGAGAGTATCTCCATTGTCGCGTCACACCTTGAGAGAGATGCGCCGGCTGTCGCCACTATTGTCCCCTCTTCAATCCAAATGCGTGGTTTGACACCTCCGGTGACCAGGTCCTCCTCTTCACCGTCCAGTCCGATCGATGTGACGGCCAGGATTCTCCCGCAATCCGCTTTTCGGGCGGCGCGGAGAATATGATTCAGGACGGTCGTCTTGCCGGCATTCTTGCCCATACCGATAATGGCGAGCGAGCGAATACGGCCGAGGCCAAGCTTTTCGACCAGAAAATCATGCGGATGATGTGTCCCGTTCCTCAAACGCCTGCCCCGTCAAATATAATGGACGCCCTCTTCTACCTTGATCTTCCGGAGAAGCACCTTCGGTTCGATGGCGAGTTTCTGTCCTCCCAGCAGACCGGAGACGCCGATCATCTCAATGCTTTTCTCGCCGGTGCAGACGGGGCAGTGGCATTCGCTCTCATACGCTTTCGGTTCGGTGTAAGTGGAGATCAGTCCCTCATAGTTCCTCAGGACCACGCGTTTGGGACCCTGAGAGATGGTGTAATCAGGCATAACGGGTATCTTCCCCCCGCCCGCCGGCGCGTCAACGACAAAGGTAGGAACGCAAAGCCCCGACGTATGGCCGCGAAGGCCTTCAATGATCTCGATGCCTTTCGACACGCTTGTGCGGAAATGAGAAATCCCGCGCGACAGGTCGCACTGATAAATGTAGTAAGGCTTGACGCGCATCCAGATCAGCCCGTTGACAAGCTTTCTCATAACGTGGACACAATCGTTCACGCCGCGGAGCAGAACCGACTGGTTGCCGACAGGGATACCGGAATCGACCAGCCTCGCGCAAGCCGCGCGGCTCTCCGGCGTGAACTCATTCGGATGATTAAAATGTGTATTCACCCAGATCGGCTGATACTTTTTCAGCATCTCACACAGCTCCGGCGTAATTCTCTGCGGGAGAACCACCGGCGTTCTGGACCCGATGCGGATTAACTCGACATGGTCAATCGACCGGAGTTCCCGGATAATGTACTCCAGCTTGTCGTCACTCATCAGCAGCCCGTCACCGCCCGACAGCAGGACATCGCGGACGAGAGGTTTGCCGCGGATGTAGTCGATGCACGCGTCAATCTCTTCCTTTGTCCGGGCGCCGTCCTTGTGTCCCGCGAGGCGCCTCCGCGTGCAGTGGCGGCAGTACATGGAACACATATCGGTAATCAGAAAAAGTACCCGGTCAGGATAGCGGTGCGTCAGGCCGAAAACCGGTGAATCGACATCTTCCTGGAGCGGATCATCCATATCCTCCTCTGAAGCGGCGACTTCAAGCGCGGTCGGGACGGCCTGTCTGCGGACGGGATCGTACGGATCATCCTGATCAATCAGTGACAGATAGTACGGCGTAATAGCCATACGGAATTGGGAGAGCGCTTCGGCTACCCCTTTTTCTTCTTCGTCTGTCATCCGCAGATAGCGCTTTAAGTCTTCCACCGAGGAAAGGCGGTTTTTTACCTGCCAGCGCCAGTCGTTCCACTGGTCATCCAGCACATCATGAAAAAGAGCCGCTCTTCTCCCCGCGCCGCCGGTGTTGATGTACTTCTCTTCAGCTTTCATTCTCATTTTCCCCCTTCGCTGTCTGCCATGCCGCACCGGTATGGCCGCATTCCGATCCCCGTTCCCACGCGGGTTAAGCTTCATTCTTCGGCTTCCGCTTATCGACTGCCTGCCGATCACCGTGCCCACGCGGGCTAAACAGGCAGCCCCCTGCCACGTCTGAGGAAAAATCAGACGTACATCGTCTCAAAAATGCTTTTAAGCGCTTCGCTCTCGCGCAGCACCTGCAGCGAAAACTCGGCGTGGTTCTTCGTATAGCCGTTCCCGACAATCATCGTCACATCTTTCCCGACGCCTTCCGCTCCGAGTGCCGCGCGCGTAAAGCTCGTCGCCATGCTGAAAAAGTAGACAAGTCCGCCTTCCCTCACGGGAAGAATCGAAGACATCTCCGTTCCGTCGATGTTGACGACATTGATCACGACATCGTACTCGCGGCCGCCGTTCGCATCGAGCGCTTTTTCAAGGACATCGACAGGGTTCTGTGCGTTCGCGACAAAAAACTTGTGGCAGAGCCCGTTGTCGAGGAGAAGATCTTTCGGGCGGTCATTACGGCTCATGCCCACGACATGTCCAGACGGTCCGACGCGCTTCATCGCCTCGTAACAGCAGAGCATGCCGCTCTTTCCGCCTGCGCCGAGGATCAGAACGCTGTCACCTTCGTGGACGATTTTCGCTGTCTGCGCCGGCGCTCCGGCGACATCGAGAACGGCGAGCGCCAGATTCTCACTCATATCGGAGGGAAGCTTCGCGTAAATGCCGCTCTCAAAGAGAATGGCCCGGCCTTTCACCTCTACGCGCTCGATATCGGGAAAGACCGCTATAATTTCCTCAATGTGCAGCGGTGTCAGAGAAAGTGACACGAGCGTTGCGATGCGGTCGCCGGGTTTGAGATCGCGGTCTTTCAGTGCCGATCCGATTTCAGCGACCGATCCCATCAGCATGCCGCCCGATCCTGTTACCGGGTTCTGCATCTTTCCGCGCTGATTGACGATCGAAATAATCGACTTCTTCAGTTCTTCCTCATCCCCTCTGGCGGCTTCCCAGAGCTGGCGAAAGCTCGCCGCGTCGATGTTGAGCGCAGATACGTCGACAAGAATTTCGTTGTCGAAAATCTCCATCGTGTTGTCAATTCTGTCCGCCGCCTGCGGCAGCAGCCCTTTTGGTTCGAGCACGCGGTGCGCGCCGTACTTGTTTCCCATCGCCATATTGTGTATTCCTTTCGTCTGCTTCAGTTTCTGTCAGTTCTGATTTTCATGCCGGACGAGAGATGGCCGGCTCTCCTCTGATGCTCTCCCGAAGGGTGAGTGTCTTCACATGGATTGTGAGCCTTTGCCGGCTTTTGTCCGGTTCTGTTTCAGAGTATGTTTTATCTGCGGGGCGCGAGCTGGAGAATTTCGCGCGCCTCATCCGGTGCTGCCACTTCAAGTCCCAGTTCGTGCGCAATGCGCGCCAGGCGGGCGACGAGTTCGCCGTTGCTCCTGGCGTTGACGCGCCGGCTGTACTGGAGATTATCTTCAAATCCCGTCCTCGGATGCCCGCCCAACAGCATCGCCATGACATTCAAAGGCAGCTGATTGCGCCCCATCGCGGAAACGGTAAAAGTCGCTTCGGGAGGAAGCGAGTGGCGCAGGAAGAGCAGGTCGCGAGGTGTCGCAGCCGCGCCGCCGTTGACGCCCAGAACGATATTGAAGTGCAGAGGTCCATCGATGTACCCCTTCTTCACGAGCCGCATCGCCATGTCGATATGGCTTTTATCGAAGCACTCGAGTTCCGGTTTAATACCGCGCTCCTTCATCCTGGCCGCGAAATCGATGATCATATTTTCCGTATTGATAAAGATCTCGTCGCCGCCGAAATTCAACGTGCCGCAGTCGAGGCTCGCCATCTCCGGATTGAGTTCTGTCGGCTGCAGCCGTTCCTCGGATGTCATACCCGTCGCGCCGCCGGTCGAAGGCTGGATAATCACGGTGGGGCAGGCCTCCCGGATGGCGTCGATCAGCACTTTGAAGCGCTCGCGCCCCTGCGTCGGCGTCCCGTCCTCTTCGCGGGCGTGGAGGTGAATGATAGACGCCCCCGCTTCTGTGGCAGATTTCGCCTCGCGGACGAATTCTTCCACGGTATAGGGAACGGCCGGATTCATCTCCTGCGTGACTTCCGCTCCGCTGATCGCGGATGTAATAATAACTTTTGACATAGACAACTCCTTATCTTCTCTGGTTCGCCTTCGGCGTGACGCAGGTACCGGCCGCCTTGCACACGAGCACCGGTTCATCGAGTACATCTGCCGCCGAATCGGAGATATCCGGCCTCGGCGTAATGACCTTCCAGGCTTCGAATTCCATGCGGCGCGAGCTGCTGCCCTCCCCGACAATACGTCCTTTCGCCTCGATAAAATCTCCCGCGCGGACAGGCGCGAGAAATTCCACGCTTTCGTACGCGCGGAAGAGCCCCTCATCCCCGTCTCTGCGAATCAACAGTTCCGTCGCCACATCGCCGAACAGTTTCAGCATGTGCGCTCCGTCGACAAGCTGTCCCCCGTAGTGCGCGTCCCCCGCGCTGATACGAACCCGAATTACTGCCTCTGTCACGTTCTTAGCTCCTTTTCCTTCTTCTATTTTTCAGACGGCCATTTCAAAAAAATAAAGCGCCGCGTTTCATCAGAATCGCATAGCGCTTCATGCTCAAGCATGACAGTAAACCGTCCTTTGTCCGGCCTACCAGGGTCAGGGGGCGGGCAACCACCCTGTCCCTTCGGCAGCGGATACTTCAACACGGCCCCCTGGCCCGGGTTTTGCGCCGTGTTTACCCATCCGTTGCGCCTCTATTGTCATTCAATTGTCATTCAGTTGTTACGCAGCCGCGCCGGACTCCGGATACCCCTCCGTGGCCAGCAGCATCGTAGAAACTGCTGATAAGACGGCCGCTTAGCTATTATATACGAGGACTATATGCAATGGCAACAATATTTCTAATAATCAAATCATTCTCTGAGAATCCGCTGAATGCCAAAGTAAACTGGACAGTGAGAAGCGCGGAGCGTCCAGTTTAACCCGCCACATCGCGGACAACATTTGCCACTTTGACAAGGATTCGACTGTAATTGGAAGCTGTTTCTGAAAAGAAGAATCACCCAATGGTACAATAGATGTGAATCTATTCAGGCGAGGCGATCATGGAATACAATCCCTACGAAAGTACTGAAAAATACGACTTTTATTCGTTCAACAATGCCTTTGAAATTCTTAAATATTCGCATCCTGTTGAATTCTCTGAACTAATACACGCTTTTGATAATTTTCATATATTCAAGGATGACCTGTGCTCATTGTCGCGATCAAACCCGGCTGCATTGTCGATTTTGAAAAGGAGACCAGCGATGACCAATAACGACTTATTGGATTTTACGCAAGGAAAGAAATTCAAGACAATCTATGCAGACCCCCCCTGGCGATTCCAGAACAGGACAGGGAAAGTCGCGCCGGAACATCGGCGGTTGAATCGCTATGAAACAATGACACTGGAAGACATAAAAAAACTCCCCGTTTCCGCACTGGCTGATGAAACAGCTCATCTGTACTTATGGGTTCCCAATGCTCTTCTCCCAGACGGAATTGAAGTGATGAAGGCATGGGGGTTTGAGTATAAGACAAATCTCATTTGGGAAAAGGTTCGAAAAGATGGCTTCCCCGATGGCAGAGGCGTCGGCTTTTACTTCCGCAATGTCACAGAAGTACTCCTGTTCGGTATTCGAGGTCAGAATGCCCGAACCCTTGATCCGGGACGCACACAGGTGAATCTCATTCGGAGCAGAAAACGCGAACACAGCCGGAAACCGTGTGAGTTCATCGACCTGATCGAAGCCTGTTCTCCCGGACCGTACATTGAACTTTTTGCGCGCGGGGACAGAAAAGGCTGGACTATGTGGGGCGACCAGGCAGACGAGAACTATAAACCGGACTGGCCGACTTATACAAACGCGACAGGCGCCAATGCCGCCAACCCGGATCAGCTTTACTTTTTATCCGATGATAAGCACGGCTAATAATGTCATTGTATCAATGGATCGTTCCACAGATCGGAACATATCATCTATGACGGGCGTACCTCTAAGAACACCCTGCGGCGGACGAAACCGCCACAGGGTGTTTGACTTAGCGTTATCCGATGCCGGATCTGAACGTGTGTTATTACAAGCGCTCTCTCTTCTTAATCTGTACAAGCGCCAGCGACGCCAGTATGGAGAGCCCGAACAGGCTCATCCAGACGACTGCGGGACGGCTTTCTCCCGTGGCAGGACTCTGGCCGCCCGACGACGCCGGTTTTGTCAACGCGAACAGGCTGAAATGATCGGTCTCATAGACGAAGCAGCCGTCTTTCAGTTCCGCGTTCATGTCGATCAACGCGCCGCTGCTGTCGATATGGTAGATTCTGGCTGTCTTGCCGTCATACCCT
>MTKY01053563.1_pt1 | contig 19072 bp, 13 predicted proteins | sample 1042731 | NCBI WGS metagenome assembly MTKY01 (sample SAMN06212206, study PRJNA360538) | anaerobic digester metagenome | biome: Wastewater treatment plant; material: sludge; isolation source: anaerobic digester fed with sludge from wastewater treatment plant | place: Denmark: WWTP Soeholt ... | reverse complement strand
CGGCTCATTCCCGCATCCAGAAGCGTGGCACAAACAAGACGGCGATGGCGAACACCTCGAGCCGGCCCAGGACCATCAGAAGACTCAGCACCACTTTGCCGGCCTGGCTGAACCAGGCGAAATTGCTCGTCGCGCTCACCAGCCCCAGACCCGGGCCGACATTGTTCAGCGTCGTGGCCGAAGCCGTCAGCGCGGTGACGACATCGATTCCGTTCTCCCGCTCGAGCAGCAGCAGCGCAATGCCGCCCGCCGCGAAGAGCAGAAACACCATAAACACATACGCCAGCGTGGCCAGCCGCGTGGCCGAGTCCACGGCCACGGGTCCAATCCGGACCACCCGCACGACATTCGGCCGGAACACCCGCTCAAGCTCCGACCACAACACTTTGGCGACAATTATGCAGCGGATGACTTTGGTGCCGCCGCTGGTGGAGCCGGCCGAACCTCCGACGAACATCAGCAGCACCAGCACGGTTCGGCACACCGAGGGCCATTGGTCGAAATCCGCCGTGCAGAATCCGGCCGTCGTCTGGATGGACACGGTCTGGAACAGGCCGTAGCGCAGGGCGGTCCCCCACGACGGAGCGATCCGTTCGCCGGTGGTGGTGTGTATGACATGGGTCAGCAGGGGCACTCCCACCACGAGGAAACCGACGAGGATCATCCCCAGGTAGACCCGCAGTTCCGGATCTTGCCAGGCGGTGCGCCATCGTCCCCGGATGGCGTGGTAATACACGCCGAAGTTCACGCTGGACAGGATCATGAACACGATGATCACCGCGTCGACGGCGGCCGAGTGGAACGCCGCCACACTGGCATCGCGCGTGCTGAACCCGCCCGTAGCCACGGAGGCGAAGCTGTGGCACGCGGATTCAAACCACGTCATTCCGAGCGCCCGAAGGATCAGGATCGCCGCAATCGACAATCCCACGTAGATCAGCCACAGCGCGCGGGCCGTCTCCCGAATTTTCGGTCGTACCCCCTCAGGCGAGGGCCCCGGCAACTCGATCCGGAACACGCGTTTGCCGCCCACTCCCAGCGACGGCAGGACCGCCACGAACAGCACGATGATCCCCAGGCCGCCCAGCCATTGCATCGTCGCGCGCCAGAACAGAAGGCTGTCCGGTATCGAGCCGATCCGGGTGAGCACCGTGGCCCCGGTCGTGGTCAGGCCGCTCACCGCTTCGAAGTAGCAGTCGACGTAATGTCGGAATACGTGATCGTCCGGCACCGCCCGGGCCCACGACGCCCAGACGCGGAACGGCAGGGCGGAAAGCGCCGCGCCGAACAGCCAGCTCATCGCGACCAGCAACAGGGCCTCGCGCCGTCCCAGCCGATCGGCCGCGCCGCGACCGATCCACCAGAGCGCCAGCCCCAGAACCGCGCCGACGCCGGCGGTCAGAAGCAGCGCCATGCAGGCCGCGTGTTCCGTCTCGTGCCCGCTGATATGGGCCACGGCCGATCCGATCCCCACCAGGGCGATCACCCCGCTGAGCACCATCAGCAACAGACCCAGTTGGCCGCCGACGAACCGAAAACTCACGATTGGCTGGCTACCCTACAAAAAGCTTGCGGAATTCCTTGTCGACCCCCTGCGGGCCGATCACGATCACCCGATCGCCCGCCCGAACGGCGTCGGCGGCCCCGGGAACGGAAGCCCGGTCTCCGCGCTGAATCGCCGCCACCAGGGAGTGGGCCGGCATCCGGATCTTCCGCAGCGGCACGTTGGTCGCCTCGGCCGCCAGGGTCGCCCGGACTTCATACACGTCCGCCGCGCCCTCGGCCAGGGACGCCAGCCGCCGCACCGGACGATCTTCGATCAGCCCCTCGATCTCCCGCGCCGCGACGTCCCGGGGGCTGAACGCCTGGTCGATTCCGACGTGCCGGAGCAGATGGAGGTACGTCGGGCGTTCGACCACGGCGATGGATTGCCGCACCCCCAGGCTTTTGGCCTGGGCCGCGCCCAGAATGTTGTGTTCGTCGTCGCGGGTGAGCGCTACGAACACATCCGCGGCGATGATGTTCTCCTCGTCGAAGGCAATGCGGTCCGTCGGGTCTGCCTGGACGACCGTCACGTGTTCGAGCTTGCGCGCCACTTCCTGCGCGCGCTCTTCGTCCGTCTCAAACAGGCGAACGGAAAACGACCGTCCCTTGAGGGCCCGGCACAACCAGACGCCCATGGCCGATCCGCCCATGATAACCACGTGGTTGCGCTTGGGCTTGCTCGGATGAAACAGCCGCCGCGCGTTTTCGATCAGACCGGATTCGCCGATGAGGTAGACCACATCGCCCTCGGCCGGCGTCGTTTCGGCGTCCGGAATGAATGCGAACGTGTCGCGTTCCACGACCGCCAGCCGCACGCCGCGCGGCAGATGCAGGTCCGCCAGGCGGGTCCCCAGCGCGGGCGCCTCGGCCTCCACGACGAACTGCTGCAGCTCGATCTGCCCCCGGGCAAACGACTCCACCGCAATCGCGCCGGGGTTGCGGAGCGTGCGGGCGATCGCCAACGCCGTCAGGTATTCCGGGCAGATCAGTCGGTCGATATGAAAATGGGCCGCGTAGTTCAGCCCGCGCCGTTCGAAGAACGACCCGTGATGCACGCGTGCGATGCACTTCTTGGCGCCGATCGCCTTGGCCGTCGCCGCGGCCAGCAGGTTCGTCTCGTCCAGATTCGTGGCGGCGACGAACAGATCACAGGCCTCGCCGCCGGCCTCCTGAATGACTTCCGCATGAGCGCCGTTGCCGCGGAACGTCCGGAGATCGACGCTTTCCTCCAGAAGAGACAGCACGCTCGCCTCGAGATCGATCACCGTTACACCGTGACCGCTTTCGGCCAGCACTTCCGCTGCCCGCCGGCCCACCTCTCCACCACCCGCAATGATGATGTTCACCGGTCGTTTTCCACTCGAGAAGGCCTGACGGTCGGTCCGCCGGAGGCGTTTTTCGCCCGACGGACGACCCGGCCGACCGCCTCATCGCGCCCGGGAGGATTCGAACCTCCGACCTTCGGTTTAGGAAACCGGTGCTCTATCCTGCTGAGCTACGAGCGCCGCCGTCTGATCATGATACCAGCATGCCGCCCTGCGTCGAGATCGCGCCGCGCCCGGCGGGACAAACGGCCCGGGCCGGGCCGGAACACGGCGATTCTGAGTCCGCCTCGCCGCCCGCACCGCCTCCGGCCACTCGGAAAACCGGGATACCGCTTTGCGCATGCCGGGTCACACCGTGTGCAGGTCCGCCTTCACGCCCAGCCGGTCCAGGTCGGCCTGGATCTCCCGGCGATAGACAGGGTTCATCGCGATCACATGATCCGGCGGGTGCCGCAACAGGTGCTCCGGACTCACGATGAGCTGGCCCGTGCCCGGCATGTGGCTGCCCTGCCGGTGCGGGTTGATGTCCACCACATACTCCACTTCCTCCACGAGCTTCAATGTGGTCAGGAAGGATACGCCCTTGGACAACGAGCCCCAGATCACGACCTTCTCCCCCTGCCGGGCAGCCTGGATCACAAACCGGCGCCAGCGGCAAAGGCGTTCGGCACAGAGGCCGGGAAACCGTTCGACCGCCTGCATCATGGCCGGCAGATCGTTTTCTTCCTGCAGGACCGCCGACGTCGGGCCGGCGGCCGGATGGGCGGTGAGAAGCAGATACTGGCTGTCATAGACCGATTCCAGAGCGGTGACATGGAAGCCGGCGCGGCGGAACAGCCGGGCCAGAGAGCCGAGACTGAAGTAGCCGCAGTGTTCATAGTAGATGTCCCAGAACGCCCCCTCGCGCAGCACGCGGTACACGTCCGGCAGCTCGAACCAGACGAGGGTCTCCCTTCGGTCCGCCAAGCTGGCCCGAAGGTCGCCAATGAACCGGCCAGCCGGGCCGATGTGTTCCAACGTGTGGCGGCAGACCACGATATCGGCAGCCAGATGAGCATATTTCGGGCCGTACACGTCCTGAATGAATGTGAGTTGATCCGCCTGCTCGGGCGGCACACGGTCGGGGCGGCAGGCAGGATCGATGCCGATGCCAATATTGCCGCCCAGTCGGCAGAGCAACGTCAGAAACTCTCCCTTGCCGCAGCCGATTTCCAGGATGATCTTGTTACGCAAACCGTGTTTTTCGATAAGCCGGGCCGCCACCGAGCGGGCAAACGCGTTGAACGTCGGGGAGAACCCCTGCGACTCCTCGCACTCCGGGCCGTAGGCCGGCGCGTCCGGCTGGAATCGGGAGTTGAATACGAAACCGCAGGCGGGGCAGAACGCCAGCGTCAAGTTCCCACGGGGGGATTCCAGCGCCTCGGCGCGCGTCTTCATCCGCAGGGTGCTGTGAACGGGGATGTCGTCCACGTGGAAAAACGTTCGCACGCCGGATGAAAGACAACTCGGACACTCTGTCCGGGGCTGCCAGTCGGCGGTGACGGAGACGCCCGGAGGAAGCGCCATCGGATGATCGGTCATTCTGGCCCCTTCCTGCCGGGCGGCCGCGCGGGGATCGGCTCGGAACACGTCGGTCAGTTCCGTACGCGCAGGCTCTCGTCCAGCACGCCCTCGGCGACCAGTTTGCGCACGTGTGCGATCCGCTGATACGTCGGGCCTTCAAACTGCTCGAGCGTAAGGCCGCGCCGACGGCAGCCTTCATAAACCTCTTGAACCCCCTGGACGGCGGTCCATTGCGGCTGGAAAGCCGGCAGCACGCGGGGCAGCTTGTCGCAATTCACGCGATAGTTCCGTTTGTCGGGCGAGGCGCCCTGGGCGAAACTGAGCCGGCAATCCGGCACCACACGGCCGACCATGCCGGCGATGTCGCGGACCCGGTGGTTCTCCTGCGTGATGCCGACGTTGAACGCCTGATTGTGAATCTTCTCCTGCGGGGCGTCCAACACGGCGATAAAAGCCCGCGAAATGTCCGCAATATGCACGATCGGCCGCCAGGGCGTGCCGTCGCTCTTCATCATGATCTTGCCGGTGGTGCAGGCCCAGGCCGTCAGGTTGTTCAGCACCAGGTCAAACCGGATGCGCGGCGAGAGCCCGTAGGCAGTCGCGTTGCGAAGGAACGTCGGCGAGAACCGATCGTCGGCCATCTGGGACACGTCGCGTTCGACCATCACTTTCGATTCGCCGTACGGGGTGACCGGATTGAACGCGGATTCCTCCGTCAGGTAATCGTCGCCGGCCGCTCCATAGTTGCTGCACGACGACGAAAAGAGGAATCGCCGCACGCCCGCTTTCCGGGCCATCTCCGCCAGGCGCACGGACGCGCGGTGATTGATCTCGTAGGTCAGTTCCGGGTTCAGGTCGCCCAGCGGATCGTTGGACAGGCCGGCCAGATGGCAGATGGCGTCAAACCCGCGCAAATCCTCGACGGTCACGTCACGGATGTCTTTCGGAATGGACGGCACGTCTGTCATGCCCTCGCCGAAGGTGCATCGGCGGTACATGTCGTTGTCCAGGCCGGTCACCTCGTGCCCGGCGGCTCGAACCATAGGCGTCATCACCGCACCGATGTAGCCCAGATGCCCCGTGATCAGCACGCGCATGCGCTTGGCTCCTTGTTCGCCGCAACACCCGCAACAGGGAATCCGCGCCCGCCGCGTCCGACCCCCCGCACCGGTTCAGCCGCGCGGCTCGTCTGGGTCCGGGATGCCGCGGAAAAGCACCTGGAACGCCGCCCAGTCCGACAGATCCACATCGCCGTCCCCGTCCTCGTCATGGACATCGAGGCAGGGTAGCGAGACCGCCGCCCCCGGTCCAGCCAGACAGGCCTCGAAGCGGGTGTAATCGTCGTTGTCCACGATCCCGTTGTGGTCCGCATCGAACGGGCCGTCGCACGCATCGCCGAAGCCGTCCCCGTCCGTGTCCGCCTGGTCCGGATTCCAGACCGCAGGGCAGTTGTCCAGCGCGTCGCATATTCCGTCGTCATCGACATCCATCCAGGTTCCGATGCACACGCCCTCCTCACAGCGATCGCCCTCCGTGCAGGGATCGGCGTCGTCGCAAGGCTCCCCTTCGTTGGCGGGTTGCCGGATGCACTGGCCGGTCCGGGGATCGCACACGCCCAGCGAGCAGGCCGAGTCCAGGCTGGAGCAGTCCACCGGCTCGCCGTCAACCATGCACAGATCCTGGCACTCGTCGGGGATTCCGTCCGTGTTCACATCCGGACTGACCCCTTCCAGAATGTCACAGATGTCCGGGTAGCCGTTCGTATTGCAGTCGGGCAACGCCGCGCAGTCTCCCGGCGCCGTGCCGCCAAGAATGTCCGACGTACTGAAGAAATAGTCCACGACGCTGGTGAACGCGGGCGGCGGACTGGATCCGAACCCCGCGTTCCCGACGAAGACCCCGGCCGACCACACGGTCAGCGCCTTGGAGAAGCTGCCGGCCACCGCCCAGGCCTCTCCGTCCTGAGAATGGCGGAACGTCCACGTGCTGCCGGTGCGCGCCACCCGCATGTACAACGGGGCGCCGTCGGGCACGACGACGTTGAATCGAGCCACGGGCGATCCGTTGGTTACCGTGGCGCCGAACGCGCGGGTTGCGCCGTTTTCATAATGGAAATCAAACCGGACGTAATTGTCCGCATCCTGTTCCACCAGCACGCCCTGCATCTGGTATCGCTCGGTCACCGGCGAGTCAAACCGGACCTCCAGCTCCATGTCGGCATCCACAATCGGCTGCATGATCCGCGGAGCGAAATTGCCGCCCGTCCAGACATCATGGCTGACGCCCTCGGGCACCGACAGGCTGATCCGACCATCGGCCAGCGCATACGAACCGTCGCCCTTCGGATCGAGAAACGTCCAGACTCCGGTATCCAGAACGGCGCAGCAGAAGTCGTCTGACACGACAACGGGCGGCGGCAACGCCGGTGTTCGAAATGTCTCGCCGTCCCAGGAGGCGGAGTTACCGGCCCAATCCTCCGCCATCACCCCGAAGTGATATAACGTGTCCGGCGTCAATCCGAAAAGCGTCACGCGATGGCTCTGTGAGAGCGTGTCGTCCTCTACGCTGCCGATCTCATGCGACTCGGTCCGTCCGTAGACCACGCTGCCCGTCGTGGGCTCGTCGGTGCTCCACGTGATCACCGCGCTGAGCAGATCCGGCGCTGCCTGAACCAGCGAAATCACCGGAGGAGCTTCATCCGGGGAATCCGTGAGCAACACAAGATCCTCCGTCGATGCGCTCGCTCCATCGGGACGCTCGGACGTGATGCGGAAGTGATAGGTCGTGTCGGCCTCCAGCCCGGCCAGCACGACGCCGTGGTCCAGCGTCGGCTCCGTATGGCAGATCCGGCCCAGTTCGTACGACTCGGTCAGGCCGTACTCCACCCGGCTGTCGGCCGGAACATCCGTCATCCACTGCACCGTCGCCCAGTTCGCCCGCGGCGATACCTGCTGCCCAAAGAGCACGGGCGGATCGGTCTTGAGTACGGGGACGATCGTCATGTTACCGAAGGACGCGTCCACATGGTGCGCAATCAAGAGCAGCGAGCCCGTCGGCAGATCATCCAACCCCTGCCAGCCGGTCAGGTCCCAGCCGGCCGGTTCCGGCGTTTCCGCCTCCCACACCCGCATCGAGTAGAAGCTGCCGACGCCCCCGATCGTCTCCACGCGAACCTTCCAGAAGTACGGTATCCCGTTCGTCAGCGTGCGGCCGGATGTGTCCTCCGCGATCACGCGAGCGTCGCCCTGGAGCTCCAGATGCGGCCCCCCGCCGTAGTAGTACCAGGCGGACGCCCCGTTGGGACGCCACATCACCCACGGCTGCCAATCGCCCCACTTGGTGTGACCCTGCCAACGCAGCATGAGAGCCAGGCCCGGTGCAACGCTCGGCCACTGGTAACCCGCCGGATCAACGCCGTGGATCGTGATCGGAACCGTCACTTCGTAATCCGTCCAGCCAAACCGCTCCCCGATGGCCAGCAGCCGATCGTACCCCAGCTCCACCGGGCGCACCCCGTTGCTGGAGAAATCCCACTTGCCGTCCACCACCTGAACGACATCGGAGAGCGTCTCCACGGCAGTCCAGTCGATCGAATACGGCAGCGGCCAAGAATGGCCGGCCACATAGTCGATGGTGACGTTCGCAATACTGTCGTTGGAGTTCGAATCGGTGGCGATGATCGTCACCCCATTGGTGCCGGGTTGCAGGTCGGCGTAATCGATGTCAATGTTGAAATCGCCGGACATCAGAAGGCGGCGAGTGTCCGGCCCCATCGACAGCGACCTGGGGTCGCCACCGTTGAGTTGATAGCTCAGCGAGGCCACGCCGTCCGGGTCGGAAACGTTCCCCAGAATGTTCACCCATTGCTGCGGGACACCCGGAGTGCCGAACGTCTGGTGCGGACCGTACCAGATGTCAATGGTCGGACCTTCCCCCTCCGCGCGGGCAGACCCGCCGCCCAGCGCACCCATCAGAACCAGCAGGCATGCCCACCCGGCCAGCCTGCCGAACCCATGTTCAATTCCCCTCTGCTGCACCCGTATTGCCTTCTCCACCATGAGCCGGTGCGACCGCGATACCGTGCCCACGAGCCGGCCGAAACCCCGCTCGGTGGTTCCGTTTGGTCAATGCACATGGCGTTCGTGCGATCACGGGCTCTCGCGACCGTACGAATGGTTCCGCGCGCCCGGCTCTGCCTTCCGGTCCCAATTGCGGCCGATCATTCAGCCCCACACGAATCCTAGAACCCCTCACCCCGAAAAATCAACGTGGCCGGCCTTGCGCCCAGGCACGACCTTATCGGACAACCTCCGGCTTCTGAGGGACTTGTGTAATGGTACCAGCCGGTCAGGGCTTCCAGGAAGCCAGCATGGTGCATGCCTGGTTCTGCACCTCGGTGACCTCACGCGTGGGAACCGTGTACTGGTTGCAGAAAAACGCGAAAACCAGCCGTTGGCCCGCCGCATTGGTTACGTAGCCCGAAAGGGTTCGGGCGTTCGAGATGTACCCCGTTTTGGCCCGTACGTTGCCATACGTGGGCGGATCCTTCATCCGACCGGCCAAGTCGCCGTCGATGCCAGCGATGGGCAGCGAATCCACGAACTCCGCGTGGCCGGGGCCGGGCTGAGCCATATGCCGCAACACGTGACACATCTGCCGGGGCTGAATGAGGTTATCGCGGGCGAGTCCGGAGCCGTCGAACATCTGGATGGCCTGCGTCTGCGGCACGCCGATGTCCGTCAGCCACGACCGCAGTTCCTCCACGCCGGCGTCAAAGCTGCCTGTGCCCCGCCGCTGCAGGCCCATTGTCCGCAGAATCTGGTCCGCGAAGAAGTTGTGGCTCGGCTTGTTCACGACCTTCACCAACTCCGCCATGGGCGGCGACGCATGCACGACCAAGGTCTGAACCGGCGTCGCCGTCAGTGGTGAGGGATCATTCAGTTCGCGAATATTCACCGCCCGGCCGGCCACGGAGACACCCTCCCGTTCCAACGCCTCACGCAGCAGGAACGCGGCGTAGCGCGCGCCATCCCAGATCGCGGCTCTCTCCCGGATGAACGGCTTGTCCATCGCGATGGTGCCGCCGAACTTCACGGTGTTGCCTTCCACCTGGCAGTTCGTGCTGTCCGCGTTGCAGACCCCGCCGGCTTCCACCGTGCGCGTGGCGTTGATGAGGATGATGTAGGCGGTCGCCGGCACGATTTCGATGGAGGCCGGCTCGCCCACGGTGGTCGGGCGGATGTAGCAGCGGAAGGCGTTCTCCTCCATGGCCAGCCCGCTGGAGCCGGCGGAGAACCAGAACGGCAGGTCGCCGTATTCCCAGTGCGAGCCGATGAACTCCTCGGTGAAGCACCGGCCATCGCCGATGATATCGCCCGAGATCCGACGGATACCGGCGGCCTTCACCTTCTCCACCCAGCCGGCCAGCAGTTGGCGGCTGTTCTGCTCTTCGTCCGGATGCCACGCGCCCAACGACGGATCGCCGGAGCCCACGATAACGAGGCTGCCGTTCAGCGTGCCGTCGTCGCCGATCGGTCCGACGGCATTCAGCCGGGTTTCGTAAGTGAAGTCCGGGCCGAGCCGCTCCAGCGCGGCGGCCGTGGTGAACACCTTGAGGTTCGATGCGGGGATGAACTGCTTGTGGCCGAGCCGGTCATACACGACCTTTCCGTCCAGCGTCTCCACGCGCACGCCCCAATACGCCTCCGAGAACCGTGGATCGTCAAAAAGGCGGTCCAGTTGCCGCTGGAGCACCGCAGAACCCGCCTCTTGCCGGGGCGCGGTGCATCCCACCATGGTCCACAGGGCGCCCACGAGGACCACGCCGAGCACCTGTCGATCCAGCGCTGTCTTTGGCATCTGCCGCATCGTTGTCTTTTCCTTTCCGTCGGAACCTGTGATTCACGGGGTGACAGAGTCATCGCTTGGAGTGCCCGCAAAACGTCGCTTCGGTTCGACGGCGGCATGCGCCGCGACAGGAGGCAGACGGGGCCCGGCACGGAACCGGACGAAAGCAGGCGGCTGCCTCGGTCTCGAACGCACGGACCGCCTCCCGATCGACCTGGCTCCCCGCGCAGTTCGCCGACGGGAAGCGGCGGCACGCTGCGAAAGCTTATGCGGGTCGGCTCAGTCGCTGCTTGATCAGGGCCTCGCTCCCGCCGGCGGCCACCAGGGATTGCGGAACCTGCCCCAGCGGGGCGAAACCGTAATCCTTTCCGCCATACCGGATCCTGCCGGACGCGAAGTCCACAGTGGCGTCTTCCGGCGTGCGAATGGTCAGCTCGCCTGCGGCCACTTGCGCCTTGAGCTCCGCGGCCAGATCGTCCACCAGCTCCGGACATTCCAACACGATGAAGCCGTTATTGAACGCATTACGCTTGTAGGTCTGCGACGCGGAAGCCACGATCACCAGACGAATGCCGCGTGCCGCCAGGGCGGTGGCCGCCTGCTCGCGTGATGAGCCCGTGCCGAAATTCCGCCCGCCGACAATCATGTCGCCCTCCCGCGCGACGGACTGGAACTTCGGATCATAGTTGAGCATGGCCACCTTGCCCATTTCCTCCCGCGAGAGGTCTTCCCGATAGGTGTACTCCTTGCCGTAGATGCCGTCCGTGTTGAGATTGTCCTGCGGCAGGTAAAGCAACCGGCCGGTAAAAGACGGGGGGAACCCCGGCAGGATTTCCACCTGCGCCGGAGGGGCCGCGATTCGCTTGTGGATGCGAATGGTCGGAACCATTCGACCGGGGGAGAGGGATTGAGGCGCGGCGATGTATCCCGCGACGGCCGATGCCGCCACCACGGCCGGGCTGGCGAGATACACCTGGGCATCGCGGGAGCCCATTCGCCCCTTGAAATTGCGGTTCGTGGCGCTGATGCCCACTTCTCCGCCCTCCAGAGTGCCTTCGCCCAGGCCGATGCATGGCCCGCAGCTCGGCGGCAGGATTCTGGCGCCCGCATCGAGCAGTGTCTGCCAATGGCCCGCGTCCTTCGATCGCCGCTCAATCGCGGCGGAGGCGGCCGCCACATAGAGCGTCACATGGTCCGCGACGTGCCGACCCTTAAGAACCCGGGCCGCCTCCGCGAGGTCCTCGAATCGGGCGTTGACGCAGCTCAGCAGGTACGCCTTGTCGACCCTTACCTGGCGTTTCTCGATGTCCGACAGCGACGTCATTGTCTTGACATCGTTTGGACCGGAAACGTGCGGGGCGACCTGCGACAGATCGAGCTCCAGCTCCTTGGCGTAGAAGGCGTCCGGGTCCGCCATGAGTCGATCGGCGTACCACTGCTCGACGATTTGCCGCGTGTATGGAGGGGCGCCGTCGCCGCGACGGGCGAAAACGTCGGCCTGATCGTACAGCCAATCGCGCAGGACCTCGTCGAACGGAAACACGCCGGCCAAGGCGCCCCATTCGGTCGTCATGTTGGAGATCGCCATCCGCTGGTCCATGGACAGGTCCGCCAGATGATCGCCGACGAACTCCACACACGTGTTGAGCACCTCGTCCTGGTTATACACGCCGCACAGTGCAATGATCACGTCCTTGCCCACGACACCCGGTCGAAGCCGACCGGTGAACCGGACCTTGACGATGTCGGGCACCTCCCACCACGTCTCGCCCGTCGCCCAGATGGACGCGGCGTCCGTGCGGACGACCGGCGTTCCCAGGGCGGCCAGGGCGCCGTACAGGTTCGAGTGGGAGTCGGACGCCACGACCAGGCTGCCCGGCGTCACGAAACCCTCCTCCACCATGATCTGATGGCCGATGCCCGTGCCCGCCGGGAAGAACCGGATGCCGTGCTCCCGCGCGAACGCCTCGATCTTGGCATATTTGGCCAGGTTGTCGGGCGTGCGGTTCTGGATGTCGTGATCGATGGCGAAGACCGGCTGCTTCGGGTCGGCGATCCGCGTGGCCCCGATGCTCTTGAACTTCGACATGACGGCCGACGTGTTGTCGTGCGTCATGACGTGTTTCGGGCGGATGGACACGTAGTCGCGGGCGTGGATCCGCTCGCCCGGCTTCAGTCCGGTCGCGTACGCGGTGGCGATTTTCTCGATCAGGGTCTGTGCCATGCTGCATCTCCCATGGAATACACGATCCCGTGCCTGTCCCCAGGTCGAATACCCGTCCTCTTTTACCCGGGCCGAATGGCGGCCACAAGCCGGGGTTTTCCCGGAGGACTACCGGGCGCGGAGGATGGAACCTATGATGTCGGCCGGCCGGGCGTCGCGTGCGTGCTCGAAGGCATGACACTGGCGAAGCGAAGAACGATCCCTGGCCCAAGGAGCGAAGTGATGACCAATCGGGTCGGTGGCGGATTGTCGGTGGGTGTTCTGGTGCTTGGGCTGTCTGTCGGCTGTGCGCCCCTGGCCCGGACGCCCGTGCCGGAACCGCCAGAGCCCCCCCCGATTCCCCGACGGGAGATTCGCCGGCCGTATCCGGTGGATTTCCGCAATTTCTCGCCCGTGGACAAGTGGCTGGCCGAAGCGGGCCCGGTGATCGACGATGCGGAGGGCAACCTGAATCCGTATGTCCTCCACGTGATCAAGGCGTACCCGCCGCCGGAAACGGGGATGTATCCCTACCACTGCGATTTCACGCTCAAAGAGTACGACATCTACAACGGCGTGACGCAAGACATGTGGTATCAGGGTCGTGTGGTGGCCAAAGCCTACCCGGACGGCTCGCGATGCAGCTACTGTTGCGGCCTGACGTTCGAAGTCTTCATCCGCGCTATGAAGCTCCGCAACGAGCAGGCCGGCCTGCCGATCGACGACTTCAACGGTATGGACTTCTACGACCTGTTCAATCTGCTTCAACTGTGGTACATCGAGGGGCAGGGAGACAGCCCCCAGCGGGGAATCGTCGCCTACGGACTGGGACAGGCCATCGACAACTTCGAGGACGCTCGTCCGGGCGACTTCTGCGATTTCTCGCGCAGCACGGGCACCGGCCATTCCGTCATCTTCGTCGAGTGGCTTCGCAGCGCGGACGGCAAGATTGCCGGAATGAAGTACTTCTCGTCCAATACGAGCGGAGTGGGGTACCTCAACGAGTATTTCAGTGATTCCGGCGGCAAGCTCCTGCGCGAGTGGACCCGCTTGGCTCGTGTGGGTCCCATAAGCCAGTACCGTTCGTTTGATCGCAAGGCAATTCCGCGCCGGAAGGCATATGCGCCCTGACCTTGCAGCCGGGAGCGAATCCCCCAGCAGCCGGTGGACGGGCGTACGGTTGCGGCCTCAACCGGGCATCGCCTGAGGCGTCCGTGGGCATTACCGGACTTCTTTCCTCCTCAACCGGAAATCCGGATCGGGATAACCGAACGGCTCCTTGTACGGCGTTTCCATGGCGCGGGAGCGCCGCGTTTGCTTTCCCCCCATAAGCGCGGCAAGAGCGTATGGCACTATCTCGCCAATGCCTCGACGCGGTTGACCTCCGCGCTATCCAACCGGTACAATCCAATGCACGTGGAATGGGGGGAAGAGGAGAGAGCCGCGCCGCAACGAAAAGATTGTGGGCAGTGGCTCAGCATGCCGCGAACACACTTCTCGTCTGGCGCAAGCAGAATATGGCCGGCTGCGCGACGTAACTGTATGGCCCCGTGGGGGCATCGGTATCGACGCGCAGTGGTTGACCACAACACCTGTAAGACGAGCGCCGCAGGGGTGCTCGGAGATGTTGGCTCTCGCTTTCATTCGCGTGGTAAGGAAACAGAACTCGTATTGTGGAGGTGGATTATGGGTAGAGTTGTTCTCTTGGTGGCAGCGTTGGGATTGGCTCCGTTCGCCTCGGCGGACGTGATTTGGAGCGACGACTTCGGTTCGTATGCGGATCAGGCGGCGATGGATGCCGTGTATACGCAGATCTATCCCGCCGCTCCGGCGTTGCTTGATCAGACGAGGGGGTATGACGACCTGCAGTCCGTGCATTTCGGTAAGCCGACAGCGAACAGCCAGGTGCGAATGTACAAGAACCTGGGTCTGGAAGCCGTCGGGACGGACGACATGCCCCTGAAGTTTGAGTTCCAGGTGGACATTGATGCTCTCGCCTGGAACACGCGTCAGTACATCGAGCTCCGCGGTTACGCGGGTGCCGGCTACGGCGATGGCGCCTTGGAGGAGCTTCTCGCCCTGGGATTCACTTCATCCGGCATAGACACGAACAAGTACAACGGCCGTGTGCTTCTGGGCCCGGAGGCCGGCTGGTTCTCGTTCCAGACGGACAAGATCACCGATTGGACGAAGATGACCGCCCTGATCAAGACCGACACGATCGAGTACTACATCAATGATCAGTTGGACACGATCAAGCAGCGGGCGCCCGGCTACACGTTCGACTGCGTCGTAATCGGCTCCGGGTTGAGCAGCGCGGGGGCGGACGTTTGGTTTGACAATCTGGTGATCGAAGTCGTTCCCGAACCGGCAACGCTGGCGTTGCTGATGCTCGGCGGCCTTGCCCTCATTCGTCGCCGCTAGGAAGGCGACGCGGCCAGCGCCCCTTGCGCTAACACGTGGGGGCTAATACGAGGGATTCGTCCTATTGCCTTGGGCAATGAGGCGAGCACACCCGACGACAAAACGGCCCTGGAGCCCTCTCAAACCGGGGGCCCCAGGGCCGCTGTTCTTTGGCCGCGCGGGCGAAGCCACGCGGCTGGCTGTTCCGTCGATACGGGTGAGCGAGGGGACTCGAACCCCCGCCCTCCTGGACCACAACCAGGCGCTCTAACCAACTGAGCTACGCTCACCATGCACCCTGCCCGCCGGAGCGGAACGCAGCCGCAGGCCGGCCGGTGCGACAACGGGGCACTATACCGCCCGTCCGGCATTCCGACAACCGAACCGCCCTGCAAACCGCATCCACCCGGGCTGGAAGCGGGTATCAGAGGCGGTATGATGCAGCCGATGAAACGATCCGGCAGACACCTCGTGGCGTTGGGACTGTGTGCCCTGGTTTGGGGACTGGCCGGCTGCTCGAACCCGGCCGTTCAGGAGCGGTCTGCTGGCCGGATTGAGCGAATTCGCCAGACCCTCGCGCTGGTCGAAGCACGCGAGTCGCACAATCCGGCAAACGTGCAGCGTACGCTGGATTGGGCAGCCCAGCGCGAAGCGCAGAACCCCGCCAACCTCAATCGCAGACTCGTGGGCAAACGCCTCCAGCGTGACCTGGAATCTTGGCCCCAACGGCAAGAGCTGCATGGCGTCTGGCTGGCCGACCTTCTCGATGGGGATCCAGTCAACCTCCAGCAGACCCTTCCCAAGCTGGTCAACTGATCCGGAGGCCGGCGGCGTGCCCCAGTCGGCCAGGCAGAGGCGGTTCGTGGTTCTCTGAGCCGCGGCCGATTCCCCCAGACTGGAACCCTCGCTTCGCCTTGGTGCGCCTTTCTGCGAATTGCCCATCAGGTGCCCTTGACAAACCGCCGATATATCCGATCATCCGGATTAACGGATTGATTGGTGGCCCAACGTGACCTGCGACCATGTTTTCAAAGCGATGGCGGACCGCACAAGGCGGGCACTCCTGCAAGTGCTTTTGCAGAATGAGCTTAGCGTCTCTGAACTCGTCGAAGTGCTCGGGCAACCGCAATCGACCATCTCTCGACATCTCCGCGTACTGCGGGAGGCGGAATTGGTCAGGGAGCGGCGGGATGGGACCACTATCCTCAGTTCGGCCATCGTGCCGGCGGCCAACGGCGCGGCGGACGGCCTGCACGCCCGGATTGTCGAATGGGCAGGGCAGCAGCCGATGGCGAAGAGGGTAGCACGAAAACTGGACGAAGTGCTACATCGACGGGCCAATCGATCGCTGGGCTTTTTCGAGAGTGTGGGCCAGCGGTGGGACCAGATGCGGATCGAGTGTTTTGGCGAGCGATTCCACCTGGAAGCCCTGCTCGCGCTGCTGCCGGCTGATTGGACGGTAGCCGACATCGGCACGGGCACCGGGTACCTGCTGCCGGTGTTGGCCGGGTGTTTTCGGCGGGTGATCGCCATTGATCCGGTGGCGACCATGCTGGACGTGGCCCGCTCCCGGCCACAGGTCGCCCAGGCGGCCAACGTGCAGTTTCGGCAGGGAGATCTGTCCGGGTTGCCTCTGGACGACGGCAGTGTGGATCTGGCCATCGCGGTGCTGGTGCTGCACCATGTGGTGTCCCCGGACGATGCGCTTCGGGAGACTGCCCGTGTCGTTCGGCCGGGCGGAAAGGTGCTGATTGTGGAGCACCAGCCGCACGAATTGCGGGAGTTTCACGATCGCATGCAGGACCGATGGTGGGGTCTGGCGCCCGACGATCTGCGGGTCGGGCTGGCGGCTGCCGGATTTACGGACATCCGGTGGCGGCCGCTGGCTACGGCCGAGCCGGCAGGCAAGACGGCCGTGGAAGCCCCAGACCTCTACGTGATGACCGCCACCCGGTCCGACGAGGGTTGACGCAATATTGCCCGCCCGGTTGCTTGATCGGCGCGGGCCGTGAACATATGACGGGCAGTGCGCCGGGCGACGAACGTCCGACGCAAGGTTTTTTCTGAACAAGGGAGTAAAGACCATGGTCGTGACAGCCCCCGGGCTGAAGACGGAAGACTATAGGGTGGCCGATTTGTCCCTGGCGGAGTTTGGCCGGAAGGAGATCGAGATCGCCGAGTCGGAGATGCCCGGCCTCATGGCGGTGCGGGAAGAGTACGGCGCGGCGCGGCCGCTGGCGGGCGCCCGGATCACGGGCTCGCTGCATATGACGATTCAGACGGCGGTCCTGATCGAAACGCTGGTGAAGCTGGGCGCGGACGTGCGCTGGGCGAGCTGCAACATTTTTTCCACGCAGGATCACGCGGCGGCCGCCATTGCCCGGGCCGGCGTGCCGGTGTTCGCGTGGAAAGGAGAAACGCTGGAGGAATACTGGTGGTGCACGAACCAGGCGCTGAGCTTCCCCGACGGCGCGGGACCGACGCTGATCGTGGACGACGGCGGCGATGCCACGCTGCTCGTGCATCGCGGATACCGGTTCGAGGATGAGTACGCCCGCACGGGTAAGATGCCCCGGGCGAGCACGGAGAACAAGGAGATCGCGGTCATTGATGCCCTGCTCATCGAGGAGCTGAAGAAGGATCCGCAGCGCTGGCACCGCGTGGCGACGGGCATTGTGGGCGTCAGCGAGGAGACGACGACGGGCGTGCATCGGCTTTACCACATGGCGAAGTCGGGCGAATTGCTCTTCTCCGCGATCAACGTGAATGACTCCGTGACCAAAAGCAAGTTCGACAACCTCTACGGCTGTCGCGAAAGCCTGATGGACGGCATCAAGCGCGCGACGGATGTCATGATCGCGGGCAAAAACTGCGTGGTCTGCGGCTACGGGGACGTGGGCAAGGGCTGCGTGCAGGCGTTCCGGGGGCTGGGCGGGCGCGTGTTCGTCACGGAAATTGACCCGATCAACGCGCTGCAGGCCTGCATGGAAGGCTATCCGGTCGTCACGATGGAGGAGGCGTGCGAGTACGGCGACATCTTCGTGACGTCGACGGGCAATGTGGACGTGATTACGCGGGCGCACATGGAGCGGATGAAAGACCAGGCGATCATCTGCAACATCGGGCACTTTGACAGCGAAATCCAGGTGGACGCTCTCCTGGACGATCCCGCCCTGGAGCGAATCCGGGTCAAGCCGCAGGTGGACCAGGTGCGCTGGCCGAACGGCAAGGTGGTGACGATTCTCGCCGAGGGGCGATTGGTGAATCTCGGCTGCGCGACCGGGCATCCGAGCTTCGTGATGAGCGCCAGCTTCACGAACCAGGTGATCGCGCAGATGGATCTGTGGGAAAACCGGGCGAACGACAAGTACGCCCGGCAGGTCTATACGCTGCCGAAGCGGCTGGATGAAAAGGTCGCGCGTCTGCACCTCCGGAAGCTCGGCGCGAGTCTGACGGTGCTGACGCCCAAACAGGCGGCGTATATCGGGGTGCCGATCGAGGGGCCGTACAAGCCGGATCATTATCGATACTGATCCGGGATCGCGCGAAGACGGCGAATTCCAGGCGCGTGGCGACGCGGAAAACCGACTGCGCCGGGGGAAAAACCGGAGCCGGACCCGGAGTCACGACGTGCCTGTCGCCGTCGTTTCCAGTTCCGGCGGGAGCGGCTGCGTGGCGCGACACCGGGGATAGGCGCTGCACCCGAGGAACGAACGACCGCGACCCTTGCGGATCACCATCATCTCGCCGCACGCGCCGCACTGGATGTCGGTGGGGATGGGTCCGGGCCGCTCGGGGCGGGGCGGGGCTTCCGCTTCCGCCCGTTTTTTGGCCTCACCGCGCAGGTTCACGTTCGTTTTGCAGGCGGGGTAGTTGGTGCATCCAAAGAACGGCCCGAATCGACCCGTCTTCAAAGCCATGTCCGATCCGCAATTCGGGCAGGCCAGAGAGCCGGTCGGCCAGTCTTCCACGACCGGCCGGCCGGTCCGCGTCCAGGCATATCCCGGTGGCGGCGGGCCCAACTCGGCGATGGCTTGCGACACGCCCGTTTTTCGGGCCTTGGCGCCGGTCCCGGAGGCCTTGGCCTTCGCCTGACTCGACCGCGGCTTCGGCATCACAGGTTCATGTCCGCATAGGAAGGTCCAATGGAGCGGATGTCACCCCTTCCTTTCCGCGACCAGTTCAG
>MTKY01052914.1_pt1 | contig 19146 bp, 22 predicted proteins | sample 1042731 | NCBI WGS metagenome assembly MTKY01 (sample SAMN06212206, study PRJNA360538) | anaerobic digester metagenome | biome: Wastewater treatment plant; material: sludge; isolation source: anaerobic digester fed with sludge from wastewater treatment plant | place: Denmark: WWTP Soeholt ... | reverse complement strand
CCTGCAGTCGTTCGAGGGGGATCGCGGAGATCCCATGTGCCATCGCCAGCTGGATGTGGTGGGCCCGCCGCAGCTCGTCCTCGCCGATCTCGACTCCCTCGTCTGCGAGTCCGGTGCGGTAGCCCGCCAGGCAGCCTTGCTGAATGGCACGAAATGACGAGGCGTCAGAGCGGTCGAGATCCATCTCGCTGTAGACGAGCTGGCTGAGGTCGAAGCCGAGGGCCGCCCTGCACCAAAAGCCCCAGTCGATGACACAGAACCCCTCAGGGACCGCGAGCAGATTCTGCGGAGCCGCGTCTCCGTGGGCGTTCCCCAGCGGCAGCGCCTCGATCTCGTCGAGCAGCTCAGAAACGTGAGCGATCAACGCCATCAGTCGTGATCTGAGCTCGTCGTCGACATGCGCAGCGACGGCCGGATGGTTCCACACCTGGCTCTGCTCGTACGCGGCGAGGAACTGTCCGCGGAGCCGGTTTTCGAAGTAGACACGGGCCTGCTGCGGACCGTGTTGGTTGGTCAGGCTCTGATCGACCTCCGATACTGCGGCGCATGCGGCAAAGCGACCAAGCATGGTCGCGGCGTCCCGATAGCGATCGACGGTCCACGGGCTCTCGTCATGTGTGACGGCTTCGAGCCACAGCGCGGATGACTCGTCATCGATGTCGGCAACGCGGTGCACCTGAGGCATTCGCATTCCGCGTGGCAACCGGGGGACGTGCTCGCTGACGCGGCGTCGCCGCGGATCTAAGCCACCAACGCCAAGGTTGTACGCGGCGAGAATAACAGGTCGGCTCAGTTCTTCACGTACAGGCATCCATGCCCAAGCGCCGGTCACCAAGTCTACTGGGCTCGCATAGGGCCCTCAGCCGACGCAGACCGCCACGCGATTTGCTCCACGAACTGTCTTGGTCGAGACCACAACACCGTCGACCGAGATCTTGCACGTCACATACGTCGCTGTGCTCAAAACCTGGACGCCCAACTGCGCAACGGGCAGCGGACCGCGCACCGACTTGTTGATGACCATGTTCTTGTCGGCAACGCGCACGCCGTCATCGCCGCCACGAAAGCGCCAGCCAGCGTACACGCCGCCGTCAGATGAAGCGGTCATGACGACCGAGTGCACGGTGTTGTCGCCGCCCTTTCCGAACGTCCCGACGCTACCCAGAGCATCTGCCAAGGGGCCAGAAAGTGGCGGTGACGAGCTCGTGGGATCTGACGGAGCAATCGTCTCGCCTGGGACACGCCCGGTCCCATATGGGACGAAAGCCTCATTGCCATTCGACATGGGATCACGGTCCGAAGACCCGATGAAGAGCGCCCTGAGGCCGAACGTCGCGAGAAGGACGAATCCGAGTGCGATCGATGCAATTGCGATCTTGTCGAGTTTTGATCGAACCGACCGTCTCATCGTGTCACTCCTTGAAGGTGGGTCGGCATAGGCCGACCATCAGAGGTTAAACGACCCAGGGGTGGTCTCGTTATGTCCATGAAGTTGGGGAGTGCCGCGTCCGGGGACGCACGCCGATACCCTTGACCAATGAGCGTCTCTTCGTGGTCGGCAGGCCGCCCGCTTCGCGTCGCCCTGTTGGGCTGCGGCGTTGTGGGCACAGAGGTCGCGCGCCTGTTGACCCGCGACGCCGAAGAGCTCGCTCAGCGGGTCGGAACTCCGCTCGAGCTGGCGGGCATCGCCGTACGTCGCCTCGGTCGTGAGCGCGATCTCGACATATCTGCCGAGCTGTTCACGACCGATGCCGCTGGGCTGGTGAGTCGTGGTGACATCGATGTCGTCATCGAGGTCATCGGCGGGATCGAACCCGCTCGCGAGCTGATCCTGTCAGCGCTGGAGAACGGCGCCTCGGTTGTCACCGCGAACAAGGCGTTGCTTGCCGAGGACGGTGCCACCCTGTTCGAGGCGGCCGAGAAGGCCGAACGCGACCTCTACTTCGAGGCAGCAGTCGCCGGAGCCATCCCCATTGTCCGGCCGCTACGCGAGTCCCTTGCGGGAGATTCCGTCGAGCGTGTGCTCGGTATTGTCAATGGCACCACCAACTTCATCCTCGACGCGATGACCACCAACGGCACCGGATTCTCAGAGGCGCTCGATGAGGCGCAGCGCCTGGGTTATGCCGAGGCAGATCCGACCGCTGACATCGAGGGGTTCGACGCTGCGGCAAAGGCCGCGATCCTCGCCGGACTTGCGTTTCACACCCGAATGACCCTCGGTGATGTGCACCGTGAGGGGATCACCGATGTGAGCGCCGCCGACATCCGTTCGGCCAACGAGATGGGATGCGTGGTCAAGCTCCTCGCGATCTGCGAGAAACGCGACACCTCCGACGGCCCAGCGGTCTCGGCCCGCGTGCACCCCGCGATGATCCCACTGTCCCACCCACTTGCCAGCGTCCGGGGCGCCTACAACGCCGTGTTCGTCGAGAGCGAGTCCGCGGGTCAGCTCATGTTCTACGGGCCTGGCGCAGGAGGCGCTCCGACGGCGAGCGCGGTGCTCGGCGATGTCGTGTCGGTCGCCCGAAACCGTCGCAATGACGTCTTCGGGCCAGGCGAGTCGACCCACGCAGAGCTTGAGGTGCTCGACATCGGACGAGCACGTACGCGATATCACGTGGCAATCGACGTCGACGACCGTGCAGGCGTGCTTTCTGCGGTGGCGCAGGCGTTCGCCGAGTTCGACGTGTCGATCAGGACCGTCCGTCAAGAAGGCTCTGGCCTCGACGCACAACTCGTCATCGTGACCCATGAGGCAGAAGACGCTGCACTGTCGGCCACCGTTTCGGCGTTGCGCGGGCTAGACATGGTGCGTGACGTCTCGTCCGTCATGCGTGTCGAGGGAGGATTCTGATGGCGCACCTCTGGCGCGGCGTGATCGAGGAGTACCGCGACTGGCTTCCTGTCTCCGCCGAGACTCCAGTCATCACGCTCGGTGAAGGCGGCACTCCTCTCGTCCACTCGGCTTGGCTTTCGGGCCTCGTGCACGGCGATGTGTGGCTCAAGGTCGAGGGCGACAACCCGACGGGTTCGTTCAAGGATCGCGGTATGACACTCGCGTTGTCGGTGGCGGTCGGCGAGGGTGCCAAGGCAGTCGTGTGCGCGTCGACCGGCAACACCTCAGCGTCGATGGCTGCGTACGCCGCCCGTGCCGGCATCACGCCGCTCGTGCTCGTGCCGCACGGCAAGATCGCTGCCGGCAAGATGGCGCAAGCGGTCATGCATGGCGCCGAGATCATCCAGGTCAGAGGCGGCTTCGACGAATGCCTGCAGCTCTCCCGGGGCCTGGCTGACAATTACCCCGTAGCACTTGTCAACTCGGTCAATCCCATGCGCCTGCAGGGCCAGAAGACAGCGTCGTTCGAAATCGTGGACGCACTGGGTGCGACCCCCGACATGCACGTCCTCCCGGTGGGCAATGCTGGCAACATCTCGGCCTATTGGCTGGGGTATCGCGAGTACGCCGACGCCGGAATGGCCACCAAGACCCCACTGATGTGGGGCTTCCAAGCACAGGGCTCCGACCCGATCGTGCAAGGTACGCCGATCCCGCACCCTGAGACCGTGGCGACTGCGATTCGCATCGGGAATCCGGCATCTTGGCACCTCGCGGTGGCGGCGCGTGATGAGTCGGGCGGACGTATCGACTCGGTCAGCGACGAACAGATTCTCCAGGCGCAGCGCGATCTCGCATTGCACGACGGTGTCTTCGTCGAGCCTGCGTCGGCGGCTGGGGTCGCCGGTCTTCTCGGTGCAGCGTCCGCCGGGCACGTCGAGGCGGGTCAAACCGTCGTGGTGACGGTCACCGGACATGGGCTCAAGGACATCGACACGGCCCTGTCCGGTGTCGGCTCGATGGTCGACGCCGTCATTGAGGCAGACGTTGATGCGGCCGCTGCCGCTGCCGGTCTCGCGTGAAGCTGGCAGACGGTCGACGATGAGCTTCGTCGCAGTGCCGGTCACCGTACGGACTCCCGCCTCCAGCGCCAATCTCGGTCCTGGCTTTGATGCCCTTGGGCTTGCCCTCACCATGTACGACGAAGTCACCGCCGAGGTGGCGCCGTCGGGACTTGAAATCAATGTGACCGGCGAGGGCAGCGACAGCGTCCCCCAAGATGAAACGCATCTCGTCGTACGCGCGATGTATGCGGCGTTCGACGCGCTGGGGGATCGGCCGACCGGTTTGCGTCTCCGCTGCAACAACGCGATCCCACACGGCCGCGGACTCGGTTCCTCGGCCGCCGCGATCGCGGCGGGAATCAGTCTCGCGAACGCGCTGATCGACGGTTCCGCACCCGATGCTGCGGCGATGTACCAGTTGGCTGCTGACCTTGAGGGTCACCCGGACAATGTCGCGGCCGCGCTGTTCGGCGGATTGACGATCGCTTGGCTCGACGGCGCCTCGGCGCAGGTTGAGCGGCTGGCGTCACATCTCGAGGTCACAGTCTTTGTGCCACCACATTCGGTGTCGACGGAGCGAGCCCGTGGACTGTTGCCGGAGCAGGTCCCGCATGCCGACGCCGCGGCCAACGCTGGACGAGCCGCGCTGCTGGTCAGGGCGTTGACCGGTGCCCCGGACCTATTGCTCGCTGCGACGGAGGATCGTATCCACCAGAAGTATCGAGCAAGTGCGATGCCGGAGTCGTATGAACTCATGACGGCTCTTCGTCAAACCGGTGTCGCCGCGACGATCTCGGGTGCCGGACCGACCGTACTCGCGTTCGGACGCGGCCTCGGCGGGAGGCTTCCGGATGGCTGGGCCCTCCACGAACTCGATGTCGACCCCGAGGGCGCCCACGTGGTCGCCTAGTGTTGCAGTGCTTCGCGGATCGTCAGCGCACACTGCTCGGCCTCGCCCTCGGCGTACTTGGTGCGCGGCCAGAAGAAGCCTCGCAGCCCATCACCCTTCGTACGTGGAACGACGTGTACGTGGAGATGCGCGACGCTCTGCGAAACGACGTTGTTCATCGCGACGAACGTGCCCTGGGCGCCGAGCCCCGAGATGATTGCGTTGCCAACCCGCTTCACGGCTCCCAACAGCGGGACCATCAGGCCATCGGGAAGGTCGGCGAGCGTGACGACGTGCTGGCGCGGGACCACGAGCACGTGGCCTTTGAACACCGGACGCACATCGAGGAAGCCCACAACGTGCTCGTCCTTCAGCACCAAGTGCGCATCGGTCACTCCGGCGGCGATGCGGCAAAAGAGACAGTCATCTGGCATGGGTCGATCACACCACAGTGGGTCACTCGAGGGTGAAGGCATAGGGTGGAGCCATGGCTGCCAAAAAGACCTCCAAGAAGGCGCCTGCCAAAAAGGCAGCGCCCGCCAAGAACTCTGCGGCCAAGCCCGCTACGTCCAATAAGGCACCCGCCAAGCAAGAGGGCGGCATGGCCGACATGAAGGCCAGGTTCCGCGAGGCGCTGGAGAAGAAGAACTCCAACCAGCACGCCTCCGCTGAAGGTGTCGAGCATGATGGCAGCGAGAAGTCGCACGGAGCGAATGGCCCGACCCAGGCGCCTGAGTTCCGCCGCAAGAGCATCTGACCTCTCCCTGTAACCTCGACTGGTGGCAACACCTGACTTCGCTGAACAGACCAAGGCACTCGACGCGACCCTGACGTCGATCGAAAAAGTTCTCGATCTCGACTCGATCAGGTCCGAGATCTCAGACTTGCAGGACCAGGTCGGGGCACCGGATCTGTGGGACGACCAGGCCAATGCTCAGCGCGTCACCGGGCGTCTGTCTGTGCTGCAGTCCGAGGTCGAGCGAGTCACCGGTCTGCGTCAGCGACTGGACGACGTCGAGCTCATGCACGAGATGGCCGCTGAGGAAGATGACGCCGCCGCAGAGGCTGAGGTGGCGGGCGAGCTCGTCAAGATCCAGAAGGCGATCGACGCCCTCGAGGTCCGTACGTTGCTCTCTGGCGAGTACGACATGCGCGATGCGCTCGTGTCGATCCGGTCCGGCGCCGGCGGCGTCGATGCCGCCGACTTCGCACTGATGCTCCAGCGCATGTACATCCGCTGGGCGGAGCGCCATGGCTACACCGTCGAGGTCTACGACACGTCCTACGCCGAGGAGGCAGGTCTGAAGTCGACGACCTTCGCGATCAAGGCCCCGTATGCCTACGGCACGCTTTCCGTCGAGGCGGGCACGCATCGGCTGGTACGCATCTCACCATTTGACAATCAGGGGCGCCGACAGACGTCGTTCGCCGCGGTCGAGGTGGTGCCAGTTCTTGAGCAGACTGACGAGATCGACCTTCCCGAGGAGGACATCCGTGTCGACGTCTACCGCTCCTCGGGACCAGGCGGACAGAGCGTCAACACGACGGACTCTGCCGTGCGCCTGACGCACATCCCAACCGGCACTGTGGTCAGCTGTCAGAACGAGAAGAGCCAGCTGCAGAACAAGGCCAGCGCCATGGTGATCCTCAAGGCAAAACTGCTTGCGCTCAAGAAGGCCGAAGAACGCGCGCAGCTCGACGAGATGCGCGGAGACGTGCAGGCGTCATGGGGCGATCAGATGCGCAACTACGTCCTCAACCCCTATCAAATGGTCAAGGATCTGCGCACCGAGCACGAGACCGGGAACACCCAGGCTGTCCTCGATGGCGAGATCGATGACTTCATCGAAGCTGGAATTCGTTGGCGAAGGGGTCAGGCCGCCTGAGCCGGTTCAACTCCTATTGAGTCGTGTCGCGCGTAGAGACGCCTGACGAAGTACGCTGTGATCAGCGCGCTCAGGATCATGTCGTAGCGGCCGAGGAACCCGACCAGCAGGTCGAGCAGCACGAAGAATGCCAGCAGACCGACGATGACCCGCACGCCATCCCCGCCGTATGGTCCGGTGGCCGCAAGTTGTGACACCAGCACGACACCGAGAGCAACCGGGGCGAGCGAGATGGCGACTCCGGCTGGCCACGGGATGTTGGTCTCGGCGACCGAATAGGTCAAGATCCAGTGCGCGAGCACGCAGCTGAAGGCAAGGGTGCCCAGCCAGCGGCGCGGTTGACGTTCCGCACAGCGTGTCGTCCTCGGCCAGCGACCCACGGCGAATGCGGCCACCACGACGAGGATGACCAACCCTGCGGCGGCGACCAGGACGGGCGTCGGGGGTCGTTGGTCGAACTCGCCGTAGATCACTGGCGTCAGCGCAAGCACAACCGCGGCGACGATGAGTCCACGCCGGCTTGTCCAAGCGACGTGGCGCGACCGAGGTCTCAGCCATTCAACGACGAGCACCGACGCGCTGATGCTGATCACGGTGTGAAACACGGTGAGGTGTGTCGCGAGGAGCACGTTGGTGTGCCAGAACACGCTGTATGTACCTATGTCGGAATCCTCCCAGAACTTCGGGAAGAACCAGAAGCGATCGACCAGAGCCTCCTCCCACACGCCGTAGGCGACACCCAGCATCACAAGACCGGTGAACCCGAGGTTGAACCGGTGGGTGATCTCGCGACAGAGGAGCGCTCCGCAGCCGTAGAGCGCGGCCATGTATGCAAGATTCCATGGCAGCAGCAAGGTCAGCGGGGGCGAGGATCCCGAGAGACCTTCACCGAAGTACGGCGCGATGAGCAGGATCAGCAGGACTGGACTCCTGATGAATTGCCGAAACCATGAGCCGACCTGGAATTCTGGGGAGTCGGTCATGGCATGAGCCTAGGCGTCGTGGTGCTGACTCTCTTGGACCAACTTCGGCAAATCGGTGAACGCGGGGCCCGGCTGTGAACCAAGATGTTCGACCGGGGATGACTCGGAAGGGAGTGGCAGATGAGCCGTCGGGTAGCCAGACTCGCGCTGCTGGTGCTGGCCGCGTTGCTGCTGTGGATGGGGCCCTCGTCGGCCGACACCTCGGTGACCACCTTGCCGGATGGCACCTACGCGTACTCAGGTGGCGGGCACTCGATCACGGTGACGTGTGCAGGTGGTTCGTGCCGCGCGTCGGTGGAGGGTTTGAGCGGTCCGCTGACCCCCCAAAACTGCGCGGGGACCACTGCGCTCTGCGCCCAGCTGTTCACTGGCGAGACCCCTCGGTCATGTCCGGGCGGGCGGCCCCAGCAGAGCTACTACTTCGTCGCTGTCTCTCGAGAGCGCGCGCAGGTGACATACGAAGAGCCCGGTGATGCTGTTGGGAAGACCAACTCCACGGAGTTCGTTTGCGTCGTCGATGAACTGCAGGAGACGTGGCCGATCCTCACCAACACCTCATTGTCCACGGGTGCGGCGGACACATCGCCCATCTCCAACGAGTCGGTGACAGGACCGTTCGGCGGTACCGACGAACCACGCGACGCAGGTCATCTGGGCTTGACGAGGTCGCTTGCCGGAGGTGGGGCTGTCGACGCGCCGAGCGTGCTGTCGTCGCTACCGACCATGTCAGAACTGTCACTGAGAACTGTGCTGACAGCCGCGGGAGTGACCATCGTCCTGGTGATCTTGACCGCAATTCCCACGGCGTTGCTGGACTCCGCGGCCGAGTCCGGTCAGGTGAGATTGGCAGCCTGGCGGGCGCGACGTCGTGGCGTTGACGATGGCGGTGAAACGCGCCGGGATGGTCGCTGGTGGTGGGCCGCGTTGGGCGTGTTTCTTGCTGCCGTGATCTCGATGTTTGTCGACCCGCACGTCGGCCTGAATGCCGGTTCGGTACGCATGCTCGGGTCGATCGCATTGTCGCTCGCAGTCGAGGTCGTGCTGTCGTGGGTGCTCGTGATCTGGGTCGTACGACGAGTTCACCCGAACGCGCTGGCATCGTTTGAGTTCAGGCCTTTGAGTCTCTTGATGGTGGTTGGAGCTGTTGTGATAAGTCGGGTGACTGGTTTCGAGCCGGGCATCGTGTTTGGTCTGGTCGCGGGGCTTGGCTTTGTCGCGGTGACGACTGCTGCAGAGACGGCCAAGCTTGCGTTGACGCAGCTCGCGTGGGTTTTCGGGTTGGCGCTTGTCGGCTGGATCGCCTATTCGACGATGGGGGAGCAGTCGTCGGCGGTAGGTGTGTTCACGTCGGAAACCCTGGCGGGTCTGGCGGTAGGTGGCTTCTCAGCGACGCCGATCGCGCTGTTCCCCTTGCGAGGCCTGGGCGGTCACGATGTCTTCACCTGGTCGAAACGGGTCTGGGCGGTCGTGTATGCGATCGGGCTACTTGGGTTCCTGGCGATCATCATGCCTATGCCAGGCTCCTGGGGTGAGGTGTCGTGGAGCCTGACGGCCTGGATCGCAGGCTACTTTGCGTATCTCACCGTTGCGATCGTTGCCTGGGCCGTGCTGCGTGAAGGCAAACCCGAAGCCGTCAGTCCCCAGAGCTGAAGGCGGCGTCGAACGCTGCCTCGGGTGCGTCGAACAGATTGGCCTTGACGAATGCCAGGGCTTCGGGAGCGCCCAGGAGCCGGTCCATGCCGGCATCCTCCCATTCGATCGAGATGGGACCGTAACCGATCGTGTTGAGCATGCGGAAGCACGCTTCCCACGGCACGTCGCCGCGACCCGTCGACACGAAGTCCCAGCCACGACGCGGATCCGCCCACGGCAGGTGGGAGCCGAGGCGACCATTGCGTCCGTTGCCGACCTGCTTCTTGGCATCCTTGCAGTCGACGTGATAGATCCGGTCCCTGAAGTCCCACAGGAAACCAAGCGGATCGAGGTCCTGCCACACGAAGTGCGACGGGTCCCAGTTGAGCCCGAACGCCTCGCGGTGCCCGATCGCCTCGAGAGCCGCGTGCGTGGCCTGGCCGGTCAGGTGGTTGGAGATCGCGTAGACCTTGAGGCCATTCTTCTCCAGGATGTCGTGGCGTGTCTGGATGTAGGTGGGGTCCTCGACGGCGGCCCAGGGATCGAAGTGGTCGCCCCAGCAAGCGATTTCGAGACCGTCATATCCCCACTCACCTGCGAGCCTGGCCACCTCCTCAAACGGCAAGTCAGCTCACTGCCCGGTGAAAAGTGTGATCGGACGTGCCATGGTCATGCAACTGTCGTATGTGTGATGCCGTCAGCGGAGCTCGCTGCCACCGCGTCAAGGACGCGCTGGACGGCGAGGCCGTCGGCAAATGACGGTGTGGGTTGGCGACCCGCTGCGATGTCGTTGACGAAGTCGACGACCTGGTGCGTGAAGCCGTGCTCATAGCCGAGGCCATGACCGGGTGGCCACCACGCGGCAATGTAGGGGTGTGAAGCCTCGGTGACGATGATCCGGCGAAACCCGGCGATCGAGGGATCGTCGGTGCCGTCGAAGAACTCAAGGACGTTCATGTCCTCAAAATCGAATGCCAGCGAGCCCTGGGACCCATTGATCTCCAGTCGAAGAACATTCCTGCGCCCAGTTGCGAATCGGGTCGCCTCGAAGACACCAACTGCACCGTTCGCGAAGCGGCTCGTGAAGACCGCGGCATCGTCGACTGTCACCGGCCCGCGTTCCGATCCCGTACCGGTCGGGCGAGTGTTGACGAACGTCGTCATCAGGCCGCTGACGGAATGGATCTGCGATCCGGTGACCCACTGCGCCATATCGATGATGTGTGCACCGATGTCGCCGAGTGCTCCTGATCCGGCCTTGCGCTTGTCGAGACGCCAGGTGAGTGGAGCGTCCTCATTGGTCAGCCAGTCCTGGAGATACTGTGCGCGTACGTGACGGATCGTGCCGATTCGTCCGTCAGCGACGAGGCTTTTCGCCAAGGCAACTGCGGGTGTTCGGCGATAGGTGAAGCCAACCATGGAGCGCACACCACCTCGGGCAGCGTCAGCTGCGGCCTCGGTCATCGCCTCGGCTTCGGCAACGGTGTTGGCGAGGGGCTTCTCGCACAGCACGTGTTTGCCGGCCTTGAGCGCCTCAATCGCAATCTCGGCGTGGGTGTCGCCGGGAGTGCAGATGTCGATGACGTCGATGTCGTCGATAGAGAGCAGTGTTCTCCAATCCGTTTCGACCGACTCCCAGCCGAAGCGTTTCGCGACCTCTCCGGTCGCTTCCCTGTTGCGGCCGCAGATGGCAGCCATGCGGGGCCTGATGGGCAGATCGAAGAAGGCAGGGGCGGTGCGCCAGGCGTGGGAGTGGGCGGCGCCCATGAAGGCGTAGCCGACCATGCCGATCCCGAGCGTAGCGGGGCTGCCGACGGCTGACATGTTCAGTGGCCCTTCGCGGCCGGCTCCACCAGCTCAACCAAGACGCCGCCGGCGTCCTTCGGGTGCACGAAGTTGACCCGTGAGTCGGACGTCCCGCGCTTCGGAACGTCATAGAGGAGTCGTACGCCACGCTCGCGCAGCGTCTCCGACACCGCATCGATGTCCGACACGCGATAGGCGAGCTGCTGGATGCCCTGGCCATTGCGGGCCAAGAACTTGGCGATCGTGGAATCTTCGCTCAGCGGCGCGAGAAGCTGGATGCAGCTGCCCGAGTCGCCGACGGCAAGCATGGCTTCCCGTACTCCCTGCTCCTCGTTGATCTCTTCATGGATCGAGTGCAGACCGAACGTCGACGCGTACATCTCAAGCGCGTCATCGAGGTCAGGCACGGCGATGCCGACGTGGTCGATGGCGAGCAGGAGGTGGCCTGGGACAAGGGGGTCGCTTGGCATGCCTCGAGGGTAGAGCAGTTCCTTCGTGCGGTCGGGGTGATCCCGCGCACACGCTCGTCCCCCATCCTTCACCCGTGGGTAGTCTGCCTAGTAACAAACCTGGAGCAACAGTCCTCTGAAGGAGCAGTTCACATGTCGCAGTCCGTGATCGTTGCCGGAGCCCGTACCCCTATTGGCCGTCTGCTGGGTGGATTCAAGGGTCTGTCAGGCTCAGACCTCGGTGGTCTCGCCATCAAGGGTGCGCTCGAGAAGGCAGGTGTCACCGGGGAGCAGGTTGACTACGTGATCATGGGTCAGGTCCTCGGCGCGGGAGCAGGCCAGGTGCCCGCACGCCAGGCCGCGTTCAAGGGTGGCATCCCCCTCACCACGCCGTCGGTCACGATCAACAAGGTCTGCCTGTCAGGAATCAACGCGATCGCCCTCGCCGACCAGCTGATCCGCGCTGGCGAGTACGAGATCGTCGTCGCCGGAGGTCAGGAGTCGATGACCCAGGCGCCGCACATGCTGCTCGGATCGCGTGAGGGCACCAAGTACGGCGACACCAAGCTCGTCGACCACATGGCCGCCGACGGACTCTGGGACGCGCTGACTGACCAGGCCATGGGTGGTCTGACTGAACAGATCAACGCCGATGGCACCAAGCTCAGCCGCGAGGAGCAGGACACGTTCAGCGCCCGCTCACACCAGCTTGCCGCGACCGCGCAGAAGAACGGCGTATTCGATGCCGAGATCGTGCCGGTCACGATCCCCAGTCGTCGCGGTGACGATGTCGTGATCTCTGAGGACGAGGGCGTGCGTGGTGACACCACCGCCGAGTCGCTGGGCAAGCTTCGGCCCGCGTTCAGCACGGAAGGCACCATCACGGCGGGCTCCGCCAGTCAGATCTCCGACGGTGCCGCTGCGGTGGTCGTCATGAGCAAGACCAAGGCTGAAGAGCTGGGCCTGTCCTGGATCGCCGAGATCGGTGCCGCGGGCACGGTCGCCGGTCCCGACTCAAGCCTGCAGCTGCAGCCAGCCAACGCCATCGAGAAGGCTGCCGCCAAGGAGGGCATCTCCGTCTCCGACATCGACCTGTTCGAGCTCAACGAGGCATTCGCTGCTGTCGGCATCGAGAGTTCCCGCAAGCTCGGCATCTCAGAAGACATTGTCAACGTCAACGGCGGAGCGATCGCCCTGGGTCACCCGATCGGTGCCAGCGGCGCACGTATCGTGCTGCACCTGGCGCTCGAACTGGGTCGGCGCGGCGGTGGCATCGGTGCTGCCGCGCTGTGCGGCGGTGGCGGTCAGGGTGACGCGTTGATCATCCGCGTACCCAAGAAGTAGCCCAGCCCAGGTGACCAGTCGGCCGGTCCGCGTCGCCGATCTCGTCGAGCGCGCCCAGGCTGGCGAGCCTCGGGCAGTTGCGAGGCTGATCTCCTTGGTCGAGGATCAGGCTCCAGAGTTGCGGGAGGTCAGCGCCGCACTGACGCCGCACGCCGGTCGGGCCCACATGGTGGGCCTGACCGGTGCGCCCGGAGTGGGCAAGTCCACAGCGACCTCGGCGCTCGTGAAGGCGCTACGTACGCAGGGCCGCCGGATCGGGGTGCTCGCGGTCGATCCGACCTCGCCGTTCTCCGGGGGAGCCCTTCTCGGCGATCGCATCCGTATGCAGGACCATGCGACCGACGACGGTGTGTACATCCGATCCATGGCAAGCCGGGGACACCTCGGCGGCTTGTCGGTCGCGGCTCCCCAGGCGATGCGGGTGCTCGACGCCGCCGGCTGTGATGTCGTTCTGGTCGAGACTGTCGGCGTGGGCCAGTCCGAGGTCGAGATCTCCGGGCTTGCCGACACGACCCTGGTGTTGCTGGCGCCCGGTATGGGTGACGGCATCCAGGCCGCTAAGGCCGGAATCCTCGAGGTCGGTGACATTTTTGTCGTCAACAAGGCCGATCGCGACGGTGCGGCGGCGACCCGTCGTGAGCTGCGCTCGGTCGTTGCGATGACCGACCGCGCTGACGGTGCGTGGAAGCCGCCGATCCTTCTCACCGTCGCAACCACGGGCGAAGGCGTTGAAGAGGTCGCCGAGCAGATCGCACTTCACCACGAGCACCTGATCTCATCTGGAGAGCTCGACCGTCGTCGACTGGCACGCACTCGTCGCGAGATCGAGGCACTTGCCCTCGACGCCGTACGGCAGCGTTTCGGCGATGTGTCCGGCGATGCGCGTCTCGACACGCTGGCAGCAAACGTGGTCAGCGGCGCCACGGATGCGTTCGCGGCCGCAGACAGCCTCCTCGAGAAACTCTGATGTCACGGCGCGCCGCCCCGTCCCTGGACCATTCATCGACAAGAATGGTGTTGTGCTGAAGAAGGTCATCACGCTGCTCGTCGTCGGTTTTGCGGTTTACTACCTGCTGACCGCGCCTGCTGGCGCGGCCGATGCCGTCAGCAACGCGTTTGGCGCAGTCATGGACGCCTTCAGCCAGGTCGGCGTGTTCGTCAACGAGCTCGTCGCCTAAGACGATGATTCGGGCGCTGCTCGACCGGCTGCCCGATCAGGAGGTCGACAGCCACCTCCTCGTCGATGAGGGTGAAGTCGTCATTGACCTCGTCTATCACCATCCCATCGTCTTCTGGCGACCTATTGCCGAGGTCGTTGGCACGGTCGTCCTTTGGACGTTTGCCTTGATCGGACCCATCCAGCTCGGCTGGTTCTTCCTGATTGTCGGGTTCGGGGTCGCGGTGCACGCGCTCTACCTGACGCTGCGCGAACGACGTGATGTGTTTGTCGTGACCAACATGAGGGTGTTTCGCGCGAGCGGAGTGTTCACCGTCCGTATCGCGACGATGCCGATCACCCGCATCCTCGACATCACGGTCGAGAAGCCGCTGCTCGGACGAGTGCTCGGCTACGGCCACTTCACCTTCGAATCGGCCGCGCAGGCGCAGGGGCTCCGCAACATCCGCTACATCGGTGACCCGGACGAGCGTGACCTGACGATCCAGCGGGTCGTTCAGCGATCCGGGCTGCGAGGTCGCACGATCGAGCAGCAGCTGCTCGACGGCCGCTGAGCCGTTCGTACACTGGCACCATGAACTTCTCACGCCCCGGCGCCATCGACCTGTCTGCTCTCAAGCAGCCGGCTGCACGCCCGGCAGCACCGGGTGGTGGCTCGTACGTCGTCGACATCACCGAGCAGACGTTCCAGTCGGCTGCACTCGAGGCGTCGATGCAGCACGTTGTGGTTCTCAGTCTCTGGTCACCACGGTCACCGCAGAGCGCCGACTTCAATGTCTTGCTCGCCAAGGTCGCCAACTCCTTCGACGGACAGATCGTGCTGGCACAGGTTGACGTCGACTCCAACGCCGCAATCGCGCAGGCACTCGACGCCAAAGCCGTGCCGCTCGTCGTCGGACTCGTCAAGGGCCAGCCGGTTCCCCTCTTCCAGGGGACGGTCGACGAGGCAGAGGTCATGCGGTTCTTCTCCGAGCTCGTCACGGTGGCAGCCCAGAACGGTGTGACGGGCCGAGCCCAGGCAGCTGGGGTCACGGCGGCGACTGCAGACCAAGATGAAGCCGAGGAGCCCGCGGACCCACGTTTCGCCGCGGCTGACGCAGCCTTCGGAACAGGTGACTTCGCGGCCGCTGCTGAGGAGTACGAGACGATCCTCGCTCAGTACCCTGCTGACGTGGAGGTCGCCGAGCGGCTGGCTGGTGTCAAGTTGCTCGCACGTACCCAAAATGTCGACCTGCCCACCGCGCGCAAGGCTGCGGCCGATGCGCCGGAAGATCTCGAGGCACAGATGCTGGTCGCCGATCTTGATGTCAGCGGTGGACATGTTGATGACGCCTTCAACCGTCTGATAGAGCTGGTCAAGAGGACTGCTGGCGACGATCGTGACTCAGTACGCGAGCGGCTGCTTGAGTTGTTCACTGTCGTCGGCACCGCGGACCCCAGAGTGGCCGCCGCGCGCAGGACGCTTGCGTCCGCATTGTTCTGACCTGCACCGCCTTTCCGGATAGGGTCAAACCCGGCGTCCGCTCGGAGATCGCCACAGGGAGCGTGGCGATGCGTACGAGATTGAGTTGGGTGCTCACCGCACTTGGCGCGCTCAGTGCCGTCGCGGGCCTCGCGCTGATGGTCATACTTGGACCTGACAGCCGCTTCTCCACTGGCCCCCACGAAGTCGTGTCCGACGGCATTGCGGTGGTCACGGCACCCAAGGTCATCACTTGGGCCGACGTGCGGATTGACGTGCTCGCCGAAGTCCCGGTCCAAAAGCCGGTGTTCGTAGGCCTTGGCAATTCAGTTGACGTGCAGAATTATGTCAGCGCCACCGCCCGACTCGAAGTCACCGACTTCCACACACCGTGGGAGATCAAGACTCGCCAGATCGAGGGCAAGCCGGGACTGCCAGGAGCACCAACCGCACTCGACTGGTGGCTGGCGAAGTCGGCTGGTCGTGGCGGTGCCAGCATCACGACCACTCTCCCCGACGAGACCGTGTCGCTGGCGATCCTTTCGGTGGGCGACAGCACCCTGTCAGGGCTCAAGGTGAGCATCGCCTATGGGATCAAGGGTGGCTTCGCCAAGGGTATTGGCCTGCTGCTCTTGGGGGCGGGGGCCATCTTGCTGAGTCGGCTGATGCGTCGCGGTGACGACAGTCTTTGGGTCGAGGAACAAGACGATGACGAGGATGTCATCTACGTCTACGTGGACGAGGATGGCGTCGAGCATGAGCTCTCAGCCGAGGAGGCCGCGGAGTACGAGATCGTTGATGCCGACGAGGCTGGGGAAGTTGAGGATGCCGACCGTGAACCTGAGCAAGTCGCCGCGTCTGCGCCCCCGGGAGCGCCTGTCACCGAGACCAAAGCAGAGGACGACGAGGAGGTCGTCTACATCTACGTCGATGAAGACGGAGTCGAGCACGAGATCACCGCCGAGGAAGCAGAAGCGTACGAGTTCGTCGACGAGGTGACGGTCGAGGTCGACGGTGATGCCGAGCCGGAGCCGGAACCACAGCCAGATCCAGAGCCGGAACCGGAACCGGAGCCGGAACCACAGCCGGTAACCGCGCCTGCGCCCGAGCGTGTGATGTACGTGTACGTCGACGAGGACGGCGTGGAACACGAGGTCAGCGAGGAAGAGCTCGCCGACTTCGAGGTCATCGAGGACAGCGACATCGAGGGCGGGGAGGGCAAGCCATGAAACGAGGTGTGGCCGGGGTCTGCGCCCTTCTCGTGGTCTCGGCGTGCGCCGTGCCCCACGAGCGGTCTGATGTGACGCTGGGCAAGGACGCAGCGCGTACCTCCGAGGTCGACAAGGTATTCGAGCGCTATCGACAGACCCGCAACGCGGCGATCGCACTGCTCGACCCCAAGCCCCTGTCGACGGTTGAGAGCGAAGCGGTTTTCGACATCGACTCAGGCTCGTTTGACGTGTCACAGCGGCTGGCGCAGAAGCAGAAGCAGGACACCACGGCGATCGACGTCACCAAGGTGCTTACCCCGCGGTTCTCGAAGTACCCGCTGTGGTTCCTGGCCGTGGTACGCGACAGTGCGCTCAACATCAACCGCGTCCAGATTTTCGAGCGCGCCGAGGCAGTTGATCCGTGGCTACTGGTGGCCACCCCCGAGACGGTGGCTGACACGAACATTCCGGAGCTTCGAACCAAGGGTTCGCAGGTCGTCACGGTCAAACCAGCCAACGGTGCAGGCATGAGCATGTCACCGCAGGATGCTGCCCAGGCGTACGCGAAGACGCTCGATGATCCCCTGTCGCCGGAGGCCGATTCGGTGGTGAAGGACTCCTTCATCCGTCAGATGCGCTCGGCCGCATCGACAAATGGCGGACTCACCGGCGTGACGTTCTCACAGACGTGGAGCGCCGAGAAGGTTCGATTCGCCGTGCGCACGTCCGACGGCGGCGCGCTTGTCTTCGTCACTCTGCTTCGCGACGACATCTACAAGGTGCAGAAGGGGCTCACCGTGAGCTGGCCTGACGGCACACCCCAGCAGGCGTTCCTCTCGTCAGGGATCTCCAGCTCCGGAACGCTGAAGTACAAGCACCAGGTGCTGCTGCACCTACCTGGTGGCAGTGGCAAGCCAAGAGCCATCGGTCAGTACGGCGGGGTCGTCGGCGCTGTCGAGTGATCGTCAAAGCGTGCGACCGACGGCATAACCGAGAGATGCTGCGGCAACGCTGACGACCACCATCGCGGCAGCGTTGACGAAGGCCGAGCCATAGCGACGATCAAGTGCGAGATGTGCGGTCTCGACGCTGGCGGTGCTGAACGTCGTGTAACCGCCAAGGAATCCCGTTCCGGCGATGGCGTGCCACGAGTCGGTGACACCCGCGCCGATGATCAACCCGAGGAGCAATGACCCGGAAGCGTTGATTAGGTGCGTTGACCAGGGCAGGGAGGCCGGCACCCGCGGGCGCACCCAGGAATCGACGAGAAAGCGCGTGCCCGCACCGAGTCCTCCGACCATGGCAACCCACAAGGCGGTCATCGGCGATCCTTCGTGCCGACGGCAACGCCAGCGAGTGCGGCCACAAGGCCCACAAGCACGGTGCCGATCGCATACGTGAGACCGAGAGCGACGTGATCGCCGCGGATCAGGGCGTCGGTCTCCACCGCCAACGAGCTGTAGGTCGTCAACCCGCCGAGGAAGCCCGTCCCAAGCAGCAGACGAAGTGACGCATCGCGGTGGTTCAGGACGGCAGCGAGCAGGAGTCCGAGCGCGAATGAGCCGACCATGTTGACCGTGAATGTGGCGAGTGGAAACAGGCGGTCGCCGGTCAGAGCCTCGTTGACACCGAAGCGGCTCAATGTCCCTACCGCGCCGCCCAGGATGACCAGCACGACCGATCTCATGTGACACCCGCCAGGAGGTTTGCAGCGATGGCGAACATCACGACCGCGACGAACCCGTCGAGAATCCGCCAGGACGAAGGCCTGGCGAAGAGGGGTCGGAGCACACGGGCACCGTAGCCGAGAGTCGTGAACCAGGCGAGGCTGCCGATCGCTGCGCCAGCACCGAACCACCATCTGTTGTCCCCATGCGTACCGGCGACCGCGCCGAGCAGGATCACGGTGTCGAGATACACGTGGGGGTTGAGCCAGGTCAGCGCGAGGCACGTGGAGATCGTCGTACGCAGGGTCGTCGGCCTGCCGGCGGAGTTTGCGTCGATCGTGGAGGGCTCCCAGGCACGTCGAGCGGCGAGGGCGCCGTACACGATCAGGAAACTCGCACCACCGATCCGCATCGTGGCCAGCAGCCATGGCGTGGACTGGATCAGGCTCCCTACGCCACCTACTCCGATGGAGATCAGGATCACGTCAGAGATCGCGCACACTCCGACCACGGCGAGTACGTGCTCGCGGCGCAGACCTTGGCGCAGGACATACGCGTTCTGGGCACCGATCGCGATGATGAGGGAAAGACCGAAGCCGACACCCGCGAGCAGTGACCCCAGCACGACTCACAACCTCTCACGGACCGCTCGGGCCCACGGTCCATCCGTGGCGAAGTGGTGCCCCCGGCAGGAATCGAACCTGCGACCTAGAGATTAGAAGGCTCTTGCTCTATCC
>MTKY01003195.1_pt1 | contig 19175 bp, 15 predicted proteins | sample 1042731 | NCBI WGS metagenome assembly MTKY01 (sample SAMN06212206, study PRJNA360538) | anaerobic digester metagenome | biome: Wastewater treatment plant; material: sludge; isolation source: anaerobic digester fed with sludge from wastewater treatment plant | place: Denmark: WWTP Soeholt ... | reverse complement strand
GGACATCGTGCGCTACGTCATCACCGTGACCAACGCCAGCACCCAGACCTTGCAGACCGGCGTCGTTGTGACCGACAGCCTCCCGGCAGACGTCACATTCGTCGAAGCGACCCCTGCGCCTAATGGGCAGAACCCGTTGGTGTGGAACGTGGGCGCGCTCGCGCCTGGCGCAACCTGGACGGCGACCGTCCGTGTGCAGGTGGACGGCTCGGCGAATCCCATCGGCGCGAACGTCGCCGAGGTGCGCAGCAACCAGCAGAATGAACAAGAGACCGCTCCCGTGCTGCCGCCCGCGCCTGTCTTGCGTTACGTTCTGGTGGTGCAAACGATGGGACAGGGCAGTGTAACTCGTGACCCCGATCAGGCCACCTACCATTACGGCGATGTGGTCATTCTGACTGCAACACCGGTCGCTGGCTGGGACTTCGACGGTTGGTCGGGCGATCTCAGCGGCGCTGCCAATCCCGCGCAAGTGACGATGAACGGCAACAAAGCCATCACTGCTACCTTCACCCTCAAGCCGGTCACGCCGGTCAGTTACACGCTGACGTTGGCGACGACCGGCGACGGTTCCGGCAGCCTCACCCCTGAGATAGGGACGCACGAATACGTGAGCGGCACGACTGTGTTCATCACCGCCACCGCGCAGATCGGTTCCGAGTTTGCCGGGTGGAGCGGCGATTTCACCGGCATGGACAACCCTGCGTCTGTGCTGATGGATAGCGACAAGTCCATCACGGCGACGTTCCGGCTCCAGTCGATGTGCGAACCGCTGACCGCCGTCGGGATTACCGGTCCACCAAGCGGCCAGACGGACACGCCCTACACCTTCACCGGCATCGTCACGCCGACCAACGCCACGCCGCCGCTCACATTCACCTGGATGCCGGCGCCGTCGAGCGGGCAGGGTACGCTCGCAGCCGCCTATCGATGGGCCATGGCGGGCGTCTACACACTCACGCTGCGCGCCGAACATTGCGGCGGCGTGCTCACGGCCACACACAGGATCGACATCACCGCGCCGTCGACCTGCCCGTATGGAGCGGATGCGTACGAAGAAGACGATACGCCGCAAACCGCGCGCCCCATCGTCCCGGAAGAGACGCAAACGCGTAATTTCTTCGATGATGCGGTGGATTGGATCACCATAACGGTGGGGAGAAGCGATACCTACACCTTTACGACGACGGTCGAAGGCCAGGCGGTGGACACGGTCTTGTCGCTCTTCGACCGCGACGGGCAGACGCTGCTGGTGGAAAACGATAACGCGCCCGGCGCGCCGGGCCTGTCATCCCAGATCGTGTGGCAAGCGCCGAACGATGGCGTGTATTATTTGCGGGTGACGAATCGTACCGGATTTATCGGATGCGACACGCACTATAAGGTGCACGTGACCGTGCATGACATCAAGTTCATCTACTTGCCACTGGTCATGCGTAATCAAAAATAACATCGTAAAAACACCTGCCGGGAAGCTCAATGCTTCCCGGCAGGCGCGTTAACGATCCCATCATCAACTGTTCTGGCCTTCTGCGAACTGCCTGAAGTAGTCGACGCATACCTTCCGCCACAGCCGCGCGTTCTCCAACTGGCGCATTAACCGCTCGCTGACGTGTTCGTGGCGCTGTGGATCGATGTGCGGTTCCAAGTCCGGCCACGTGCGGACCATGGCTTCCACAAAGGCGACGCCCTCGTCGTAGCGGTGTCGAAGCTCTTCCCAGAGCGTTCGACCGGATTGCATCCGGTGATCCCACGGCACGTGGTGGAACCACAGCAAGTACTTTTCGGGACAGGCCTCCAGGCTGTCGAACTGCTCGCGGAGGGGGCTGTGATACTGCGCAGTGGCCTGGCTGCCGGTGCTGCTGCGGTCGAAACCGAGGCCGTCCGTGTCGGCCCGGTGGTAGTAGGTGCAGTTCCAGTCCGGGCGCGGCGCGCTGTCGAAGCCCGGATCAGGCCCGTAGTGGTGGCCTTCCTGCATGATGTGGTGCAGGCCGAGCGGCGTCATATAGTCGATGCAGGCCGGCCACGAACCGAGCATCATGGCTTTCAGCGGTTCGACGACCCGCGGATCGTTCGACCAGGTGGCGCGAATCCATTCTTCGGCGATAGCGGCCTCGCTCAGGTCGTAATCCCAGGCCAGCCGCCCGTAGGCGTACCAGTTGGCCTGCGAGAAGTGATGGCCGCACCAGTTGCGGTCCGAGCCGGTGTTAGCGACGGCGATGATGCACGAGGTATCCTGCCCGAACACCGAGCCGTCCACGATCCTAGCCACCGTCGAACCGGGGCCTTTGGCGTAGGTGTCCGCGTCCAGAATCTCTTTCCACATCCCGCCCAGGTAGACCAGGTGAATGGACTGTCCCAGGTATTCCTGCGCGACTTGAAATTCGAGCGCCAGGGGCGTCTGTGGGAGCGCGCCGAAGAGCGGGTGGAACGGCTCGCGCGGCTGGAAGTCGATCGGGCCGTTTTTCGCCTGCACGAAGACGTTAGGGCGGAATTTGCCGTCCAGCGGGACGAATTCCTTGTTGGCGCACTTGGCCCGGTCGGCGTCGACGGTGACGTCGTAGACGAAGGCGCGCCACAGCACCGTACCGCCGTGCGAAGCCAACGCCTCGGCGAGCATATTTGCGCCGTCGTCGTGATTCGCGCCGTAATTCTGCGGTCCAGGTTGCCCCTCCGAATTCGCCTTCACCTGGAGTCCGCCGAAGTCGGGGATCAGGCGATAGATCTCGTCCGCCTTATCCCGCCACCACGCAGCGACCGCCGGATCGCGTGGGTCGCTCGTCCGCAGGCCACCCAGTTGCATCGGCGCGGAGAAAAAGGCCGAAAGGTACACCCGGAGGCCGTAAGGCCGGAAGAGGTCGGCCAGCGCAGCCGTTTTGTGCAGGTATTCGGTAGTCAGGCTTTTGGCCTTGGCGTTGACGTTGTTCAAGCAGACGCCGTTGAGCCCGATGGACGCGCAGGCGCGCGCGTAGTCGTGGTAACGCGGGTCGATCACGTCCGGCAAGTCGTTCCACTGCCACAGCGATTTTCCGGCATAGCCGCGCTCGATGGAGCCGTCGAGGTTGTCCCAGTGCGTGTGGATGCGCTGGCGAATCCGGGGCCGGCTGATGATGTCGAGCACGCCGATGTTCTGGTGCGTCTGGAGCAGCCGCAGGAAATGAAAGACGCCGGTCAGGACGGCGGTTTCGGCGCTGGCCGTCACCACGGTCCAGGTGTGCGCCCCCGCCGGATGCGTGCGGATGAGGAATCCCTCCGCGCCCACGGCGTCGCGTTGCGTCTGGGGCAGGCTCACGCCGAGCGTCACAAGCGCGTCAGCCGTCCCTGCCACCAGCGCGTTGCCGTCCGGCGTCTGTGTGGAGATCGGCGCGGCAGCGCCTAACAACGCCGGCAACGCCCGCGCCAACTCGCTGCGGACAATCTCGGCGGTCGGGCCCTCGCCGAGGACGACCACACGACCAAGCGCCGTGCGATACTGTGTTAGCCGTTCCACGTTATCCACTGGACGATAACGCAGCCAGAGTTCGTATCCGTCTTCGTTTGGGATGTTCATCGTCTGTTCTCCTAAACTGACTGCTGAGGCATCGGGTGTCTCCGTGGATGCGATCTCCAGCGCGTCCATGGGCATTTCCGGTCGACGACCGCAGGCCGTGAGCAGCGCCGCATTGGCCGCCAACAGACCTGCTGCTTGCAAAAATTTCCGTCGTGAAAGATACATCATTGTTCAGGCGGGTAGGCCGACCACGAATAGGAGAACGAATAAGCGAATGCCAGCCTCGGCTAGACGTAGAACGTACGCCAGGCCATGCCTATTCGTTTATTCGTTCCTGGATTCGTGGTCGGCACGCTCTACCGCCGTATCCAAAACCGCCTGCGTGGGCAAAACACGCACATCAGCGCGCTGCAACAGGCGTTCCAGGAGACCTTCCAGGTACGCGCTGCGCAGCGGACCCCATCCCTCGCCGTCCAGACCATGCGCCGTGTAGAGCAGCCAGCCTTCTGGTTGGGCGAACAACGCCTCCAAACACCGGTCCAGCATCGGCTCAGCGTCCTCCGAAGCCGGGGACGTCAGGCGGGTGGTGTGGCGCGTGGGCAATGGCATGAACGTCCCTCCTGCAATGCGGAAGGCGCGCACGACCTGCGGCAGCCAGGCGTCCAGTTCCGGTGTGGAAACGTTGTACGGGAAATTGAACACCGTCCGGCGTGCGTCGAAGCCGTCCAGCGACTGCTGGAAGACGTCCAGGCAGCGCAGAATGTTCGCTCGCGCCTGGGCCAGCGGCATCTCGGCCAGGTTGCTGTGATCGTAGCCGTGCGGCTGGATGATGTGGCCACAGGCTTGCAACTCGTTCCACAATCCGAAATCCCCGAACGTCTGCGGATCGTGTTCGTGGAAGGTTATCACCACATTGAATTCGGCGCGCAGGCCGTAGTGTTCGTAAATCTCCGCGATTTTGCCGACCGAGCGGGTGAACCCGTCATCCCAACTGAGCGTGATGTAATACATAGATGCCTCTCTTTCGATAATGGCAAATGGCGAATGGCAAAAGGATATTGGATACGGATTTCACGGATTCTAAGGATTTATTTTCAAGAAAAGAATCCGTGTTTTCCGTGTTCATCCGGGTACTGGAATGACTGTACCGTTATCGGGCGCTCCAGATGAAGGTGTTCTCCGCATCGCGCAGGCGGGGTGCGATTACATCGCGTGCTGAAAGCAACGGCTCGGCGACCGGCCACGCGACGCCGATGTCGGGATCGTTCCACAAAATGCCACGCTCATGCACCTGCGAATACTCCGCCGTGACCTGGTAGAGCAAGTCCGCCATATCACTGACGACGCAGAAACCGTGCGCGAAGCCCGGCGGCACGTAAAGCAAATGGTGATTGTCCGCCGAGAGCGTCACGCCGACCCACTGCCCATACGTCGGCGATCCGCGCCGGATGTCCACTGCCACGTCGAAGATCTCGCCTGCCGCCACGCTCAAAAGCTTGCCTTGCGCCATTGGCTGCAATTGGTAATGTAATCCCCGCAGCACCCCATACGCCGAGTGCGAGTGATTGTGTTGCACGAATACGTCGGGAATCCCTGCGGCGGCAAACTCCGATTGTTTGTAGGTCTCCACGAAAAATCCGCGCGCGTCGCCACGCACACGCGGCTCGATGAGAATCACATCAGGAATTTCCAAACGGGTAAATGTAAAGGGCATATTTTCCACCTTAGTCGAAAGTCCGCAATCCAAAATCCACAATCGAAAATCCAAAATCGCTTTAGCCGCTCTCTGCGCCGTAGCCGCGCAGTCTGGCCGCCAATGGATACAGCAGGTGCAACGGCTGTTCCCACAAGCCCACGCAGCGAATGATCTGCCCGCCGAAGCCGCGCTTGAAGCGATAGACGCCCCACAGGTTGTCGCTGCGCTCGGCGAATTGCGCTTCGAGCGTTTCCTCATCGAAGTCGGGGATACCCCACAGGTCGTAGACCGTGCAGCCGCGCGCCTTCGCCCAGCGGATTGCCGCCCATTGCAGCGCGTAGGGCGGCATCTTTTCACGGTGGCGTTCCGACGATGCGCCGTAGAGGTACCAGGCCTTGGTTCCCAACGCGAAGACGACCAGTGCGGCGACCAGTTCGCCTGCGACCTCCGCCAGCAGCATAGCCGCGTGTCCTGAGGGCGCGCCAGGAGATGGCAAGAAAAGCTCGAACACGCGACGGTAGTATGCCTCGCTGTGGATGCCGAAGTCGTCGCGCCTGCCGGTCTCCGTCATCAGCGCGTAAAATGCTGCCGCATCGTCCACCGTTCCCTCGTGGACGGTCACGCCCTTGCGCTCGGCCAGGCGGATGTTGTAGCGCGTCTTCGACCGCATCTGCGCCAGAATAGCGTCCTCTGTGGGCGCAATATCCACGATGATTGTACGCGGCGGCTGAATCGTGCGTGTGACCGCGCGCAGGCCGTGTGCGCGCAACTGCGCCCGCGCCTCCGATGTATCGAGCAGTTCCGGCTCCAGCCAGAGTGCCCAGGCCCGACGACGGCGCGCCGCTGCGCGTAGCGCAGCGAGTGTGGCAGCGGCGGCTTGCGCGTCATTCCAATCCACCAACGGGCCGCGGGGAACGTAGGCAATCGTCCCCACCTTCAACGGCAGCGCCCGGTACAGCACCAGCGCACCACTGTTGGGGACAGCCGTTGGGGTGACGATTTCCCAATCCCACCCGAACGTTGCTTTGAGCTGCGCCCACCGGCTGGTTTGCAGAACCGTTCCCGCCGGGTGCGCAGCGACAAAGGCGTCCCAGGTTTCCGGTTCGATCATACTTTCTCCCCCACCACCAGCAGCCCACCGCCGACGCCGCCTTCGAGCACGTCCTGCATGTATGCGCGCCGCCAGCGCTGCCCCAACGTCCGCACGGCCCAACGGCGGACGAGCGTCTGGTAGCCGAGTTTGCGCAGGCGCGGCGAGGCCAACCAGCGATAGTAGGACTTCCCGTGAAATGGCTCGCCCTTGGGATGGATGCCGTATTCGGCATTGGCGCGATCCCACAGCGCCTCTACCTCACCGGGGATGTAGTACCGGGTGTAGATCAAACGCATCCCGGCCAGATCAAGCCGCTTTACCCATTGCGTGGGGGTGAGATAACGGTGATGTTCCAGGCGTTCATCCACGGCGGCGGCATAAGTCTCGGCTCCTGTGCGATCCCCTTTGGCATCCCTGTCGCGGTAGCCGGCCAGCAGACGGCGAAACGCATCGCTCGGCACGGTGGCGAGGAAGCGCCCGCCGGGTCGTAGCACGCGCGTAACTTCGCGCAACACCGGATCGAGATTGGGGATGTGTTCCAGCACAGAATTGCTGAAGACCGCGCCGAAGCTCGCGTCGGGGTAGGGCATCGCATCGCCAAGCGCCTGTTGAACGCAGCGGTAAGCGCCCGAGGCCGGCGCTTTGCGCACCTGGCTCAACCACGGGTCGAAACCTGCTTCGACCGGCGCTTCGCCCGCGAAGAGCACCTGCGCGATGAGGCCGTCGCCGCATCCCAGGTCGAGCAGGGGGCGGGGAAACGTCTCCGCCGCCAGCACGCGCAGTTCTATCGCCCGCCACAGCGCCACCGGCGGCGCGAACCAGTATTGTTCGAGCGCCAACGTCAAATAATCACGATTCGGATCGGGCATAAACGCAACCTCCCACGACTCATCTTTTGTAACACGAACGGCAGATTTTACAAATGGGGGAAAAGAATCATGAATCATGAATCATGAATCATAACTCTTTCATTCACTGATTCACTGATTCACTGATTCACTGATCCGCTGATTCGCCCATTCGCTGATTCGCCCATTCGCTCATTCGCCCATTCGCCCATTCGCTGATTCTTCCATTCGTGGTACACTCCGCTTCATGCACATCGGGATAGACCTGCGACTGCACGCCTACGCGCCCGGCGGGATTTCGCGGTATGCGCGACATCTGGCGCAGGCGCTGCCTCCACTCCTTGCGGCGGAGACGTTGACTTTGGTGCAGCACCGGCGGGAGTCCGATCCCGTGGAGGTACCGGGCGCGCGCCTCTACCGCGCATGGACGCCGCCGCATCATCGCCTGGAACGGTGGGCGCTCGGCGTAGAGCTTTTTCCACTGAAGCTCGATCTGTTCCACAGCACGGACTTCATTCCACCGGCCTGGGGCGCGCGGCATACCGTCATCACGGTGCACGATCTCAATTTCCTCTACTATCCGCAGTATCTCACCGCCGACGCGCGCCGCTACTACAACGCCCAGATCGCCTGGGCCGTCGCTCGCGCCGATGCGATCCTGGCCGATTCGCACGCCACGCAGCGCGATCTGGAACATTTGCTACATGTCGATCCGGCGCGGGTCACGGTGACGCATCTCGCCGCCGAGACATACTTCCGGCCCTTATCCCAAGAAGAAGTTACCCCCGTCCTGGCGCGTTACGGGCTGGAACCCGGCTATTTGCTCTTCGTGGGGACGTGGGAGCCGCGCAAGAACCTGCCGGGGCTGTTGGAAGCACTGGCGCAGCTCCACGCGCGAGGCGAGCAGCGCGTGCTGGTGATCGCGGGGCGGCCTGGCTGGCTCTACGATGAGATTTTCGCGCGTGTCCAAGCCTTGCACCTGGAATCGTGGGTGCGCTTTATCGAGCAGCCGTCTGGCGCGGACCTGGTGGGTCTCTACAACGGCGCGTCGTTGCTGGCGATGCCGTCGTTCTACGAAGGGTTTGGCCTGCCCGCGCTAGAGGCGTTGCAATGTGGCACGCCGGTCATCGTCGCCGACCGGGCGAGTCTGCCGGAGGTCGTCGGCGAGGCGGGGTTGCTCATCGATCCCGACGATCCCGCCTCGATCGCTGACGCCTGTTGGCGCATCATTCACGATGCGGCATTGCGTGCTCGCTTACAGGCTGCGAGACAGGAGCAGGTGCGGGCGTTTACGTGGGAAGAGACGGCGCGTCAAACGCTTGAGGTGTACAGGCGCGTCCTCAATCGCTAAAAAATCTCCGCACTCTCTGCGTGCTCAGCGGTAAGATTTCTCTGAACTCACAACGCCTTGACGAAATTATCTTCCGCCTTTCCGTTTTTGCTTTCTTCGAGAAGGGCGTTGAGTCCCCCGACGTGATAAAGCGTGTGACTCAACAAAAACAGCGCCACCCCTAATTGTGTCGCACCTGCCCATCCAAAGGTCTTGTTTTCGGCGTCAAAATCCATTTCGGACAGCCATTTCTCGGTTTTGACCTGCAATGTGTCAATCCCTGCCACTATATCGTTTTGCGAGGGCCAGTCTTTCTCTTCCACGGCCTCCCAGTTCCCATCGAAGGGCTTACCCGCTGCGAGCAGCACGATGGATTCGTCTTCAATATAGTACGTGGTGGCCTTCAAGATGTGAAACGCGATGCGCACCGGAACAATAATTCCCTTTCCAGTATGAAGCCAGGCGTCGTCATCGAAATCTTTGACGATCCCCGCAAACGTTCGCCAGGTATGTGCGTATTGCTTGATGACTTCGGTTTTTACCATTTCACTCCATTTAGCCTTAGGCAATTTCTGAGTTCAACATGATGATCCAAAAGTACAGCCACATAGAGCGTACTCATTTTGATTGATTTCGATATTCCATCAGGCGGACCGAGCCAATGATCGTGCTGACCAAAAACACAAAGATGATACTGACCACCAACCAAAATATCAGCCCAGGATCACTTAAACCGGAGAAGCTTCTTTCCCAAAACCAGACAGTCCCATCTTCGGTAAGTACCAGGTGTGTGACAATTATGACATCCGCGCCACATTGGTAGACAATGTGTGTATCCACAGTGTTACGTGGATGTCGTGGACTGGAAGTATAGGTCCGTGCAGTACTTGCTGTTTCTTGACACCACTCAAAGTTAAAAGATAGTTCACCTAAGTCCTGCTTAAGAAAGATCTGTTCGGCTTGCCAGTTACAGCCATCCCGGAAGTGGCACACATAGACGAAAGTGTTGTGATATACGCTCGTGGCGCGAACTGTCCAGTACTGGTCGTTTTCAAACGGTGTATCTACTAGTTCGATCAGTCTCTCTGGAGCCGGTTCGATAGCTGTCCAGTCGCCTACCGGCACATAGGGAAGACGGAATATCGCGTAGCTTGATAGTCCAGCCAGTACAATAGCAATCCCCGTTTGAAGCGCTACAAGTCCAATTACTGCCGATAAACCTTCCTCGTAGGCATCAGAAAAGAGAAAAGCGACGAAGTTGAAGGCTAAAACACCAAACAGAATTGCAGCAGCCCCGTATAATAAGGTGCGAAAAATATCGCTCGTATAACTGCCATAGAGGAAACCGATGAAAAGGCCTAAGAGTATTCCAAGGCCAGTCCATTCATTTACAAATCGGCCCTTTCGTTTTAGGTACCCCATTCTCTTTCTAGTCTTTAATTGCAAACTGTGCCAACGGCGTATACTCCGCTCCGGAAGATTTGAGCACGCTGCGAAACAAAATCATTTCCTCTACCGGCGCGTCGCCCAGAGGTCCAACCTCGGCACGGCGGATGGCCTCACCCACCGCCTGGGCGTCCTCGCGCGAAGCGCGCTGACGGATGCGAGCGAGCGTCAGGTGCGGCGAGAAGCGGCGGTCTTCGGGCTGAAAGCCGACGTTTGCAATCGCTTCGTTCACCGCGCGGTGCAATAGCGCCAACTGCCCGGTCGGCTCCTCTAGCCCTATCCAGATCACCCGTGGACGGTTGAGGTTGGGGAACGCGCCCACGCCCTGCACGCTGAATGTGAACGGGCGGGCGTTCCGCGCCACCACGCGCAACGCCGCTTCGACAGGCGCCTGGCGCTCTGGCAAGATATCGCCGAGGAAAAACAACGTCAAGTGGATATTCTCCGGCTTCACCCAACTTATAGCCTGTTCCGGACAGCCGCGTCTCAAACGCCGTTGCACGTCGGCCAACTGTTGGATAATCGCCGGCGGCAAAGGCACAGCAATAAACGCCCGTAATGTTTCCGGTTGCGCCATGACTCCTCCATTGCATCTCTGGCTGAAAGCTGATTGCTAAAAGCTGACCACGAGACGCTAGTGCGTCACGAAATCGGGGATGGGTGCGGCGTAAAGCCGGTTGTCGGCAATCAAATACAGAACGTGCGGATTCTCGTTGACGGCGAGCGCCTCTAACTGCCTCAACGCCTGGCTTGAGAGCCTGAACTGATGTTTGAACTCACCGCGTTTGTCGAGGACGACAATGCGTTCTTGTCGAGGATCGCCCAGGTAGAGCATCCCCTGTTCAGTCTCGGGTTCCACCGTCAGTACCAGCGGGTGGACGTTTGGATCTGGTAGATTCTTCATCTCGAACGAGCGGTCTTCCGTCCCCACGAAATAGGTGTTGATGGTACCATCGCCCATCAACAGATAGACCCGCCCATCGATACCAATGTCCAAAACCTCGGAGAGACGCGGGGCAAACTCCGGGGCGAAGTACCCACGCGCTGTGTCATACACCCCATTGACCGGCTGGTAGGTGAGGATTTGATTCTGTTGACGGTGCACCAGATATAACTTTTCCCCAAAAGCAGCGATGGCCGTGACCATCCCCGGTCCCAGTTCCCCTTGCAGGCGCTGCCGGGTGATGCTGCCCGGTCCCAGCGTGGGTTCGTAGATGTAGATGCTGCCTCCCTCGCTGTAGATGAAGAGGGCTCCGTCACGGAAACTGCCGCCCGGCTCCACCCAGGCGAAATCAACGAGGTGGTTGACAACTTCGCCGTAAAAGGTCTGGCCGCGTTTCAGGATGGGCGTGGGGACATCGGTCAGCAGCGTGAGACCATCCGCCTGCAGAGGCAATCCAATGACCTCATCGGCAGTCGGATTGAGGATGTAAATCCACGAGCCAGCCACGAGCAGCCGGCGCGGTGCGGGCGCTACGCCCAGATCGAAGAACAGGCGCGCATCGAGCACTGCCGCGATTTCCAACGCATCAATCGCATTTTGCGCTTCGGCTTTCAGGCGAGCCGCCTCGGTATTTTGGCGTTCCAGAGCGACGATGTGTGAACTCAATTGCAGGAGCTGTTCCCAATCCTCAGCGCTCTGGCTCTTAAACGCCCGCTCCCGCAACGCGCGCGCCTCCACCATGTACTCCTCCGCACGCGCGCGCCCACCGGACTCGAAGTACATCGTCATCGTCACAAAAAATGCCAGCAACAGCAGCCCCAGCGCAAGCCCACCCATCACCGTTGGCTTTTCGGTGGGCGCGACCGGCGTCACGGTTTGTTTGGCGCCTTTCACCTTGCCAGGCAACAGCGTGCGCAGTGCTATGCGTAGGCGGGCGCGCTGCACCGTCGTCGACCGCGTGCGCGAAGTACGCCCACCCTGTCCCCCCGGGCGCAACGTCTCGAAAGCTGTCTTTATCCATTTGCCGATGGGGGGAAATTTCAGGTGTGACGGTGTCGAACTGGGGCGCGGCGTCGCGGGTTGGGGGGCCGTGGCTTGTTGTTGGCGACGTTCCAACCGCTTCTGCAGGAATGTCGGGAGTGGGGGCGTTTGTGGCTTCTCCGTGATCGCCGGAGTGGGCGTCACCGGTGTCGGTGGTGCAGCAGGGACGGATGCAGGCGGCGGCACGACGATCTCCGCTGGTGCAGTGACAGGTTCTTCAGCAGGTGGCGTCGCTGTGACGGGCTTCTTGGGCTTGTGGAAAAGTTGCGGGCCATGACGGGGTTCGGGTTGCGGCTGAGCAGGGGCCAGTGCCGCCGTGCGCACCATGACAAAGCTGCCCGATGCCTGGCTTTCGGCCATCGTCTGTGTAATGGCTTCCCCGATCTCCTCGGGGCCAAATGCAGCCAGCGCTCCCTTCCACCGCTCGCGGGGCTGCGACTCCACCGCCGGGGTCGTGCCGAACAAGACCGTAGCCTGTTCTTCCAGCAGCGTGTATCCGATGTGGAGAACCGGTGGCAGTGAAGCGCCCAGGGGGATGAGCAACCGGTCGCGCTGCGGGAAAAGCTCCACACGGTTATCGGGGTGATGCACAAACGCATACCCTGCGCCAATCTGTCCGAGGAACACCTCTTCGCCGGCGAAAACAGCGCAGGTGATACTGCCTGAACATTTCGAGCCAGGGGGCGCTTCGGCATTGACGTGCACGAGATGGCGGTTAGCTTCGGCGAGTGCGCGACGCAATCGCGCCACAATGCTGCCTGTCGATGTCCAATAGGTGCTGGCGGTCAAAACGCGCAGTTCGCGACTGCGGTGGGCCAATTGCGGGATAAGATCGACCAGGATGATGAGGTGTTCCCCTGCGCCTTCCGGCGTTCCTGGCGGCGCGACAACGACCGCAGCCTCTGGGGTAGGGTGCTGGCTGCGTTGCCCTTCGTGGAAGCGCAAGATTTCGCTGTAACGTTGCATCATCTCTCACCCATCGTCAAGTTTACGGGGCAAGGGCGGATTTGTCAAGCGAACATCTTACGCGCGGAGTTGCTCGTGCAGCGCTCCAAAATCGGCACGGGAAGTCATATCCAGCGACAGCGGCGTGACCGAGACCACGCGCGCGTGCATCGCCGCCACGTCGGAATCCGGCTCGGCCTGATCCGGGTTGGCGCGCACCGTGTAACTCGGACGCCCCTTGCCGTTCGCGCGATCCGGCCCCAGCGGCACGAAGTACCGCTGCCGCGACAGACGGGTAAGCCGCCAGGGCGTCTCCGGCGTGGCGCTGTCCGGCACGTTGACGTTGAGCACGCTCACATCGTAAGGCATCGCGCGGTCAAGCAGCCGCCGCGCGAAGAGTGCCGTGAAGTGCTGCGTTGCGCTGTAGTCCTTCGCCTCGCCGCCCGTGAGATGTTCGTCCACCGTCATCTCCAGCGAGATGGCGAGCGCGGGCACGCCGAAAGCCGCCGCCTCCAACGCTGCCCCTACCGTACCAGAGATGGTGATCTCTGTGCTGACATTCTCACCGAAGTTGATCCCCGCGACGACCAGCGCCGGTGGGCGCGGGATGAATTCGATCATCGCGTGAACCACGCACAGGGCCGGCGTCGCGTCGATGCCGTAGACCTGCACCGTCTGCCCGCCGACCTCGCGTCGGTACTCGCTCACCGCCCCGGTGACGCCCTGCGGCATCGACCGCCCCGCCGCCGACCACTGGCGGTCCGGCGCGACGACCAGCACCTCTCCCAACGGCGCAACAGCTTCGACGGCGGCCCACAGACCGGCAGAGTCCACGCCGTCATCGTTTGTGACTAAAATAAGCGGCCTTTGCATATCGACACCTCTCAAATCCGGTACACGGATTGGCACGGCACACACGGATTTTCTTTGTTAAAAGAATCCGTGGAATCCGTAAAATCCGTGTACAATTCAAAAACCTCGATTCTCAAGCTTCGAACATGAGATCTACCACACGGCGCTCGGCCATCGCCCGGTCGGCGCTGAAGCCGATGAGGTGCCCGGCGACCGAATCTTCGAGCGGCGTGGTGGAAATCGACGGCGGTTCGCCCCGGATCACGCGCAGGAAGTCGGCCACCAGGCGCATATCCCCGCCGCCATGCCCGCCGAACGCGCCGTGCATATCGCCGCCAACCGTGAGATTGACGATCTCTTCGGTGTACTCGTGACCTGGCCGCGGATCGATGTGACGGATGACGAAGCGCCCATCCTCGAAGACGCCCTGGAGTTCGCCGCGCGCGCCGATAAGGTGCATCGCGCGCGACGGCCTGGACGTCCCCCCGATCATGTTGTGCGTCGCCGTCGTCCCATCCGCGAACTCGATGGCGAGCGATTGGTGATCCACCACCTCCATATCACACTTCCACACGCAGCGCCCGTAGGGATTGTCCGTCTTCAGCGAGTGAATCTTCTGCTCGATGGTGGGATGGGCGATGTGTTCCAGGCTGTCCCACACGTAGAAACTCCACCGGTCGGGGTGGTCGATGTAGTGTTTGCGCGCCGAGTACAGACAGTCCGTCTCGATGGGGCAATCCACCAGGCAGCGATTTCCGGCGTTGGCGGGCGCATTCTCCGGGCGGAACTGGAAATTGCTGCCGAAACTGGCGACGCTGCGCGGCCTGATCCCGCTCTTCATCCACGCGATGAGATCGAGGTCGTGGCAGCACTTCGCCATCAGCATGGAGGTGTAGCTGACGCTCGGCTGGGCCCATTTGCCGCGAATGTACGCCACGGCCATGTGGTGGTAGGAGACGTGCTCGATGGTCTGCACGCTGAACACATCGCCGATGACGCCGTCCGCAACCTGTTGGCGAATGGCGGCGTAGAACGGCGTGTAGCGCAGCACGTGGCAGATGATGACCTTGCGCCGGTACTTCCTGGCGGCCCGTACCAGGTCCCACATCTCCGCCTCGTAGGTGGCGAACGGCTTTTCCAGCAGCATATCGTATCCGGCAGCCAGTAACGGCAGCGATGTCGGCACGTGTTGGTGGTCCATCGTCCCGTTGATGACCACATCGGCGAACTGTGGCCGGGCAGCCAGTTCCTCGGCGCTTTCGAAGCACTGCTGCGGCGACAATCCGTACAGGTCGGCAACCGCCGCGCGCCGCAACGGATTGAGGTCCGCCACCCCCACGATGCGCAGTTCATCGGGGTGCTGCTGCGCATACGAGGCGTAGAGCAACGCGCGATGTCCCGCGCCGACGATGATCGCGGTCAGCGGGCGCCGTGTGGATGAAGTGAAAGGCTGGCTCATATCCTCTCCTAAATGTAAAATCGCCGCTGTTGCGTTGCCAGCGGCGATCCTGTCAGCTGAAGTGGTTACGAATCGAGTAGGGCGGGTGGGACTCGAACCCACACGGACGTAAGTCCCTCGGTTTTTAAGACCGGTGCGTCTGCCATTTCGCCACCGCCCCGTACTTTAGCAAAAACGGGCATCGCCATTGGATGCCCGCCGCTTCTGGTGTTGATTGGGTAAAGGCGACGGTCGGACTTGAACCGACGAATGGGGGTTTTGCAGACCCTTGCCTTACCACTTGGCTACGTCGCCAAGAAACAAGCGGGCTAAGGGATTCGAACCCTTGACCTTCTCCTTGGCAAGGAGACATTCTACCGCTGAACTAAGCCCGCGCGCAAAAAAGATTATACTACAGGGCGAAATTTTGGCAAGTATGATCAGCGCGTTTTGTGATTTTCATTTAGCGGGTAGAATAGGCACAGGCCAGACCCTAACACCTATAAATGGAGCAGACATTGACACCCATCACCATCCATGACCCCGTTTACGGCGACGTGACCTTCACCGAACCGTTGTTCATCAACCTGTACTATGCCGACGCAGTGCAACGCCTCACGGCGATTTACCAGGGCGGCATCACCGCCTTCATCAAGCCGGAGCGCGCCACGACGCGCCTGGAACACTGCCTGGGCGTGGCAGCGCTGTTGCGCCTGCTCGGTGCGGACCCCGTGGAGCAGGCCGCCGGGCTGCTCCACGACGTCCCGCACACGGCATTCTCCCACGTCATTGACTTCGTCTTCCCCAATCATGACCACACTTATCACGAGGAGCACCGCGAAGCGATGCTGGAAGGCTCTGAGATCCCCGCCATCTGCGCGCGCCACGGACTGGATTGGCGTTACGTCTCCGATGCGGAGAATTTCACACTGCTCGAACAACCGCTGCCTCTCCTGTGCGCCGACCGGCTGGATTACTTCCTGCGCGACGGGACGGTGGACGTGGGCACGTTCTCCGCTGCCGACGCGCAATCGCTGCTCGCGCACCTGCGTGTTTGGGAAGGGCAAATCGTGGTGGATGACCTGGACGCCGCCCGCTGGCTCGGCGAGCAGTTCATCCGCCTGGACGACGTGTGCTGGTGCTCGGTGCAGGAGGTGGGCTGGTACGCCGTCATGGCCGAGGCGCTGCGCGCGGCACTCGAACTCGGCGTCATCGCAGAAGCCGACTTCGCCGGAACGGACGCCGCGCTGTTCGACCGCATCCGCGCCGCCAACGCACCCGCCATCCAGCGGTGGCTCGCGCTGCTGCGGCGCGACGTGGACTTCGTCCGCGACCCCGCGCAGCCCGACTTGTTCGCGCTGCCCAAAGTGCGCGCTGTCGACCCGCCGGTGTTGGTGGACGGGCGCGCCATCCCGCTTTCACAACTCGATGCGGCGTTTGCCCGTCACCGCGAAGCCTACGTCGCCAGCAAACAGGGCGAATGGCCGTTGCGGATTTTAGCATAAGGGCGAGGCATCCTCAACAGGATGGGTAACTATTCAGCCTTGAGGTGGGACGCACTTAGCTGAACCCAAAACGGCAATTTTTGCGCTTCCTACTGTCATTGCAGGCGTAAAAGTGCGCCCCACCTGAATAGTTACCAGGATGGTTGGTTAACCAGATGAGGGTGAGGGATGCCTCGTCCCTGCTTGACGCGCCACTTGACCCGCATATAATGTCTATTTGACTGTCGGACTAAAAACGACCAGACTATACCCAGGAGGACTGCTATGAAAAAATACGAGTGTGTTGTGTGCGGTTACGTGTACGACCCTGAATTGGGCGATCCCGACAACGGGGTTGCGCCAGGAACGGCCTTCGAAGACCTGCCCGAAGATTGGGTTTGCCCGGAGTGCGGCGCAAGCCAGGACGATTTCGAGCCGCTGGACTAGGCGAGACGTTTCAGCGTTGAATGTCCACACCTGAGCGACAGCATAGGTGTGGACTTTTTTTATCAGCAGATTGAGCAGATTCAGCAGATTTTTTGTTGACTCGCAACGCAATTTGCTGACAGGGAATGAGCGATTCGATGGGGCATACTGTAGTGAATTACGCGATCAACCTGGCGCGCATCGCCGTCGCGGCGACGCCCGTGCGCCCGTTGGTGGTTTCGTACTGCGTCACGGCGCACTGCAACCTCAACTGCGTCTACTGCGAGGATTTCGGCGCGCGGCGCAACGCCGAACAGCCCGCCCCGCTCCCATTGGACGACGCCAAACGCCTGCTCGCCGTCATCCGCCAGGGGACGAGCAGCCTCATCGTCACCGGCGGGGAGCCGCTGCTCTACCCCGACCTTCCGGCGCTGCTGGCCCACGCCCGCCGCGTCCTGCGCTTCCGCCACGTCACGCTGCTGACCAACGCGACGCTGCTCCGCGAGCGCCTGGACGTGCTCCCGCTGCTCGACCGGCTTATGGTGAGCGTGGACGCCACCAGCCCGTCCCTGTGGGACCAGACCATCCGCGCGGAACCCGGCGCGGCGCAGACCATCCTCGACACCGTAGCGGCTGTGGCGCAACGCCAGAAAGCGGACGGCTTCCGCCTGGCGCTCAACTGCGTCGTCACGCCGGAGACGCTGGTGCAGGTGGAAAGCGTGTTGGACTGGTGCGTCGCGCACAAGGCGCTCTTCTCGTTCTCCCCGCAGTCGGTCAACAACTGGCCGCGCTACGAGTTGCTCGTCTCGGAGGAGTACCGGCGCTTCGTCGAGCGGATGATCGACCGCAAACGCAAAGGCGCGCCGTTGCTCGGCAGCATGGCCTATCTGCGGATGCTGTGGAACTTCGACCCCTACGCTTGCTACCCGATGCTGGCCCCGCGCGTGATGCCCGACGGCGGCCTGGCCTATCCCTGCCGCCCCATCGAGCGCGAGGGCGACGCCCACGGCGGGCGCGACGTGAACCTGCTGGAAACAGGCGACTGGAACGAGGCCGTGCGGCGCGCGATGGACGTCTACGGCGCGCCGCCATCCACGTGCGGCAGTTGCTTCCAACAGTGCTACGTGGAACCTTCGTTGATGCAGGCCCGGCCCTGGGCGTTGCTCGCAGAACTGCTGCGCTACAAAGCCGCCCGGCAAGGCAGCATCGTCACCTATGCGCCGGGATGAAAACAAACCGCTAATCTCGCTAATCCACGCGAATTTTTCTAAAAGTTAGCGAAGATTCGCGTGATTCGCGGTTAGAATAAACATCTATGATGATCACATCACACGATACAATCATCGTCGGCGGGGGGCTGGCCGGGCTGACAGCGGCGCTGCACCTGGCCGAGCGCGGCCTGCGTCCCCTGGTGCTGGAGGCCGAGCCGCAGCGCCCCGGCGGGCGGCTCAAAGCCGGGCCGGAAATCGCCTTCGAGCACGCGGGGCAGACGTGGCGCTTCGGCGGCGAACATGGCGTCCACGGCGTCTGGTCGCCGTACCGCAACTTCCAGGCGATGCTCGTGCGCCATCGCATCCGCCCGGTGCTCGTCCCCGCGCAGGAGGAAGCCTGGCTGCTGGCCCACGGCAGCCGCGTGCGCCGCGCGGACATCGGCAGCGCCATCCGCAACAGTTGGGTTCCCGCGCCGTTCCACTACCTGGGCATGTTCGCGCGCCCACGCTTCTGGACGATGTTGAGCGTGCGCAACTTCGCCTCGCTGTTCCGCGTGGTGGTGACGTTGCTCGCCGCGCTCTCCATCGACCCGCTGGCCGAAGACCAACCCCTTTACGAGATGACGCTGGCCGACGTGTGCAAAGGCTGGTCGCCGGACATGACCTCGCTGTTCACCGGATTGTCGCGCAATGCGCTCCCCGCCGCCCCCGAACAAATCCCGGCTTCCGGTTTCTTCGCGTTTCTGCGCTTCTACACCCTGAGACGGCGCGACGCCTGGGCTTTCTCGTATTTCCCCACCGACAGCGCCCGCGCCCTCGTCGCGCCGTTGGTGCGCGTGCTGGAAGCGCATGGCGGCAGGATAACGCTCGGCGCGCGGGTCACGCGCCTGGCGCGCGCGGCGGCCGGGTGGCAGGTGACGGCGGCCCCGGAC
>MTKY01050710.1_pt1 | contig 19180 bp, 19 predicted proteins | sample 1042731 | NCBI WGS metagenome assembly MTKY01 (sample SAMN06212206, study PRJNA360538) | anaerobic digester metagenome | biome: Wastewater treatment plant; material: sludge; isolation source: anaerobic digester fed with sludge from wastewater treatment plant | place: Denmark: WWTP Soeholt ... | reverse complement strand
CTGCCCACTCCCGACCTGGACGCTGTGCTGAGCGCCGTCGGTGCGGCCGCGGTGGCCGGCCGGGGCGGCGCAGGCTTCCCCTTCGCTCGCAAGGTGGCCGCCGCGGCCGCCGGGAAGCGTCGACACGTCGTCGTCGTCAACCTCAGCGAGGGCGAGCCGGCCTCGGCCAAGGACACCGCCCTGGCCCTGCTCGCACCGCATCAAATCCTCGACGGGGCCGAGGTCGTGGCAAGGGCATTGCGCACCAAGGAAATTCACGTTGTCACGCCCCAGGAACGCCCCGCCGTCGCGGACTCGATCGCTCGCGCGGTCGACGAACGGGCCGCAGCTGAGACACGCGGTGGCAGGGGTGGCCCTCGGTGGCAACTCCATTCCGCCGCACCCGGTTTCGTGTCGGGTCAAGCCCAAGCGGTCCTCGAGTTGCTGGCCGGTCGGCCGGGGTTGCCCGTCACTGCGTGGCAGCCCGAGGCCATCTCTGGTCTCGACGGTCGGCCCACCTTGCTGTCTAACGCCGAGACCTGGGCCCAGGTCGCCGCTGTCCTGCGCCTCGGCCCGCTGCGGTATGCCGCCCACGGCACCTTCGCCGAGCCCGGCACCACCTTGCTCACCCTCCCCCACGAGAGCGATCCGGACACGGCTGTCGTTGTGGAGACGGCATACGGGACACCCTGGGTGAGTGTGCTGGGAGCGGCGGTCGACCGGCCGGTGTTGCTCGGCGGCTTCCATGGGACGTGGGCCGGTGCCGGAGTGCTCGCGGGCGCGCGGGTGAGCCGGGTCGACCTGCAGCAGCAGGGGCTGACGCTGGGTGCTGGGGTGGTGTTGCCGCTGCCGACCGGACAGTGTCCGATAGCGTTCACCTGGGAGATCGTCGACTACCTTGCCGGTCAGTCGGCGCAGCGGTGCGGCCCATGCCGCAACGGTTTGCCGGCGTTGGCCGCGGAGGTCGGGCGGCTTGCGACGGGGAATCCGGCCGTGTCCTGGACTCGGATCGCTGAGCTGGTCGGGCTGGTCGAGCGTCGCGGGGCATGTGCCCACCCGGATGGGACGGCCCGACTGGTGCGCTCGATGCTGACGACGTTCGACGACGAGGTCGGCATGCACCTGGCTGGGCGGTGCGGTCGATGAACCGGACGATTCGGGTCGACTGGCCCTCCTGCGCGGCGCGGGGCTTGTGCGCCGAGTTGTTGCCTGAGCGAATCCGCTTGGACGAGTGGGGTTTTCCCATCGTCGAGGGCGAGGTGACGCCCGAGCTGGCGCGACTGGCCAAGGCCGCCGTGTCGGCATGCCCCCACCGCGCGTTGCGCCTGGTCGCAGCGCGATAGGCCGGTGGAGTCGGTATGCCGCGACACGGCATACCGACTCGGCCTCGCCGCGCACGGGACGGTCAGGCGTTGAGCGAGTCCGCGATGACCGCAACGAGAGACCGGATGTCGTCCTCGGAAGCCACCAGCGGCGGCGCGAGCCGGATCGTCGAGCCGTGGGTGTCCTTGGCCAGGACCCCGCGATCAGCCATGCGGTGGCACAGCTCCTTGCCCGACATCAGGCCGGGGTCCACGTCGATGCCCGCCCAGAGCCCACGCTGGCGGACCTCGACGATCCCGGGGTGGTTGAGTGCGGCGAGCTCGCCAGCAAGGACGTCGCCGAGCATGCGCGCCCGCTCCTGGAACTCGCCGGTCGCGAGCATGGCGATGACCTCGCGGCCGATCGCGGTAGCGAACGGGTTGCCGCCGAAGGTGGAGCCGTGCGAGCCCGGGGTGATGACGCTGAGGACGTTGGTGTCCGCGGCGATTGCTGAGAGCGGGACGATGCCGCCGCCGAGGGCCTTGCCCATGATGTAGATGTCGGGGACGACGTCCTCGTGGTCGCAGGCGAACGTGCGACCGGTGCGGGCCAGGCCGGACTGGATCTCGTCGGCGATCATGAGGATGTTGCGCTCGGTGCACAGGGCGCGTACCTCACGTAGGAAGCCGGCCGGTGGGATGACGACGCCGCCCTCGCCCTGGATCGGCTCAAGCAGGACGCCGATCGTCTCGTCGTTGATCGCAGCGCGCAGGGCGTGGATGTCGCCGTAGGGGACGACGAGGAAGCCAGGCGTATAGGGGCCGTAGTCCTCGCGGGCGGTCTTGTCGGTCGAGAACGACACGATGGTCGTCGTGCGGCCGTGGAAGTTGCCGCCCATGACGATGATGGTTCCCCAGTCCTCGGGGAGGCCCTTGGCCCGTTTACCCCAGCGCCTGGTCACCTTGATCGCCGTCTCGACGGCCTCGGCGCCTGAGTTCATCGGCAGGATCATGTCCTTGCCGGTCAGGGCGGCCAGGTCGCGGGCGAACGGCCCGAGCTGATCGGAGTGGAACGCCCGGCTCGTGAGGGTGAGCGTGCGCAGCTGCCGCTCGGCGACCGCGACCAGGCGCGGGTTGGAGTGCCCGAAGTTCAGCGCCGAGTAGCCGGCCAGCGCATCGAAATACCGCTTGCCTTCGACATCCTCGACCCAGGCACCTTCGCCGCGCGCGATGACGACGTCGAGGGGGGAGTAGTTGTGGGCCGCGTAACGGTGCTCCAGGTCGATGTAGTCGGCGCTGGAGTGAGGGGCGGTGGTCATGGCTGGCTTTCTCTCGTGGAAGACAGCTCCACAGTATGCCGCGTGCTCACCTCCCAGGGTGCGAGTGCGCTCGTCTCCGGGGTGCGGTGGCTCTCCTCCCCCGGGTCGGGGGCTGTCCTCCCCCGAGGTGCGGGCTCCGCCGTGTGGTGGCACTTGTCGCGGTTTCGTGGCGGATGTTTCTGCCAGGAAACCGGTGTAAGTGCCACCCGTGCTGGGCTTGCGGGGCGGTCTCGATGACCTGCTATGTGATCGACTTGAGCAGCCCGCCCGGGCCGGTCAGATCGTCGCCGCGGGCTCGGGCGGCCACCAACTCCCGAATCCCAGCCCGCTCCACTTGCTCGGGCGTGGTCAGACTCAGGCCAAGGTCACACCAGGCTCACACCACGGTCCGCAGGACCCGAGGCGAGCGCCCGATCAGCACCCGCTGACCCCACCCGAGCACCAGGCGGTCCGCCTCGATGCCGTCCCCGAACGTCACCAGGGACTCCGACTCGACCTTCACAAGAAGCTGGTCGTCACCCAACACCCCGGCGGCCAGATCCGTCCCGGTGACCGCCGACGGCCATGGCTCGCGCACGAACCACGCCAGCCGCGGCTGCGCAGGCTCCGGCAACACCACACCCGGCCCCGACGCGCGCTGGATCGACGCACACCAGCCACTTGCCCCGGTGCCTGTGCCGACGATGACGCCCGATGAGGACTGCCGTTCCTGCACGCCGCGCCACCCGAGCACATACCGCGCCGACTGGTGGCCCTCCTGTCCGACATAGACCTCGTTGAGCGCCGTCAGCTCCTGCCCGTCGTCCGCAACCGCGCGCACCATGGTCCGTTCCAGGTATGCCGCCCGCCCACCGACCACGTCCCGCACCAGATCCGCCGTGGCCGCCGCCGCATGCGGGACGAGGACGCCAGGGTTGGTGCCAGGCAACGGGTCGATGCCGATGACCGGCTGTGCGACCAGGTATTTCGCCACGTTAGCCACGAGCCCGTCCTGCCCGACGACGAGCACGATGTCGTCGGGCTCGAACACAAACCGCGCCAACTCCGACCGCTCGACCTCGGCCCGGCGCCAGTCGGCCGGCAGCGCGCCGAGCACTTCGGCGCGGGCGAGCGCCAGCGCTCGGTGGCGCTCGACGAGAGGCTCGATTGACTGCTCCCGCGTCCGCAGGAAGAACTCAGCCTGCCCGCGGGTGCCGTGCCGGCCGATCACCTCGTCCAGCTCGGTCGCCCGGCGGACCATCACGGCCCGAGGGGTCGCCATGGCTCAGCCCTTCGTCCCGTCAGCTGCGCCGACGAGCGCCTCGGACACCGACCCCGCCAACCGGCCAAACAGGGAGTGCAACAGGTCGGGGGCAATCACCAGCTGCTCGACGTTCGGCAGGTGCGCGGCAGCTTCGCGAGCGGCGAGCGCGAGCAGGAGGTCACGCGGCATACCGGTGTATGCCGCCAACGTCGCCCGTTCGTTCTCGGCGGCTGCCGCCCCGACCATCCGGTCCGCGTCGGCGCGGGCCTGGGCCAGCGCCGTGGTGCGGGTCGCCTCCGCCTGCGTGGCGATCGCCCCGGCGGCCGCCTGCTCCTGCGCCTCGCGGCGAGCGTTGGCACCCTTCTGTGCGATGAGCTGCTCGGCGCGCACTGCGAGGTCGATCTGGTTGGTCAGCTCGTTCTGCCCGATCGCGGCCTCGCGTTCGACGGCGACCGCGCGACGCTCGAAGGTGGCCTTGTCGGCCTCCTGCTGGATGGCCTCGCGGGCGGGAGTCTGCAGGGCTCGTTCGACATCGGGCTCGGCCCGCAGCACTGCGAATCGAACACCGACGACCGCCAGGCCAGTGGACGTGAGGCGCTCGTCAGCGGCCAAGGAGGTGCGCACGGCACCCGCCAGGAGCCCCGGGTCGATCGCCAAGGCCGAGCGCAAGTCCGCTCCGGACAGTGCCTGGGTCACCGCGGCAGCCGTCGCGCCGTGGATCGCGGAACCGACTGTCTCAAGCGGGGTTTCGGCCCAGGACCCGGTCCGGAGGTGGATCGAGAAGTCGATGTGGGTCGCCGCCAACTCGGGGTCGACGAAGCGGTAGGTGACTGTGCCGGGAGCGCTCACCTGCTGGAGATCGGCGGTGCGGATCGTCACGAGGACGGGCTGTTCGCGGTCGTCGACCGGCACTTCACTGATCGCCGCCGACATCGGGCGGAACCAGAAGGCTGCACCCGGAGCGTTGTGGCGCAGTTGGCCGCGCGCCCGATGCAGGACGTGCATCGTCGCCGTGCTGCGCAGGTGGGTGATGAACGGGAAGGTGGTGATGGTGGCCACGTCGGTCTCCTCGGCCAGTATGGTAACCACGCTTTGTGGTCACTCTGACTTTATGACCTCGGCATCGTTATTGTCAACTTGACTCTATCCGGGGCGGGATGGTGGCCGTGTGCACCCCGAACCGGCCGGACGCCCGATCCTCGAGGTAGCGTTCGAGGGTCCACCGCACCGTCGCGAACGCCAAGTCGTCCCAAGGGATGTCATCGAGGGAGACGATCCGGGCCTCGGCTGTCTCCGGACCCGGATCAAGGCTGTCGTCAAGCATGCGTGCTCGATAGAAGACGTGCACCTGACGGGCATGCACCACGTCGAGAACCGTGAACAGTCCGTCGAGCTCAATCCGCGCTCCGGCCTCCTCCCTGGTCTCCCGGGCCGCCCCTTCGGCAAGGGTCTCTCCCACCTCAAGGAAGCCGGCCGGCAACGTCCAGAAGCCCTTGCGCGGCTCGATCGCTCGCAGGCACAGCAGGACGTGGTCACCATCCGCACCCCACACGGGCACGGTCCCGACCACGTTCGTCGGGTTGACATAGTCGACGTAGCCGCAGGCACGGCATACGGGACGCTCGCGATCCTCCCCGTGCGGAACGCGACGGTCCGAGGGGGAGCCGCACAGGCGGCAGAACTTGATGTCGGGTCCAGGCACACCCTCAATCTAGGGGCGCGCCCGGGAACCGAACCCACAGGAAGGCCACAGCGCTCCCTCAGCGGCGCTCCCTAACCTCCCCGCATGACGACAACCGAGAACCCGCAACCCACCTTCGAAGGACGCATCCTGCCGCGCCCCGACGAACCGGCCTACGACCAAGGGCTGGGATTCGACCTGCACACCCTGTTCGATCGCCGCCGCGCCCTCTCGCTGCTCGGCCTCGGGGTCGCCAGCGCGGCGCTTGCGGCGTGCGGTTCGACCACCGCGGCAGGAGGCACGGCCAGCGCTTCGACCACCGGCGCAACCAACAAGCCGAGCACCGGCACGACCACCGGCGCCACGGGAACAGGCACCTTGACCGAGATCCCCGACGAGACGGCCGGGCCCTACCCGGGCGACGGCTCCAACGGGCCTGACGTCCTCGCGCAAAGCGGCGTCGTCCGCCAGGACATCACCGGCAGCTTCGGCACCTCGACGACCAAGGCCGAAGGCATCCCGATGACCCTTGAGCTCACCATCCTCGACATCGCGGCGGGCGGCAGCCCGATGGCCGGGGCGGCCGTCTATGTCTGGCACTGCGACCGAGCCGGCCGCTACTCGATGTACTCCAGCGGCGTCACCACAGAGAACTACCTGCGCGGCGTCCAGATCGCCGACTCCAGCGGAGTCGTGCGGTTCACCAGCATCATCCCAGGCTGCTACTCGGGCCGCTGGCCGCACATCCACTTCGAGGTCTACCCCAACCAGGCAAGCATCGCCGACTCGACGAAGGCGATCGCCACGTCCCAGGTCGCGCTGCCCAAGCCGACGTGCGACGCGGCATACGCGACGGCCGGCTACGAGGCGTCCGTCGGCAACCTCGCGCGCCTGTCCCTCGCCAGCGACAACGTCTTTGGAAACGACGGGGGCGTCCACCAGCTCGGCACCGCGACGGGAGACCCTGCCAGTGGGTATGCCGTGCGCCTCACCGTCCCAGTCGACACCCGCACCGCCCCGACCGGTGGCGGCGGACCCGGCGGACCCGGCCGCCCCTGATCCCACCATCACCCGGCCGCTCCGGTTCGAGGTATTCCGCCATCACCAGCCGATGGTGGAATACCTCGACCCAGCAAGGAGATTCGACGAGCGGGTCAACGGGGGCGGGAGGCCATGGCGACGAACATCGGGCTGAGGTAGGGGATCAGCCAGGTCGCCCACACGACGACGCTGAACCGGTGGAACTTGGTCAGCCATCGCTCGTCCCGCCGCCGCAGCACGACCGTCGCCCACACCGCGTGCACGGCCATGAGGACGATCGCGATGACACCGGAAATGCCGTGCACGTCGAACTGCATGCCCCCGACGTAGTCGAACATCATCCCCGTGCCGACCGTGTCACACGCCAGCCCGGCCCAGAAAAACACCAGGTGCCAGCCGCGAAGCCGACCGGCAAACCGCTCGCTCCACACCCCGATCGTGTAAAGCACGAGTGCCGTCGCCATGATGACCGAGGCCCGAGGGTCCATGGCTGTCGAGCGTAGCCGTCACCCGCGCTGCCCCGAGGCGCGGGTGCGGGGTGCGGGTGCGCTCAATCAGGCCCGCGCCAACAGCGCCAGGGTCGCGTCGACGATCGCCGTCTGCGCCTGCTCCCGAGAGACCGTCGGTATGCCGTCTCCGGCCTGCTCGCCATAGTCACCGAAGTAGGCGTGCACGGCTCCCGCCACCGGAGTGAACACCGTCGTAGGCGGCAGGTCGCCCCGCCGCGCTTCGATCGTCGTGGGGCGCGCCAACCCGTCGGCCGTCCCCGAGATTGATGCCACCGCGAGTCCGGTCCGATCGGCCAGCGACGACGCCGGATACGACGCCCACAGCACCAGTCCGCTGACTCGGTCATCGTGGCTCGCGGCATACATCGAGGCGGCGACGCCCCCGAGACTGTGGCCGCCGACGGCCCACCGCGTCACCTCCGGGTGCTCGGCGATCGGCCCGTCGGGCGCCCCGAGCGCGAGCAGCCCGAAGCTCAGCGGCTGCTTGACGATGACAACGAGGTGCCCGTCCGCAGCCACCCGCGCGAGCAGCGGCACGTAGGCGCGCGGGTCGACCAGCGCCCCCGGTTGGAAGACCAACCCGACCCGCGAGGTGTATGCCGCGGCGCCGGCTTTCGGGGTCAGCGTGATCGACGTCGGGGTGGAGACCACCGACACGGAGTCGGAGCCTGCCGAGGTGAGGGTGACGGCCGGTGCGGTGGCGGCATACGGCCGGAGCAGGACCAATCCGACGAGCGCCCCAATGGTTGCCACGACGCCGATGGCGCGACCTACCGTCCGAAGCGCCCGCCGCCCGCGCCGACTCGGTTGCGCGACGTCTGGCGGGGCGGCATACCGGCGCTTCGCACGCCGGGCACGCACCTGGATGGCGATGAGGGCGAGACCGGCGACTGCGGCGAGGGTGACGAGGACGGCATACGCGGGATGGCCGGCGAGCAGCACGTCAGCCCGGGTGCCCCAGATCCAGGCTGGAACCAACAGCCAGGCCAGCGCCCGAGCCCAGCGCCACCAGCTCATGAGACCCTCGCCGGGTCGAGGTATTCGGCCATCTGCAGACGATGGCGGAATACCTCGACCCGGCACAAGGTCAGCGGGGTCGGTGGGTCAGCGGATCTTGACCGACACGATCGAGGAGTAGCCGGTGTTGCCGAGGTAGTCGACGACCCGGATCCGGTAGCGGAAGGTCGTCCCTGACTTCAGCCCCGACTCCGAGAAGCTCGTCGTCGTCCCCTGCGTCACGAAGATCGGCACGAACGACGTGCACGACGACCCGGCGCACCGCTCGATGTTCAACTCCGACACGAGGACCATTCGGTTGGTCCAGGTCAGTTTCACAGCACCTTTGGTCGGCGAGGTCGCCTTGAGGTTGGTCGGCGGCAGCATGGGGTCCTGGACAAATACATAGCCTCCGACCGTCTGGTAGCCGCCCATGCTGTCGGTCACCGTGAGGGCCACCTGGCGCACGGCCGGCGTGGTGTAGGTGTGGGAGACCTGTCGCCCGCTGCCCGTCGTGCCATCACCGAAATCCCAGGCGTAGGACACGATCGGCCGGTCCCAGTTGGACACCGAGGCGCTGGCATCGAACGCCACCGCGAGCGGCACCAACCCTCGGGTCGGGGTCATCGTGAACGACCCCAAGGTGTAGGTCCATGCATTGACCTGGATACTCGTCGTCCCGGTCAGTCCGTTGCTCGAGTGCACCGTCAGAGTGACGGTATAGAGGCCGGACGTCAGGTAGGTGTGGCTCGCCAAGGGTCCGCTGGCGCCCGCGCCGTCCCCGAAGGTCCACTCCCAACTGGTGATCGAGCAGACCTCCAAGCAGTAGGACCCGGTCCCGTCGAAGGAGATCGTGGCCGGGACTATGCCCGCGGCGGCCGCCGGGGAGATCACCGCAACGGCGACGTCCATCGAGGGGAAGTCCAGCTGGGCCGTGGGAGCCAGCGCAGCAGAGGCCACTGCAGGCGCAATGGGGGACGCCGCTGAGCCTCCAGCAGGGGCCGCAGCCGCAGCTGTCGGGGTGGCCAGGCCCGCGAGCGCGCTCACGAGCACCAGGGCCAGGGCGGTCGCCCAGCCCGTCGACCGTGATGGGCGGGAAACGCGGCGCAGGCGGGAGAGTAGCGCAGGCATCAGAGGTGTCCTTCCGGGCAGCAGCGAGGCGGGGAGAGCCCCGTGGCTCGACGCTAGGGCGGCATCGGGAGAGCCCGCCATTGGACCTTGGGTCAGTTGCGCCCACCCCAACGGTCAGGTATGCCGCCCGCTCACGGTGAGCACACGGCATACCGGAGCCGCAGCGGCGACGAGCACGAAAGGGGACCATAGACACATCGGGGAGCGCGGGTCCGGCTCCTACACTTGATGGAAGTCGTGGCCCTCACAAGGGGCCGCGCCAGTCAAGCCACGCCCACAAGGCGCGGGACGGAGACGGACATGGGCACCGAATCGGTGACGTCCACACGGCATGGCGCCGTGCGTGTCGTCACGGGGCACTACGGCAGCGGGAAGACCGAGGTCTCGGTCTCGCTGGCGATGCGCCTCGCGGCCCAAGGCGTCCCGGTCGCGCTCGCTGACCTCGACGTCGTCAATCCGTACTTCCGCTCCCGCGAACAGGCCGATCTCATGACGGCCGCGGGCATCCGGGTGATCAGCTCCAGTCTCGGGCACACCATCACGCTTGACCTCCCGGCGGTCTCGCCCGAGGTGCACATCCCTCTGGCCGACCCGACCTGCGATGTCATCCTCGACGTGGGCGGCAATGAGGTCGGGGTGCGCGTGCTCGCGGAGTTCGCCGCCGACCTGCGCCGCCGGGCCGCAGAGGTCCTGCTCGTCGTCAACGCCTACCGGCCCGAGACCGTCGACGTCGCGGGCGTGCTGCACCACCTGCGCGCCATCGAGGCCACGTCGTCCCTCACCGTGGGTGGGTTGATCTCCAACACGCATGTATGCCGTGACACGACCGTCGACGACGTGGTCGCCGGCTATCGGCTGACCCAGGCCGTGAGCGAGCAGACCGGTCTGCCGATCCGCTTCGTGTGTGGCATCCCCTCAGCTCTCGACGGTCTAGCTGACCGTCTCGGCGCGCCCGTGGAGGGCGAGCTGCTGCCCATCGGCCTCTACCTACGCGACGCGTGGATGTAAGGGAAAGGAGATCGCAATGGCGACCCAGGGAACGGTGACCTTCAACCGCGACATCTGCAAGGGCTGCGGCCTGTGCGTCACGGCCTGCGCGACCCACCTGCTGGTGCTCGACGAGTCGGAGATCAACCGCAAGGGCTACCACCCGGTGATGATCATCGACCCGGCCCGCTGCAACGGGTGCGCCAACTGCGCGCTCATGTGCCCCGACCAGGGAATCACGGTCACCCAGGACCGGATCGCCTGCGAGGGCGTCGGGCGCGAGGGCGCTGCCCGCGAGCGGGGTGCCGGGAGGCAGCTCGTCCATGTCTAGGACGTTGATGAAGGGCAACGAGGTCATCGGGGCGGCAGCCATCCGGGCCGGGTGCCGAGCGTTCTTCGGCTACCCGATCACCCCGCAGACCGAGCTGCCTGAATACATGGCGGCACAGTTGCCCAAGGTGGGTGGCGTGTTCGTCCAGGCCGAGAGTGAGATCGCGGCCATCAACATGGTCTATGGGGCCAGCGGCAGCGGGGCCCGGGTGATGACCTCGTCGTCGTCGCCGGGGATCGCCCTCAAGCAGGAGGGCATCTCCTACATCGCCGGCGCCGAGCTGCCGTGCGTCATCGTCAACGTCATGCGCGGCGGACCGGGGCTGGGCGGCATACAGCCCTCGCAGTCCGACTACTTCCAGGCGACGCGGGGCGGCGGGAACGGTGACTACCGCCTGCTGGTCTATGCCCCCGCGAACCTGCAGGAGCTGGCCGACCTCGTGCAGATCGCGTTCGACAAGGCCGACTACTACCGCAACCCGGTGCTCATCCTCGCCGACGGGATGCTCGGCCAGATGATGGAGCCGGTCGAGTTCCGTGACGACCTGCCCCGGATGGAGCTGCCTGCGAAGGACTTTGCGGCCACCGGGACGATGGGCGAGCGCGCGCCGCGGGTCATCAACTCGCTGTATCTCAAGCCCGAGGAGCTGGAGGCGCACATCCACCGGCTGTTCGCGAAATACGAAGCGATGAAGGTCAACGAGCCGCTCGTCGAGACGGTGGGGTTGGAGGGGGCCGAGATCGTCGTCGTCGCCTATGGGACGACGGCGCGGATCGTCCGCAGCGCGATGGCGACGTTGGCCGAGGAGGGCATCCACATCGGGCTCATCCGGCCGATCACGCTGTTCCCTTATCCGATGGGCGTTTTCGAGACGCTGCCCGAGTCGGTGCGGCAGTTGCTCGTCGTCGAGATGAGCATGGGCCAGATGATCGACGACGTGCGGATCGCCAACGAGGGACGGCTGCCGATCAGCTTCGTCGGGCGGACCGGCGGCATGGTGCCGACGCCGGCGCTGGTCGCCGAGCGGGTCCGTGAGCTGCTGGGCGCGACGGCAGTTGGCGGCGCGTCGGAAGGTAGCGGCGCGACGGCATACCAGGGCGTTGGGACGGGGAGCACGACGGGCGGTGCGCGATGAGCGTCGTCTTCGCCCCGACGATCGGGCTGCGGCCGCGGGAGACGCACTACTGCCCCGGGTGCACGCACGGCCTGATCCACCGCCTCGTCGGTGAGGTGCTCGACGAGTTGGGCGTGCTCGGCCGGACGGTCGGCGTTGCGCCGGTCGGGTGCTCGGTGTTGGCCTACGACTACTTCAACTGCGACATGCACGAGGCCGCGCACGGACGCGCGCCCGCCGTGGCGACCGGGATCAAGCGGGTCCTGCCCGACCGGATCGTCTTCACCTATCAGGGCGACGGCGACCTGGCCTCGATCGGGACCGGCGAGATCGTCCACGCCGCCCACCGCAGCGAGAACATCACCGTCATCTTCGTCAACAACGCGATCTATGGGATGACCGGCGGCCAGATGGCCCCGACGACGTTGATCGGGCAGCGGACGACGACGACTCCGGGTGGCCGGGACGCGGCGCTGACCGGCTATCCGATGCGGATGTCGGAGATGCTCGCCCAGATCCCCGGCGCGACCTACGTCGAGCGGGTGTCGGTCCACAGCCCGGTCTATGTCCGCAAGGCCAAGAAGGCGATCCGCCGGGCCTTTGAGGTCCAGGTGGCCGGCCAGGGGTTCAGCCTCGTCGAGGTGCTCTCGAGCTGCCCGACCAACTGGGGCCTGGAGCCGGCGGCGGCGCTGGACTGGATCAAGGACGCGATGATCCCGATCTACCCGCTCGGGGTGCTGCGGACGCCGGATGACCCACCGGCATACCTCACGGCCGTCCAGCCCCAGTCAGGCGGTGGCGCGGTTGCGGGCTCCGGTATGCCGCCCGCGAGCGGCGCGCCGGGTGGGGACAGCAGCGGCGCGGTGCCCAAGGAAGGTGAGGGGAGTGCGGACTGAGAAGTGCATCCTCGCCGGCTTCGGCGGGCAGGGGATCATGCTCATGGGCCAGTTGCTCGCGCAGGCGGCGCTGGACGACGGGCTTGAGGTGTCGTGGCTGCCGTCCTACGGGCCGGAGATGCGTGGCGGCACGGCGAACTGTTCGGTGATCATCTCGCCCGAGCCGATCCCGTCGCCGGTCATCGCGCATGACGCGACCTCGCTCATCGTCATGAACCTGCCGTCGATGGAGAAGTTCGTCCCGGACGTCGTGCCGGGTGGGTTCGTGCTGGTCAACAGCTCACTCATCGAGGAGAAGGTGACCCGGTCGCACGTGGAGGCAATCTATGTGCCGTGCAACGAGATTGCGCAGGAGCTGGGCAACGCCAAGATGACGAACATGGTGATGATGGGCGCATTCGTCGAGGTGACCAAGTGCGTGCGCCCGGAGAGCGTGCTCGGTGCGTTGGAGCACAAGTTGGGTGAGCGCAAGGCGCACCTGATGGACGGCAACCGGGCGGCGTTCGCTCGGGGCGCCGAGTGCGCTGTGGCCGCTCGCGCCTGATTCGCGCGGCCAGATCTGCGCGGGCTGACGTCGAGCCCGAGCCGAGCCCCCAACCAGGGCCCGTTCTGTGGGTGTTGAGCGCCGAAGCCGGGCGTTGAGTACCGAGGCGAGCAAGGTTGAGTACCGACCCCTGATGTCCGAATGGGGCAGTCCAGGTCATCGTGGTGGCATGTCTAGTCATGTGCGAGCAATCATCGGCCTGGCCCTGGCCGCCACTGTAGGACTTGCCGGCTGCGGCGGCTCCGCTACCTCGTCCGGGGCACCGACCCCCGCGGGTCCGGCTGCTGCCAGCCCCCGGGTCACCGACTCCGGCGCTTCGTCCGGCGGTGCCGGGGCGCCCACGACACCGGCCGCGGCGTCCAAGCCGACACCGGCGCCGACACCGGCGTCTCCCGTCGCCGACGTGAAGAAGTACGGGGTGAGCTCCCCGGAGTGCAAGGCCTCCTCTACCGTCCTCATGGCCGCCACGAAGATCGGCGGGCTGGCGAGCCAAGGCAAGGTGAGCCAGGCGGACTTCGACTCGGCATACAGCGGGGCGGCGTCCAACGACGTGCCCTTCGACCTGGTGCCCATCTACGCCAACCTCAAGACCGCCAGCCTCAAGGTCGTGGGCAAGGATCAGGCTGGCGCGTCCCAATACCTCGGCGAGTTCAGCGACGCACTGGGCCGATTCACCTCCGCAGTGCAGATCGTTTGCTCCTGAGCCAGTCGCCGGGGGCTAACCGGTGCGGCGGTATGCCGTGTGCGCACGGTGAGTCGGTCAAGAACTCCGAGAACGCCTCGTCCGCTGCTGCTCACTGTGCCCCTGACGTGACCACGGACGGCGACGCCTACTGAGACACCTACTGAAACACGATTCGCCGCCCGATGTGACAGTAGACGTGGCAGCAGTTGCAGTCCGCGTCCACGAGTGGCTCATCGCAGCCGCCACGTCGCTCTGGGGTCCTTCGCCGACTCACCATGCCAGCTAGCGAGCTCGGCTTCCCTCAGTTGGCTCAGCGCCCGGGTCGCCGTCATGCGGCTGACCCCAGCGAGCTCTGCGAGTTGGCCTGTGCCTAGCGGCTGATTGGCGACCCGCAGGATGTCGAGCATGGCCCGTGCGCTGGGAGTGAGAGTCGAGAGGATTGCCTGGGGGATTGCATCGCTGGCCATGAGGACAAGACGCACACTTGAGGACATCTGCGTGTACATCGGGTCGGCCAGCCCGCGACGCCTCATCTCGTTGAACATGCGCCGGATGCCCTCGCCGAGCTCGCGGGTGATGCCGAGGTCTGAGCACACCCGGGAGATGCGCGGGTTGCGCGCGTAGCGGTCGATCTCAAGCGGCTTGGCCGGGTCGACCAAACCGGGAAAGCGCCCGGGCGACGTGATCGCTATCCGGTTCGGGAAGATCTCGACCCTGATGTGATCGCCCATGAGGCTGTAGGAGCGGTGCACGACCGCGTTGACCAGGCCCTCGAGCCACGCGTCCCGGGGGATCCGCGGTGTCGCCTCGAAGAGTCCCTTCTCGCCGAGGCGCTGCCACTTGGGCATGAGCCGCTCGATCTCAGCTGCAGCCAAAAGGATCTGCTGTGGCAGTGAGCCCTCGAATCGGATGTCCCGGCCGTCCTCCAGGGACATGGACGCCCCCAGGCCCGGGTCGTTGTCGCCGTAGCGAATCACCCGCACGACGGCATTCGGGAACTCGCGCTGCGGTCGCTCGTCGAAGAGCAGACAGGCAGCCACTGTGACGCGCCCGCGGCGGTCGAGCAGGTCCCGGGCCAGCAGCATCTGACGGACGCTCGCCGCGCCCAACGCCGCGGCATACGCCTCCAGTTGGGTCGGGTCGAGGTCCTCGACCTGCAACTTCATCGCAGAACCTTCGTAGGCGGCGGCTCCTCTGTCATAGGCGAGTTCCTGGCGCTGTGCAGCGCTAAGTTTTCGCGATTCGTCGCCAACGCGCAGGTATGCCGTGCCGTTGGTCAGCGAGTGGAGAGTGTCCGAGGGCTCGACCCGGATCACGAGCACGGTCCGTTCCTCGCCCGCCACGGCGATGACCCGCTCCTCATGAGTCGCCCGCACCGGCGGAGCCGTGTGATCCATGGCTGCCTGCCGAAGGTCATTGACCCGACGCGAATCCACCCCATCGACGACGCCATCATGCACACCGACGACGATGGCCCCACCCTCGGCGTTGGCCATGGCCACCAAGGGGACCGCGAGATCCTTGGCGCTGATGCGCCCAGACTTGCGCTCGAAGTACTGACCCTCCGGCAGCGCCAGGAGATCCGAGGCGTCGTGGGGCGTGCGCGCCAACGCTGCCTCGATATCTCGTGCAGACATGCGGCTACTGTAACATTTAGTCAGTACGTGGCAGTAGGCCCGCGTCTGAGGTCTACTCGCCGTCCCCCAGCCCGAAGCGCTGGGCCAGCCGGTCAAGGGTGAACTCCTGGCGGAGCTTGCACGCGCTGTTCTGGTTGGCGAACATGCCCTTCTCCCAGTAGGCCTGCTCGGCCGGAACCGCCGTGTGCCACCGCACCGGCACGACCCATTCGGCCGTGTCGTCGGTTTCCGCCATACCGTCCTCGCCGTGCTCATAGGTGCCGATGAGCTGCTGATCGGCGAGCTTCATCGGGTGCCCATCAACGGTCACGTGCGCGGATTCGAAGCGTTGCGCCGGACCGGTCACGTCGCCGATCGCGACGTATCCCTGCTGGGGGATGCACACGTTGACGCGTGCCCCTTCCGGGAGGTCCCGCAGCGTGCGCGAGTACCACGCACCTCCACCGGCCGACACGAAGCCATACTTCCGGCCGTCCTCCCAGGCCCGGCCTCCCATGTAGGCACCGAACGATACGAACCAGTCGCGCCCGTTCCACTCGGCTCGCTTGCCGTTCTTGTTCTTCGCGTATGCCGTGCCGCCAGTCTCGCTCTCGTCCTCCCTGGCGAGCCACGTGCGGGCCAGGTAACGCCGGTCGTGGTCTTCGAGGTAGGAGAAGAAGACAGCGTTGACGGGGACGCCGAAGGTCCGGAGATAGGTGACGATCCGCTCGGAACTCGCGTCGAGGTCGGTGGCGACGATCGTCAGCTGCAGCGCCGCGTTGAGTTCGTCCGGCGCCGACGTGCCGAACGCCTCCTCGAAGGCGGCCTCGAACGCCACGTCACCAAGGTGGTCATTGGCGATGTCGATGATCGAGTCGCGGTCAAGCGTGCTCACCCACGACCCGTAGTCGAGAACTTGAGCGACGACGTCCCGTGGGGTCTTGTCGCGTTTGAGCTCAAGGACGTGCAGGTTGCCGTCGACGTCCATGGCCAACAGGTCGATGAGCTTGCCGTGCGGGGTGCGGACCTGGCGGCCGATGACGAGGAGTCGTTCGCCCAGCAGCGACGGGTCCTTCTCGAGGTACTGCTCCAAGGTCGCCTCCGACGGGAGCGCCGCAGCGATCAGCCGCTTCGGCGTGTCTCCGTCGATCCGCCACATCCCCATCTCCACCGGCATGTCTCACAGCCTCCCCTAAAACGCCGGCTCGGCGGGTGGCCGTGGCGGGCGTGCCCTCAGCATGTCGACCACGTCGGGCAGCCCAGCGGCCAGGGCGATGCCGAGCTTCTGCTCGCGACTGATGGTGGCGTCAGCCAACAGTCCTGTGATGCGTTCGCGCTGAACGTCGGTGGGCTCGAAGTACATCGGGGCCGATGGTTGACGTCCCAACACGGCCAGGCTTGGCTCGGCGTCGTGGAGGAGCTCCAGGTCGGCGATCAGCGACTCCCACCCACCCCGTCCCCGATGCAGCCACCAGGCCCGCCGACGGATCTCGGAGTCCGCGTCACTCTTCAAGTCCGCGATCTGGTCGAGGGCCCACAGGTTCGGGTGAGCGGCAAGCACCGTGCTGGCCAGCCGGGCGATCCCAGAGTGGGGTGATCTGACCAGGGCGAGCAGGTCGGGAACGTCCGCGTGGGAGGCCTGGCCGACCAGCAGCCGCAGCCCCACCTTCTGCAGGGCTGGCTCGGTGGCGTGCACCAGGCCAAGGACCTCTACTCGTTCAATGGCCGAACCGGACTCGGCGAGCCCGACGTATGCCCTGGCCTGCTTGGTCGGGGTCGGGGCCGAGCGGATCAGGTCTCGGTAGGCCTGCGTCGGATCCTGGCCGAGTTCCTGCCATCGCCGGCGGGCCCACAGCCGAACCAGGACCGAGGAGTCGACCAGCAGCGGCGCCACCTCCCCAGCCTCGAGGTCGGAGGCGTGGAGTCGCAGCAACCCGAGCACTCGACTCTCGGCCGATCGAGCGCGCAGCAGCACGGCCCTGATCGTCGGCGGGTCGGCCTGGTCGGCGATCACGTGGGTGAGCAATGACCGCACCACCTGGTCCCGCTCCCGCGGCAGCAGATCTGCTGCCGCGACCGAGTCGAGCATCCCCAACTCGACGCTCCGGCGGAACGCGAAACGGCGAAGGTCCCGGTCGGCCGAGCAGCGCAACGCCTCCCACGTCTGGTCCGCGCCATATGCCCTGACAAGCGTCTCGAGATAGACATCACCGCTGTCCGCGGCGCGGTGTCGGCTCTGATGTCGCTGCAAGATCGGCAGGATCGCGGCGGCATGCACCGGGCTGGTACGGCTCAAGACCGCCTGACTCGCGAGAGTGCTGACCGCGGCAACATGGTCCCCTACCCGAACGGCGATCATCCGGTCGCTCAGCGAGCTGTCGCTTCGGGCCAGCATTCGAAGCGCCCGTTCGCGGACTCGTCCGTCCGGGTGCATGCACGCTAGCGCGGCCGCCGTCGTGGACCGTTCGAGAACCTCGCGGGTCCACTCCTGAGACCCGCCTAGCACTGGTCCCTCGTAGCGGAACTGACGTGCGTACCCGTCAACGCGAAGCAACTCTCGCGCCGAAACCCCCTCAAGCCAGGCCGTCACTTGGTCCATGGCCGCCGCGTCCCCAACGAGAGCACCGCGCGCTCCTTCACGCAATCGCTCACGGGTCTCCCTCGGACTCAACACGACCCCATACTTAACCACCGCACTCCGCGGGCGCTCGGGAATTCACCGACACACATGGCCTCCCGGGCGGCGCGTGCTGCTTCCTTGACCAGCGCCCTTTTCGCCTCGACTGAAATCATCCAAGCAAGCCTGCCACCGGGGTACTCGCGCCCCACCGCGGTCGCGATCGACGGGACCGACGTCGAGAGCCACACCAGACCCCGCAAGAAGCGCATCGGCTCCGACGGGGGAACCTTCTGGTCGGTGGACCACGACGCCCGCTGGGGTCACCGCACCGCGACCGGGCGCCGGCCCACCGAGACCTTCCTCGGCTATGAAGGCCACGTCGCCACCTACATCCCTGCCGTAGGTGCCCACCCGATCCCCCAACTCGCCGCCGGGCTAGCGCTCCGACCCGGCATCCGCGACCGAGCAGGTGCCGCCCTCGCCATCCTGAACGCCCTCCCCAGAACAACGAGGGCCTCCTCGACCGCGGCTACACCACCGCCAGAGGCGACAAACTGGCCCGGCTCCTGCGCGAACGCGACATCCGAATCACCATGGACCTGCGCAAGACCCAACGAGGAGGACGATCTGGCCCGATCCCCGGCACGATCTGGCTGGACGGGCACCTCTACACCTCCTGCATACCCGAACGACTCCGGGATCTCGAGCCACCCACACTGCAGATGACCGAGGCCGAGAAGGCACACCGTCGCGATGTGTTCGACTCCCGCGAGCCGTACCGCTTCATCCCCCATGGCAAGCACGACAAGAGGCGACAAGAGGCGAGGCACCCAGCGCTTCCGCGGACGCGCCGTCGACGGGCATCCCTTCAAGGTCCGCTGCCCCAACACCTCCGCCTCGATGCGGATGCCGCACACGATCCCTACAACCACCTGCCTCAAAGGGGAGGCGTGCGGTTGCGGCAAGACCGTCACCGTCAAAGACACCGACCACGAACGCAACCGGCAGCCGCTGCCCTGGCAAGGCAACCCGTGGGCCAAGTCCTTCAACCGGCGCACCCTCATCGAGGGCTTCTTCGGCTCCGCCCGCTACCAATCCGGCTCATCCCAATTGAGGGTGTAGTCGTGGGCGGAATCCGCCGGCCTCGAGACTGTCCGGCTTTCGGTGTAACTGGCTCGACACGCCGA
>MTKY01051181.1_pt1 | contig 19194 bp, 17 predicted proteins | sample 1042731 | NCBI WGS metagenome assembly MTKY01 (sample SAMN06212206, study PRJNA360538) | anaerobic digester metagenome | biome: Wastewater treatment plant; material: sludge; isolation source: anaerobic digester fed with sludge from wastewater treatment plant | place: Denmark: WWTP Soeholt ... | reverse complement strand
GTGGGGTCCGGGCGCGATGCTGGTGTGGGCGAACGGCAGCGGTATTCGTGCCGGCACGCGGTCGGACGCGACGCTGCAATCGGACGTGTGCGGGCAGCAGACGCACGGAGGGGCCTGCGACCCGGCGCAATGGGTCTGGCTGCGGGTGCGCTGGCTCGACCGGCAGGGCGTCGTCGAACAGAGCGATGACGGCCAGACCTGGGCCCGGCTCTGGGCGTTCGAGCGCTGCCACGCGGCCTCGGGCGAAACGGCCAGCCTGCTCGTGGGCAAAGTGCCCTTCAACGGCGAGGCGGTGGACTACAGCGAACCCGGTCCCGAAGGCCGGTGCGACATCGATTTTGTGCGAGTGTATTGAGCTGGCCGGAACGCAATCAGGGCTTTGCGTGATGCATCCACTTCCGCACGAACGCTTCGGGTTTAAGCCAGGGAACGCTCGCGCATGTTTCCGGATAGGGGAGGCCGGAAACGACTACGGCGGGGCGGCCAACCTTGATGGCGTTCGCAAGGCCTTCCAGTGTGCTTGCGGCGCATTGGCGTGGCTCCAACAGGCACATGGTTTTTCCCCGCGCCGTGAACCACATCGTCCATTGACGCAGCGATTCGTCGGGCAGGCCGAGTTTTCGCAGTACGCGCAGGTACCGTTGCAGCAAATCCCACGTGACGATGGGTGTGACCATTCCGTCGCGCCAGAAGTCGAGAACCGCCTTGGAAGGCGGATCCACAAACGCCCGCGCGAAGACGTCCGCAGCGAGGATGATGCGGAGCGGGTCAGGCACGGTCGAGTTCCCCGATGATGCGGTCGATGTCCTCAACCTGCATTGACTGGCCCCGTACCGCAATCAGACTCTGCTGAAAGAGCAAATCGAACCCGCCCTTAGACAGCGTGATGGCCGTGTCTATCCACTCATCGAGAATGCGGCGTCGAAACCGCCATTCCTTGCCGAGTTTTGTGCCGGGGATTTGGCCGTCCTGCGCCCACTTATAGACCGTCTGGGGCTTGAGTTTGAGGTACTTCGCGACCTCTTCGACGGTCATGATCTCGTTGGAATTCTGCTGCATCGTTCGGAGAATCCTCTGTCAGTCCGCGCACCATTCCCACCATGCTGTCCATGACCGCTTCATAGAAATTCATGTGACTGTAGCTGCGGAATATCTCGAATGGCGCGCCGGGACTTCCGATGAACGGACGAAGCGTCCATGCGCACTGGGTCCCCACGAAGGCGAACACAAACACCCACACGTAGAGGATGCGCAACGCCTGCCGGGGATATAGCGAGGAGTGTTCGCACATGGCCACCAGTCCGCGCCAGAGCCCGAACATGGCCCACAGTCCGCTGAACCCGAAGATCGCGACATGGAGCAGTTTCAGGAAGTTGTAGCTGGTGCCGATGAGTGTGAAGAACAGCACGATTGGGGCGCAGCTGGCAAGCAGTATCGCAATCATGGCTATCGCCATGACGATGAGCGCCAGGGTTTGCAGAAAACTCAAGCGCGACCCCATCACCACGTTTACGACGTAAAGAACCGGATAGCACACCGCGAGCGTCAGCAGAAACAGCAGCGGCGTCTTTACTGCCGACGAAAGCATCTGGGGAAATCCTTCCGGGATTCCTGTCATAGCGCCCATCACGACCCCGTATCCCACCCCGAGGGCCACCACAACGGTCAGCATCCGACCCAGATGCCACACAATGTCGTCGCCGCGAAAAATGGACTTGAAATAGGCGTCGCGATGTCGGAGAAGGCCGTCCATGTATCCGAGAATACCGGCAGTTTTCCGGGGCTCGAAATCATCCTCGGCTTCCTCAGTGAGCAGATGCTGCGCGGCCAGGAGTTCCCCTGGTGATCGATCAGCTGGTTCGTCACTCTCTTCGAAACGGTCTCTTGTCCCCATGGTTTGCCCCTCCCCTTGTCTCTGCCGACTAGGAACCAAAAGAATGATGCCATATGACGGTGTTTTTGTAAAGTTTTTTACTGTTTGACTCTGTTTTTTAGTGTTCTCGACCATATGTTGTTGTCCTTGTGCCGCGTAAGTTGTCTTGCGGAGGGCACTTGCGCAAGAATGGCGGCTGGTCGTGAAATCCTGATGGGGGATCCCGTTGTGAACGCGGTGGAGTCTTATCTTCGCAAACGCGGGATTGCGGCGCCGTGGCGTCTCGAATGCGGGCCAATCGAGGGCGTCGAGTGCGCGGTGGTGATCCCTGCGTTGGCGGAGCGCGCGGGGATCCTGGGGACCCTGCGCAGCCTGGCGGCGAATCCGCGGGCGGAACTGGCGCGCGCGCTGGTTGTGGTGGTGGTCAACAACCGGGCGCCGGGCGTGGCCCGGGCGGAGGACATCGCCGGCAACCAGGAGACGCTGGATCTGCTGCGCGGGCTGATGCGCGACGGCGGGGCCGCCGAGGGGCGCGACGTGATGGAGGCGGGGCTTCGACTGGCCTGTATCGACGCGTCGTCGTCCGGTTTTGAACTGCCCGCGAAAGGCGGGGTGGGCCTGGCGAGGCGCATCGGGCTGGACGCGGCCCTGCGCGTGCTGCATCAGGCGGGGGCGGGCGAGGCGGCCGTTTTGCTGTCTACGGACGCCGATACCCTCGTCGAACCCAACTATCTGGAGGCGGTGCGGCGGCACTATGCGCGTCCGGAGGCCTGGGCGGCCTGCGTCGACTACGCGCACCGCCTCGACGGCGCGGACGCCGAAGTTGCGGCGGTTCTGGCGTACGAGACGCATCTGCGCTGCCACGTGCTCGGCCTGCGGCTTGCCAATTCGCCGTACGCGTATGCCACCGTGGGGTCGACGATTGTCTGTTCGGCCCGGGCCTACGCCGCCGCGGGGGGGATGAACCGCCGTCAGGCGGGCGAGGATTTTTATTTTCTGCAGCAGCTCGCCAAGACGGGTCGGGTCGAGGCGATCCACGCCACGACAGTCCACCCGGCGCCGCGCGCCTCCCACCGGGTGCCCTTCGGAACGGGACGCTGGGTTCAGGATCGTCTTGACGGCCGGCAGGAGCTCGTGACGTACCATCCTGAGGGCTACCGCGTCCTGGGGGCGCTGCTTTCGCTGGTACACGAACGTCCCGATGCCGCGCCCGAGTGGATCCTGGCGGAGCTGGCGCGCGCCAGCCGTCCCGCGGCCGAGTTTCTGGAACGGCAGGAGTTCGCGGAATGCTGGAACAAGTTGCGCCAGAACAGTCCGAACCTGCGCGTGTTTCTGGCCCAGTTCCACCGGTGGTTTGACGCATTCAAGACGTTGAAACTGCTGCATGGCCTGCGCGACAGCGGTTTTCCGCTTCAGCCCTTGTGGAGCGCCGTCAGGACGCTTCTGGAGCAGGCGGAACAGGAGCCCCCGGCATTTCCGTGGCAGACTCTGGCCGGTGATCGGGAAGCCCAGACGGCCCTGCTGCGCCATCTGAGGCAATTGGAGCGCCAGAAGACCCGATGACCTATGGGTTATAGGTCCCATAGGTCCTATGCGGGCCGTGTTGAAGGACTATGCCTCATTGTCAACGACGGTCTTGATCTGTTGGAGGGCGGCGGAACAGGCCTCGAGGAGTCCGGGGGCGGTGGCTTTTGCGGCGGCGAGCAGCATCAGGGCGTGGTCGCGTTCGCCGGCGCCCAGGTGCTTCACGAGACGCTTCACATACACGGTCACCAGGGTCTCGACGTCGGCGGCTTCCCAGATCTCCGGCGGCAGCGCGGCCCGGCGCTCCGTGACGAGATCGACGCACCGGGATATCGCGGTCGTGTAATCAGGGCGCGCCTGCAGCGATTGGAGGTAGTTTCCGAGGGCCGCGCCGATGTTGCCCTCGGCTTCGGCGAGCAGGCCCAAGTGGTAGAACGCGCTGAAACCGCCCGTGCCGCGTACCAGTTCCCGCCGGGAAGCGGTCTGCACCGCGGAGAGAAACGCTTCCCGTGCGCGCGGCACGTCGCCGAGCATGAGGTACAGATAGCCCAGGGCGTGGGGGAAATCGGCCCACCGGGTTGCCGGATGGCCCATCGCCCGGTGCCGTTCCAGGAGGTCGCAGGCTTCCCGGTACCGTTCGAGATTGGCGCAGGCGTAGGCGAGGCACGTCAGCAGGTCAATGAGCATGTCTTCCGAGACCGGGCGGCCGTTGGTTCCCGTGGGAAGGGCCGCGCCGGAGAAGGTCATGCTCGCCAGGGATTTCTCAAATGCGCGCACCGCGCCGTTGTACTCTTTGCGGCAGAAGTCGGCCTTGCCCAACTGGTAGAGGTAATACTCGTCGTCGGGATGCCGTTCCAGTTCCCGCGAGAGGATGCGGCGGTTCCGGTCGATCCGGGCCAGGAGGGCGTCGCGATCCTCGTACCCGGAATGGAGGTACTGAAGACCGGTGGGGGCCTGCAGGGCCTCGCCTTCGACGGGCACGAGCTGCTCGTGGATGGCGCCCTGGAAGGTGAACCGGCCGCGCCGGAAGAATTTGGGCGATGCCGAAGCCTCCTCGATCGTGTGGTCGCCGTCGCGGACGCCGCTGAGTATGATCACGGTGCCCAGGGTGTTGGGCGAATGCGCGCGGGCGAAATCCTCGAGCAGGCCGCGCGCCGCGGCGGGATGGACCACCCGGTGATCCGCGTCGGCCACCAGCACGTAGTCGCCCGTGGCCATCTCGAGGGAGTAATTGCGGGCCAGGGCGAAGTCGTCCTGCCATTCGAACGAGTACACGTGCGGGGTAAACTCCAGGGCGATCGCGACGGTCCGGTCGTCCGAGCCGGTGTCCACCACCACGAGTTCATCGGCAAGCGGGAGGAGGGATTTCAGGCAGCCGGCGAGCATGGCCTCCTCGTTGCGGACGATCACGGCGGCGCTGATTTTCATGAACCGGTCTCCCGTACAGGTGTGAGTGCGGATACGGGCGCATCATAGGGCGTCGCACCGGGGGGATCAACGACACGGAGCGGCCCGGCAGAGGCTTCCGCGTTTTCGGGAACCTGCTGCCGGGCCGGCAGTCGATCTATCTCACGTGGCTCGAACGATCGGGGCGCGACCTACCCGAGCAACTGCAGCGCGGTCTGCGGCACCACGTTGGCCTGGGCCAACACGGAGGTGCCTGCGCTGATGAGGATCTGCGTCCGCGTGTATTCCGTCGTCACCTTGGCAAAGTCGGCGTCGCGGATGGCGCTTTCGGCCGCGGCCGAGTTCTCTTCCTGGATGGCCAGGGTATTGATGGTGAACTCGAGGCGGTTCTGGAAGGCGCCGAGGGTCGCGCGCAGCGACGAAACGCTGTTGATGGCGAGGTCCAGGATGCTGAGCGCGGATACCGCGGCATCCTGCGACGAGATGCTCACCGAGCTGACGCCGATGTCCGAAGCTTTGGCGCCGCTGAGCTGGAGCTGCAGGGTTTGTCCGGCCTGCGGCCCCGCCTGCAGGGTGATCGTCTGGGCCGCGCTGAGGACGCGGAGCCCGTTGAACTCGGTGTCGGAAGCGATGTCGTCGATCTGCTCCAGCAGCTGGGTCACTTCGGCCTGCAAGGCGGCCCGGTTGGCGGTCGTCATCGTGCCGTTGGCCGATTGAACCGCCAGCTCGCGGATACGCTGCAGGATGTTCGTGGTTTCGCTCAGCGCGCCTTCGGCGGTCTGCATCAGGCTGACGCCGTCCTGCGCATTGCGCTGGGCCACCCGCGTGCCGCGCACGACCGAGTTGAACCCTTCGGCGATGGCGAGACCGGCGGCGTCGTCGCTCGCCCGGTTGATGCGAAGCCCGCTCGAAAGCTGTTCGAGCGCTTTATTGAGTTGCTTCGTGGAGCGGGCTAACACGCGCGAAGCGTTGATAGCCGCCGTATTCGTATTGATCCTGAGTCCCATGGTCTATCCTCCTTGAGTGACAAATTGGCGCATCCATGCGCACCGCAATGCCGAACGCCTTCTTCGAAACAGCGTGTCCCAAACACCATCCCGAACATCATGCGAAGACGATTCGGCGCGAATCCAAACCGGTTCTTGGCAGCCACCGGCAGGCTGCGATCGTGCGAAGCTCCCGGACCAGCCTTAGGATGGGGCGTCTCCTGTCCCTGGAGCGTCCCCACAGGCAGCCGATGCGTCCCCGGGGAATCCCTTGAGGCGCGTATGGCCTCCCCCGGCAACCCAGGACGGTCTGTTCCAGACTGGCCAAGGCATGAAGCGCATTGGCTCTGGCCTTCGCCCGGTCTCGTTCAACTGTGCCCCTGCCCTACGAAGCCTGCGTTTTCCACAGGCGGTGTTAGAGCGCATTCACGACGCAAGCGCGCGTGCAGGCCGTTATAGTGGGGAGTCCCCCGTCGAATTGGACGGCTGTGCGTTGCGGCCACATTCCGCCGTTGTCGACGAATATATCGGCAACTTTAGCGGCGGACTTTAGCACTTTTTTTGAAATGGGCGGATTTTTTTGGCGTATGCGGAGAAACCGGGGCGCGAGGGGCGGGGCATTTCGCAGCTAAGTGGTTTTTTGTAAAGGGTTTATCTTGGCGGGCGGACACAAAGAAAGCCGCGCCAGGGCCGGCGCGGCTTTCAAATTGCAGAAGGTATGAGCGGTCTATGGGGTCGCGCGCGTCATCCGCCGAGCAGCTGGAGGGCGGTCTGAGGCACCAGATTGGCCTGGGCAAGTACCGCGGTGCCCGAGCTGATGAGGATCTGGGTGCGCGTGAACTGGATGGTCTCGGTGGCGATATCGGCGTCGCGGAGGGCACTGTCGGATGCCGACGCGTTTTCCTCGGTGATGGCGAGACTGTTCATGGTGAATTCAAGGCGGTTCTGCACGGCGCCGAAGGTCGCACGGAGCTGGCTGACGCTCTGAATGGCGGCATCCAGGATGGCGAGCGAGGAGACGGCGGCTTCCATGGTGGACAGGGAGACGGTGGTCACCCCGAGATTGGCCGTCGACGCGCCGGCGACCGCGATTTCAATCGTCTGGCCCGCGCGGAACCCTGCCTGGAGGGTGATTGTCTGGGCGGAACTCAGCACGCAGAGGCCGTTGAATTCGGTGTCAAAGGCGATGTCGTCGAGTTGCTGGAGCAGCTGTTTCACTTCGAGGTCGAGCGATTCCCGGTTGGCGGTGCTCTGGGTGCCGTTGGCCGCCTGGACCGCCAGTTCGCGCATGCGCTGCAGGATGTTGGTGGCCTCGCTCAGCGCGCCTTCCGCCGTCTGCACGAGGCTGATGCCATCCTGTGAATTGCGCTGGGCCACCGCGGACCCGCGAATGACGGTGCGGAACCCTTCCGAGATGGCGAGACCGGCAGCGTCGTCCGCGGCACGATTGATGCGGAGACCGCTGGCCAGGCGTTCGAGGGTGGTGTTGAGTTGGCGCGTTGTTCCGCGCAAGGTGCGGGCTGCATTGATCGCCGCAATGTTGGTGTTGATCCGAAGACCCATGGCTCATATCCTCCGTGATATTTACGCCTTTGCGTCCCTGCATCGGCTTTGGAGCCGGTTCCATCGGCTCCAGGGAGTCTATCGGCACCGGGCGGAAAAACCTTTAGCCCGGAGGTTTCCCTGGCGGGGCCGGCGGCGGCCTGCCGGTGGCTGCCCGGGAGCCGCGGGTCAGATGCGATTGCGCACTTTCTGCAGATTGGAGAGGGCGCCGTGGTGGGAGGGATCCTGCTGGAGGCACTGTTCGAACGCGGCCGCGGCCTCGCTGTAGCGCTGCTCTTTCATAAGCACCACGCCCAGGTTGTTGTATCCCGCGGAGCTGCCCAGACGTCCGGCGCGGGTAAAATGCGATTTCGCGTCTTCCAGGCGATCGTCGTAGAAATACAGTTCGCCGAGGGCGTTATGGACGTGCGCGACGCAGGCGCGCTCGTCGATCAGGCGTTGCAGGGTTTCGCGCGCCTCCTTGCGGCGCTCCAGGCGCAGCATCTGGTGGATGTAGAGACGCAGGCATTCCGGGCAATCCGGGCGGCTCAGCAGGGCTTTTCGAGAGGCCTCGGCGGCATTGGCGAAGTCGTCGTTGCCTTCCAGGGCGATGCTCAGGTAGCGGTAGCCATCCGCCCAGCCCGGCTCGGCCTTGAGCGCGTTTTGGAAGCTCTCGACCGCGGCGGGCCACTGCTTCTGGTCGAGGTAGATCACGCCCAGGTTGCGCCAGGCGCCGGCGAGCCGGGGATCCAGGCGGACAGCCAGCAGGAGCGCCTTCTTGCCCTCCTCCGAGCGGTTGGCGAGGTGCAGAACCCCGCCCAGATCCCGGAGCGCGAGCGCGTTGGACGGATCGAGGCGAAGGGCCTCGCGGTACGCCCCAGCCGCTTTTTCGTATTCGTGGACTTCCGCGTACTGGTTTCCCAGTTCGATGTAGCCTTTCGGATCCGTGGGATTCTGGGCCACCTTATCGTGGCCCAGCCGGAGGTACATCTCCTGTTTGTCGCGGGTGCGATTGGGGTCCTTGAGATGGGGATAGTGGTGGATGGGTACGGGGCAGGCCTCAATCGCGATCCGCGCGCGGGCCAGCGAAGGTTCGACCAGCTCGTGGACTTTCCCCTCAAACCGCACGCCGGCGCCCGCGGGGAACATGCGGACCTTGGTGCTGGGATGCCAACCGGCGAATCCCCGGGCATGCGGATCGCGGGGGGCAGACGGCTGAAAATCGGCGACATTGGTCGCGTTGGTGTAGTTGCGCGTAGTGAACTCGTAGGCGAACGCGGCGGGGCCTTTGGCGAGCCGTTTGATGGCGGGCAGATCGTCGGCCGCAATGCGTTCGTCGGCGTCCAGCACGAGGATCCAGTCCTTGGTGCACAGACGTAGCGATTCGTTGCGTGCGGCGCCAAAATCGTCGCACCAGAGATAGCCCACAATCCGGGCGCCGTGTTCACGGGCGATTTCCAGGGTCTCGTCGCGTGAACCCGTGTCGACGATGATGATCTCATCGACCAGGTCCCGGACGGACTGCAGACACTCATCTAATACCTGGCCCTCATCTTTGACGATCATGGCCAGGGAGATCGAACTTCCCACTCCTATTCCTCGATGCTGCCGGGGTTCCTTGACGGGGGCGCCTGCGTGGCAATACCCCGGTCCGCGCTGAAGGCAGTTTCGGTCGGACGGTCTACGGCGCCGGCGGCCACGAGCGCATCAAAGGTCTCCCGATCAACGACTTCCCCGCTGGTAACCACACGAGTAGACATATTCACCGTGACGGCGAACTGCCGAATGGGCTTTCCACGCCGCTGCAATACAGCGCCCTTTTTCAACATATCGAACTCGATGCGGTAAAAAGACGGTTTCTGCCCGCCGGGCTGATCGCCGCCGCGCAAATGGGGCGGCACGTCGCAAAGTCTATCCTTTTTCCGGAACCACACCGACGTTGACTCCTCTCGCGCCTCACAAGGCGGCCAGTGAATAACTCCTCTATTCTACCACGCCGCGGAAACGGCGAACAATGGCGGCGTCATGCCGGCGTCATGTTGCCGTGTCGAAAAGCTCTCGCCCTGTAATGGCGCGACAACGCACGTGAATGGTCCGCGTGAGCACGGGATTGAGGAGACCTGCGCCGGATCCGAGGACGTTCCGGCCGGTGAGCGGGCCGCACTACGGCTGGGCCGGCGTGCTGGCCTGTGCGTTGGCCGTGACGGGGGGCACCCGGTACCAGGCGCCTCCGGTTTCAAAGATGATCGCTTCCGAGAACCGCAAGGTTTCGGCCAGGGCCGGGTCGCTGGCGATGAGGGCGCTCAACGCTTCGGAATCCCGTTCCACGGCGACGGTCGTCTGGTCGGTATACGTGGTCTGAGTCCAGGTCTCGTTGCGCAGTTCGAAGACCCGGGTTCCGACGCGCTTCATGCCGGCCGCCTCGAGGGTTTCAGCGCTCGTTTCCTGCGCCACCGGGGCGCTTTGCGCGGCTGCGGCGTACGGAGTGCTTTTCTCCGGCACAGCACGGGCCCCGTAGGACGGCGGCGGCGCTTCCGCAGGCGAGGCTGGCGCTGTCTGGACGTCTGACGGTGCCGCGCCGGGCGCGCCGGCGGCGCCTTGCGGCGCATCCCCCGCGCTCCCGTTTTCTGCCGCGTTAAACCAGGCGCCCATGGCTCGACCTCCAACGTTGTCTGCCTTCAGGTCGCGTCCCACCGCGCCGCCGGAAGACGGGGCCAATGCCGGTGCTTCCGCGACGCGCTCCGCCATGCTTTCGGCCTCCCGGCGCATCCGGGCTGCGGGGTCCGGCGCCGCAGGCGGAGACGGGGGAGCCGCAGGCGGAGACGGGAGCGCCACGCCGGCGTCGGTCTCCTGGCGCAGTTCCAGGTCTCCGGCAGGCACACGGTCGGCCAATCGTTCCTGTGTCGAGCCGGGTTCGCTGGCGGATTCGGCGGGCGCGGGTTCGAGGCGGGTCATGGTGAAGGTGTTTGAATCCGGGAGCTGCAGGACGATCAACCCGAACACGAGCAGGAATGCGGCGGCTGCCGCGAGCAGGGGCCAGGCCGCACGCCGTGAGGAGCGCGGCCGGCCGAACGATACCGTGCGGCTTGCCCGGGGTGAGCGCAGCCGGACGGCGAATGCCTCCGGGGCCTCGTAGCGCGGCATCTCGCGGAACAGGCGGTCCATCCGGGTCAACGCGTTCCACTCGCGCGCGACGGCGGGGTCCGAAGCGATAAGCGCCTCGAGTTCCCGGCGCTCGCCGTCGGGGAGTTCGCCGTCGAGCAGCGCGGACAGTTTCTCGCTCAAGGACTCGTTGTCCATCATTCAGCCTCAAGAATGGCCAGGTCGCGGAGACGTTCCCGCAACCGTTTTCGCGCCTGGTTGAGGCGCGACTTCACTGTGCCGGGGGGACAGTCCATCACCTCGGCGATCTCCTCGTAGGAGAGGTCGTCGAAGGTGCGCAATACAAAGGGAAGACGGTAATGGTCGGGCAATTCCTCGAGGCATCGCTGCAGGACCTCTTCCATCTCGTGTTCCATGGCGTCCGTACCCGGATTCCGTGTTGCCGCGGCGGCGGCGTTGGCGACGGCGGGCGCGTTCTCGAACAGGGCATCGAGGGACGTGCCCCTGTCGCGTCCTTTGCGTGAGCGGTCGCGCAATCGGTTACGCGCCAGATTTGCCGCGATGCTGTACAACCACGTGTAGAACCGCGCGTCGCCCCGGTAGCTGTCGAGCGACTGGTACGCCCGGACAAAGGCCTCCTGGCAGATGTCGAGAGCGTCCTCGCGGTTGCCGAGAAACCGGACGGCGACGTTGTAAAGCCTTTTGCCATACCGGTCTGCAATGACGTCAAAAGCGCTCGTGTCGCCCCGGCGGCACTGCTCGACCAGGTCGTGGTCGGTCATCGCGTCGGCTTCTCGGTAAAGTACCACGGTGCAAATGTCGAGCGGAGGAACCTCGCGGTTCGCCGCTCACTCCCTCTGACACCAGGACAGGCCCAGCGGTTCGTTTCCTGCAACGGAATGCCGTCATTGTATCACGAGCGGGGGCGATACTCGACGGCCGGGCTGGTGTGGGCCCGCTGCGGGGGCCGTGTCCGGGCTACCGCGCCGGAACCATGCGCGAATCGCCGGTTTCCGGATGTCCGCCACGGGGCCCAGAGCGACAACGAGGGGCGTATTGACTCCCGCGAATGCTTGTCGCTATGATTTTGACTATCGCAGTGCGTTTTGGGAGACGTTGTTCTTCCTGACTAACCAGGGGTTACCAACATAGCGAAAGGGGAAGGTAAGGTGCGCAAGTCAATCGTTGTTGTAATGGCAGGACTGTTTGTGGCGGTCGTGATTGCGGGTTGCGCCACCAGCTCGGGCGCAAGTGACAAGGATCAGATCGCGGGCGTGTTGAATGCCTGGAAGGCCGGCATTGAAGCGGGCAACATCGACGCGATCATGGCGCCGGTCTCCGACGCGTTCACGCACTATGAGTGGACCGATAAGGCCGCGTTGAAGTCGTTCATCAGCGGTGCGCTGTCTCAGGGCGAACTGGGCAACGCGAAAGTGGACGTCGAGAGCGCCGAGTTCACCAAGAATGACGACGGCACCTGGACGGTGTATCCGATCGATCTGCAGGCCATGTTTGGCAGCGCGACGATCGAAGGGACCTTCAAGCAGGAAGAGAGCGGGTGGAAGATCATCCATATCGAGGTTGAAGGCATCTAAGCAATCAGGACGTTGTTTCCGCGCGGGCGTTTCCAACGGATCGTGGAAGCGCCCGCTTCGTTTTGGGGCGCGCGCTACCGGGAGAGGGCCGGTTCGTTGTCCATGCCGGATGCGCTGGGTTTACGGCGGGCAACGACGAAGAAGCAATCCCCCATGCGGGGATTGAGACGAAATACGAGGCGGCGTATGCCGCGCTTCAGGAAGTTCACGGGCGGGTTGTGCATTCCGTAGCGCCGTTCCTCGGTGATGAACCAGCGGGCGAGCATCACTTCGATTTCCTCAGCGGCGTAGAATACGGAGCAGTACTCCATCAGCGCTTTGTTCTCGATGGCGTTGTACTGGTTGAACCAGCGGAAGGGATTGTCGCCCCAGAGGGCGTCGAGGCGGCGGCCGAGCGCGACGGCGTTCGGGGCTTCAACGACCAGGATGCCGCCGGGCCGCATGACGCGCGCGATTTCGGCGATGGTGTGGTGGGGATTGTAGAGGTGTTCGATTACCGACGCGAAGATCACGATGTCGAAATAGTGGTCTTCGTAGGGCAGGGCCTGCACGTCCACGTTGCAGATCTGCGCAAGGATGCCTTTTTTGCGCATGCGGTCGATGTCGGTGGCGAGATCCACGGCATGGAACTCGTCGGCGTACTTGGCCTTCACCTCGGACACGATATCGGCCACATCGCCGCCGCCGCCGATATCCAGGCAGCGCTCCTGGCGCTCGGGCGCGTGCGTGGCGAGCAGGTCCAGCAATAGCCGGTGGCGCGAATGATGGAACAGCCGGTATGCTTCGCGTGTCTTGTGCATCTCTGTCGGTTGGTGAGCCGGTTGCGTCAGTCCCCAGGATTCCCTGGGCGTATGGTCGCATATTCGCGCCTTTCTGTCCAGCGGACGGGCGAGGACCCCAGGGCAGTCGCACGTAATGCGCTCCGCGCAAATGGCCTTCGTGAGACGGGTCGTTTGTGACCTCTGCCCCCGTCTCCCGCGAAGGCAGGGGTCCAGAGCCCTGCTGGATTCCTGTGTGACCCCTGTCCTCGTCTCCCGCGAAAGCAGGGGTCCAGAGGCCGTGCGGCTGCACCACACCGCACGCGGCATGCGCCCGCAGGCCTGCTGGATTCCTGCTTGCGCGGAATGACGGGGAAGTCGAGCCTGCCTCTACCGTGACCCGTGCCCATCCCGTCTCCCCTGCGGAAGCAGGGGTCCAGTGTGTATTTACACAGTCCTCCTCGTGAGGGCTCTGGATTCCTGCGTGCGCGGAAAGACGCTAAAAAAACCCGTTTCCTCATGCGCACGCAGGCCTGCTGGATTCCTGTGTGACCCCTGCCTCCGTCTCGGGTCTCGGGTCTCGGGCAGGTTACCTCGCCTTCGGCGTTGCGGAAGCCCCGAATAGCGGCGCTGGGCCTAGCTGCAGCGCAACAGGCGGCCCTCATAGGGCGGGATCTCCAGGGCGTCCGGCGGAGCATCCGCCAGCACCTCCGCGGTATGGGGGTTCCACCATTCGCGGGCGTTGCGGGCGTCGCGAACGGTGACGGCGCACCGGAGGGTTTCGGGGGCCTCATTGACGAACAGGTACATGTCGGCGTCGCCGTCGCGGAGGTGCAGGCAGCGCAGCCCCGGTTGCTGCGGGTCAACGGCGACATCCGGCGCGGCGAGTTCCGCGAGCCGGGCGACGAGCGAGTCCGGGTCGGGCGCGAGCACGCCGATTCCGGGCACCGCTTCGGTACAGGCGACGACGCGCCCGGCTTCGATCATGGGCCGGAGTTTGGCGAGAACGGCCTCGTCGGTGTAGCCGGGACCGTCGACCACGATGGCCTTGTACGCCATGTCGCGGACACGCACCGCCGCGGCATCGACGCTCGAGGCATCGAGGAGGGTGTCGCGATCGAGATAGCAGAAGTCGCGCTGATGCTCAAACAGGGTGCGTGCCGCCCGCCACGGGAGCTGGGTGGGCGCTCCGAGGATGGCGGTATCGCAGATGTGCGCGCTCTGGGCAATGAGCCAGCACATGCGGCGGCAATAATCGGCGTAGGGCCGGTAGCGGTCCCACCAGGTGTTGTTGGGGCCGACGTCCGGGGGCCGTTCATCCCGCCGCTTGTCGCGGACGGAGTAATAGAAAGCGTGGGGCATCAGGAGATTGACGCCGCGCACCAGGAGCCAGTTGGTGATCCATTGGCTTTCCTCAAAGGTGAATTCCCATCCGTACGCGCCGAAACATTCGTTGGCGTTGCGCGGCCGGCCGTAGTGGCGCTGGGCGGAGGCGCTGCATTTCGCCATGGTGGATTGCGGCCCCTCGATGGACTTGTCCTGAAACGGTTCGATATAGCGCCACACGATGTCCTGGCCGGGGATGTGAAAGTACTTGAGCAGGGCGATGTCGCCGGGATGGGCCGGGTGGCCGGTGAGCGCGACGCCATGCGTTTCGCACCAGCGGCTGTACGGGGCGTAGTAGGTCTGTTCGAGCCGTGCGTTGACGGCGCGCTCGAAGTCGCCGCGGTACCGGGCGGCATCCGGGTAGCCGTCGTTCCACAGGGCTTCGAGATGTGGCCGGAAGTCGTAGCCGAGGTCACGGTTCAGCACCGTCTCGAGACCCCAGGTCCAGGGGCGGGCGTCGCGAATCGCGCCGCGGCCGAGAACCGACGGTTCATCGGTGAAGATGGCTTTGACCGTCTTGCCGAAATGTTCTTTGAGGCGTTCGTAATGGGGGTCGAGGGCCAGCCGGAAGAAACAGGCGGTCGATTCCGGGTTGAGCAGGTCGCCCGAGGGAGGCGCGCCGGGCTCGCCGTCGTCCTGTCCGTAATGCACGCCGCGGATGCGGCCGTTGGAGCGGCGGTTAATGTAGAGCAGGTCGCCGGAGGCGGCCACGAGTTCTTCATCGTCAACGGGGGGCTGGTCTTTCGATCGGCGCTCGAGGCAGCGGGTGGCGAAGCGGGGGTTTTCGGCCACGACCTTGCCCGCACATGAGCCGGAGGGATACATGCCCTCGTCGTAGAGGACGACCACCATCTGCTTTTCGGCCGCGTAGTCGACGGCGACTTTGACGAAATGGAGCCACGCTTCCGAAGCGAATCCGATGGACTCCGGCAGACCGATCCGGGCGTGCGGGATGAACCCGTAGACGCCGTGGGCCTCGAAATCGTCGATCTGCCGCCGGATCTCGTCCTCGGTCAATGCGTCGTTCCAGAACCAGAAGGGAACGAGCGTATACTCGCGCGGGGCGTTGATGAATTGCTGAAGGGTCGCCATGGCTGCTCCTCTATGCGGCTGTCGCGGCTTCACGATATACTATCGGGCACGCGGATGCACGCGGGGGTTCTCGAGGGAGGGGGAGCACGATGAGGCGAAGGCCGGATGGAACACGGCGGCGGGGATGCGGGTTCCGGGTGGCCAGGTTCGGGGTCGCGTTCCTGGCCGTGGCGCTTCTTGCCGCGTGGCTGTACTGGTTTCTGCCGCTCTGCGGCATGCCGTTTAACGCCGGCCGGCACGGACCGCCTCCCGTCACGCCCACATGGGCGCTGGAATGCTGGCTGTGGGAGGACGATGTCAACACCGCGGACGCGGTTCTCGAACTCCTTGCGGGGTATGAGCAACACGACATCCCGGTGCGGACCATCCTGATCGACAGTCCGTGGAGCACCCGCTACAACGATTTTCAGGTGGACGAGGCGCGGTATCCCGACCCGGCGGCGTTCTTCACGGGCCTGGAGGAGCGCGGCTACCGGGTGGTGCTCTGGATGACGTGCATGGTCAACAGCGAAAGTGACGACACGGCCATCCGCGACGCGTCCGACTGGTACGCGGAGGCCCGTGACCAGGGGTATCTGGCGGCGGGCGATTTCCAGTCGGAGTGGTGGAAGGGCAAGGGAGGCTTTATCGATTACACCCGGCCCGAGGCCGTCGCATGGTGGCGCGGACTGCAGCGCCCCGTGCTGGAATGGGGCGTGGACGGATGGAAACTCGACGGCACGGCCACGTATTTCTTCTCGCGTCCGTTCGGCGTGCCGTTTCCGTATCAGAAGACGCATGCGGGCTGGATGACCACGCGCGGGTATATGGACCGCTACTACCGCAACGAGTACCGCAACGCCCAGACGGAGGAACTGAATCCGGAGTTCATCACGCTGTCGCGGGCGGTAGACGGGTATTTCCATCCCGAAGGGTTTGCGCCGCTGGATGCGGCGCCGGTCACCTGGGTAGGGGACCAGGATCACGCGTGGCGTTTGGAAGAGGAAGGTATCGAAGAAGCGCTGCGGGACATTCTGCGCAGCGCCCGGCTCGGGTATAACGTCATTGGTTCGGACGTGGGCGGGTTTGGCGGCAGGACCATCCCGCCCCGGCTGTACATTCGGTGGGCGCAGTTGTCGGCGTTCTGCGGGCTGTTTCTGAACGGGGGCCACGGGGAGCGCGCGCTGTGGAAACGAAGTCCCGAGGAACTGGAGATCATCCGGCAATATGCCTGGCTGCACACCGAGCTGGTGCCGTTCATGCATTCGTGCGACTTGAAGCGGGTCTCCACGCTGCGCACGCGGCCGGCCGGGCGCACCCACGGCGTGCTGATGCGGCCGGTCAGGGGTAAATACCAGTATCTGTTCGGGGGTACGTTTCTCGTGGCGCCGATCTATGAGGATTCACCGTCGCGCACCGTGGAACTTCCCGAAGGGCGATGGCGGTACCTTTTTGACGACACGGACGTAAGAGAAGGCCCCCTGACATTTGTCAGCGAGTATCCGCTCGATGAGTTTCCGGTGTTCATCGAAGACGGTGCGATTTTCCCCCTCGACGTGAAACGCCCCTACACGGGTTTCGGGGATCGCGATTCGGAGGGGTTGCTGACGTGGTGCATCTGGCCGCACGGCGAAAGCAGCCACTTCTTCATGCACGATGAAACGCGGCACAGCCGGGTGACCTGCACCGTGCGGGGGGACGGGACGGACATCGTCCTCGAGGGAGAGGCACATCCGCACATACTGCGTGTGTACTGCGAAGCCAGGCCTTCGGAGGTCCGGCTGAACGACCAGGCGCTCTCGGAGGGCGGCGTCTGGCGCTACGACGCCGCGGACCGCCGGCTCTGGATCAGGAACGCGACGCCCGCCGCCCTGTGTGAATACCGTATCGAACGCTGAGAAGGGCGCAAAACCCTATTGAATGAACCGGAACGTCAGGGGATAGCGGTACGACTCGCCTTCGTTGGCCTTCATGGAGGCGATCAGCACAAAGATCAGGTCAACGACGACCACCGCCAGCAGAATCAGCCACCCGATGAAAACCAGGGTCAGCACGTAGCCGACCACCATGCCGATGAACATGGTGAGCTGGAAGTTGACGGCTTCCTTGCCCTCCTCATCGACAAACGGGTAGGTCTCGCGTTTCAGCATCCAGACGATGAACGGTCCCAGCACGTTGGCGAACGGGATGCAGGTCAGGATGGCCGCGCCGCTGAGGTGGCAGGCCATGCCCCACATGCGCTCGTCCTTGCCGCGGCCAGAGAGGGGCGGTCCGGCTTCCTCGGGCTCTTCGTCCAGGGGCGCATACGCCGTGGTCTCGTCGAGCGGCTCTTCGGGGAGATCCGGTCCGGTTTCCATGTCGTCTGACATCTGCTGTCCTCCGTCACGGTGCAGCTGTATTCGTGTTGCATGTACAGTCTGCCCGGATGCGGCCGGTGTGTCAAGTCAGCCCGCTGCCGGAAGGCGCGTTGGGCGCCTCCGCGCGGCCTAAAACTCGTCGGTCTGATAAGGCAGCGTTTCCCACAGCAAGAGCGTGGCAGGCTGCGGGTCACGGCGCACGGCCAGTTCGTCATCGCGCCGCAGGTTGAAGTATTCCGGGGAACTGTCGAAGGCCAGCACCGCCGGCCCGCGCGTGATGAGCACCCGGAACACCGTGGTTTCGGGCGCGATCACGTGGGACGTGTAGTGGGTGGTGGATTTCAGCGCCAGGCCGATGCCCTGATAGAAGACGCCCCGCGTGATCTGGTTGAAATAGGCGGTGCTTCCGAACGGCGTGCTGATGACGAATCCATCGCCGATAATCTCGGCGCCGTCATCGTAGGGCTTGTCGTCGAGCCAGAACTTGAACCGTACCGCCGAGTTGATGCGTCCCATGTGGACGTTGACCTCGTTCATGGCGGAGAGATAGCACAGGGGCTCGTCGTCGCCGTGGCGCACCGCGCATTCGAGCTTCATGTATTCGGTTCGGACCAGCGAACCTTCGGCGAGCCGCTGGATCACTGCCTGCGGCGCATGCGGGATGCACCAATGGCCGCGCCGGCTGTTGCGGATGGGCACCTTGGGGACGCCGGGCCAACGCAGTTCGGCGGCCAGCAGCGTGCCGTCGCCGCCGTAGCAGACGACCGTGTCGGGATGGTCGTCGACTACCTCAAATTTGGAGTGTTTTTCCAGCTCGGGCCGGAGCCTGCTGGCCTCCGCGCCGAACAACAGGGTTCTCATGGCGCCTCCCGCCAGTTGCCGCACGCATGGTGAATACAGGTGGCGCCTATGGTAGCACTTGGGCGGGGCGTCGCGCCACGGGGCGAATTCGCCGTCGCTGAAAAGAAAGAGGGAGCGCCCCTCGGGACGCTCCCTCGCACTGTCGCTATCGGAGTCCGGTTTACAGGAGACCGAAGATCAGGACCAGCAGGAGAATCAAGCCGCCCAGACCCGCCAGCAGCCCAAGGATGCTGCCGAAGAACGTGGCCGCTTCATAACTCTCTGCGGAGACCCAGGCATTGGCGGCATCGCGGGTGTCGTCAAGGACGACCGCGACCACCTTTTCGGTTTTCGGATTGTAGACCGCAATGTGAGCGGCGATGTCGGCTTCGGTCGCCATCTGGGCGTCGCCGCCGAATTCGCCGTCGGTGCTTACAAACTGAATGGCGCCCCTGCCGGTGGTGGCGTCATTGCCACTGACCAGCAGCGTGCACTGCGAGCTGACGGCCGTCGGACCGAAGTCGTTGAACGTACCGATAAGCGCGCCGTTTTCCCACTTGAGGGGCTTGGCTACTTTGGGATCCAGCAGGTCCTTAACCGCAAAGCTGCGAATCTGGCCGGTCGCGGCGTTGGTCGTGTAGACTTCGGCGCCGGCAACCACGATACCGCCCGGGATGCCGGTTTCGCCCATGTCGACCACCGCCGTGTAGAGCGCGGCCGTATTGGCCGTGTCAACGATACCCAGCTCGGATA